>Ga0163153_10000180_pt1 | contig 109753 bp, 116 predicted proteins | sample OliLakLV19MP6IB1_FD_148629 | JGI IMG/M metagenome (GOLD analysis project Ga0163153, IMG submission 148629) | Freshwater microbial mat bacterial communities from Lake Vanda, McMurdo Dry Valleys, Antarctica - Oligotrophic Lake LV.19.MP6.IB-1 | ecosystem: Environmental > Aquatic > Freshwater >...
CCGCACAAGGCCGCGCGTCCTGAAAAGTCCGAAGGCGGCAAGCCTTTCAAAGTCGTCACGGACATGACGCCTAAAGGCGACCAGCCTGCGGCGATTAAGGAACTCGTCACAGGCATTCGCAACAATGACCGTGACCAGGTCCTGCTCGGCGTCACCGGCTCGGGCAAGACCTTCACGATGGCCAAGGTCATCGAAGCAACACAGCGCCCGGCGCTCATCCTCGCGCCCAACAAAACGCTGGCCGCCCAGCTCTACGGCGAGATGAAAAGCTTCTTCCCCGAAAACGCCGTCGAGTATTTCGTCTCCTACTACGACTACTACCAGCCCGAGGCCTACGTCCCGCGCACCGACACCTATATCGAAAAAGAATCCTCGATCAACGAACAGATCGACCGCATGCGCCACTCGGCGACGCGCTCGGTGCTGGAGCGCGACGATGTCATCATCGTGGCCTCCGTCTCGTGCATCTACGGCATCGGCTCGGTCGAAACCTACACCGCCATGACCTTTTCCGTCGAAACCGGCAAACGTATTTCGCGCAACGACCTGCTCGCGAATTTGGTAGCCCTGCAATACCGGCGCAACGACGCCAGCTTCACCCGCGGCGCCTTCCGCGTGCGCGGTGACACAGTGGAGCTCTTTCCGGCGCACTACGAAGACAGCGCCTGGCGCATCACGCTGTTCGGCGACGAAGTCGAGTCGATCCAGGAATTCGATCCGCTAACCGGGCACAAAACCGGCGACCTCGAAGCGATCAAGGTCTACGCCAACTCCCACTACGTCACCCCGCGCCCGACCTTGAACCAGGCCATGAAAGGCATAAAAAACGAACTGCGCGTCCGCCTCGACGAACTGCAACGTGAAGGCAAACTGCTCGAAGCCCAGCGCATCGAACAGCGCACGCTCCTCGACCTCGAAATGATGGAAGCCACCGGCTCCTGCCCCGGCATCGAAAACTATTCGCGCTGGCTGACCGGCCGCAAACCGGGCGAGCCGCCGCCGACCCTCTTCGAATACATTCCCGACAACGCCCTCGTCTTCGCCGACGAAAGCCACGTCACCATCCCGCAGATCGGCGGCATGTATCGTGGCGACTTCCGCCGCAAGTTCACATTGCAGGAATACGGCTTTCGCCTGCCCTCGTGCATGGACAACCGCCCGCTGAAATTCGAGGAGTGGGACGCGATGCGCACCCAAACCGTCTGCGTCTCGGCAACGCCCGGTCCATGGGAGATGGAGCGCACCGGCGGCGTCTTCGTCGAGCAAGTCATCCGCCCCACCGGCCTGATCGATCCGCCGGTGATCATCCGCCCGGTCGAACATCAGGTCGACGATCTCGTCGCCGAATGCAAGGAAGTGGCGCTCAAAGGATATCGCATCCTCGTCACCGTGCTGACGAAGAAGATGGCCGAAGACCTCACCGAGTATCTGCACGACCAAAACATCCGCGTCCGCTACATGCACTCCGACATCGACACCTTGGAGCGCATCGAGATCATCCGCGACCTGCGCCTCGGTGCCTTCGACGTTCTCGTCGGCATCAACCTGCTGCGCGAAGGTCTCGACATTCCAGAATGCGCGCTTGTCGCAATTCTCGACGCCGACAAGGAAGGCTTTCTGCGCTCAGAGACTTCGCTGGTGCAAACCATCGGCCGCGCCGCTCGCAACATCGACGGCCGCGTGATCCTCTACGCCGACAAGGAAACCAATTCGATCAAGCGTGCCATCGCCGAGACCTCGCGCCGTAGAGCCCGCCAGGACGAATACAACAAGGCCAACAACATCACCCCCGAAAGCGTGCGCAAATCGATCGGCGACATCATCAAGAGCCCGTACGAGCGCGACCACGTCACTGTCGACATCGGCGACAAGGGCCTACCCCATCTCATCGGCCACAATCTGCGCGGCCACATCAAAGACCTCGAAAAGCGAATGAAAGAGGCAGCCAGCGATCTGGAATTCGAAGAAGCCGGCCGCCTGCGCGACGAAGTCAAACGCCTGCAAGCCACAGAACTCGCCATCGCCGACGATCCGTTCGCAAGACAAGAGGCGGTCGAATACGCCACAGAAGAAGCCCTCAAAGGCCGCACGCCAAGAAAACAACAAACCCGCTCAACCGGAGGCCGCCCCGGCACCCACGCGTTCAAGGGGCGCAGGCGCTAGCTGGTCAAAATCACGTATTGCGTCTTGTATATCCTATATGATATAAACTTGCAGTGTCTTGGACCGTCGAATTCTTAAACGAAACCGCACGTGATGAGTTGAGGGCGCTGCCCGACGATAGTCGCGCGCGGTTTGAGCGCATTGTCGCCCTCATCAGTGTCAAGGGGTTGTCACAACTGCGCGAACCTTATGTGAAGCACCTTGAAGGCAAGCTTTGGGAGATGCGCATGAAGGGGAAGGATGGAATCGCCCGGTCGATTTATGTCGCTGCAACTGGACAGAGAGTCGTCATCCTGCATAGCTTTATGAAGAAAACGCAGAAGACGCCGCAATCCGCGCTCGAAACAGCACGCACCCGCGCCAAGGAGGTGGAATGAAGAAGAAGAAGCAACCCGGCTATCGGCCCATACCGGTTGAAAAGAGTTTCGCGGAGTGGAGGAAGCACCCTTCTTATGTGAAAGCTTATGAAGCGCTCGCCGACGAATTCGCTGTCGCCGAGGCGCTGATCGACGCACGCGCTAAGGCGAACCTGCGCCAAGAGGACGTCGCACGCCGGATGAAAACGTCACAGACGGCGGTCGCTCGACTGGAAAGCGGCCGCAGCAATCCCTCTCTGAGCACCTTGCGAAGATACGCCAAGGCGACTGGCACCGAACTCAAAGTCACCTTTCAATCAGCCAAGAATTGAGGCGCTACTTCATGAAATGCTTCCTAATGAGTGCGTGCATCGTTTTAGTCGCCGGCTGCGCCACCGCTCAGCCACCCACCGCCGCTGACGCATTCATCGCCAGCCTCAAGCAGCTCTGCGGCAAGTCCTTCCCCGGCAGACTTGTGACCACTGACCCGGCGGACAAAGATATGGCCGGGCAAAAGCTCACCATGGGCGCAGTCGCCTGCACCGCCGAAGGCGTCGCCATTCCGTTCGCCGTCGGCGACAACCGCTCGCGCAACTGGCACATCACGCGCACACAGGACGGTGTGCGCCTGAAGCACGTGCACACGCACGACGACGGCAGCGAAGACAAAGTCTCGCGCTACGGCGGCGACACCGCCGATGCGGGCACCGCAACGCGGCAGGAATTCCCCGCCGACCAATTCTCGAAAGACTTGTTCCTCGCCAACAAGCTCGAGCGCTCGGTCACCAATGTCTGGGCGGTTGAAATCGTGCCGGGACAATTGTTCGCCTACGAACTGCGCCGCGCCAATCGCTTCTTCCGCGTCGAATTCGATCTCAAGCCCGCACAATAAAAAACGGGCGCCCCGAAGGACGCCCGTGTCTCAATTCATGTCTCGGAGAGCTTACCCGCCGACGACAATCGCGCCGTAATCCTGCGTATTGAACGCTGGCCCGTTGCGATCATTGTCCTGCTTCGTGCCTTCAACGCCGAAGTGGAACGTGATGCCGACTTTGACGGTGTGAACCTGCTTTTCGACATTGTCGGTTCCGAAGTTGTCATTGAAATCTGTGTCGCGGCCTTCATAGGCGACCCACAGGCTAAGCGGCTCTTTTTCTTCTGGCCAATATTCAGCCTTCGCGCCCCAATGTAAGACATCAACGTCAACAGCGCTTTCGAACGCTTCGCCCGAGATGAACCCGACATTTGCTGTCACTGCGACTTTCGGGGTTGCATACCAACGCACTTCAGCGTTCGCGAACCAAGCACTGTTCAGGAAGAGATCATCTGGAACTTCAGGGGAATCATTGGAGTCTGAATCCAAGTATCCACCGCCGAGACCGAGCGTGATGTTGTTCCAGTAATACTGGCCCTCGGCTCCCACGAAATAATACTGGGCCGAAACCTCCTCTTCAAGATCCGCACCAGCTGCAACGCCAGCGCCTCCGAAAATGCCGAGCGCGCCGCGGTCCGAACGATAGTACAAATGCGCAGCGCCTTGGAACCCTGCATCGCGATCAAGCGAACCTTCGCCGCCTTCGTCAACAAAGCTGCCAGTGCCCAAAACATTGAGCTGCAGGTTAATATTGTTCGTGAATGCGACGTTTACATTCGCGTCGCCGCTGATTGACGCAAACGAATCGTCGAAAAGCGAATACCCAAGCACCTCTTCGAAATTATCGTCTTCAAACGTCTGCCCAACTGCCAGGCTGACATTGCCCGTAAACTTGTTCGCACCCGCAACCGCGCTGACGCCCGTGAGCACCAACGTCACAATTGCTGTTCCGGCCATGCCGGCTACTTTCCAATTCATTAAGGCCTCCATTTACCCAGGGGATGTAGAAATTGAGATTGCTGTCCGTTGGGCTGTTGTTAGTCACTTTTGGCCAACGGAAAAGGCCGGGGACAATCACATGGGCCAATTCACGAAGTAAAGGATGAATCTACTACTCAAATAAGACAAATTGACTGTGAGTAAGACTGCAGCAATACTGTCACTATATATAGTTAATTTCTACGTTCGGAGTAATCCTTTAGGATAGGGCTTCGCCTCACGCGATATACTAATCAAAAGGCACACCACAAAGCCAAACGAGCATAAAGTTCCAAAGGCACGCTAGCGTTGCACCTCGGATCGATTTACTATGGCCTCTCGACGCCAAAAAACCGGCGCGGATCTGACGTGGGGGCACCTTGGACGAAGTTTTCAATACCATGTTGGCGCTCGTCGATAGCGCCGCACAGCTTCACTGGGCTGTGATTGCAAGCGCTACGCTCGGCCTCGTGCTGATCGCGTCTGTGTTCCAGTATTGGCGCCTCAAACAAAGATTTGGCGAAACCGAAGCTCACCTTTTGGACCGCTCCATCGGCGCCCACAGCCGCAACTGGACCGCCACCGCGCTGAACCTGGAGAAGAAAGCGCAAGAGCCGGGAGAGGTCGCACGCTCGAGCGCGCTGACCTATCTGCATCTTTTGGATGAGGCCGCAGAAGCCTGGCTAAAGGGCAGCCAATGGCAAGACGCACAGCGTGTCATTCAACGCTTGCTCATCGAGTGCTGCCACACCATTGGCACGCCGGGCTTTGGTGAAAATGAATTTCGCGCCGCCGCCGATATCATCGAGCAGCGGCTTTCAACCTATGCCGATCTGTCCAAGGCCGCCAACGAAGCCCCTGAAAACGCCATCCGCTTTTTGTGGGAACTGGACACGATGTTGTCGATCCTCGACCAACCGGCCCGCATCACCCAGTTGCGCAGTCAAATCACAGCGACACGATACGCCGTGGACAACAAAACTCCCAAGCCCCGCGCGAAGGCTTCTTAAACCAGACTTGAATTGAGATACGCGGCCAGTTCTTTCGAATTGGGCTTTTGTTCCTGCAAGATCAAAATCACGCGATGAATCTGCGCATCGTTTACGCCGTACTTCTTCATCTTGGCGATGTGGGACGGATCACGCAAATGCGCCGCCAGCTCCATGGGCCCCAGCGTCGAAAAATTATTGATCGATCCTTTGATCGCTTTGAGCAACTTGCCATTGCTTGCCATCTGCGCACTCCTTCATTCGCTACATGCAGCAACCTTACTGCATCGCCGGGCAACTTGCGAACCGGCACTTCCCCTGATGAGGGAGTTTGCGCTATCCACCGCATCCGGCACGCGAAAAGCGCTGCACTTTCAGGTTCAATTGTGTAACTATGGCCAACGAAACAAAGTTTTTGGGGGACATCACATGCCGCACGAACTCCTGGCCACCCTAGGCCGCATCATTTTGGGCCTGTATTTTTTAGCGGCAGGTGCCGGAAAAATGTTCGATCCCGACCCGATGACGCAGATTGCTCAAATGACGGCCAACGGCATCCCCGCTGGCGAACTCATGTTCATGCTCGCCGCCGCATGTGAAACGATTGCCGGTCTGTGCTTCATCATCGGCTTGCATGTGCGCCTCGTTGCCGTGCTTCTCGCGATATTCACCGTCCTCGTTTCAGTGAAACTGCACGCCTTCTGGCTTGAACCCGAAGGCCACGAGAAACTGGTGCAAATGATTATGTTCCTCAAGAACATGGCCACGATGGGTGGCCTTCTTGCCTTCGCAGGCTTCGGTTCAGGCCCCGCAGCCATCGACCGGCTCTACGGAAAGTAGCGACAAAAATTATCTGGAATTCGCGCTCGTAAAAGGCAGCCCCAGCGTGCGTGCATAGGCCTTGATGGCGTCCTGCACAGGCGTGCTGGCGACCAGCGCCCGCATGCGATAGCGCAAATCGCTTTGATCTGTCCCGGGCTTCGATGGATCGGCGTAAAGCTGTGCCGTCAGAATGGCCGACGCGCGCAAGGCCGGACGCTCGAACATCGACGCCAACACCAGGGCGGCCTTCTCCTGCTCCCCGCTGCACACATAGGCGTCCAGCAACGCCGCACGCGGCGCATCGTTCATGATCTCAAGTGAGGTCAAAGCCGCGTCGCGACGGGCCGCCCAGCCAAGATCATGCGCGGCACACACCGTTGTCGCCAAAGCCGGCGCCAATTTGGCGGCGTCACCAAGTGTACCCAGCAACTGCAAAGCACCTTCGTCGTCGCCAGTCATCTCAAGCAACTCGGCAATCGCAACACGCAGCGCTACCGGCAGCGATACTTCCTCTTTCAGCAACTCACGCGCCGTACGCCGCGCCGCCCAGGACTCGCCCTGATCGGCGTAAGCATAGGCAATTTCAAGCCGCAACGCCGGACCTGCCGCCCGCTTTTCGCTTCGCGCCTGTTCCACCGCGTGCAGCCCCAGCCGCACCGCTTCATCAGCCCTGCCCACCACGCGCAGCGCCCGCATCAATTCAAGCCAATCCGCCGCAGTCAGTGACTTTTGCTCAAGACGCGCCTGTACGCCCCGTTCGACGCGGGCAACCAACGCCCCCGGGGCCATCAACGCCCGCACGGCTTGTTGTTCCCACAAAGGCGAAAATGATTTGTCGGTCAGCAAAATACTGAGGATGCCTGGCGCCTCCAGCGCCTGCGTTTGACGCGCCGCATCTTCGATCCGGTTCTGGCGCAACAGCAGATTGATAAAACGCAACCGCAGACCATCCGGCACGTGTTGCGATGCGGGGCCACTATATCGCCCTTCGACAAGGCGGGCGACCAGCCGGTCGCGCACCGGCGAATTGCTCTCTTCAAGCGCCGACACAATGTTTTCAATCACACCTGGCTTCAGGCGGTTGGCCAGGACAAAATCGGATTCCGCAAGGCCCAGTATCGCGTCGGCGGCTTGCTCGTGGCGCCCGCAAATCATCAAGATCGAAACGAGCGACGCCCAAGTGTAAGAGTTTGGATGAGCCCGCTGCCGCTCGCGCATGGTGCGTTCAGCGAGCGAGGTATCACCCAGCGCCGCCTGCGCCCGCGCCGTCAGGTAAGCGGCCCAATCTTCATCCGAGGACGACAGTCGCCGGCCTTTCTGCGCGTGACCCGCCAGCAACAAGGCGCTAGCAAACTTTCCGTCGTCGATCGCGAGCGCTGCCTGCTCCAACCGCGCATCGGACTGTGCAGTTTGCACGGCCACAGGCACCGGCGGCGCCGCTGCCAAACTTGCCGCAACTATTAGCCAAACACCCGCCACCGCCCCTGTTTCCCCAAAGCCGTTCCCCCGAACGACACTAGCAAACAATCAGGCGGCAATAGCAGTCCCCAAATGCGGCTGACCAGCGGCTGTGACATTCAAGTCACGCCCAGGCGCCGCGAAACCGCCATCTAGACTTCCGAAAGTGCAATCACAAATATCGTACCCAGCCCCACAACCAGCACGAACGAGTAAATCATCATCAGGCTCACAAATTTGATCGTCGTCAGCCACCAGCTGCGCCCGTAAACCCGGTACATCGCCATCCACAAATAGACGGAAAGTATAAGCCAGATCGCCCACATGAATTCGGAATCACCGATGATCGCCACCATCGCCGCCGTCAGCGCCAGCGCAATAAATATGACAGCGTGAACATGCACCGAAAAAACCAGATGCTCGGTCAGATAGACGCGTGGCCACCAATGCATCACAGCCAGAAGCAGCGCAAACACCGGCACCAGAACCAGCATCAAGCGCGGCAGCCAGACATCCAGCGGCCCGTTCAGCAATATCGGATCGGCACACACGCGCGCATAGCCTTGATTGACACGCGCCAGCTTGGCTCCAACCCAACGCAGCCAGCTTTTCTCATCGCCTGTCGCGCCATCAACATCGATCTTGATGGCCTTCTCGGCTTCGGCCATGCCGCTTTTTTCCTGCTCGCTCAGAGCAACCCGCTCCAGGTTCCCGGCTGGTACAAATAGCTCAATTGTAACGACGGTGCGCTTATTACTGTCCCCGACCGTCATCACTGCGTTTGGATTTTTTCTGATCGCCGCGGCCGCTTCCGGCGGCAGTTTATCCAGCAAAATCGTTTCCGTCTTGAAGGCAACAATGGCAAGCCCCGTCACCTGCAGGGTGACAAAAAATACGACGGTCGCAATCACGAAAAGCCGGAACGGCGGCAACATCGAGGCCCGCTGCCCGACAATATAGCGCCGCGTGAATTCTCCGGGTTCGGCAAACAAAAGCCACAACGTCCTGAACGTACGCGAGTCATAACTGAAGACGGCGTCAAGGAACTCGCCCAGAATCCACCAGATCGGCCGCTGCAGATCGGAGGCTTTCTGTCCGCAGTTCGAACAAAAAGGCCCGTTCAACGCGGTTCCGCAATTGGCGCAAGAAGGCAGAACAGTCATAGGCCAAGGCTCCCCAGACTTTCAGTATGAACCTGAGCCCCGCCAATAATCAAATCGCGGCTTCAGCCAAGGTAAATGGCGTCATGTATTGAACCGGAAATGCATCACGTCACCGTCCTGCACAACGTAATCTTTGCCCTCGAGTCTGAATTTGCCGGCGTCTTTGGCACCAGCCTCGCCGTTGTTGGCCACATAGTCCGCATAGGCAATCGTTTCGGCGCGGATGTAGCCTTTCTCGAAATCAGTGTGGATCACGCCCGCCGCCTGCGGACCGCGTTCGCCCTTATGCACCGTCCAGGCACGCGCTTCCTTTGGGCCGATTGTAAAGAACGTGATCAAATGCAGCAGCGAATATCCGGCCCGGATCAAGCGGTTCAATCCCGGCTCCTCAAGCCCGAGCGTTGAAAGAAAATCATCGCGCTCTGCCGCTGCCAATTGTGCAATCTCGGACTCGATCTTCGCCGAGATCACGACAAACGCGGCGCCCTCGGCCTTCGCGCGCTCCTCTACGCGTTTGGAATACGCGTTGCCGGTGGCGGCCGCCCCCTCATCGACGTTTGCCACGTAAACAACGGGCTTTGCCGTCAAGAGCCCAAGCTGCGCGAACACCGGCCGCTGCTCGTCGCTGATTTTCGTCAGCCGCGCCGGATTGCCCGCGCGCAAGTTCACCAGCGCCGCATTCATAACTTCGGCCTGAACCTTGGCATCCTTGTCACCTTGCTTGGCCTTCTTTTCAGCCGGTCCCACCCGCCGCTCAAGACTGTCAAGGTCGGCCAGCATCAATTCGGTTTCGACTGTTTCGGCGTCCGCAAAGGGGTCAATGCGATTTTCGACATGGGTCACGTCGCCGTCTTCAAAACAGCGCAGCACATAAGCCACCGCATCAACTTCACGGATATGCGATAGGAACTGATTGCCCAACCCCTCGCCTTTGGAAGCCCCGCGCACCAGTCCGGCGATATCGACAAACGTCAGCCGTGTCGGGATGATTTGTGCGGACTTTCCGATCCGCGCCAAAATGTCGAGCCGCGGGTCCGGCACGGCGACTTCACCAACATTGGGTTCGATCGTGCAGAACGGATAATTTGCCGCCTGCGCCGCAGCCGTTTGCGTCAGCGCATTGAACAAAGTCGACTTTCCGACATTGGGCAACCCAACGATGCCACATTTGAAACCCATGAAACCTATTCCTCTGTCTTGCTGAGCGGCGCACTGTCTTTGGGTTTGGGTTTTGGCGCTTTTTGAGGCACCGTCAACACCGTCACCCGATTCATAAAACCGCCGTCGTCCCCATCCGCAAGATAGGGCGCGGCATCCGCAACCGCATTGAGCAACGGCTCGAGCCAGGCGCGTTCGGTCTTTGTAAAATTCCCCAGCACGTGACCGGTTACGCGCTCTTTTTCGCCGGGATGCCCAATCCCCAGCCTGACCCGCCAGAAATCATTGCCGACGTGACTTGAGATCGAACGCAAGCCGTTGTGGCCCGCATTGCCTCCGTCGCGTTTAACACGGACCTTTCCTGCCGCCAGATCCAGTTCGTCATAAACGACAAGAATCCGCTCAAGCGGCACTTTGTGAAAAGCCGCCGCCTCCTGCACAGCCATGCCGCTTTCATTCATGAACGTCATTGGCTTGAGAATGAGCGTCTTCACGGCGCCCGATTTTCCCTTGAGCACGCCCTCACGGACATGACCGCGAAATCGAAGGCGTGCAGGTGCAAAGCCATGCGCACCGGCAATCGCATCAACCGCCATGAACCCGATATTGTGGCGATGATTTTGATAGGTCTCGCCCGGATTGCCGAGACCAACGAGCAACAACATGTTCAAACCTGAATAAAAATCCACTCAAACGCGCAAACGGCCGCCAAGAGATGTTGGCGGCCGCCGCAAGCGTGGGAAGCAAGCGCTTACTTCTTGTCGCCCTTGGCAGGTGCCTTGGCCGGCGCTGCCTTTGCCGGTGCACCTTTCGCACCAGCCGCCGGCGTCTTGCCGCCAGCCGCCGCCGCGGGAGCTGCACCACCAGCCGCCGGTGCCGCACCTGCTGCCGGCGCCTCACCTTCTGCCGCCGTCGTTGGCTTGACTTCCACATCGGCAAATGCCGACGGTGCCGCAACGGTTGCGATCGTGAAGTCACGATTGCGAATAACGGGAATAAGCCCCTCGGTCAGCTTGATGGCCGAAATATGCAAACTGTCCCCGATGTCCATGCCCGTCAAATCGGCTTCGATGAACTGGGGGATGTGTTCTGACATACACGAAAATTCAATCTCGTGACGCACGATGTTCAACACACCGCCACGCTTCAACCCCGGCGAGTCGACGTGATTGTTAAAATGCACAGGAATGAACAACCGGATGCGAGCACCGGCGATCAGCTTTTGAAAGTCCGCATGAATTGGCCGCTCGGTCACGGGATCGATCTGCACTTCGCGCGGGATAACGCGCATCTTCTCGCCTTCGAGATCGAGCGTGAACAGCGTCGAGGTAAAGCGTCCCGTTTGGTAAGGCTTCTCGATGTCGCGATAAGAAATGCGGATCGGGCGCGAAGCGCCGCCGCCTTCACCATAGAGAACACCCGGAATATCGCCTTCGCGGCGCACCGCGCGCGCGGAACCAGTCCCCGTGCCTTGACGTGACTTGGCTGGAATTGTGATGGTTTGTGTGGCGGTTTTCGTCATTGTCGTGAACCCTTTCAGAGGCGCCATGGCCCCTTATCCTGTTCAATCCGGTGATCGGAAAGAGGCGCGGGATTTATACGAACCGGGTTCGGAAGGCAAATCGGCCGGATCGTCAGTCAAAAAGGCTGGAAACAGACCGTTCTTCTGCAATGCGCCGGATCGCTTCGCCCAAAAGCGGCGCGGTCGGAATGATCCTGATGTTTGTGCAGTTTCGCACAGCGTTTGTCGGCGCAATCGAGTCCGTGATCACAAGCTCTTTGAGCGCCGAGCCTTTGACCCGCGCGACGGCCCCGCCAGACAACACCCCATGCGTGATATAGCCAAAGGTCGCCTTCGCGCCCTTGTTCATCAACGCTTCCGCTGCATTGCACAAGGTTCCCGCAGAATCGACGATGTCGTCGATCATGATGCAGGTGCGTCCATTCACGTCGCCGATGATGTTCATGACTTCAGAATCGCCGGCGCGCTCGCGCCGCTTGTCCACGATTGCAAGATCGGCATCGAGCCGCCGCGCCAAAGCGCGCGCACGCACCACGCCCCCGACGTCAGGTGAAACCACCATCAAACGCTCGCCGTCGAATTCTTTCTTGATGTCCGCTTCAAACACGGGTGCAGCTATGAGATTATCGGTCGGAATGTCGAAGAACCCCTGGATCTGACCTGCATGCAGATCAAGCGTCAGCACGCGCCCAGCGCCGGCTTGCGTGATGATGTTGGCGACCAGCTTCGCCGAAATTGGCGTTCGGGGACCGGGCTTGCGATCCTGACGTGCATAACCGAAATAGGGGATAACAGCGGTGATCCGCTTGGCCGATGACCGGCGCAGCGCATCGATGCAAATCAAAAGCTCCATCAAATGGTCATTGGCGGGATAAGACGTTGATTGAATAACAAACACGTCCTCGCCACGCACGTTTTCCTGGATCTCGACAAAAACTTCCATATCCGCAAAACGGCGCACTACCGCCTTCGTCAACGGCACTTTCAGATATTCGCCGATTTCATTGGCGAGCGGATGATTACTGTTACCGGCAAGTAGTTTCATGTCGCGCGATATCCTTCAGGTCGCGGCGGCTTGTACCAACGCCTCCCTCGCCTTGCAATGCGGCTTAGCCTGTCTTGCCGCGCGTAACCTGTTGAATAATCTTCTGAAAGCCTGCCGCCGCCGCTTCACCGGCAAATCCCGCGATTTCGCGCCAAGGCTTGCTCAGCCTGCCGCTCGGAACCGGGTTCTCCTGCGTCAGTATTCCAACCTCTTTGCCAGCTTTGTCGAGCAGGCGCCATCGCAGCACGACGATATCCTCCGATGCCGATTTGACTTGAACCGAGACCGCGCATTCGACACGCCATGCTGCATTCGCTTGAACACTGGCAACACGCATCCCCTGCAGAGGCAACGCACTTTGAAGAGCCTGGGCGAGCGCCGTATTTCCATCACCAGGCGCGCCCTTGATGGCGCCTATCCACACGATGGGTTTGGCAGCCACCACTTTCGCGGGCTCGCTTGAAACTGGCTGTGAATGGGTCAGCGTGCCGATCTTGTCCGCTATCTGTTCAGCAAGAACGGACAATCTCGGCTCTACTTTTGCGCCATCCTCTCCTTTAAAAATGGTGGAGAATTGACCCTTGGGCACACGGTCTGGATCAAACAGGCGCCAAACAACAATGCGCCGCCCGCTATCGCCTGCTTCACTGGGCATCACGTTGGCTGCTCGCCCTTTCAGCACCCAGGCCCGCATGCGGGTTTCAGACAGAGCGGGAATATCGCGCGCCTGAAGTACCCCGATGACCCGGTCTCGCAAAGCAGCAGCGAACTTACCATTGAGGCCTTTTGGCGTCTCAATGATGATCGTTGCGCTATCAAACGACGGACTGAGCATCGCCTCATTTCTGGCAAAACCCTCAAACGGCCGCTCAATCGCGAACGGATCTTCAAGTCCCAAAGGTTCCGTAACCGCGGCACACCCAGCGAGGATCAACAACGACACCAGCGATAAAACGGCTTGGTATGATTTCATCGCGGCACCAACATGATCGCAGACAGGTTGCGCCCATAGTCTGCCTCGCCCCTGTGCGTCGACCGGCGATAGGAAAAATAATCCTTTTCGTTGGCATACGTGCACAGCCACATTCTATCAACATCTACGATCCCTGAAGCCGTCAACCGGTTCGCAACATAGCCAGGCAAGTCGAATAATTTGTGCCTCTCGCGCGCAGCAGGCACGAAATATTTGTGATTGCCGGGCGCCGCCTTTTCAAATCGTTCGAAAAACTCAGGGCCAACTTCATACGATTGCTGCCCAATGCATGGGCCAATTGCAGTTCGTATTCGCGATCGAACGGCGCCCAACCGTTCCATCAATGCGACCGCCGATTCAAGCACCCCGTCCAAGGCGCCCTTCCAACCGGCGTGAGCCGCGCCAACAACACCAGCAGCTTCATCCGACAGCAATACGGGCGCGCAATCAGCTGTAAGGATCCCAAGCACAACACCAGGCTCCGTCGTGACCATCGCATCAGCTTTAGGAGCATCCTCACGTGTCCAAGGCGCCCCGACGTGAACAGCCTGGGCACTGTGAGTTTGGTAGACTGTCAGCAGCCTCGCCTCACCCGTTCCGAACCAATGTGAGATCCGCTCGCGGTTTTCCCGCACGCGCGATCTGTCGTCTCCCGATCCGTATCCGCAGTTGAGCGATTCAAAAAGTCCGCTGGAGACACCGCCTTGACGGCCAAAGTATCCGTGAAGGGTGCGCTGTGACCCGCACAGAGATGACGATTGCAACGGCTTCATTCGGCCTCAAAACCCGCTGGCTGAATCGCCTGAGAAGAGACGGCGCACAGCACCTTGAACAAAGTGCCCATCGCATCGGCCGAGGTCAACCTGTTTAGCGCAGACTCAAGCTGCGCCTTCTGTTGTTCGCTCGCCGATCGTTTAAGAATTTGCGTTCGCTCAACCGCACCCAATTGCGTCAAATAACCGGCCTGCGTCGTAATTTTTGACACACTTGCGCCGCCGCCCGCAAAAGCATCCGCCAGCGCGGTAAAATCGACGTGAGATGTCAAATCAACCATACCAGGCTCCATGAGAATGTCCGCGTACCTATGTCCTTTTACCGCCTGCAACGAATCGCCAAGCGCCGGACCTTCAAAGCCGTAGTCGATAACCAGCGCGCCACCCCCTGCCTTTTGGATCACAGTCGCTATCGCGCGTGCCACGTTCTCTCGCTCGATGGAGCGTTCAAAAATGGAGCCGATGGGCGCATCCAACAACTTAACCGGAACGCAAGCAGACGCCTGAACGTTTGGCTGCGCACCCAAAATCAGGTCACCGGCGTCGTTCAAACCAACTGTGCGCGAGGCCCACCCCTCGTGCATTTTCACAAATTGCACAACAGGAAGTGCATCGAAAAATTCATTCGCAATCACAATCAGTGGCTCTGCTGCACAAATGTCTTGAAAACCATTATACCAGCGCACATTTGGCAAGCCGTTACTTCGAAACAGTGCTGCTTGCACTCTGCGCAGTGCCGGACTGACCTCGACCAAAGCAACCGTCGCCGCAGACAAAAAATCCGGCGCGACACGCGCGGCGCGCAGCACATCTCTCATCAGAGTCCCACGGCCGGGACCAAGCTCAACAAGTGTAAAGGCCGCAGGCGACCCGAGTTTAGTCCAGATATCCACACACCACAGCCCGACGCACTCGCCAAAGACCTGCGAAATCTCCGGAGCGGTGATGAAATCGCCGGACAAGCCAATAGGATCAGATCGCATGTAATAGCTGTCGGCGCACCCGGTCAGCGCAATGCGCATGAACTCGGCGATGGGAATCGGTCCATCACTTTTAATGATTGACCTGATATGCGCTGCCACAGTGTTCATTGCGTCAACAGTGCGGGCCCCTTACGAAAGAGCGAATACCAGAAGAAAAACCCGGCAAACACAAACATAAAGATCGACAACAGCGAACCCATCGTCAGCACACCGCCAAACACCAGCTGATCGGAATCACGAAAGAAAACTTCAACGGCAATTCTGAAAAACCCATAGCCTGCCCAAAACGCCGCAATCATCAATCCAGGGCGGCGAAGGGCATTGAACCTGTGCACGAGGATGTGCAGCACGATGAACAGTACCAATCCTTCAAGTGCCGCTTCATAGAGTTGGCTGGGATGGCGAGGCACATTGCCAAGGCCCTCAATCGCTGGTGCGTGTGGAAAAACCATCGCCCAGGCTACGTCACTCGGCTTGCCCCACAATTCGCCATTGATGAAATTTGCAAGACGTCCAAAAAACAGCCCGATGGGTGCCCCCACCGCTACCAAATCGCCAAGTGCCACAATGTCCAGATTGCGACGGCGCGCAAAAAGGATGATCGCCAGGACTACGCCAAGTGCGCCGCCATGAAACGACATCCCGCCTTCCCACGCGAAAAAAATTCGCCACGGTGCGGCTACGAAATGGTCGATCTCATAAATCAGACCATAAAACAGCACATAGCCGAATCGGCCGCCCAGAATCACGCCAAGGGCGGCCCACACGAACAAATCACCAATCTGGTCGGCGCTGGCCTGCGCTTTGCCCTGAAAGGGCAGTTTCGACCAAAGCGATTCGGTTTTAAGCAGCCTTAAAATGTACCACCAGGCTCCCAGTAGCCCCGCGATATAAGCCAGCGCATACCAACGAATGGCGAGCGGACCCACCTGGATAAGAACAGGATCGATGCTCGGAAACGAAATCGAAAACATGGCGCAAAGCCTTAAAATCCAGAGCGAGACTTGGGGTGACGGCAGACTTCATGTCAAGCCGCCGCCTGCGCCGCAGAAGGTTTGCGCGACGAAATCGTCACACTGGTCAAGTCACAGACCGAAAGACTGGTGAACGATCTCGATCTCGTCCCTCACGAAGAGTTTGAAGCGATCAATGCCATTGCGATGAATGCTCGCATGGAAGTTGAGCACTTGCATGAAAGACTCGTAAGACTTGAGATGGCGGCCGCCCCACCTGTGAAAAAAGTGATTCACAGCACACGAAACCAACCTATCCGCAGACGATCCCCAAGACAGAAATATCATCGGTGACACAGTCCACATGAAGAATGAGTCATCCCACAAGGGGACTCTTGCGCTTGATTCAACCTTTGGTGCACGCTCCTAGGCATGGGAGGTGCTTCGCGTCGGACGACTAGATGTGGAGCGTTTGTTATTCCTAGTCCGGAACACCTGCCTGCGTACCCTTGCTATTGCGTACCCTTGCTATTTTGCCCTCGCATGTCACCGCCGCCGGCCCATCCCGGCGGCGGGCTGACTCTGAGAGGTCTGGAAAGGCAGAAAAGTTGATATGAGTACACCGCAAGTCCAAACTTCAGTACCCAACGACAATCCATTGGATTTGGTCGAGCAACTTGCCGCCCAAAACGAATGGTTGTTCGACCGCGCGGGCGAAGATGAGATGCATCTTTCGTTCCCCGGCCAATCCGAAGACCACCATCTATCGTTTAGTTGGCGTTCAAATGTTGAAACACTTCAATTGTTAGCCCAGCTTGAAGTCAAAGTACCACGTGCCAAGCGGGCGGAAGTTGCAGCCCTCATTAACATGATCAACGAACAACTTGGGCTCGGGCATTTCGAAATGTGGCCCGAAAGCGGCCAAATCACCTATCGTCATGGGCTCCTATTGCGCAATTCGATGGGCACACCCGAGCAGTGTGAGGGCATGATTGACGCCGCACTGGAAGCCTGCGATCGCTATTATTCAGCTTTTCAATTTGTCATTTGGGCTGGAAAGTCAGCAGCAGAAGCAGCAGCAGCGGTTGTATACCAGTGTCAAGGCAGCGCCTGAAAATCAAAGTCGGCAAACAGCCGGATCAAAATGCAAGGCCGATCATTATAGTTGGCGCTGGCCACATGGGCACTGCATTCGCACGCGGCCTTGCAGCAGCTGGTTTGGGCAACCGTTTGGCACTTATCGACCCCGCGCTATCGCCAACCGCCGCCAATGCGTTTCGCAAAATGGGTGCGTTCGTCGCAAAAAATGCACGAGCTATAGACGGCACCAATCCGCAGGCTCTTATCTTGGCTGTCAAACCACAACTGATAGCATCAATTGCTCCAGAATACACCGGAGCGGCGAAAAATGCCCTCGTCATTTCGATCGCTGCCGGAACCACGATCCAACGCTTGAACCATTGGCTCAATAGGCCAGCGGCGCTCGTTCGTGCGATGCCGAACTTGCCAGCGTCAATCGGCAAAGGCATTACGGCCGCTTTCGCCGCGTCCACTATCACGCCGGCGCAGAAAAAACTGGCAGAGAAATTGCTCAAGGCGGTCGGCGACCTAATATGGCTTGACGACGAAAGCCAGCTGAATGCCGTGACCGCAGTGTCGGGCTCGGGACCGGCCTATGCTTTTTTACTCACAGAATCTCTGGCAGTGGCAGCGCAGCGCATGGGTTTGTCTCCTACCGTCGCCCAGGTGCTGGCTCGCAAAACCATCGAAGGAGCGGGCGCCTTGCTGTCAGCAAGCAAAATTGAGCCGGTCAGCCTTCGCAAATCGGTGACGAGTCCAGGCGGCACAACCGAAGCCGCACTCAATGTGCTTATGAACGAATCGAAATTTGAGCGGCTTATTGGTGATGCCGTCGAAGCCGCAACCGTCCGCGCCACCGAATTGGCAAGAATCGAATAGGTCACTCATGGCGGCAAAATCCTCTCCCGAAGACAAACTTGTGACAGCAGCCCTTGCGGCGATTGAAGAGCAGGGCTGGGCCGCACTTTCGCTGACCGCTATCGCGCGCAAAGCAAAAATTCCTCCGCAAACCATGTATGAAATGTGCCCAGATAAACGGGCATTGTTGTCCCTGATGGCCAAGCGCACCGACATCGCGCTATTGGAGCGCGCGGATGAGCCCGACAAAGACGCGCCCGCCCGCGACCGCGCTTTCGAGGCCATTCTCAATTGGTTTGAGGGCCTGGCACCGATGCGTCCCGCCCTGCGCATCATCCACAAGGAAAGTGCCGGCAACCTCGGCGGGATCATCGACCTGATACCTGCAACCATGCGCAGCGCCCAATGGATCGCCGATTGTGCAGCCCTGCCCAGCACCGGTTGGGAGGGATTCTTCGTCACCCGCGCCATAGGGCTGCTCCTCGCTGAAACATTGGGCGTGTGGCTCAACGACGGCGACGATTTGGCCAAAACCATGGCTCATGTCGACCGGCGCATGCGCACAATGGAAGAATGGGTGAGTGCTTTGCGGCAAGCTAATAAGTCTGAGGAAACGCCGGACACGGATTGACGCTCTAATGCGGGGAGCCCATTCTGGCAGCGGCATGCAAGGAGACACCACCATGACCAGCAAATCCCCATTTCCCGAATTTGACTTCAAGTGGCCGAACTTTGATCAAAGTTTCTGGGACCGTTTCAGCGTACCGGGCGTAAACACGTCGTCGCTGATGGAAAGTCAAAAAAAGAACTTTGATGCGCTTGTCAAAGCCAACCAGAAAGCAGCCGAGGGTTATCAAAATCTGATGCGCCGTCAGACAGAGATTCTCAGCGAAACGATGCAATCGATTCAGGACGCAGCCGCCGGTTTGATGAAGGCCAACGACGGAAAAGACCTTCCGAAAAAACAGGCCGAACTGGTTGAGAAAACGATTGGCCGCGCCTTTATGCACATGAAAGAACTCGCCGACCTGACGATCAGCGCCAACAGCGAGGCCTTCAAAGTCATCCAGGATCGCGCAAAAGAGTCCATATCCGAGATGCAGGAACTCGCCGAAAGCATTTCGAGCCCAAAAAAATAGCGTCACTAAACCGGTAAACGAATCATCGCCCGCAAGCCACCCAGCTTGCTGTCTTCAAGAATGATATCGCCGCCATGTCCCCGGGCGATATCGCGCGCGATCGCCAACCCCAACCCCGCACCGCCGGTTGCCAGCGAACGTCCACTGTCCAAACGATGAAACGGGCGAAACGCTTCTTCCCGGCGCGCCTCCGGTATTCCAGGACCGTCGTCATCGACGGCAATCTCCACTACATCTTCATGTAGCACCGCGCTGAGTTGCACCTTGGTCCCGTGACGCATGGCGTTTTCAACCAAATTCACCACACAACGCCTGAGCGCATTGGGCCTGACTTCCAAGGCCACCCCTTCAGGCGCAGTCAAAGCCAGTGTCTTCAAAGGCACTTTTCCGTCAGCTTTGCGCTGCGCATTGACCGCAACATCACGCAACAACTGCGAGATATCCGTGTCGGTAGCACCCTCCCCCGCCTGTCCGCGCGCAAAGGCCAGATACTCTTCAAGCATATGCTCCATCTCTTCAAGGTCGCCCTTCAGCGCTTGAATTGACGCGTCCTCTTTCATCATCGCGAGCTCAAGCTTCATCCGCGTCAACGGCGTCCGCAAATCATGGCTGACGCCCGCCAGCATATCAGTCCGCTGCTGGACGAACCGCGAAATGCGCTCCCGCATGTCGATAAAGGCGAGCGACGCGCGTCTGACCTCCGTAGCGCCAGATGGCCTGAAGTCCGGCGCATCCCGTCCCTTGCCAAACGCTTCCGCCGCGTCCGCCAGCCGTTCGATTGGTCTGATTTGATTGCGCAGAAATATAATCGCAACGCTCAAGAACACCAAAGACGTGGCGATCATCCAGCCGACCCAGACATGAGTATTGGTCGACATAACGCGCTTGCGCTCCGCCATGACGTGCATCACGGCGCCGTCCAATTGGACCCTGATGTCGACGTGATCTTCAAGCGTAGTCGAATCGATCCAGACCGGACGCTCAATCCGCGACGACAATTCCCTGACGAACACTCTCTTCAGGACATCATAGGCCGGTGAATCGGTTTCAGGAATTTTTTCGCCCTGCTTCACCACAGGCACCAACCCGAACGACGTTTCCCGCAGCCGCACGGCCTCAGCCGCAAAGCGCTCCGCGCCAATGGTTTCGTAACTCTGTACGAACAGTACGATCTGCGCCGCAACTGCGCGCGAGATTCGCATCGTCACTGAATCCCATTGCTGATCGAACAGCAAATACGTCACCACGGCTTGCACCATCACCACCGGCATCACGATGATCAACAGCGAGCGGCCGAACAATCCGCGTGGCATTGAGCGCCTGAACCATCCGCCTGACACGAGCGCTAACCCACGCGATCTGGCATCAGCACGTAGCCAATGCCGCGAACAGTTTGCAGATAAAGTGGCAACTTGGGATCATTCTCAATCTTGCGGCGCAGGCGCGTGATTTGCACATCGACCGTCCGCTCAAGCACCGCACCCATCCGTTGCGACAGATCCGAACGCGTAAAGGATTGCCCCGGGTTTGCACCCAGTAACCGCAACAATTGAAGCTCGGCCGAAGTCAGTTTGACCGGTTTTCCCTCTCGCGTAAGTTCACCGCGCTCGGCGTCAAAACGGCAGGCGCCAAGATGAACAATCTGCCTCACCACTTCGACCGGCCGCCCAGCACGCCGCAAAATTGTCGAAATCCGCAGCAGCAATTCACGTGGCTCAAAGGGCTTGGCCAAATAATCGTCGGCGCCGCGCTCCAATCCTTCGATCCGGTCGATCGACTCCCCCCGCGCCGTCAGTAACAATATCGGCACACTCGATGTCTCGCGAATGGACTTCGTCAGCGAAAAGCCGTCTTCACCCGGCATCATGACGTCAAGCACGATGAAGTCGAAATCCAGGCTTGCCAAAAGTTGACGCGCCTCTGCTGCATCTTTGGCCGCCGTAACCCGGTAGCCGCTTTCGCTGAGAAACCGCTGCAGCAATGTGCGAATGCGCGTGTCATCATCCACGATCAGCAGATGCTGAACGGTCTTTTCACTTTCACTTTCAATTTTTACATCTGGTGTCATCGTTTCGCTATCAGGCGCATGACCCCTGCCCGTTCCTGATCCGCCAGCAAGCCCGATAACACCTGCCTGAACCCTGCAACAGCTTCGGGGCCTGCGTCCTTGTACGCCTTGGCAAATCTGGCGCGCTGCAGTGCAACCAAATCGCCTGCTACTTCCGTTCCTTTTGCCGTAAGCCGCAATAGCCGTTGACGCCTGTCGCGGGTTCCCTGGGTTTGAGTCAAAACTCCAATCCTCAATAAATCTCTCAAAACGCGACCAAGCGACTGTTTCGTTATACCAAGGATGCTCAAAAGGTCCGAAACCGGCATCCCCGGGTGACGCGCAATAAAATGCAGGGCGCGCGCATGCGCCCGGCCAAGTTCAATCTCCTGCAGCCGCGCATCCATGGCTTGCCCGACATCGCGCCCGGCAAAAAAGAAGAGCTCAACCCCATCGGTAAGCTCTTCTTCCCGCAAATATAGAAGAGGGGCCGCAGATTTCATCAAAATGCCTGCTGGAGTCCTGCGCCTTGTGTGTGGCAGATATGCGCCACAATAGAGCGCACAGTGCACGGCTCGCAAGCTATACTCTGTGCTTAACGCGTTCCAGGAGCCCGACATGTCGCTAATTCCCTTCGATGACCGCGATGGACACATCTGGCTGGACGGCAAACTGGTGCCGTGGCGAGAGGCAAAAATACACGTTCTGACCCACGGCCTGCACTACGGTTCATCCATTTTTGAAGGCCAACGGGTCTATGGCAGAAAAATCTTCAAACTGGATCAGCACACCGCCCGCCTGTTTGAGTCCGCGCGCTTGATGGGATTTGAAATTCCATACACCGAGCAACAAATCAGCGACGCCTGCAGGCAAGTGGTCGAAGCCCAGGGCGCCGATGACGCCTATATGCGCCCTGTGGCCTGGCGCGGCAGCGAACAAATGGCTGTAAGCGCGCAGAAATCAAAAATTCATGTCGCGATTGCCGTCTGGCCCTGGCCGTCAATGTTCGATCCCGCGATCAAGGAAAAAGGCATCCGGCTCGACATCTCGCGCTGGCGCCGCCCGGCGCCGGACACAACGCCATGGAAAGCCAAAGCCGCCGGACTTTACATGATCTGCACCCTGTCGAAGCACGAGGCCGAAGCCAAAGGTTATGCCGACGCCATGATGTACGACTGGCGCGGCCTGGTTGCTGAAGCTACCGGCGCCAACATGTTCTTCGTCAAGGACAACAAACTGTTCACGCCCTGGCCCGATTGCTTCCTCAACGGCATTACGCGCCAAACCGTCATGGATCTCGCGCGCGCGCGCCAGATCGACGTGGTAGAAAAATACATTCAAAGCTCGGACGTCGCCGGATTCAGCGAATGCTTCCTCACCGGCTCTGCCGCAGAAGTGACCCCTGTTGGCGAAATTGGCCCGTGGAAATTCACAGTCGGCAACATCACCCGCACAATGATGGACGACTACGCAAACTTTGTTCGTGGCAAAATGAAAATCTAACCCTTGGACCAGCGCGCGGCCGCATCATCGTCGCTGCTGCGCGCCTCGATCCAGTAAGCTCCGGACTGGCGCAACTCCTGCTTCCAGAACGGTGCACTTGTTTTGAGATAATCCATCAAATATTCAGCCGCCTCGAACGCTGCCCGTCTGTGAGACGCAGCCGTCACCACCAGCACAATCCTCTCACTCGGCTTCAGTTCGCCATAACGATGAACAATAGTGACGCCCAGCAATTCCCAGCGCGCCCGCGCCTCATTGGCAATGCGCTCGAGCTCGCGCTCCGTCATGCCCGGGAAGTGCTCCAGCGTCATGGAGATCAACCTGTCACCCGAATTTTCCGCACGCACCAGGCCAACAAAACTGACGACCGCACCAGCTTGGGCACCAAGCTGTGCGATCTCAAGTCCCGGATCGAAATCATCCGGTTGAACGCGGATCCGGTTCATCCCCCGGTCACCGGCGGGAAAAAAGCAACTTCATCATCCTGGCCAATCACAGCACCCAGCAGGGCATGCTCCTGATTGACCGCAACGCGAAATCGCTTTTCATCGGCGAACGCCTCACCAAACCCGCCGCCGCGCAGACGCAGCCACTGCACCAAGTCCAAAACCGTCGTCACATCGGCAGGCACAGTTACAACCTCTTCGCTGCGTCCGGTCTTCTGCCGCACCCAGGCGAAATAGAGCAGCTTCACGGCGCGTCCTTTACCTCGACGGCCTTGCGCCGCGGCCGCGCGTGTTCGCCGGACACATGCGCGAGATTGGCCATCGCGTAGCTGAGCCCCGTATAGATCGTCAGTGCTGCGGCGGCCCACAATGCAAGAATGCCTGCGCGATGCACCCAGCCCCAGACGTGCTCGATGGCCGGCGCCAAAATCAACATCGCAATCGCCACCACCTGCGCCACCGTCTTGAACTTCGAGATCGACGACACCGGCACTTGCACCGAGATCGTCGCCAAAAACTCGCGCATGCCCGAAACCAGAATCTCGCGCGCCAGAATGATCAGCGCCGGGATGATCACAAAACCCCGGATATCGTCCATGTAAACCAGCATCACCAGCGCCGAGGCAATCAAGAGCTTGTCCGCGATCGGATCAAGCATCTGCCCCAGGCGCGACTCGACGTTGCGCCGCCGCGCGATCCAGCCGTCGGCGTAGTCCGTGCAAGCGGCAACGACAAACAATGCGAACACGATCCATCGCCCCGCCGGCATTTCGATCCAGAACGCAGCCACGAACAAAGGCGTCAGCGCGATGCGTGTCAGCGTCAGCAGATTTGGTAAGTGATCGCCCATGGGCGCCAACTCTAACACGGCCAGCGCACGCGTCGCGCTAGCTCTTTTCGTGAAAATATTCATATATTTTCCGCGCCAATTCCTTTGATATTCCTTTAACGGCCTCCAAATCCGCAAGTCCCGCACGTGTAACCCCCCGCCCCGACCCGAAATGGTTGAGCAGAGCCCGCTTGCGTGCCGGGCCAATGCCATCGACCTCATCCAATGGCGAGGCGGTCAGGCCTTGCGCCCGCTTTGCACGGTGAGTTCCGATCGCAAAGCGATGGGCTTCGTCGCGCAACCGCTGCAGGTAAAACAAAACCGGGCTCTTGAATTCCAGCTGAAACGGATCACGCCCTGTCATAAAAAATCGTTCCCGCCCTGCGTCACGGTCAGGACCCTTCGCAATGGAAACGACCATGACATCCGCGACCTCAAGTGCATTCAAAACCTCTCGCGCGATGGCGAGTTGCCCCCCACCACCATCGATCAGAATGAGATCCGGCACCACCACATCCCCCGCCTCATCGTCACCGTCGCGCTCGTCGAAGACGACACCTTGGCTCTCCTCCCGGGCACCCCGCTCCTTGATCATGCGCTTGAACCGCCGCGTCAGCACTTCGCGCATCATCCCATAGTCGTCACCGGGCGTGAGCGCGCTGTCCTTGATGTTGAATTTTCGATACTCGGCCTTGATAAATCCCTCAGGCCCCGCGACCACCATCGCACCAACGGCATTCGTTCCCTGAATGTGACTGTTGTCGTAAATTTCAATGCGCCGCGGCGGTGCCTCAAGTCCCAATGCTTCACCCACGCCGCGCAACAGTTTGACCTGCGTTGCACTCTCGGCCATGCGCCGCGCCAGTGACTCTCGCGCATTCATCACCGCTTGCGCCATGACTTCGCGTTTTTCGCCGCGTTGCGGCACCAGCACCTCCACGCGCCGCGCTGCTTTCAGCGACAGCGCCTGCTCCAGCAACGCGGCATCAGGAATGTCGTGGCTGACGATGACGAGCCTGGGCGGCTCACGCTCATCATAAAATTGCGCCACGAAACTATCGAGAATTTCCTCAACCTCGACACCCCGCTCATGCTTGGGAAAATAAACATGATTGCCCCAGTTCTGTCCCGACCGGAAAAAAATAACCTGAACGCAAGTGTGCCCGCCTTCCTGATGGGCCGCAAACAGATCGGCCTCATCGATCGTGCCGGGATTGATGCCCTGTTGCAGCTGAACATGGGCCAAAGCGCGAATACGATCCCTGACCCGCGCGGCCTTCTCAAAGTCCAGCGCTCCGGCTGCCAACTCCATGTCACGCGACAACTCGCTTTTGACCTCGTCACCCTTGCCCTGAAGAAACCCGCGCGCCAGATCGACAAGATGACGATAGTCCTCAGGCGAAATTTTGCCGACGCACGGCGCCGCACAGCGCTTGATCTGGTGCAGCAAGCACGGCCGCGTTCGATTTTCGAATACCGGGTCCGAACAGCTGCGCAATAAAAATGCCCGTTGCAGCGTATTCAGCGTCCGGTTCACAGCACCGGCAGAAGCAAACGGACCGAAGTAATCGCCCGGGCGCGACTTCGCACCACGATGCTTGATGATCTGCGGCGCAGCGTGATCACCCGTCACCAGAATATAGGGAAACGATTTGTCGTCCCTGAGCAGAATATTATAGCGCGGCTTCAGCCGCTTGATCAGATTGGCCTCGAGCAACAACGCCTCAACTTCCGACGCCGTCTGCACGAATTCCATTGTCGCGGTATTCGCTATCATCCGTGCAATGCGCGCCGGCTGATCAAAAGGTTTCGTATAGGCCTGAACCCTTTTCTTCAGATTGGCGGCCTTGCCAACATAAAGCACATCACCGCCCGCACCGATCATGCGATAAACCCCGGGCAAGTTGGGCAGGCGCGTCAGATAATCGGCAATGACGCCAGCACCGCTGGCCAAAAGCCCCGGCGCTTCAATCACCTCAGCGATATCGTTTTCCTTGCTCATTCACCCGACAATCACAGCCTTCGCTTGCTACCACTAGCGTGACCCACACCGGTCAACCACAAAAAACCTCCGTACCCCGAAAAACCTGCTACATCTGCTACATTCGCTCAACACAGCCATTTTTCCTGCTACATACCTGCTACAAACGTGCAACACACCTGTTACGAAAACTCCCCATACGCGATAGCGGTCAATTGCCGAAAATAAGGTATATTGAAAAATAATTATAGGAACAATAGCGGAACTTATCAACAGCCGCCGCCTGTTTGCCCGGCTTGCAGGCCCTCATGTGAGACGGATCGAGGGGGGAAGGAGTACTCCCCCCACGGCACCCCACCTTTTTGCATGCAAAGCTTGCAATAAGCCCCCGCGTTAACACTCATTCCCGCAGAAACTCGATGACACCCCATCCATACCTGCGTCAGCCCGCCGCATGATTTTTCGGAAGCCCTTATCGTCCGCCAAAGCCCAAACCCAACCAGCTTTCCCGGCAACAAATCCACTATTCAAGTCGCAGCCAAAACCAAAAGCCAAGCGCTCGAATGAGTACAATAGAACATATACCGAACATCAACACCCCTGTCAACGTATTGGCGCCAGCCACGGGTTCAACAACTGAACCCCATCGGCTCGAAGCCGGCGGTGTTGCGCGTGACGGCGGTTAGCCCGTGCACCAGCGCAGTTGCCGCGATCAGCGCATCGCCCTGGGGCCGCAGGTCGGGGACATGAAGTGCTGCACTTCGCCGCGCAATGGCAGCCGGGGAAATGAGCCTCGCCCAGCTGCGCAAGGCGCGCGCGATGACGCAAGTAGCCCTCGCGCGCAAGCTCGGCAAGACGCAGGCCCTCATCTCCCGCATCGAAAGCGCGGGAGATCTCTACATCTCGACGATGCGCAAGCAGATCGAGGCGCTCGGCGGCGGCCTGGATATCCGGGCGATCTTCCCCGATATGGCGCCGGTGACAATTGCAGGATTCAAGGAGCTTGCGGATGTGCGTGTCGCCGCGCCTTCGACAAAAAAGTCGAAAATCCGGGCGCCGGGCCTGAATGAAGCAAAGACACAATTCAGGCATCGCCGCCAGCCTGCTCGTTCAAAGCAAAGCATACGGATCGCGGCGAAGGGGGCCTGAGGGGAATACGTAAGCTGTCCCCTTACTTGAGGGGAGCTAGTGATTTGAATTTGGTGTCCGACCCCAATACTTCCATTCCAGATTGATCACGAAGATGACCGCGCCTCCGGCCAAGATCAGCACGGCGTTCATAGCCGTCAGCGCTGACCACACGGCATGCAGTGCAAAGAACGTGGGCGTTCCCGGTTGCGTTTCGGCCAATTCGTTGCCGAGGAACACCCAAGCAAAACCCGCAGCCACCCAAATGGCCAACGCGAACAGGACGCACCAAATGCTTAAAATCAGCCTCCAATCGAGCGACGAGAATTTCGCTTCCTCCGCCACCGAAGCCGCGACCGTATCGATGCTACTCATATCACTATGTCCCCCATTGAAATCATTGCCTACCGCGTTTTCTGTTTCTCGCCTTCCGTCTTCGGCACGAGGGCCGGGCCCTCGCATTTCATCGGCGCCAGCGCCGCCAGCACCATCTTGCGCTGCGCAAGATGGTTGAGGTAGTCGCCGAGCAACGGCTCGGGCAGCAAGAGGTTTCCCGCGCGCACCGATCCTCCCGTCGCAACCACGACGCCACCAAACCGTTTCCAGTCGAACGCCCAAGCAAAGAGCCGCGGCAAGACTCCGAGCGGCCGCGCCGTCATGCCAAGTGGCTTAACAAACCCGCCGCGCAAGTCGCGATATTGAAACGGGATCGTCGCGATGTTCCACTCGCCGAACGGCGAAGGCACAATGGACGGAAACGACAAGCCGAACAGCGGAAACCGGTTCACGACGCCAAGCTCGCGTTCGAAGAAAGCGCCCGACCAAATGTGTCGGTACGCGGGCCACCAACCGTTTGGACCCAAAAACCGGCGGCGCAACTCGCTCGCCGACTTTTGAATTGCGAACACGTGCGCCGGGTTGATGACAATCGCCTCGGTCAGCCGGTCCGGTATTTCTTGCTGCGGAAGACATATTCCCGTGCAATCCGGAACAAGGTTGGGGGTGCCGTTGCTGCGGCACGTTTTTGCGCTGACCGGAAAGAGCCATGCCGCCGGCGCATTCGAGACCAAACCGCGCAGCGGCACCGGCGCGGCGGCGCGCTCGGGCGCGGCGGGCGGCGTGGCCGGCGGCGGCGTGGCCGGCGGCGGCGCGGCAGGCCGCGCGACGCTCGGGCAACCGTCGGCCAGCGGTCCGCTCGGCATGATGCGCAGCCTGGCGTCGGCGACTTTGGGCAACGCTGCGCCGTCCGGTCGTTGATACCTGATTTCGATCACGCCGCTGAGCACGCCCGCGACGTGCGACTTCAAGCGCCGGCACAGGTGATAAAGCGGCGCCCAAGATTCTCGCGAAACCACCTGCGGCGGGCGAAGCTCGATGCCGATGCCGAACCAATCGCGATAGCGCGCGCGATAGCGCGCGCTCTCTCTCCGGCGTCCTGTCGCCGAACAACGCCTGCAGAAACACCTTGTCGTAGTTCGTTTCGATCACCACACGCGCCATCATCTCGGACCCGGTGATCGGGGCCAGCAGGCAATCGAACGGAAACCAGATCCGCTTGTAATCTGCGTAGATGCGTTCGTAGAACGGCATCGCGTTCCACTGCTTCTCCTTGCGCAGCCCATCCTTGAAACGGTCGGCCAGCACCGCCGCATCGACCACGCGCGCAAGCAAGAGGACGATCGTCTCCTCCGGCCGCCGATGCGCAAAGAGGCGATCCCAGCGCAGCCACAGCCGCTCACGCCGGCGATCCCACCGCAGCTTCAAACGCTTGGACAGCTGTGCAAGCCACGCCTTCCACGTGGCCGTGGTCTCAAGCTGCGGCAGATCCGGCGCACGCAGGAGTTTGGCGTGCGCTTCGCGCTGTTTGCGCTTGAGATTGTTGAACTCGTCCCGTTGTCGCTGCTTCATCTCGTTGCGCAACGCGCCCTGCGCCGCCGCAAGCTGCTCGCGCTGGCCTTGCACGAGTTGTTCACGCGCTTGGCGCTGCTCGGCGCCCAGTTGTTCGAGCGCTTTGCGCAGCGCAAGCTCTCGCCGTTCGCGTGCGGTCAGCTGCTTCTCGAAGTTCAGCCGCACATATTGTCCGATCGCCTCTTCGGGTCCCGCCGGCAGGCAGCGAGGCTCCAACACCATCGGGCTTTCGTCGTAGGGGGCCGTCGGTTTTGGGAACTCGACGAACTCTTTGATCAGTTCTGGCAACGGCTCCTCGACCACCGACCTGACAACGTGCTCGCGTTGCTTCGGAAAATGAATCTCCTTGCGCAGCGGCGGCACCGTGCCGTCGTCCAGGAATCTCTCAATGTTCACACGCCGCTCTTGCGCGCGCTTGTTGGCCTCGCTCTCGGGCTTCCGCGGAAACGCCCTATGCACGGGCAAGTCGAGCAGCAGCTCCACCAGCCATTGGCGCACCATACCGAACGACTCGCGCAAGCGTAAAATCACACGCGTCAGCGGTCCGCAAAAGACGAACACGAGCGCAATAAGCGCGAACACGAGGCGAGCGCCAGAAAACTCCGCCAGCGGATCGGGTAGTCCCTTGGCCAGCTCCAGAATCGTCGGCCCGATCACACCCCACCAGGCGAGCGCGATGGCATGCATAATAAAGAAAAACACCACGTAGCCGATCCCTGGCAGCGTCTTACACACCCACCAGTGGCCGGTGTCGTCGAGCCGCTGAACGAACCACGCGGCAGTGAGCCCCGCCACGCCCGCCTGCCATGCGTGTTCGCGAAGAAAATCGAGTTGCAGCAACGCGTACGCCTCGCCGAGGCACCGCGAGAGCGCGTCTTGGCTCCATTCGGCGGGCCATTCGATCGTCAAGAACCACAGCAGCCATTCCCCCGCCTTGCTGATCGGGGGCCCGAGCCAGACCGGTGACACGATGAGCATCCACCCCCAGACGACGGCATATATGACGGCCTCGACGCCGCGGATCGGCGCATCGATCTGGCGCGTAGTCGCTTGACTGATCGCCAAGAATAAAACGAAAGCGCTGAGAACTGTGATCGCCACCAGTTCCCTGGCGAGCAACTCCGCCGGTATCGCGATCTGCAAATTCCCCGCCGCCCACCACGCGAAGCAAGACGCGCCGCCGATCAGAGCCGCCGCGAGCGCGTACTCCACAACCCCCCAGCCAACGTCGTCGTACCACTTGCGCAAAGTGCGCTGCCCCCCGGTCAACGGCTCGCGCCGCGCCATCGACTCTCTGATGACGGCAAGGCGACGAACTGCAAGGTCACAATGCCGTCTGGCAGCGGCCCTGGGTAGCGCCTAGGAGCCACAAGGCTTACGCAAAAGCAGCTGCTGACAAGCGGAAACACACGCCAAGGATGTGCCTACACCCCATCGGCTCACCGCGCGATCAGCAAAACCTCCCGCTGAAGCGAATGCACGCGTCGCCTTCGCTCGCCAGGAGAAAAGCGAGCAAGATTTTACGCGCGAGGTCTGGAGAATGTCTGTTGCTCGTTTTAACGATCGACTGGAAAGATTATCGCGGTCAAACTCCATTTTTCAAATCAGTGTATAAAAGTGTCCTCCTCGCGAACACTTGAGAGGAGGTGGCTGCGCACATGCGCCAGCATGTGCTGCAGATGGAGGAGTGCGGCCCGGCAAGCGCCATCGCCCGTGGGTAATCTCACCCACACTGTCCCTAATTCCGCAAAGCGCAGGGACACAGGACCACCGAACTCCATCCCCTGCAGCAGCTTCCTCCTACGCCCTGCGGGCTTCGGACGACAAGTCGCTGCGCAGGTACTTCCTCGCGAGCGAGGAAGAAAAAGGAGTTATGCTGCTTGATGTTCAGCGCGAACTAACACGCGCTTGACGATGTAAAAGATCGTGATAACGGCAAGGTAGCCTACATAGAGGGCCAGCGCGTAACGCCAGTATTCGCTGTCGACTATTTGCGGCAGACGAAACGGCGCGGAGTTGGCGATGACAGGAAGCATTACGTCGGCGACGAGATGAATGACGGTTGCGCCAAGTGCGACCGCAAAGACGTTGCTCCACCGGTACATGAAGAAAGCAGCGATAATTGCGATCAAGAGACCCTGCACCGCATTAACGTGAGCAAAGCCTGCTTGCAGATAGACGTTAAAGTCGTTCAAGAATGTTTGTAGCGTTTCCATGATTCTTCCTTGAATGGTAGGTGGGTTGACCCGCCTGGTCCCAACGCCAGTGGCCGGGCGCAGCAACCTTACCGGACCCACCGATATGGTTACTGCCATCATTAAACGCACGAGGTCCGATTAGGGTTCCCTGTGGTTCCCGCCGCATCGCTCGATGCGGCAAGAATGCTTGCGCCGAATTACTGCAGATCGATGCTTGCGCGACGGTTCTGCGGTTCCTTCACATTGTTGCCGGTTTGAACGAGCAGCTCGGTTTCGCCTTGGCCGGAGGCTGCAATCTTGTTCGCTTCGATGCCTTGTCCGACAAGTTCCTTGCGCACCGTGTTCGAGCGGCGTTCGGAAAGCCGCTGATTGTACTGCGGCGAACCGACCGTGTCGGCGTGTCCCACGACGACGATGCTCGTGGATCCGAACTGCTTGGCGGCTGCGGCCGCGTCGGCGACGACACCTTGCGCTTCCACGGTCAGGTCCGATTTGTTGAAACCGAAGAAGACAATGAATTGCTTCGGAGCGGCGGGCGCCGGGGATAGCGGCGGCGGTGAGGCTTCGACCATCGGCGGCATCACGGCCGCCACTCTTTCCTGATCGGGATAGAGGTCGTAACGTAACCCGATTGTTAGGGTATGATTTTGTACGTCTTCGGTATCGTAAAAATCGGTGTGGCCCAAGTGGCGTCCCTGAAACTCGGCAGTGTCCGAGCGCAGATAACGATAGTTCATGGTGAGGTCCATGCGCGAGCTGACGGCATAGTTGAGGCCTGCGATCCCTTGATAGGCGAAGCTGGTGTCTTCGTCTTGATCAATGGTGCCGTTGTCGAATTCGGCGTGCACGGCACCGGCGCCGGCGCCCAAACTCAGCGTCATCCGATCGGTTACAGGGATGTCGTACAGCGCGTTCACCATAAGCGAGGCCGAATTGATCTCGCCACCCGGGGCATTGGGGACACCGTTGATCGCGCCGATTTCGTTGTGGCGATAGCTTCCGTCTCGCCACGGCCAAAAAGGCTCAGCGCCGATCAGGCCAACCCATGCACCAAATTCAAAAGCCAGCAAAAGAGGACAACAAAATCACCGAAACATAAATCAATGCGCTGAAAATATCCGGTGCTTTGCCATCCCCTCACTCCCACTCAATTCTGGAGCCCAGACTTCCTCCTGCAAGTGCTTCAACTTGAATCAGCGGTAACCTGGATTCCGTGCTGGGCCTATTTGACGCCAGCCTCGCGTTCGATCTCGACGCCCACCGACGCCGCCTCGGGTACCACTTGCAGCTTTTCGATCCGCACCCGGGCCACCTTCACCCGGCTGTCCGTCAGGCAATGGGCTGCAATCTGCTCGGCCAGGGTCTCGACAAGGTTAAGGTGCCCAGACGCCAGGATGGCCTTCACGGCCTCAACAACCGCGCCGTAATCGACAACATTTTCAAGCCTGTCCCCAACCTCTCCTGCGGTCTCTTCTACCGTCAGGTCGATGTTGATCCGGACCGGCTGCAGCCGGCCTTTCTCGCGCCGGTAGACGCCGATATTCGCTTCAAGCTCCAGGTCGCGCACAAAGACGTGCCGCATGCGTTTGCGCGCATCGGCAATCCGTAACGAGTGAACAGTCTTGCGCTCAGTCATATCTTTCCCGCTACTCGAACACAGTGTCTTGCCGCCACGCCAGATGCTGCCCGCTGTCAACCGCGATCAATTGACCGGTCACGGCGGGCGCCGTCAGAAGATAGTACACCGCCCCGGCAATGTCTGCGGGATGGGATGGCCGTTTGAGCAAAGTCGCCTGAACCTGGGCGTCAAAATTGGCTTGCGCTTGGCCTGCAGCTTTCAGCGACGGCCCCGGCGCCACAGCGTTAACGCGAATACGTGGCGCCAAGGCTTGCGCCAGTGTCTGCGTCAACGTCCACAACGCGGCCTTTGACACGGTATACGAGATGAAATGCGGCGTAAGATTGAGCACGGCCTGATCGACGATATTGACGATCGCCCCCTCGCCGCCGCTGGGAACCTGAGCCGCAAAGCATTGCGACAACACCAAAGGTGCGCGCAGATTGGTTTCCAAATGCTTGTCCCAACTTGCCCGCGTCATCGTCCCGATACGATCATCTTCGAACACTGAGGCGCAGTTCACCAGCGCCGTTAGTGGCCCAAGTGCTGCCGCCGCGCGCGGCACAAGCGCCGCCACCTCGGCCTCGGCCGACAACTCGCCTTCAACCAGCGCGGCGCGCCGGCCAAGCGACCGGACCTCAGCCGCAAGCGCCTCCGCCTCGACTTTGCTCGACCGGTAGTGGACCGCGATATCAAAACCTTCAGCCGCAAGCTTGAGGGCAATCGCCCGCCCCAGCCGCTTTGCCGCCCCTGTGATCAGCACCACGCTCATGACTTTGCCTTGACCTCAGTCTGCTTTCCGTATGTCTTGAACTTCTCGATGACCCGCGCCATCTCGCGCGACGACAATAAACGGGGACGCCCGATCTGCAGCGCGCGCGCATACTGCGCCGCCAGCGCCTCAAGCGTTCCCGCGCGTTCAAATGCTTGCCGCAAACTCTCCCCCACCGCTACCGCGCCATGATTGGCAAGCAAACACGCCTCCCGAAGCCCCAGCGCCTTGACCGCAAAGCGCGCCAGCTCATCGCTGCCGTAGGTCGCGTACGGAGCGCACGAAACCCTGTCGCCGCCAAACTCGGCAATCATATAATGAAACGCCGGAATACTGCGATGCAAACACGAAAGCGCAGTTGCATTCAGCGAATGCGTATGCACGACCGCACCCACATCTGCACGCGCTTTGTAGATACCCAGATGCACACGCCATTCGCTGGACGCCACGCGTTGGCCTGCTGCCACCCGCCCATCCAGCCGCACCTCGACAATGTCGGCCGGCCTCAATTCGCCCGCCCCAATTCCGGTTGGCGTGATCAGCATACCATTGTCGATGCGCATGGAAACATTGCCGCTTCTGCCTGGCGACAATCCGCTCGACGACAAACGCAGCGCCGTCCCCACGATCTCGGCGCGCAAGTTTGGTGTCGCGCCCGAAGTTGACGCGCGCTTCTGCAGAACCCGCGCCACACGGCGGCGGACGGCAGTGCGCTTCACGTCGCGCGCTCGGGAAACAGCGCCGCAAGACCCTCGCGCGAAGCCTGTGCTACGCCGCGCTCGGTGATCAGACCGGTGACCAATCGCGCCGGCGTCACGTCGAAGCCCGGATTGCGCGCCGGGCTCCCCGGCGCGGTCAACTCGAGCGTAAGCACTTCTCCCGTGGCGCTGCGTCCGGTCACATGCGTGACCTCACGCCCACTGCGCTCTTCAATCTCGATCTGCTTCACGCCGTCCGAGATCGTCCAATCGATCGTCGACGAAGGCAGTGCCACATAAAATGGAACATTGTTGTCGCGTGCCGCCAGCGCCTTGAGATAAGTCCCGATCTTGTTGGCAACATCGCCAGTTGCCGTGGTGCGGTCGGTACCCACAATGCACATGTCAACTTCGCCCTGTTGCATATAGTGCCCGCCCGCATTGTCAGCCAGGATCGTATGCTTCACGCCATGCGCACCAAGTTCATACGCCGTCAGCGATCCACCCTGGTTGCGCGGCCGCGTTTCGTCGACCCAAACGTGAATGGGAATGCCCTTGTCGTGCGCCATGTAAATCGGTGCCAACGCGGTTCCCCAATCAACGCAGGCAAGCCACCCCGCGTTGCAATGTGTCAGCACGTTGACACGCCCTTCGCGCGCGGCAATCGCCTCGATCAGCTTCAAGCCGTGCCGCCCGATCGCCTCGTTCGTGGCAACGTCTTCGTCGCACAATTTCGCCGCCCGCGCATAAGCCACCTGCACCCGCGCGGCCTTCGGCTGATTGCGTACCGCCGCCATCATCTCATCAAGCGCCCATTTCAGATTGATCGCTGTCGGGCGGGTCTTCAATAGCAGATCGTAGGCGCGCTCCAGCGCCTCATCCGAAGCATCAGTCCGCAACGCCATGCACACGCCGTAAGCCGCCGTCGCCCCGATCAGCGGCGCACCGCGCACCACCATCGTCATGATCGCGTCCGCCGCCTCTTCGACACTGGCAATGCGTTTGGTAACGAAGGCAAACGGCAACTTCGTTTGATCAATGACGTCAACCGACCATCCGTCGCCACCAACCCAAATCGTTCGATACGCCCGGCCGTGGATCTTCATGGCAAACTAATGCCCCTCGAACTCGACAAGCGAGAGCACCTTCATGCCCATTTTCTCAAGCCGCCGCCGGCCCTTCAGTTCAGGCAGATCAATAATGAAACTGCAGCCCACGACCTTGCCACCGGCTTTCTCGATTAACTTGATCGCGGCCTCAGCCGTTCCACCTGTTGCGATCAGATCATCGACCAGCAGCACGGTTTCGCCCTTGCCGATGGAATCCTCGTGAATCTCAATCGTATCTGTCCCGTATTCAAGCTCATAGGTCTGGCTGATGGTGCGCCAGGGCAGTTTCCCCTTTTTGCGCACCGGCACAAAACCGACCGACAATTGATGCGCAACCGCTCCCGCCAAAATGAACCCGCGCGCCTCAATACCGACAACCTTGTCAATTCGGGTCCCAGCATAAGGCTGCACCAGCAGATCGACAGTCGTACGAAATGCCCGCGCATTGCCGAACAAGGTCGTCACGTCACGAAACATGATCCCGGGCTTGGGGTAGTCGGGGACGGTGCGGATGATTGATTTGAAATCCATGGGTTGTCAGACTTTCTTCAAAACGCGGCCCGCGACCGCATCGAGTTTCGCAAATAAAACCGGATCGCGCTTCTCCGGCGCCGTGATCAATGCCGTATCGAGCGTGTGTTCGATGTTCAATGGCGAGGGCAAGCGCTTGGGACCGAGCTTGGGCGCAACGCGCTTCAACAAGGCTCGAGCCCGCTCGGCATTGTCATTCAATATCCGAATAACCTGGTCAACCGTCACATGGTCGTGACCCGGATGCCAGCAATCGTAATCCGTCACCATCGCCACGATTGCATAAGGCAGTTCCGCTTCGCGCGCCAGCTTGGCTTCCGGCATCGCCGTCATCCCGATGACGCTGCAACCCCACGAGCGATAAAGATTGGATTCGGCAAATGTCGAAAACTGCGGCCCTTCCATGGCCAGATATGTGCCGCCAACAACGTGTTTGATCTGGGCCTCTTGCGCCGACGCCGCCAGCGCACCAACGAGCTTGGGGCAAACCGGATGCGCCAGGGAAACGTGGGCCACAAAACCGGTTCCAAAAAAAGACTTCTCTCGGGCAAATGTCCGGTCGATAAATTGGTCGGCGATGACAAACGTTCCCGGTGCTAGCTCCTCCTTGAACGACCCGCACGCCGACACCGAAATCACATCGGTCACGCCCGCGCGCTTCAACACATCGATATTGGCCCGGTAGTTGATGGCGCTCGGCGAATGCACATGTCCGCGACCGTGACGCGGTAAGAACACCATGTCGACGCCCGACAGTTGCCCGAACAGCAATTCGTCCGAGGCCTCGCCCCAGGGCGAGCGCACCCGCTCCCAGCGCGCATTCTCAAGCCCATCAACGCCGTAAACGCCGCTGCCGCCAATTACACCAAGCACCGTACTCGTCATCGCAAGCCCGCCTGATAACAAGGATTGAATTGCCGGGGTTTTAACATCTACCCGGCGTCTCGCAATGAAATTCAGAAAAAAGGCCGGTCAAACTCGACCGGCCTGTTCGATTTGAGCTGCCTTTCCAGCAGATTCAATGCGCGACGTCGCGCCAGACGCGCTTGTAGGCAAAGAACAGCATGATCGAAAGCAGCGCCAGGAAGATCATGACCTTGACGCCCAGTGACTTGCGCTCTTCCATCTTGGGATCGGCGGCCCACGTCATAAAGGCCACAACATCCTTTGCCATTTGCGACTTCGTCGCCGGTGGGTTGCCATCCGCCCATGTCACCTGACCATCCGACGATAGCGGCGGCGGCATCGCAATCTGATGACCGGCAAAATACGGATTATAGTTGAGACCCGGCAGCAACTGGAAACCGGCGGGAGCCTCCGAATAACCCGTGATCAGCGCATAAAGATAGTCGGGACCCTCCCCTTCAATCCCATGCGCGCGCGCTTTCGCGATGACCGAGAGGTCGGGCGGGTAGGCATTGTTGTTTGCCGCCCGCGCCGCCTTCTCATTTGCAAATGGCGATGGAAACCGGTCCGCCGCCGTGGCCGGGCGTTGAACGGGCTCACCGTTGTCGTCCAGCGCGCTGACCTGAACCAGAGCGGCAAGTGCTTTCATTTGGGCATCGCTGAATTCCGGTCCACCCGGTTGCGACAAATTACGAAACGAAACCAGGTTCATGGAATGACAGGAGGCGCAAACTTCCTTGTAGACCTGATAGCCGCGCTGCAATTGGCGGCGGTCAAAAGTTCCGAACGGGCCGTCCCATTCCCACGTCTGCGTCTCAGGGTGTTTGGGCGTTGTTTGATCGCCTTCTGCCAATGCCACTCCGGCAAAAGCGAACACCACGACAAGCGAAAGAAGAGCTCTGAGTTTCATGGTGGCGCTCCCCTAACCCGCACTTCGCGCTTTGGGCGCGTGACTATTTCTTGCAAGCACAGCCGTAGCGATGCTTTCGGGCACCGGCAACGCCTTTTCGTTCATACTCACAAGCGGCGTGATCACCAGGAAATGCAGAAAATAGTAGATCGTACATATCTGGGACAAAAACAGCTTCGATATCGGAAGCACCAGGCCGAAATAGAATTCGAAATCGCCGTCCACGGACTGCGCGCCAAGCATGCCCAAAATCCAGGTCACAATCAGCAAAATGAAAAACAACTGCCGCGACACCGGCCTGAATTTGTACGAACGCACGTTGCTGCGGTCGAGCCACGGCAGGAACGCCCACACCAAAATCGCACCGAACATCAACAACACACCGATCAATTTGTCCGGCACCGAGCGCAAGACCGCGTAGAGCGGAAGATAATACCACTCAGGCACAATGTGCGGCGGCGTCACCAGCCGGTTGGCCGGAATATAGTTATCCGCGTGCCCCAGGAAATTCGGATTGAAGAACACGAAATAACACATGACCATGACGAACACGACGAGCGCGAACAAATCCTTGGTCGTATAATACGGATGAAACGCAACTGTATCCGCCGCCCCTTTCACGTCGATGCCAAGTGGGTTGTTGTTTCCCGGCACATGCAGCGCCCAGATATGCAGCACCACAACGCCCGCAATCACAAACGGCAGCAGATAGTGCAAACTGAAGAACCGTTGCAGCGTCGAGTTATCGACCGCAAACGATCCCCACAGCCATTGCGTGACCGCTTCGCCCACGAATGGAATGGCACTGAAGAAATTGGTAATGACAGTGGCACCCCAGAACGACATCTGGCCCCACGGCAAGGTGTACCCAAGAAAGCCCGTCGCCATCATCAGCAGATAGATGACAATCCCAAGCAGCCACAACACCTCACGCGGCGCTTTGTACGAGCCGTAATAGAGTCCGCGGAAAATATGCAGATAAACGGCAATGAAAAACATGGATGCGCCATTTGAATGCAAATAGCGCATCAGCCAGCCATAATTCACGTCGCGCATAATGCGCTCGACGCTGTCGAAGGCCATGGTCTCGTGCGGCACGTAATGCATCGCCAGCACGACGCCAGTGAGGATCTGCAACACCAGCATAAACGTCAAAATGCCGCCAAACGTATACCAGTAATTCAAGTTCTTCGGCGTCGGAAACTGCAGCATCGTTTCGTCCATCAGACGAAGGATCGGCAACCGGGAGTCGAGCCATTTGGTGAACGCGTTCTTGGGTTGGTAGCTGTATGTGCCGTGAGCCATGGTGTCGCTGTTTACCCGTGTTCAGCAGGAGCTGTGGGTTTCGGTGCTGCGCCTATCAAGACCTTGGTGTCTGAGAGGAACTGATAGGGAGGCACTTCAAGATTCTTGGGCGCAGGACCTTTGCGAATGCGCCCCGACGTATCGTAATGCGAGCCGTGGCACGGACACAGCCAGCCGCCGAATTCGCCTTTGAACAGATTGCTGGGGATGCATCCCAGATGCGTGCAAGTCGCAACCAGGATCAACCATTCCGCCTTTTGCACACGATCTTTGTCGGCTTGCGGATCTTTCATATCTGCCAGCGCCGCACCTTCGGCGGAAGCGACTTCTTCCGGCGTGCGCCGCCGGATGAACACCGGTTTCTTTTGCCATTCGATGGTCACGATTTGCCCGGCCACGATCGGCGCCAGATCAAACTCGACTTCTTTTAGGGCCAACGTATCGGCAGCCGGATTCATCTGATCAATGAACGGCCACAAAGCGAGGGCCCCACCAACTGCAGCAGCCGTCGAGGAAGCCACCAATAGAAAATCACGCCGCGTAACGTGAGCGGTGTCCGCTGAATGCGCCAAGTATGAAGTCCCCCTTTGGGCGGGAAAACGATGAAGATATGGTGCTGCGGGTTAACGCGACTGCGAATCGCGGTGCACCCAGTCAAGGTCTTGAATTCGGCTGGAAAATAGAGAGTCGATCCCTAGCGGTCTTGCGTCACGATGCCGCATAAATGGCGCAAAGCCGGGAGGTGCGGACAATGATGCACACTTCACATTCAACTCCCCATGGGATTGATCATGCTCAATGCGCATCGCTTTGTATCAGCCTGATATTGCGGCCAACACCGGTACCATCATACGGCTTGGTGCGTGTATGAATGTTGCAGTCGACATTATCGAACCTTGTGGATTTCCTTTTGGAGATGCAGCCCTCAAGCGCGCCGGCCTGGACTACATCGCCAAAGCCAGCGTCACGCGCCACAGCTCATGGCACGCCTTTCGCCTCAGCGTACCCGCAAGGCTCATTCTCGCCTCGACAAAGGCAAGCCTGCCGTACAGCGAATTTGTGTATGCAGCGGACGATGTTTTGATTTTTGGCCGCGAGAGTGCCGGCGTGCCCGATGAAATCGTGAACGCCAGCGACGCGCGCGTCGCAATTCCGATGGCAAGCACGATGCGATCCCTGAACGTCGCCGTTGCCTGCGGTATGATCCTCGGTGAAGCGCTGCGCCAGACCAAATCCATGCCCCCCTTGCCAAATCCATGCCCCCCTTGAAGGACAAATCGTGACAACCCCAAACCTTACCCATGACCCCAAAAACCGTGCAGCAGCGTGGTTCGAAGACTTGCGCAATCAGATCTGCACTACCTTTGAGGCCATCGAATGTGAATTGACAGGCCAGTTTGCCGACCGCCCCGCCGGACGCTTCGAGCGCAAATCCTGGTCACGAGCCTCGTCACCCGGCACCGAATCGGGCGGCGGTGTTATGTCCATCATGCGCGGCCGCGTCTTTGAAAAAGTCGGCGTCAACATCTCAACCGTCCACGGCATTTTCTCCAAAGAGCTTGCCCAAACAATCCCTGGCGCAGCGGACAACCCGCATTTTTGGGCGGCAGGCATTTCTCTGGTCGCCCACATGCAAAACCCGCACGTGCCCGCCGTGCACATGAACACGCGCCACATCGTGACAACGAAAGCCTGGTTCGGTGGCGGCGCCGACCTGACACCGATGTTCCCCAACGACCAGGACACGGGCGACTTTCACTCCGCCCTGCGCACAGTCTGTGATCGCCACGCCCCGAACTATTACCGGGACTTCAAGTCCTGGTGCGACGAGTACTTCTATCTCCAGCACCGCAACGAACCGCGCGGCGCCGGGGGCATTTTCTTCGACAACCTGGACAGCGGCGACTGGGAAGCCGACTACGCGTTTACCTGCGATGTCGGCCTGGGATTTCTTGACATCTATCCCAAGCTAGTCCGCCGCCACATGAACCGCCCGTGGACGAAAGACGACCGCGAACATCAACTCATCCGCCGTGGCCGCTATGTCGAGTTCAACCTGCTCTATGATCGCGGCACCCAGTTCGGCCTCAAAACTGGCGGAAACGTTGAAGCCATCTTGATGTCATTGCCGCCCGAAGTACGCTGGCCTTGAAGCCGCCCGAAACCAAAGCTATCGCTAGTCCCAGATTCACCGTGCGCAGGAGTGCCACAATGCTCAACCGTATAGTCATCGCTTTAAGCCTTGCACTCGCAGCACTCGCCCCTGCGATCGCAGCCCCGGCAAAAGCGCCCGCGCCACCGACGCTCGACATCTACTATGGCGATTGGCAGGGCACGGCCACCGCGATGAGCGAAACCGACGAAGACTTCCCGACCTCCAAACGCGACATTGCCCTTGCCATCAACAAGTCGGACCTCGGCGGCTTCATTCTCAGCTGGTCGACCTTGCAACGCCAGAAAGGCAACCCGGACGTGCCCCTGGAGGTCATGAAATCGACCACCGTCGAATTCGTACCTGCGCTCAAACCCAACACCTGGAAAGCCAAAGCCGATGTCGATCCTTACAGCGGCGGCATCCTCTATTGGGCCAGGCTCGATGGCAGCGGCTTCATCATTTCAAGCTTCACCATCAACGCCGACGGCAAACCCGAATTCCAAACCTATCGCCGCCAAGTGGCTGGCAACAGCATGCGGCTGGAATTCTCCAACGTCACCGACGGCAAATTCGTGCGCACCGTCAAGGGCTCGCTGAAGAAACTCAAAGGCCGCTAAACCTCGACCCGCAGCAGCAGCGCCGTCGCGTCGTCGCTTTTTTTCATTCGCGGATAACGCGCGCCTTCGGGATCTTCGTCTTCGATATGGCGAAGCTCGCGCGCCAAAATCTTCAGGCCGACCGTTTGCGCCGTCGCAATCAACTCGCGGTCACCATAGCGCCCATAATCTTCCTTGAGTGCATAAAACCCATCCGTCGCCAGCAACACCGTCGCCGGACCGGAAAGCTCAAGCGTCGCCACCTTCACATGCTCGCCAACCGCCGCATCCGCACCCAGCAGCCAATACCCTTGTGGGGTATTGACGATATCGCGAGCCCGCTGCAAGTGCGCCAACACTGTCTGGCGCTGCGCCTCCACGCCAATGCCCTTACGCGCCGCGATCATCTTGGCCGCAAGCCCGGTTTCAAACGCACTGCGCGAAGGACTGATCCCGAAGTTGTGAATGACATCGTCCGCGGTTTCGACAAGAATTTGGCTATCCCCCACATAGGCAATGTGCATCCGGCCCGGCTCGACACCGATCATGCTGATCGTCGTCCACGGCAATTCGTACCTTGCCGCTGGCGGCCGAAATCGCATAGCCTCAAATTGCCTCGTGATCTCGCTCGCGACATCCCGAAGCACACCGCGCAAATCAATTGCGGCCTTGGGTCCATGCTGCAAAAGCAAATCGCGCGCCGTATGCGCTACCCAAGCCGCATCGCTGCGCCCAGGCATCAAGGGTGTCTCAACCAGGCTCGTCACCCCATCAAGCACGAATGCAATCGTTGCCGTTGCGCCCATTGCATCATCGTTCTCGCGCTCGGGAGAACCAGGAATACTCAAACCCTCAAGAACCTGAATATGCGCCATATCCCACTCACCAAGATTCAAAGCTGCCAATTACCTTAAGCATCAAAGCTGTTCGCGTACACAAAAACAGACGCTTCACCCCGCAAACTTTTCCACCACTAAATCAATCAGCGCTCGAAGGCGGGCCAATCGCTGCAAATCACGGTGATAGCCAATCCACATATCACGGCTCGGCGGTTCATCACCAAGGTTCACGCGCTCGATCCCTGCGATTACATTGCCCAGAAGTACGGGCAACACGGCAACTCCTGTGCCTTGAGCACACATTCTTGCTTGGACATTTCGACTGTTGCTACGAAACACAGTGCGAGCGTTCGGCAGCGCCTTCTGCAACCAACCGTCGTCCGGCGTCCCAGAAAAAGCCGAATCTAACGCCATCAAGTTTGCACCAGCGCCATCTCCAGCCGCGGGATGTGCATCGCCAGTGCGGACGTATGTGCCATATCTAAGCTCCAGCAATTTTCGTGACACCACGTCAGGCTCATCGAATGGTCCAAAGCGAAACGCCACATCCGCCTCACGCCGCGAAAGACTGAGGAAGCGCTGATCAGTCAATAACTCAACCGTGACACGCGGATGCTGGCGCGCGAACTCGGCAAGCAACGGTGTCAGAACATGCGCGCCAAACCAATCGATGCACGTCACGCGCAAGCCCCCAGCAAGCTGGTGGCCATGACCCGCCACTTGCCGCTCGATGGCAAGCGCGTCTTCCTCCATCCGTTCAGCATGTACCAACATGGCTGAACCTTCCTCCGTCAGGGCGAAACCATCACTGGTCCGCTGAAACAGACTGTGTCCGACTGCGCCTTCAAGCGTTCTCAGCCGCCGCCCCATCGTTGGCTGCGTCTGACCTAAAGTGCGCGCTGCAGCCCCAAGCGTCCCACCTCGAACGATCGCCAAAAAAACCCGAATATCGCCCCAATCCATCATTTTGAGCCGCCACAGCAAACAATTATGCATAGTGAATATGCATATTTATGCATTCTCATACAAATGTAACCTGGCTACGATGCAAGTTCCAAGGGTGGGGGATTTGTCTTTGTTGGATTTGCGCGTCACGGCTCAGACCGTTTTGAAACTGCTACTAGCCTCAGGTGCCCTCCTGGGCTCAGTCCAGATTTTCCGCCTGTTGCTGCTGCCGGAGCTCCAGGCCACATTCCAGCTCAGCGATCCAGCTACAAGCGCACTGCGGCGTGCTGGCATTTTGCTCTTCGCGCTTTTTGCCTATTGGCTCTATGTCCGGCTAATCGAGAATCGCAAAGTCGATGAACTTCGGTTCAAGCCAATTGGAATAGCGTTGGGCGCCATGTCCGGCGCGGCGCTGATTTCGATCACGACGTTGTCGCTACTTGCGCTTGGAGTCTACGAGATAACATCCGCTCGCGGCTTGCAAAGCGAATTGCTGGGCGTTGCCGGCTTAATCCTGACCGCGGCGATTTTGGAAGAGATTGCGTTTCGCGCCATCTTGTTTCGCATAATTGAAAACGCCTGGGGCACCATGCCCGCCTTGTGGCTGCAGTCGTTGATATTTGCGGTTGTGCATCTTGCCAATGTCGAAGGTGCCAGCGCTGCGGAAGCGATCACAACAGTTATTTCTGGAACACTTATCGGCGCGTTTTGGACGATGGTGTTTGTGATATCGCGCAATCTATGGATCACAGCCGCTAATCACGCCGCGTGGAATTTTGCCATCATCCTTACCGGGTTACAACTATCGGGCCTTGATTACTGGCGCGCGCTCGCCCCATTCGAAAGCCGATACAACGGCCCTGCATGGCTGACTGGCGGTGCGTTTGGCCCTGAAGACTCCATAATCACTATCATGGTAATTGCACTCAGCCTCGTAGCGCTTATGTACTGGGCAAAAAAGAAGAACCGCTTGATCGGAGCGAGGGCATTTCGAACCGATTAACCTGCCACCCCCTCACACCACCGCCTGCACCACGGCCTTCAACCGTTCTGCCAGCGAAAACGGATCGTCGGTAAAGTCGCTGTCGATCCACCACTCCTCGACCTCACCCAGCACCCGCCCCACCAGCGGCCCATGCGGAATGCCGGCCGCCATCACGTTGACGCCCGTCAAGGGAAGCTCAGGCCTTACCCAGCCATCGGCCAGCGCCAGAAGCGTTCGCCACTGCACGCCGTTCGATGCTTTCGTATCTTCCGCCCAGCGAAGTCGCACCAGATCCTTGAACGGCGCTACACCAAGCCTGTAGAGCGCCCGCCGCACCTCGCGGATCGACATATACGACACGATTTTCACCGGCGCCGTCAGCATGCCCGCGAGGCGGTCGCGTTGGTCGTTCGACAACCGCCAGCGCCCCGCCACCTCACGCGCCTGCCCGCCATCGCTCAGCAGCGCGCCAAGTCGCAAGACACCATCGGGCGCAAAAAAATGATCACCGTCCATCGCACATACGGCCTGAAATCGCTCGAACGAAAGCTCGCCCGCCAACAGCTCGCCCAGCACCCCGGTCGCCGCCATTGTGCGCAACACCGGCACCGGTGCATCGGCGCCAAGCAGTTTCAGCATCTCCTTTTGGATGCGCTCACCCGACAACGATTTGAGCTGTCCCCGTGCCGCTGCACAGGCGCGCAAACCCTCTTCATCCATTTCGACCTTGCCGTACCAGGCGTGAATGCGGAACAGGCGCAGAATCCGCAAATAATCCTCGGCGATGCGTTGATCTGCATTGCCGATAAACCGCACCCGCCCCGCGCGCAGGTCATCTAGGCCAGTGGAATAGTCGAACACCTCGCCATTCATATCGGCGTAAAGCGCATTCATCGTGAAGTCGCGCCGCCCCGCGTCCAGGGCCCAGTCGCTGGTGAACGCAACCGTCGCGCGCCGGCCATCGGTGGAAACATCACGCCGCAGCGTCGTTACTTCATACGGCTTGGAACGCGAGATGACCGTCACCGTTCCATGCTCAACGCCGGTAGCAACCGCCCGCAAGCCCGAAGCCTCCACCCGGAGCGTCACCTCTTGCGGTGTCAGCGGCGTTGCGATGTCGATGTCATCGACCGGAACGCGCAACAACGCATTTCGCACGCAGCCCCCGACAAACCGCGCCGCGCCGCCATCGGCAATCAGCGCCTGCATCACCGCCTGCGTTTCCGGCGCATTCAGCCAAGGCTCAGTCTTCAGAGAATATGGTTTCGTCATCGCTCAGCCGTATAGACACTCATGCAGATTGATCAAGATGCCCGCCGTCGCACCCCAGATGTAATGCCGACCGTAATTCATTGCATAATAACGCCGCTCGCGCCCCTGCCATTCCGCTGATCGCTGTTCGTGATTTTGCTGATCCATCAGAAACGCAAGCGGCACTTCAAACACTTCCGCCACCTCGGCGGCATCGACCTGCAGCTCAAAGCCTTCGCGCACCAGCCCCACGAATGGATGAATTGAAAACCCGGTCCCTGTCTCATAGCGATCCAGATCGCCCAGCACCGTCACAAACCTGCGCGCTAAACCGACTTCTTCTTCCGTTTCGCGCAACGCCGCATCCAGCGCTTCGGTTTCATCGTCATTCACCCGCCCTCCGGGAAAACTCACTTGTCCTGCGTGACGCGCAAGATGATCGGCACGCCGTGTAAACAGAACCTGAAGGCCCTGTGCGCGTTCAATGACCGGGATCAGCACCGCCGCTGGTTTCAGCACCCGCAAGCCGGGCTGCGCCTCGCGCCAATGCGGGTTCAAATCATAGTCGCTGCGCTTGGGTTGCTGGCGCGCAGCCGCGTCAAAACTCACGCGCTCGCTCATTCGCCGCCTGAGCTCCGCATCGCTCATGGATCTGGTGAGCCCAATGAAAAGAATTCAGCCCCGCTCCAGACGCCAAGCTCGCGGCCAACCGGCAATGCGCGCTCCTGCGACAAGTTCACGAGCTCATAAAACACTGGCCGCGCGATCCGCGCCTCCAGGGCGCCACGCACATGAAGATAAGGCCGCGGCTCGCGCTCCGGTCCCCGAAACTCGACCCGCACTTTGTGTGCGCTCCCCGCGGTCACACTATCGCCAACATTTGTTGTGAATTGAAGCGTCTGAGCTTGACCCTTGCCGCTGGCATCAACACGCACCGCGATGAACGGCACATCATCGACTTTGATCCCAACCTTCTCGACCGGGGTCACCAGCACATAGCTTCCATCCGCTTCGCGCCGCAAAATAGTTGAAAACAGCCGCACCAGTCCCGGGCGCCCAATCGGAGTGCCAAGATAGAACCATGAACCGTCGGCGGCGATCCGCATGTCCAGATCGCCGCAAAATGGCGGGTTCCATTTCTCGACCGGTGGCAACTTATGCGTGTGCGCTGCTTCGGCCTGAACATCCGCTAGACCGCGCAAAATGTCGGGCGCAGGCGCGCCCCAATGCAGTGGATCTTGTGTTGAACTGGACATTATCGCGTGCGCATTTTGTTAAAGCCCTGTTTCGCCAACCTGTTAACGTCAACGATCAACTATCATTGAGCATAGGGCGTCAGAGAGTTCTGTCCATGGCTCCATTTTGGCTATAACAAAGACGTAACCTGCGGCGCCATGAAAAAGCCGCGCCTGTGCATGTAATGATCCCCCATTAACGAGTTTGAACGGAAGAGCCCCAGTGTCGCCCAATCTGCCAGCTCTCGACAATTCAGACAGCATCGTTCGCGAAGTCGAACATGCGGTCGCCAAGCTTGCCGCGGTGCGCGAAGCCATCGGCCGCGTCATCTTCGGTCAGCGTGAAGCCGTCGATCAGTCGCTGATCACTATGTTGGCCGGCGGCCACGGCTTGCTGATCGGTGTTCCGGGTCTGGCCAAAACCAAACTTGTCGAAACGCTTGGCATTGTCCTGGGGCTCGCTACCAAACGCATTCAGTTCACCCCTGATCTCATGCCTGCTGACATTGTTGGATCTGAAGTACTCGAAGAAGCCGAAAATGGCCGCCGCACCTTTCGCTTCATCAAGGGCCCGGTCTTTGCCCAGCTTCTCATGGCTGACGAAATCAATCGCGCCAGCCCGCGCACGCAATCGGCGCTGCTTCAGGCGATGCAGGAACATCACGTCACTGTCGCGGGGATGCGCTACGACCTGCCCCACCCCTTCCATGTGCTCGCGACACAAAACCCGCTGGAACAGGAAGGCACCTATCCGCTGCCCGAAGCCCAGCTCGACCGCTTCCTGCTGCAAATCAACATCGGCTATCCCGACCTTGAAGCTGAAAAACGGGTGTTGCTCGCAACCACCGGTGTCACCGACGAACACGCAAAAGAAGTTATTCGCGCCCAGGACATGATGTTCTTTCAACGTCTGGTTCGCGCCATTCCCGTCGGCGAGAAGGTGCTGGATGCCATACTGAAACTTGTGCGCAGTGCCCGCCCCGAAGAAGGTGGCGCCGAAGATATCAAAGCCCATGTATCCTGGGGCCCGGGTCCAAGGGCCAGCCAGGCATTCTCGCTGGCCGTGCGTGCACGCGCTTTGATCGAGGGCCGCTTCGCGCCATCCATCGATGATGTCGTGGCCCTGGCCCAACCGGTCTTGCGTCACAGAATGGCACTGACTTTTACGGCCCGCGCTGACGGCGTGACGATGGCTGATGTCATCAATCGTTTGACGAGACCGTATTTGTGATCGCGGGTGTGGCCCGGTCAGGCGTAACAGGGTAGTTGGATTTGAAGCCTCTGAAATCGGAATCTGCAACATCGCGATTCGGTGCCTGGGTCATGGGAACCAGGCGCGAAGAAGATGCGCGCCTGCAGGCTGAGCGCCTCAGCGCCCGATTGCCGGCCCTCATGGTCCAGGCCGACCGCATCGCCGCAACCATTGCCCAGGGCGATCACGGCCGCAGACGAGTGGGCCAGGGTGATGCCTTTTGGCAGTTCCGCCGCTACCGTGACGAAGATCCCTCAATGGCGATTGACTGGCGTCAGTCGGCCAAATCGCAGCATCTTTTTGTCCGCGAACGCGAATGGTCTGCGGCCGCCAGCGTCTGGATCTGGCGCGACGCCTCACCTTCGATGCACTACAAGTCACACGTCGCAACCGGGACCAAGGTTGAGCGTGCCACGGTGCTGGCTTTGGCCTTTGCCTCGCTGCTGGTGCGCGGTGGCGAACGCGTGGGCGAACTGGGCGGCACCGGTCCGGCGTCGATCGGCCGCCAGGCCTTGAACCGGATCGCTCTGAATTTTTCACTTAACATGAGCACGCGCCAAAGCGTGCCGCGCCTCGTCGTTGTGCCGCGCTTTTCCCAGATCATATTGATCAGCGATTTTCTCCAGCCATTCGACAAGGTGTTGGCGGTGCTGCGCCACTATGGTGCGCTGGGTGTGCGCGGCCATCTCATTCAGGTCCTCGACCCAGCCGAAGAAGACCTGCCCTTCGATGGCCGGACCGAGTTCGAGGACGTTGCTTCGCAAACGCGCATGCTCGCGCGGCGCGCCGAAACATTGCGCGACGCCTATCGCGACCGGCTGCAGGGCTTGCGCAGCGAACTGGGTCAAGCCTGCCGCCGTCAGGACTGGACCTTTGCCACCCACCGAACTGATCGCCCGGCGCAAAGCGCACTGCTCGCAGCCTATGCGGCATTGGCGGCACACCGCCCCTTCGAGATGAGGTAGGCGCCAGGTGTCAACAATCGGCCCGCTCGCGTTTGGTGCTCCATGGGTTCTCTTCGGGCTCATTGTTCTGCCGGTGATCTGGTGGCTGCTGCGCGTGACACCACCAGCCCCCAAGCGCGTTCCTTTCCCGGCCGTCCGTCTTTTGCTCGGCCTGAAGCAAGGCGAGGAAACTCCCGCGCGCACACCGTTGTGGCTGCTCATGTTGCGCGTGACCCTTGCCGCCCTCATTATCTTTGCCCTCGCCGATCCCTATCTCAATCCACAAACCGCAGGCCTGAAATCAAGCGCCGTCGTCGTCGTGATCGACAATGGCTGGGCCGCGAGCGCGAGGTGGGATGACCGTGCCGGTGCCATGCAAACACTGGCCTCCGAAGCCGAGCGCGACAACCGCCCCCTCATCGTGGTGCCTACAGCGTTAAGCGATGCCGCAGTCCAGTTGAAACCAATGTCGGGCGCTGAATCCCAGGGCGCTGTAAAATCCGTCACCCCCCAGCCGTTCGGCGTTGATCGCGCCAAAGCGCTGGCCGCTCTGCAAAAATTGAACCTCAAGAACAACCCGGACATCATCTGGTTGACCGATGGACTTGAAGATGGCAACGCCGCCGCATTCGCACGCGGGCTATCGGCAATCGGTGAATTGCGCCTGATGACCGACGGCCCTTTAAACACCGCGCTGGGCGCGACCCTTCCCAGAGTCGAGGGCAGTGCGCTGATTTTTCGCGTCATCCGCGGCAACAGCAAAGGCGAATTGACCGCAAAATTGCGCGCCACCGGATCGAACGGCCGCTATCTCTCATCACATGACTTCACTTTGAAGGATGGCGAAGGCAGAACGGACGTTAAACTCGAACTCGCAACCGAACTGCGCAATGATCTCGCCCGCGTCGAAATTGCTGACCATCAATCGGCCGGTGCAACGGTCCTGATCGACGAGCGTTGGCGCCGCAGGCCCGTCGGCCTCGTCTCGGGCCAATCCGTTGATGCGGCCCAGCCTTTGCTCTCCGATTTATTTTATCTGGATCGCGCCCTGCAACCTTTTGCCGAGCTGCACCACGGCAAGATCGCAAGCCTGGTCACAGCAGGGCTCTCCGTCCTCATCCTCACCGACGTCGGACACATTGTCGGCGCGGACAAGGCGTCGGCCGCGCAATGGGTTTCACGCGGCGGTGTGCTGATCCGTTTTTCGGGCCCAAAACTCGCGGCGCAGAGCGACGATCTTATCCCGGGCAAGCTGCGCACCGGGGGCCGCCTTCTGGGTTCCTCAATGTCTTGGGAAAAACCCCAATCTCTCAGCGCCTGGCCCGAAGACAGCCCCTTCGCCGGTCTGCCCATCCCCGACGACGTCACCATAAAGCGTCAGGTCTTGACAGAACCTGGCACCGGCAACGATGTACGCACATGGGCCCAGCTAGCCGACGGCACGCCGCTGGTCACAGCAACCCAACGCGACAAGGGCTGGATTGTTTTGTTCCATGTCACCGCAAACACCTCGTGGTCGTCCTTGCCGCTTTCTGGGCTTTTCGTCGACATGATCCGGCGCGTGATTGCCCTGTCGGCCGGCATCTCGGGCGATGACGGCACCGCAAACACAGTGTCCGTGCCTCTCATCCCTGCGGAGACCCTGAACGGCTTTGGACGCTTGGGAACTCCATCGGCATCGGCATCGCCGTTGCGCGCTGCAGATTTCGAAACGGCAACACCGGCCCCCCAGCACCCACCCGGATTCTACGGCGACGGCGGAGTGCGCCGGGCTTTCAATCTGTTCAGGCATGACGCTACGCTGACGGCACTGCCTATTCTGCCTTCAGGTATCCAAACCACCGAATTTGGCTTACGCCAGGCCGCTGAACTCAAATATGTGGTGATGGCGATAGCGATTGCACTGGCATTGGTTGATTTAATTGCGGGCCTCTTCTTGCGCGGCCTGATTGCCCCACCGCGTCTGGGGCTGAGACCCGTGGCAAGCATTCTCATTGCGGCAATCTTCATCGCCTTTATCGTTTCGCCCTCCAGCGCCGACGACAACTTCGCTCTCAAAGCCACGCTCGACTATCGCTTGGCGTACGTCCTGACCGGCGACCCCGAAGTCGATGCGATGAGCAAGGCTGGCCTCTCCGGTTTGACGCACGCGCTCAAAGAACGCACCGCCGTCGAACCCGGCGAACCTATGGCGCTCGATGTCGAATCTGATGAACTCGCCTTTTTTCCATTCATCTATTGGCCGGTCACCAACAATCAGGCCCAGCTCTCTGCAGCGGCACTCGCCAAAGTTGACTTCTTCATGCGCAATGGCGGCACGATCATCTTTGACACCCGCGACCAGGATACGGCCATGCCGCTCGCAACCGGAAGCGCGGCCCGCGGCTCCGTCATTTTGCGCCGCCTTCTTGCCGGCTTAGATGTACCGCCCCTACAGCTCCTGACGCAGGAACATGTGCTCTCACGCACGTTCTACCTCCTGCGTGAATATCCCGGCCGCTGGGCCTCGGGCCGTGTCTGGATCGAAGCCAGGCAAGCCTCCGATGATGGCTCGTCATCCACAACCGCTTCCGACGGCGTCTCACCCATCATTGTAGGCGCTGCGGATTGGGCAGCAGCCTGGGCAAAGGACGCTGACGGCCACGCCCTCGCCGCCGTTGTGCCGGGCGGCGAGCGTCAGCGTGAAATCGCGATGCGGTTTGGCATCAACCTGGTGATGTACAATCTGACCGGCAATTACAAAGCCGACGCGGTGCACACGTCTCATATTCTAGAACGTTTGGGGCAATAGCGCGTGGCCCTCGACGTCGTCTTTGCACCCCATCTGTCGCTCATAACGCTGCTCGCACTGACTGTATTGTCCGCAGCGATTGTCGGCGCCGGACTATTGCTTCGCGCACCGGGTACCTCGTGGCGGGCACTGGCAATGGCCGCCGCATTATTGGTTGTAGCCAACCCAGCAATCGTTGAAGAAGAACGCAGCGGACTTCCTGATGTTGCGGTGATCGTCGCCGATCAAAGTCAAAGCCAGGCCATCGGTGATCGCTCAAAGTCGGTCACGGATGCAGTTGAAAAATTGCGCGCCAAGCTCGGCGTACACAAAGACCTGGAAGTGCGGATTATCACGGTCACGGAAAATCGCGACCGCGTCAGCGATAGCGGCACCGCTCTTTTCGGACCGCTGGCCGAAGCCTTCGCCGATGTACCGCCTGATCGCGTCGCCGGCGCCGTACTGGTCACCGACGGCCAGGTGCACGATGTCCCCACCGGCACCGCCGCCAAATTGTCCTATCCACTCCATGCGCTGTTGACGGGCGAATCCAATGAAAAGGATCGCAAGCTCACAATCCAGCAAGCCCCGCGCTTTGGCATCGTCAACGAGCCCTTGAAATTCACCGTGCGCGTGGACGATTTCGGGTCTTCGACGCCAACCACCACTGGTCTCGAAGTGCGCATAGACGGCGAAATCGTTCTCAACCAGACCGCCAAGACCGGCGCAAGCACGATACTCCAATTGCGCCTGCCGCATGGCGGTGAGAATGTAATCGAGATTGCAGCAGATGCCGGCCCCAAAGAATTGACCCTGCTCAACAATCGTGCTGCAGTCGTTGCCACCGGCATTCGCGATCAGCTGCGCGTCCTGCTGGTCTCAGGCAAACCGCACGCGGGCGAGCGTACGCTGCGAAACCTGCTCAAGGCTGATCCCTCGGTCTCACTCATCCATTTTACCATTCTCCGTCCGCCGGAAAAACAGGACGGCACCCCCGTCGACGAACTTTCGCTGATCCCGTTTCCGACCCGCGAGCTGTTCGACGAAAAGCTGAGCCAGTTCAACCTCATCATCTTCGACCGCTATCAGCGGCACGGCGTCTTGCCGATGGCCTACTACGACAACGTCGCGCGCTATGTTGAAGCCGGTGGCGCGTTGCTGGTGACCTCAGGCTCGGAATTTGCATCCCCGCTCAGCGTCTACCGGACACCGCTTGCCTCCGTGCTTCCGGCAGAACCCTTGGACCGCATCGTTGAGCAGGGCTACAAACCCCGCCTCACCAGTTCCGGCATCCGCCATCCCGTGACCGCGGGCCTGCCCGGCGCCAACAGTGGTGAAGCAGCGCCCACCTGGGGCCGCTGGTTTCGTCTCGTACAAGCCTCGGTCCTCAGCGGCCAGACCTTGATGAGCGGGCCTGATTCCCTCCCCCTGCTGGTGCTTAACCGCGTGCAGCAAGGCCGCGTCGCGCTGCTGCTCTCCGACCATGCGTGGCTATGGACGCGCGGGTTTGAAGGCGGCGGTCCGCAAGCCGAACTGCTGCGCCGCCTGGCGCACTGGTTGATGAAGGAACCCGACCTCGAAGAAGAACGCCTGCACGGCACCATCACCGGTAATCGCCTCATCGTCACCCGCCGCACCATGGCCGAACGCGTCTCGACCGTCGAAGTCACCTACCCCACCGGACGCCAGGCGCAAGTAACGCTGGCCCCCACCAAAGACGGTGACTTCTCCGGCACGCTCAAAGCCGAAGAGATGGGACTCTACCGCTTGCGCGACGGCGACCTCAAAGCGGTTGCCGCAGCAGGCCCGCTCAATCCCAAAGAACTCTCCGACGTCCGCGCGACAAGCGCCATCTTGAAACCTATCGTCCAGGCAACTCAAGGCGGCATACGCTGGATCAAACGCGACGGCATTCCCGATATTCGCAGGACCAGACCCGGCAGGTCCGCCGCCGATGCCAACTGGATCGGCATGCGCGCCAACGAAGCCTACGCCGTCAGCGCCACCCGCCAAACCCCGCTCTTTCATCCCGCCATCGCCTTGGTGCTCATCATCGGCGGCCTCATGCTAGGCTGGCGCCGCGAGGGGCGGTGATGCCTGTTCGGTAAAAATTGAAAAGCCGCCGTTGAAACGTCACGGCTTCCAGCCCTTGAGCCGGGGCGCCAAAGCTGCCCCCAATGCCGAAACCGGGTGATCCAGCCGCGCCTTGCGCATTTCGCCTTTCAACCCATCCAATGCCCCATCAACCAGCGCCAGCCCCAGCAGCCGCGCGGGATCAACCGGTCCCGGCAGCTTCACGCAGCCCAAGGGCATGATCTGCTTGAACCCGGCACGCCCGTAATAGGGCTCATCACCAACCAGCAACACAATCCGGTGCCCCTGCACCCGGGCCGCGTCCAGGCTGGTTTGCATCAACGCCAAGGCAATACCTTGACCTTGCAAGGCCCGCTCAACTGCAATCGGCCCAAGCATGAGCGCGACCACACCGCCTATGTCGACCGGCCAATACCGCACCGTCCCCACAACGCGCCCGTCAACCGTCGCCACAAAAGACAATGCGTCTATGGCATTGACACCTTCGCGCAGCCGGTAGGCGCTCTTGGCAAACCGGCCAGGGCCAAATGCGTCTGCAACGATCCGGTCGGCGGAATCGCAATCTGCTGACAATTCAAGTCGAATAGTAGCCATCACGTTCAAGCCTTGCCCTTCAACAGCTCGGAGAGGAGCTTGATGTGTTCATCCTGCTTGGCCAGCACTTTCATCAATTGATCGTTGCGCAACTCATCGATCTTGTCGTGCAGAGACATAATCTCGAGTTCAGCTTTCAAATTGACCTCGTAATCGTGCTGCGCCGCGATCCGGTCTTTGGCCGACTGTCGATTTTGTGACATGAGAATGATGGGCGCTTGAACCGCCGCAAGCATCGACAACATGAGATTGAGGAAAATAAACGGGAAGGGATCAAACGCGCCGGCCAACAGAATAAAAGTGTTGATCCCCGTCCACAGAACCAGGGTCGCACCAAACAAACTGATAAATGTCCACGACCCTCCAAACTCCGCAACCTTGTCCGCAAGCCATTCTCCAAAAGTCTGCTTGGAAGTTAATTCATGCGAGACGTCGCGACTTACAAAGGTTCTGTCCTCCACATGTTTGAGGATACGCCGTTTACGATCAGACAACGCGTCGGCACCAAGTCCGAGCTTATGGTCCATGTTTTGACGCCATGAATGAGTGCTCATTCAAATCTCCTTAAACCCGCCGAATCGGCTCGCGACAATCGCAACCAGCGCACAATACAGATATTCCCAAAGGCACTGGAATGCCGCGTCGCCTCCCGTTAACGTAACCGCCGGAACCATCGCTACAAAGGAGAGATTTCCATGGGTATGCTGGAAGGCAAAGTCGTCCTGGTCACGGGCGGCGCGAACGGCATCGGCAAGGAGTGTGCGCTTCTCGCGGCAAAGGAAGGCGCCAAAGTTCTGGTCAACGATTTGGGCGGCGCCGTGGCAGGTGGCGATGAAGGCGATGCTGGCCCCGCCGAAATGGTCGCGCGCGAAATCAACGCGCTGGGCGGTCAGGCCGCCTCGAACTCCGACTCGATCACCAACCGCGCCGGCGTCAAGCGCATGATCGAGCAGGCCAAAGACACTTTCAAGGGCTTGCACGCCGTCATCAACCCGGCCGGCATTTTGCGCGACACCATGTTTCACAAAATGGACGACAAGGACTGGGACATGGTCATCGATGTGCACCTGAACGGTGCCTACAATGTCTGCAGGGCCTCGATCGAACATTTCCGCGAGCATCAGGACGGCGCCTATGTCCTCTTCACCTCGACCAGCGGCATCATCGGCAATATCGGTCAGGCGAACTACGCCGCAGCCAAGATGGGCGTTGCAGGTCTCTCGCGCATCATCGCCATGGAAGGCGTGCAGAAGAACGTGCGCTCCAACGTCATCGCCCCCTTCGCCTGGTCCCGCATGATCGCAACTATTCCAATAAAAGACGAAGCGTCAGCCAAGCGCGTTGAGCGCATGCGCAATCATATGCGCGCCGACCAGGTAGCCCAGCTTGCCATCGCACTTTGCGCCTCGAAAGATGTCACCGGCCAAGTCTTCGCCGCCCGCGGTAACGAAATCTTCCTCATGTCGCAATCAAGACCCGTGCGCGGCATGACAAAAATCGAAGGCTGGACGCCCGAAACCATCTGCAACCATGCCTTTCCAGCGCTCAAAACCATGATGTACGATTCAGGACCGACAAACTCGGTATTCGGCTGGGACCCGGTGTGACCCACGCATTCACTTACGACGCGCTCCCGCAAGAGCGCGTCCACTTCGCCAAAAGCGTACGCGAAGCGCTGGGTGGCGAGATTGAACGCTGTAAGGCCCAACGAGTTTTCGTTGCAACGTCAAAGACCTTGCACACACAAACCGGCGCCATCTCGCTCATCGCCACCACGCTTGGCGCCAAATGCGTCGCGATTTTCGACGGCATCGCCGAGCATTCGAAACTTGAAGGGGTGCTTTCGGCAATTACCGCCGCGCGTACTGTCAACGCTGATCTGCTTGTCGGCGTTGGCGGCGGCTCGATCATCGACGGCTTGAAGATCGTGCAGCTGGCCCTGGCAGAAAATGTTGAAACGATTGACGGCCTCATTGCCCTTTCGCGCTCACGGACAACAAGGTCTCATCAGGTTCGTCAAATCGCGATCCCAACCACACTCTCTGGCGCCGAGGTTACACAGGCAGGCGGCGGCACCGATGCCGGACGAGGCGTCAAGCTCGGCTTCATGAACCCCTGGCTCGTCCCGCGCGCAGTCATCTACGACCCTGCACTTGGCGCCCTCACACCCGAATGGCTTTGGTTGTCCAGCGCCATTCGCGGCGTCGATCACTGCTGCGAGGGATACCTGGCAAAAAATGTGACACCGCTCTACGAGGCTGGCCTGCTCCACGGGCTCTCGCTTTTCGCAAAATCCCTGCGCCGCACCAGGCTAGTGCCCGGTGACCCCTTCGCCCGCAGCGAAAGCCAGATGGCAAGCTACCTCGCCTGCACCAACTCCTCGCGTGCGGGGTCCGGCGCCAGCCACGGCATCGGCTATATTCTGGGTGGCCGTTACGGCCTCCACCACGGCCATTCAAGTTGCGTGATGCTGCCCCACGTTTTGCGCTGGAACGAAACAACGACAGCGCAACGGCAAAAACAACTGAGCCTCGCCATGGGCCGCCCCAACATGAGCGCGGGCGACGCCGTCGCCGAACTGATCGCCGACCTCGGGCTACCTGCTCGAGTGCGCGATGTCGGAATAAAAGAAGACCAGCTCCCCACAATAGCCGAAGAAGCAGCGAAACACCCCGTCGTGCTCTCAAACCCGCGACCGATAACAAGCCCGGCAGACGTGCTGCAAATCCTCCATGCCGCCTGGTGAGTTGACAATGAGTACGTTTTATAGTACATGACCATGAAGAAGATTCAGATCACCTTCTATCAAACGGCGGCCGGGTCGGAGCCGGCACGCGAATGGCTAGTCGTTGGACGTGGCGGATAGAAATGCCGTCGGCCAAGACCTCATGAGGGTGCAATTCGGGTGGCCAGTCGGCATGCCGCTATGCCGCCCGCTTGCTGCCGGTTTGTGGGAAGTGCGGTCGCACGTTGCCAGACAATCGCGAGGCGCGTGCGTTGTTCTTTTTTCATGAGGGCTGCATGGCCATAGTCAACGGCTTCATCAAGAAGACGCAGAAAACGCCGCAAGCTGAACTCGACCTCGCAAGCAAACGCATGAAGGAGATGAAGTCATGAAGCAAAAAGCGAAACGCAAGAACCCGCATTGGGGCTCCTCGCTCGACGACTTCTTGCGCTCGGAAGGAAAATTCGAGGAGTTCCAGGCGCGCGCGATAAAAGAAACGATAGCATTTCAGCTGCAAGCGGCGATGCACGCCAAGAATATCACGAAGAAGGATTTGGCCGCACGCATGAAGACAAGCCGCTTCCAGCTCGACCGCGTCCTAGATCCGAACGCCGGCAATGTCACCCTCGAAACGCTTCAGCGTGCTGCCGTGGCCCTTGGCCGCAAACTTCAGTTGGAACTGGTTTGACGGCTACCTCGCCGCCAACCGTTGCCAGTAGTACGCTGGCCGGTTCTCATTATACCGCACGCTGAACGGCAGCGCCTGGTGAAAGGCCAAAAGCGCCGGACTATCGGAACTGCGCATGGCGCTTTCCGTTGTACTGATGACGCAACCGCGTGACCGCGCACTGGGAGAACGAAACCCGCCCTCGCCCGAATGCCAGCACTGCGCCCCCGCCCGCCGCACGATGCGCAGCTGTCGACTGTCGAGATCGCGCAATGACGCCTCGTCGCGCGGAAAAGCGGCCGGGTGATAGGCGACCGGATCGGCCATCGTTGTACCAAACGCCAATATCGTCACAATCACGGCAATCAAAGTCGCGCGCATGGAATATCTCCGCCTCGAGCACTGTGAATGCTGCAACGTAGTACCGGGTTCCTGTCTCGCCGGTGAACCACCGTTCACAAATGCGTGATCTCCTGTGACTTGCCGGGACGCCGCGCCGCCACCACTTCCACGCCAACACGCATCGGCAACTACGATTTCGGGAGAAGTCCATGATCGACATTCGGCCCTTCGAAACCCTCGGCACGTTCCAGAACGATTGGCTCAAAGCCCACTATCACTTCAGTTTTTCCGGATATCACGACGACGCGCGCAACCACTGGGGTGCCCTGCGCGTCTGGAACGACGACACCATCAACCCCCACACCGGCTTCGACCGCCACGGCCACAAGGACATGGAGATCGTCACCTACGTCCGGAGCGGTGCCATCACCCATCGCGATCATCTGGGCAACGAGGGCCGCACCAACGCGGGCGATGTCCAGGTCATGTGGGCCGGCCGCGGCATTCAGCACGAGGAACAAAACCTCGAAAACGAGCCTACCCAGATTTTCCAGCTCTGGATCGTGCCCGACCAAACCGGTATCGCGCCCGGCTGGGAGGCGCAGCAATTCCCCAAAAGCGACCGCTCGGGCGCGCTGGTCACGCTGGCATCGGGCCGGGCCAAGGACAAAGGCGCTCTACCCATTCACCAGGATGCCGCAATCCTGGCCGCGACCCTGAAGCCCGGCCAGGCGGTGCGCCACACTCTTGAACCAGGCCGTTTCCTCTATCTGGTCCCGGCGCTGGGCCGCCTGACGATCAACGGCCTGAGCGCAAAAGCACGTGACGGCGTCGCCATCACCGGCGAAGATGAGATCACCATCACGGCGCAAGAGGACACCGAAGTCCTCCTCGCCGACTTGCCAAAACTCTGACCAATCGTGAGGACCAATGCTGACTTTCTCCGACTACCGCAAACAGGATGCACTGGCCCTCGCAGGCCTTGTCCGCACGAAGCAAGTCACACCGCAAGAACTACTCGACACCGCCCTCGCGAGGTCGCGTGAGGTCAACCCCAGAATCAACGCCATCGTACTCGATCACGAAGACGTCGCGCGCAAAGCAATCAACGACGGCCTGCCGCAAGGTCCGCTCAACGGCGTGCCGTATTTGCTGAAGGATCTCGGCGCGGCGCTGAATGGCACCGTCACCACAGGCAGCCTCAGCCTCGCGCGCGAAACCGTCGCCACCGCGGACTCCACGTACGTCGAGCGGATGAAGAAAGCGGGCCTCGTCATCTTCGGCAAAACACATTCGCCGGAACTGGGCATCAGCCCATCGTCCGAGTCGCGCATGTTCGGCGCCACGCGCAATCCGTGGAACCTGAACCACATCGCGGGCGGCTCAAGCGGCGGCGCGGCCGCAGCAGTGGCAGCAGGCATCGTGCCGGTGGCGCACGCGACCGACGGCGGCGGCTCGATCCGCATTCCCGCATCGTGTTGCGGTCTCTTCGGCTTGAAGCCGACGCGCGCCCGCACGCCCGCGGGACCCAAGCGCGGTGAAGGCTGGGGCGGCGCCTCGGTCGGCCACGTCGTCTCGCGTTCGGTGCGCGACAGTGCCGCCTTCCTTGATGCAACCGCAGGCGCAGCTCTCGGCGATCCCTACCCCGCACCACATCAAGCCCGCGCCTTCCTCGACGAAGTGACATCCGCACCCGGCCGCCTGCGCATTGCCTTCTCGACCAAGCCCGCAATCCCAACCGATGTGCACCCAGATGCCATTGCCGCCGTGCGCGACGCGGCCAAACTCTGCGAAAGCCTGGGCCACATCGTCGAAGAAGTGTCCCCCGACATCAACGGCATGGAAATCATGGCCGCACAAGGTATCGTCATCAGTGCCAACGTCGCTTTCACCGTCGACGAAGCAGCCGAAGCCTTAGGCCGCACCGCGCTTCCTCAAGACGTCGAACGCGCAACCTGGTTCCGCATCGAGAACGCCCGCAAGACCGATTCAAGTGCTTACGCACGCGCCATGAACACGCTGCATTATCTTGGGCGCACGCTTGCAAGCTTCATGACGAACTACGACGTCATCCTGCAACCAACCGCGGCAGGGCCGCCTCTGCCCATCGGCATCCTCAACATGGAACGCGAAGACCTGGCCCAAATGTTTCGCGAGATGATCGCCTTCATCCCCTACACCGGCATCTACAACCTGACCGGCCAACCGTCAGCGAACGTGCCGCTGTACTGGAATGCCCAAGGCCTGCCCATCGGCACCATGTTCACCGCCCGCTTCGGCGATGAAGCCACGCTCTTCCGCCTGGCCGCCCAGCTCGAACAAGCAAGACCATGGATGGACCGCTACGCGCCGCTATGACCATCCGGCACGCTCGCGAACAAAATCTCGTGACGGGCGCAGATTTTCGGCCATAACTGGGCGGCCTCGGGCAAGTCCAAATCGAATGCATCGCGCAGCGTCGCGACATATGCGTCCGCGCCGCCGATGAGTCTTGTTTCCTTGCCACCCGAGTTGATCCGCGTCAGCGTGCGTCCGCGCAGACTGGTGTGCTCGCCGCTCCGCCAGCGTTGGACGACGGCATTCAACACGAAGTTAGAGCTGGGATCGCTCTGCAGAAAACGACAGCGTGCCTCCAGCAACGCCTCATCCGAAACATCCTCGTGAAAATCGAATGATGGCCCACCTGTAATCGCATCGTCGAAATAGCGATACCAACCACCGTCGATGCGCTCAAGACTGCAGTTGAGCGGGCCGACACGAAACGCGCCCTCACGCAGACGTATGGGCTCGATCAATCCATTGCCAAAGCCCGCATCGGCAAGCCAAGTCTCCCCGAGATCGACCAGCAAAACCAGGTGATTCCCGACGGCCTGGTCGCCCACAACTTCGCGCCGCACCCCTCCGGCCAGGCGTTTGACGCTAAATCCGATCTCTTCAAGCGCCCACGAAAGCAGACCGTTCATCTCATAACACCAGCCGCCGCGTCGCCGCCTGACGATCTTGTCGAAGATCGCGGGAACCGCGCGGCTCACTTTCACGCCGAACTGCACATCCAGATTTTCATACGGAATGCTCTCTACGTGCGCGCGGTGAATGGCGCGCAGTGTTTCGAGGTCCGGTTGCACCGGGCCTGCATAGCCGATGCGGTCGAGGTATGCTTGAAGTTCCATGACGACACTTGAACCACCAACAATCTGTGAAAGCAATTGCACTAGATAAAATTGCGCATCACGCCGTCACCACTGGGCGCTTTGCTCTGCCTCACCCAGAAATTCAGCCAGCCGCCGCCGCGTCCCGCCCGTTGTGCCCTTAGGCAGATCGCGAATGGGAAAGAACTTTGCTTCGGCAATTTCAAGTGGTCGGAGCCGGCCCCCAATCACCCTCCAACTATCCGTCGTGAACACGGCGATATGATCCGATTTGTTCTCCGTCAAACTGAGATACACGCCAAACAACACGGGCGTTGTCGTCGTTTCAATCAGCGCTTCCTCCCGCAACTCGCGTGCAGCCGCATCAGCCGCCGTTTCGCGCGGATCGATGGCGCCACCCGGAAAGTGCCAGCCCGGCGCATACGTATGCTTGACCAACAGCACCTGACCGGCGCCATCGCGAACGATAATCCGTACACCAATTGTTAAGGGCCAGCGTCCGCGCCGCGCCACACGCATCACCCGGTGATAGGCAAATCCGGCTGCACCAACGACGCGTCCAAGTCCCGTTGCCATGGCTGTTCCACTTGTTGTGCGGTTAATGGGCAATAAACCGTCTCAAGTAAAGCGTCCCTAACTCCTTGGCATTTAGTCTGCCCCTTCAAGTGAGCCTGAAATCGGGGAAATTTTATGTCCGCAAAATTGCAGCGCGATGACGCAGAAAGCCTGTTCGCCTATGCCCGCCGCGTTCTCTCAGGCACGGAAGAGCCGGCACCAGCGCCCGCTGATCCGATAGACATCCGCTCAGGCATTGACCGGGCGCTCCGCCTCTCGCGGCGCGTACCCACCGGACCAACGACCCTTGAAGAAACGGCGGCACGCGCCGTCGCCACCGTTGAAGGAACCCTGGTTGCCATCGATTCGATCCACGACTATCTGGGTGAAGCCCTCGACCTGACTGCGTCTGCGTTATCAACCCCCGATGCCACCAAGCGCGCCATGATTGCCGATCGCTACGAAGAGCTGCGCACACGCATCGACACTGTGGCCGCCGGTGCAACATTCGAAGGCGTGAACCTCATTGACGGCGGCCGTGTGGCGATTGAAATCAAACTCCCCGCAGCAGGCGAGCCGCGCCACTCGATCGGCCACATTACCCTGGTCGCCGGCGAGCGCGGGCTCTCCCTCAAAGCTCCCTCCGAACTCTTCTCCTCCAACGACGAAATCGAAGTTGCCCGCCACTCGCTCTTCGCTGCCCGTGAGCGGCTGGACCGCGCCGCTGAGACATTCCTCAACCAGGCAAGCGTTCTGGCACCGCATCTGGGCGTCAACCTGGGCTCCGGCAATACGTAAGCAGGACCTGCCCAAACAAGTCATTCCGTTGAACCTGAAACTGCATTAGCCTGCGTTCTCCAAACCGGAGAACCGCATGTCTCAACCACAATCAAACGCCGATCAAATCGCATTCTGGAACGGTGACGCTGGCGCCAAATGGGCCAAGGCCCAGGACCGGCTTGACGCGATGTTGTCGGAAATTTCAGCAGAGCTCATGCGTGCCGCAGCACCACAACCGGGTGAACACGTCCTCGATATTGGCTGCGGCTGCGGCGACACATCCATTGAGATCGCAAAAAGCGGCGCGCACGTTACCGGCATTGACATCTCACAACCCATGCTCGCCCGCGCCAGACAGCGCGCCACCAACATCAGCTTCATCGAAGGCGACGCGGCAACGCACCAGTTTTCGCAGGCCTTCGATCTGCTCTTTTCGCGTTTCGGCGTGATGTTCTTTGCCAACCCTGATGCAGCCTTTGCCAATCTCAGAACGGCGCTGAAGCCAGGCGGCAGGCTCACCTTCGCTTGCTGGCGCGATTGGCGCGAGAATGAGTGGGTGCGCATTCCTATCAGCGCCGTGCGCCCGCACGTGCCACCTCAGCCCCAGCTGGGCCCCGAAGATCCAGGCCCCTTTGCCTTCGCCGATCTCACCCGCGTGCGCAGAATCCTGACTTATGCAGGGTTTGAGAGCATCACCGCGCGCCCGCTCAATACAGCCATGCGCCTGGGCAATTCGCTGGATGACGCCATCACCCACATCCAGGATTTCGGTCCCGTATCGCGCATGTTGGCAGATGCCTCCCCGTCCGAAAAAGCGGCGGCAACGACCGCCCTGCGAGACGCCTTCAAACCGTTTGCCGCCCGCACACCTTTCACAATGGATGGCGCCGTCTGGATCGTGAGTGCAACGCTATGACAAGCGAACAATTCACCCAGCTGCTGAACCGTTTTTGTGACGCGGCCTCGCACGGCGATGCAAAGGCCTTTGCCGCCTGCTTCACCGAAGACGGCGTCTATCACGATTACATCTATGGTCCGCATAAGGGCAGGGCCTCGATTGAAGACATGCTGGCCAATCTCTTCCACCGCGATGCCAAAGACTATGACTGGCGTATGTTCGACCCTGTTTGCAACGGCGCCACCGCCTATGCCTGGTCCCTGTCGAAATTCACATCAACTGTCCCCGAATTCCAGGGCAAACAGGTCGTCATCGACGGCATCAGCCGCTTCACGCTGAAGAATGGATTAATTTCCGAATACCACGAAAGCGTCAACGGCGGTGTCGCCATGGTGCAGCTTGGTGTCGCGGCACCCCGCATCGAGAAAGTCCTCAAACGCTGGGCCGGCTGGTTGCGCGAAAGGCCAGAAGTCCAAGCGTATCTTCACCGTTAAACCCGCATTCACCATGACGCGCGGGCAAACAAACTCCAGGTGTTTGCTTCAACGATCTTTAAGCGCGCCTAGCCATACTGCCCCCTGAATACGAAAGCCTCGCGCATCCCCGCGGGAGGCAGGGGACCGGCTGCGTACTTCATGTTTCAAATCGGCGGCGCCATTCTCGTCTTTGTTACGGTCTTCGGCGGCTACGTCCTGGCCGGCGGCAGTTTCGAAGTCATTCTGCACGCGCTTCCCTATGAAGGCACCCAGATTATGGGCGCAGGCATTGGCGCCTTGCTGATCGCCTCGAGCGGCCCCGCACTCAAATCGACTTTGGCATCATTCGGCAAAGTCATGGCGGGCTCGAAGTGGAAACAAAAAGACTATACTGACCTGCTGTGCCTGCTCTTCACCTTGACCAAGACCATGAAATCCAAGGGCATGATCGCGCTCGAGCAACACATCGAAAAACCCGAAGAGTCGGCGATTTTCAAACACTACCCGCGCATCATGAAAGATCACTTCGCGATCGACTTCATCTGCGACACCATCCGCATGATGACCATGAGCCTGGAAGACCCCCATCAGGTAGAAACCTCGATGGAAAAGCAGATGGAGAAACATCACCATGAAGCGCTCATGGGTGCAGGCGCGTTGCAAAACATGGCAGATGCCATGCCCGCACTCGGCATCGTCGCCGCTGTTTTGGGCGTCATCAAGACCATGAGCTCGATCACTGAGCCGCCCGAAGTCTTGGGTGGCATGATCGGCGGTGCCCTTGTTGGAACATTCTTCGGCGTCTTTGTGGCCTATGGCTTCATCGGTCCGATGGCGACACGCGTCAAAGCGGCGGTTGACGAAGAGGGCCTCTTTTATCAGGTCATCCGCGACGTTCTCGTCGCCCACCTGCATGGCAACGCCGCGCAGGTCTCTGTCGAAATCGGCCGCGGCAGCGTGCCCAGCCACTTCCAGCCCTCATTCATAAAACTGGAAGAAGCGATCAGCGCAGCGCCCGGTGACAAGGGCTAATTCTTTGACTGGGTCCAGAAACTGACAACAAAAACCGTCATGCCGCCGCACATCATGGCAAGCGGCACCAGCCAGTCGACCGGCAGTTCGACACCGGTCACGACCACAACCATCACCGCCATTCCCGCAATTTGTGGTATGCGCATTTCGCGCTCCCGCCGTTTTTCCACACATGCATACTACGCCAATGAGCCTGCACAACGACAGGTCGATTGGTTTTAGGGTTAAGCCGTTCTATTCATGTGCGACTCAGCTGGAGAGGAATGCAGCACATGATTTTGGTTATCAAAGACGTTCTGGGCCCCGACGATATTCTTAAGGTCAGCGACAGGCTCAATGCCCTCAATTTCGTTGACGGCACCAAGACCGCAGGCTGGCACGCCAAGCTCGTCAAAAACAACCAGCAGGTTGACCGCACGCAACTCGACTACGCACCACTGAACAAATCGGTCAGCGAAGCCATCATGCGCAACGGCCAATTCCGCACCGCCGCCCGCCCGCGTCAGATCACGCCGCTGCTCTTCAGCCGATACCACGACGGCATGGAGTACGGCACCCACGTCGACGACCCCATCATGTACAATCTACGCAGCGATATCTCCTTCACGCTGTTCCTGGCCGAACCCGGCAGCTATGACGGCGGCGAACTGGTGATGGAAACCACAGAGGGAGAGCGCGCCTTCAAACTCAATCCGGGCCAAATGCTGATCTACCCGTCAACGACGTTGCATCGTGTCACCCCTGTCACCAAGGGTGAACGCATCGCCGCCGTCGGCTGGTGCCAATCTTATGTCCGCCAAGCCGACCGGCGCGAGATCCTCTGGGAACTCGACCTCGCCCGCCGCGCCCTCTTCGAACGCGAAAAGAAAACCCGCGAATTCGACCAAATCTCCAAAGCCCACGCCAACCTCATCCGCATGTGGTCGGACGGGTAGTACCCGGAATCAAAAATGGGAGAGATGGATTTTTAGCGCTTCTCCCTTTGGGAGAAGCTGGCCCGCCACTTCGGCGGGACTGATGAGGGGACGCAGTGCTGGACGCAGTCCCTCATCCGTCACGGGCCGCGAAGTTGCGGCCCGCGCCTCCTTCTCCCGCACGCGGGCGAAGGGCAATAAATTCTACAGATTGCAGTTTCACCGGCCAATGATATTGGGTACTACTCCGCCTCGAACCTGATCCCCTGCGCCAGTGGCAGCGCGTTCGAGTAATTCACCGTCGCCGTTTGCCGCCGCATATACGCTTTCCACGAATCCGAGCCCGACTCGCGCCCGCCGCCGGTTTCTTTTTCGCCGCCGAAGGCGCCGCCGATTTCCGCGCCGCTGGGACCGATATTGACATTGGCAATCCCGCAATCACTGCCAGCCACCGCCGTGAAGCGCTCCGCCTCCTGCATGTCACGCGTGAAAATGCATGACGACAGACCCTGCGCCACGTCGTTCTGCAAAGCGACCGCCTGCTCGAAATCGCGATAGCCCATCACATACAGGATCGGCGCAAAGGTCTCGTGCTTCATGATTTCGCTCTGCGCGGTCATTTCCACAATTGCCGGGCGCACGTAATACCCATCAGGGAACTTGTCCGACAACACCCGTTCGCCACCCGTCACCTGGCCACCCTGCGCCTTGGCCGAAGCCAGCGCCGCCTGCATGCCGTCAAACGCCGCCCTGTCGATCAGCGGCCCAACCAGCGTGCCGGCCTCCAGCGGATTGCCGATCCGTATCGCGCCATAGACGCTCTTCAAGCGCGAAACCAGCGTCTCGCGCACGCTCTCATGCACAATGACCCGCCGCAGCGACGTGCAGCGCTGACCGGCCGTGCCCACCGCCGAAAACGCAATCGCCCGCTCGGCCAGCTTCAGATCCGCCGACGGCGCCACGATCATCGCATTGTTGCCGCCCAGCTCCAAAATCGTCCGCCCCAGCCGCGCAGCGACAACCGGCGACAGGGCCTTGCCCATGCGCGTCGAACCGGTCGCCGAGATCAACGGCACGCGCACATCCGCTGCCAACTGCTCGCCAATCGCGCGCCCGCCCTGAAGTACCTGCGACAACCCCGTCGGCGCATCACCAATCCGCGCCACCGCGCGCTCGAACAGCTTTTGCGTCGCCATCGCCGTCAGCGGCGTTTTCTCCGACGGCTTCCACAATACACTGTCCCCGCATACCAGCGCCAGCGCCGCATTCCACGCCCACACCGCAACCGGAAAATTGAAGGCGCTGATCACCCCAACCGGGCCCAGCGGATGCCACGTCTCCATCATCCGGTGCCCCGGCCGTTCAGAGGCAATCGTCAGACCGTAAAGCTGGCGCGACAAACCAACTGCAAAATCGCAGATGTCGATCATCTCCTGAACTTCGCCCATGCCCTCTTGCGTAATCTTGCCCGCCTCCAGCGTCACCAAACGCCCCAGCGCATCCTTGTTGGCGCGCAACTCTTCGCCGAACAGCCGCACAAGCTCACCACGCCGCGGCGCCGGAACCTCGCGCCATGCGTGGAACGCAGCAACCGACGCCGCGATCTTCGCTTCCACCTCCGGCGCGCTGTCGCTGCGCACCCGGCCAAGCTCGGCACCATCAATCGGACTGCGCACCACAAGATCACCACGCGATACATCTTCAGGCGAAATTCCAAGCGCCTTGAGCGTTTCAGAAATCATGAGGTCCTCCAATTATTTCTGTTTGAGCGCCGCAGCGCGAATGCCCGAAAGCGTTGCCGTCGGCGAAATTTGATCAGGGTCAGTGATAATTTCAATCAGTGCCGGCCGCCCCGACGCCACCGCCGCTTCAAACGCCGGTGCGAACTCGTCCGTCGCGCGCACCGTCGTACTCCAGCAGCCGAACGCTTTCGCATAAGCCGCGAAATCCGGATTCTTCAAATCCGTACCGATGGTGCGCGCCGGATACTCGCGCTCTTGATGCATGCGGATCGTGCCATAGATGCTGTTATTGAACACCAGCACAATGACATTCAGATCGTGCTGTACTGCAGTCGCCAGCTCCTGTCCGTTCATCAGGAAACAGCCGTCACCCGCGCACGCCACCACCATACGATCCCGATGCACCGCTTTCGCACCAATTGCAGCCGGGACGCCATAACCCATCGCCCCGCTCGTCGGCGCAAGTTGAGTATGAAAGCGCTTATGCAGGAAAAACCGGTGCAGCCAACCCGCATAGTTGCCAGCCCCATTGGTCAGTATCGCGTCTTCAGGCAAGCGCTCATTCAGCCAGGCGAAAATCTCCGACGGATTGACCGCGCCCTTGACCTCCACCGGCTTCACGAATGCGCGATAGTCCGCACTCGCCGCCTGCGTCCAGCCTGACCAACTCACGGGCGCTGGTTTCATCCCCGCCATCGCCCGCGCAAACGCTTCCATCCCCGACACAATGCCAAGCTCGGCCTGATAGACCCGGTTCAGTTCTTCCGCCGCCGGGTAAACATGCACCAGCCTCTGCTTGGGCACCGGCGCCACAAGGCGCGTATATCCATTCGTCGTCATCTCGCCCAGACGCGGTCCGGCCACCAGCAGCACATCCGCTTCGGCTATTCGCGCGCCAAGCTTGGGATCAATACCGATCCCCATATCGCCAGCATAAAGCGCATGGCGATTGTCCATTCGATCCTTGCCGCGAAACGACGTCACCACCGGCAGCGACCAGCGCTCCGCAAATTGCGTGAAGGCCTGCCACGCATCATCCGTCCAGCCACCGCCGCCGATCACGGCGAGCGGCCGCTCGGCCGAGCCCAATATCGCAGCGAGCCGCGCCATATCTTCCGCGCGAGGTGCAGACTCAATCCGGCTGTAGCGCCGTGAATCCACCGCCGCCATGCGCTCCGTCAGCATATCTTCCGGCAAAGCCAGCGCCACCGGTCCCGGTCTGCCGTTCACCGCCGTATGAAACGCCCGCGAGACAAATTCAGGGACGCGGTCAGCGGAAGGAATCTCCGCCACCCATTTCGTCAGTGGTCCCAGCATGCGCCGGTAGTCGATTTCCTGAAACGCCTCGCGTTCGGACTGGTCGCGCGCCACCTGCCCGATGAACAGGATCATCGGCGTCGAATCCTGGAACGCCGTGTGCAGCCCAACACTGGCATGGGTCGCCCCTGGTCCGCGCGTTACAAAACAGATGCCAGGCCGTCCCGTCAGCTTGCCATAGGCTTCAGCCATGTTGGCCGCACCCGCTTCATGCCGGCACGTGATCAACCTGATCTGCTCGCGCGCATCGTAAAGCGCATCCAGCACCGCAAGATAACTTTCCCCCGGCACGCAAAACGCCAGCTCACTGCCATGAATCTTCAACTGATCGACGAGAATTTGTCCGCCGCTGCGAAGATTGCTCAAAGCCTAGCGCTCCTTTGGGGCATAATAACGGCCAAAGCGATTACCCAAAAATGTTTTCAGGTCTGCTTCTTCCTGCCGCACAAAACCCTTTTTCGGCAACTTGCCTTCGGCCAGCAAATCAACCATCGCGCAAATGCCCGCCGCTGTTGTGATCTGAATGGCACTCATCAGCCGCCCACCAATCTCATCCGCATAAATCTTTCTGGCAAAGCTTTCCTGCGTCAACTGCCCGTGCTGCTGCCCCGACACCGTCACGAACACCAGCACCACGTCTTGATAGGTGATCGGGATGGCCGTCTCCAGCACATCTTTCAAAATCTCGCGCCGTTGTCCCAAACGCAGATCGCGCACCAGCATTTTGACGATGTCGCGATGGCCGGGATAGCGCACAGTTTTATAGTTCAGGTTTTCGACCTTGCCTTCCAGCGTCTCGCACAACGTACCCAACCCGCCCGAGGTGTTGAATGCCTCATAGTCGATGCCGTCGAGCAGGAAATGCTCCATCTCTTCCAGGGCCGGCATCTCGCGCAGCTGCCCGTCGACAATCGCTTCGCACGGATTGCAGTATTCGTTGATCAAACCATCGGTCGACCAGGTCAAATTATACTTCAGCGCATTCGTTGGATACACCGGCAGCGCTCCCACGCGCATGTTCACATCGCGAAGCGAATCGAACTTCTTCGTCATATCGTAAGCGGCAATCGAGATAAATCCCGGCGCCAGACCGCATTGCGGCACGAACGCAGTGTCGGCGCCCTTGGCCAGGCCTTTCACAACCCGCGTGCTCTCGACATCTTCGGTCAGATCAAAATAATGCGCACCACATTCCTTCGCAGCCCCAGCAATCACCGGTGTCAGATGATAGGGCATGGCGCTGACCACCATGTCGTGTCCCTTGATCGCCTCGCGCAGCGCCGCCGGATCGGCAACGTCCAGCACCTGCGTGCGCACATTCTTCGTCGGCAGGCGCTTCAGCCCCTCCGCGTCGCGGTCTGCCACCGTCAACTGATAGTCTCCGGTGCCACCCAGCATCGCGGTAATCGCGCTGCCAATCTTGCCGCCGCCCAAAAGAATGAGTTTCACCATCTGCGCCGTCTCCTCAATATCCAGTGTCGCAAGCCGAAATTACCCCCGCTTTCCGCCGATTTGCAGCTTACAATCCGTCGATATCCATGAAAAGACTAGACAAATTGGCGGCTTACCCGGCAATATGGCTGAAATGGCAGACCTCGACACGACCGACCGTCAGCTTCTCGCCCTCCTGCGCTCCAATGCGCGCGAGCCTGTTGCCTCGCTCGCCCGCAAGCTCGCCCTCGCCCGCTCGACCGTTCAGGAGCGCATCGCCAGACTGGAACGCGCTGGCGTGATCGCAGGCTACACAATCCGGGCCGGCGAAGATTTCACCGGCCGCCAGATCCTCGCCCACGTCATGATCAGCGTCGATCCGAAAATGTCAGCCCCCTTGACCGCCGATCTGAAAAAAATGCCCGAAGTCCGCTCGCTGGCAGCGATCAGCGGCACCTACGACATGATGGCCGGCCTCGCCGCCGAAACCACCGCCAAGATCGACACAGTGCTGGACGCCATCGGCCACCTCAAAGGCGTGCAGAAGACGATGTCGTCAATCGTGCTCAGCGTGAAGTTCGAGCGCTGACGTTGGTAACCCGCTCCTCGTTGAGCGCGACCAGCCCAATCGTCGCCGGATCGCCAATCACGCCGTCGTAGATCCTCGACGTGAATGGACCAGCGCACACACGCCCTTCCTACTTTTTCTCGACCTTCCGCGACGACCAGTGAATGTGCACGATCTTCCAGCTGCCATCCATACGCTGCAACACCATCGTTTCCAGATTGATCGTATCGACGGGTTTGCCTTTGAATTCACCCTTCGTCGTACCTTGGCGAACGACGTAGGCCAGATTGCCCTCATCGACGACGGCAACGTCGTTCGTCTCGCTTTTCACCGCTTGGGAAAATTCCATGTCGCTCGCCAGATGGTGGCTGGCGTACTCGGCTTTCGAACGCTCGACATAGCCTTGCTCGTAGATCTGCACGTTGGAGGCAAGCAGCGCCAACGCTGCATCCTTGTCGCCTCGGCCCAGCGCCGCATGAAACGCCTCGACCACCGCCGAAGGCCCCGTCATCGCCGCATCATTCGCGCGCCCAACTCCTGGCAAAGCCAAGCAAAGTGTAACCAAAATCAACGAGACCCCGAATTTCAACATCTGGAAACTCCCTTTTTTCATTTGCACAGCAGATCAGCTCATCTCACGTTGGAAAGCAAACCTCTTGTTTCACGCCTTTTCTTCGCGCTTTGGCGGCGTCACGTCAGCACCCTCTAACGTCAATGCTGCACCGTCGTTCCGAGCACATGCACTATATATCCCGCATCGCGCACCGCCTGGCAAATCGCTTGCGCGTGAGCCGCATCGCGAGTCTCCAGGCTGATACGCAACTCGGCGTCTTTCGCCGGCATGTCCGTCAGCATGCGATTATGCGCGACCTCGATGATATTCCCGCCCGCATCGCCGACCAGCGTCGCCACCTTGGCCAGGATCCCGGGCCGGTCCTCGATCTCAACCGCGATTGTCAAAATCCGCCCCTCGCGTTGCAACTCGCGCATGATCACATTCGACAGCAGTCGCGGATCGATATTCCCGCCGCACAAGACCAATCCAACTTTGCGCCCCGCAAACTGTTCGGGATGCTGCAACATTGCCGCAAACCCCGCCGCACCCGCCCCCTCGACAACGCTCTTCTCAATCGCAAGCAACAACGCAATCGCCCGCTCGATCGACTCCTCCGAAACCAGCAAGACGTCATCCAGCAGCCTGCCACAAATCTCTGTCGTCTTCGCACCGACATTCTTGACCGCAATGCCCTCGGCAATCGTGCGCCCGCCGATAGGTTCGTTGCCATGCTTGAGCGCGTTGTACATCGACGGAAAGAGCCGCGTCTCAACGCCCACCATGCGGACCCCGGGCTTCATCGCCCGCGCCGCAATCGCCATGCCCGCAATCAATCCGCCGCCGCCCACCGGCACCACCAGCGTGTCGATCTCGGGAAAGTCCTCCAGCATCTCAAGTGCGACCGTGCCCGTGCCCGCGATGATCTTGTCGTCGTCGTAAGGGTGCACGAACACCAGCCCCTCTTTTGCGGCTATCTCGTGTGCAATGTGATCGCAGTCGGCAAGTGTCATGCCCTTCTGGATCACGCGAGCACCGTGTGCCAATGTATACTTGACCTTCACATAAGGCGTCGTCTCGGGCATCACAATCGTCGATGGAATGCCAAGCCGGGTGGCATGATAGGCCACACCCTGCGCATGATTGCCCGCCGACATCGCAATGACCCCGCGCCGGCGTTCCTCCGGTGTCAGGCTTGTCAATTTGTTCACGGCGCCACGCTCTTTGAACGACGCTGTGAACTGCAAATTCTCGAACTTCAAATAAACATCCGCGCCCGTCAGCTGCGACAGCGTTCGCGAGCGATGACACGGCGTGCGCTCAACCGCGCCCTTGATCAGCGCCGCAGCCTGTTTGATATCTTCGAGTGTCACGGGCATTTCGTGTTTTCCCAAGCTGCACATGCCCGGGCCCGTTTGGTAGCAGCGGACGGATTTGAACCGCCGACCAAGGGATTATGATTCCCCTGCTCTACCACTGAGCTACGCTGCCATCCGGGTAAAAACGAGCGCGGGATGTAAGGCGTGCGCCTTCCACCTGTCAAGGCAGTTCACTTACGCAGCAGCCGCTGCCTCGCCTTTGACGATCCAGCCACCGCCAAGCATGCGCGACGCATCCGCCGCGTCATAAAGGACGCAGGCCTGCCCCGGCGCCACGCCCTCTTCATGCGCCAGGAGCTCAACTTCCGCCCCCTCAGCCGTCGCAACAATTTCCGCTCGCACCGGTTCGCGCGTGGATCGCACCCGCGCCAGCACACTGCGCGGCGAGCCGCCCAGTGCCGCACCATCCAGCCAGTTCATGTCGCGCAGAAAAATCCGTCGCGTCGCCAAAGCCTCACGGGGACCGACGACCACTTGGCGCTTTTCCGCGTCGATGCGAATGACGAACAGGGACTCATGATGCCCAAGCCCAAGACCTTTGCGCTGGCCAACGGTAAAGTTGATCACGCCATCGTGCGGCCCCAGCACCCGGCCCGACTGATCCACAATATCGCCCGGCTCGATGGCACCGGGCCGGAGCCTCTGCACAATGTCGCTGTAACGGCCATTCGGCACAAAACAGATGTCCTGGCTGTCCGGCTTGCCTGCCAGTTCCAATCCAAGTTCCGTGGCGATCGCACGCGTTTCACTCTTGGGCAGACCGCCCAATGGAAACCGGATGAAATCCAGCTGCGCTTTCGTCGTCGCAAAAAGGAAATAACTTTGATCGCGTGACACATCCTGCGCCCGCCGCAATTCAGGACCTGAGGGCCCGTTGACCCGTTGAATATAATGTCCGGTCACCAGTGCCTGCGCGCCCACATCCTTCGCGGCATTCAACAGATCGCGAAACTTCACCGTCTCGTTGCAGCGCACGCACGGAATAGGTGTCTCGCCACGCGCATAGGTCGCGGCAAAATCCTCCATCACCGATTTGCGAAACCGCTCAGTGTAGTCGAGCACATAATGCGCGATCCCCAGAGTCTGCGCCGCGCTTCTGGCGTCGTAGATATCTTGTCCGGCACAGCACGACCCTTTGCGTTTTGGCTGTCCGTCCGATGCATAAAGTTGCAACGTGATCCCAACGACGTCATATCCCGCGCGCTGGACAAGGGCTGCCGCCACGGCACTGTCGACGCCGCCGGACATCGCCGCAACGACGCGCGTCCGCCCCGGCTCGCCGGGCAGATTCATAAGCGCGCGAATGTCATCAGCGTGGATCATAGACGCGCCTATATAGTGGGTAGACGCCTGAGCGCAAGCTTAAGCCCTAGCGGCGATTTGCCCTCACATATAGTCGAGCAGGCTCATCTGATTGACTTGCGCAATCATCCGGCCTGCCGCCTCGACCGCAACCTGATCCTGGTTGAGCCTGGCCACCGCCTCCGCCAGGTCGACGTCTTCGATATCGCCGATGAACTTCGTGAAATAGGCAGACAGGCTGTCATGCCGCTCGACCGCGTTCAAAACCTGAGCGTGGCGCGAACCGTTGATCGCCGCTAGCGTCGTCAGGCCCTGGCTGACATTGAGCATCGCAACATTCTGTGTCACCAGAAAACTGCTTTGAGCGGCAGACAAGTTGGCGCCGAATGGTCCATCAACGCCGGTATTGAACGCCGCAATGTCTTTGAACATTTGAAACAGATCAGTTCCGACCTCACTGGCCGTAAGTCCCACGGCAATCGTCTCGTTCTGGTCAATCCGCTGGGTTTGATTGAAGTCGGAGTTCTCGAAAATGTCGGCGACGGTGGGCGCCGCCACAAGGCTGGCAAGGTCTGCCGCATTGACCGGCGCCACATCGGTGCGCGAACCGCCGTACAAATACTTGCCGTCGATGCGCGTGTTTACAATCGTCAGCGCCTGATTGTAAAGATTGTTGACTTCATCCATGAACGCAGGCGCATGCCCCGTCGAAAGGGCATCGGCCATTGTCTGGCGCAAGCGCCCACCGATCGCCACTAGCTCCTGCATATGCAGGTCCTGCACGTCCAGCCGGTTCAACACTTCCTTCGTCGCCGACAAATACGAGTCGACTTCAGCCGATCTTTGTTTGGCGGCGACCAGGACGCTTGCCTTGTCCTTCGTGTCAGCGAACTGGTCACCAACTTTGCCGCTCGAAATCTGCGTCTGCCACTTCACAGTGCGCGCTTGAATGCGCCCGTATTCGTTGGTCAAACCCTGCGCAAACGACCACGAACCTACTCGGTCAAGCATAGCAGCCTCTCATGTTTAAACCACGCGCAGCAATTCATCGAACATCTCCTGCACGACCGTCATGATCCTCGCCGAGGCGTTGTAGGCCTGCTGGAAAATCATCATGTTGGACAGCTCTTCGTCCAGATTGACGCCTTCCATGGCATTACGCCGTGCAAATACTTCTTCCTTGACGTCCACACGGTTGACCCGCTCGGACTCAGCCCCATTAGCCAGATCCGATTGCAGTCCTATGATTTGCGCAACAAAATCATTCAACGATTGCGTTCCGCCTGCCAGACCACCGCTCGCGGGAAAATTGTGCAAGGCGTTGGCAACGCCTGCAAGGGCAAGTGCGCCACGATTGTCGCTGATACCCAGAACCAGGTCACCGGCAACCGAAGCTCCGGAAATACTGAGCTGAGCCAGCGCCATTTTGGAACCGTTCTGTGCAATGTCGCTGCGCACAGCAAGATTGGAAGCCTGGTTCTGACGCATGGCCGTTCCCAACCCGTAAAATTGCGTCAACGACACTCCGGTCGCTCCACGCGTCGAGGTGTCATTGCGCACTTCCAGCCGCGCCCCGCCATAGGCCGCAGCCGGCGTCATGCTCATCACCCCGTTCGCATCGAGCGAGAACGTCGCATAACCATTCGCGGCTGCATTCAGATCCGACACCAGATCGGCAACCGAGAGTCCCCCCACAGTCACGCTGAACGAGTTCAGAATCGCACCGCTGGTCCCGCGCAACACAAAATCAGCCACACCACCGGCGGTGAACTCATGCGAGTCGGAACCTTGAACGCCCGTCGCAAAACTTGACGGGCTCGCTGCCGTCACCAAATTATTCAGACCAAAGAAATGCGACACGCCGCGGCCACCGCGCAAGGCCGGCGTTGTGGGGTCTTGCAGCATCGCAATCCCGTCCCCCGCGTTGCTGGCACTGATCGATAAGGCACCATTGCTGAAATTGGCGCTGCCGCTGCCGCCAAGACCGGCATTGATGGCCGACACCAGATCGCCGATCGTGGGCAAAAAGGTTGTGTCGATATCCACACGCTGCACCAGGGCACCCTGGGCATCCACCACCGCGACCGTAACGATGCCAGAAAAATTCAGCGGGTCGGTTGACAGCAATCCGGTGTTGACACCCGTCAGGCTCGCCGGTGGCGGCACCGCGCTACTGTTGTTGTGGATGGCATTCAGTTCGTCCGCAAGCCCCGAAGCAACCGATCCCAGTTGCTCGGCAAGATCCACCAATTGCTTGTCGCGCATGTCCAGCAGACCGCGAATCTCGCCGCCTCGAATACGCCCTTCCAGGGCAATGGGGTTGCCAACATCCGCAGCACTCTCTGGGTTGGTCCGTTGCACAGTTATCGAGGGAAACGACGTTGCCGAAGAAACAGATGACGGACCCGCATAACGCAACTCCGAACTCAAATCCGAAATGAGACCCGTACCATCACCCAGGGAAACGAAGACGCGGCCATCAGCCTGTTCAAAGCTGCGCACGTCCATATACTTCGCTAACTCGGCGAGGGCGTTGTCTCGCTGGTCGGTGAGGCCTGTTTGGTTGTCGTTGCGCGCGACGGCGGTCTTGATGGTGGTGTTGAGGTCGTAAATTTGGGCAATCAGCACATTCACATTGCGGATGTCGGTACTGATCTGGGTATTGGCGTCCTGGCGCAGCAGCTGAACCTGGGAGGCCATGCCCGAGATTGCAGTCAAAGCCGAAGAAACGGACGACAGCGCCGAATTCCGCCGCGCCGCAGACGCCGGGTCCACGCTCAGCTGCTGCAACGCGGTCATTGCATTTGAAAGGCGCGCATCGAGTGACGATCCAGCGTCCAACGACCCCACCAAATCCTGCACACGGGAAAAATATGACGTCAGCGTTTCCATGCGCCCCACAGCGCTCGTCGCATCGATAGTTTCGCGCGCCAAAAACTCATCGGAAATGCGCCTTATGTCTTCAATCGATACCCCCGTCAGACTATCGCCCGTCAACCGCGGTCCGAAATCGACAACCCGGCGGTGATAGCCTTGGGTATTGATGTTGGCAATGTTGTTCGACGTTGTGCGCAAAGCCGTTTGATTGGCCTGCAACGCGCTGGTGGCTGTGTTCAGTATTGAACCCAACGACATGTTTGCATTGAGTGCCATGTGTTTCTCCCGGCCAACTTTCAATCCGGCAGCTTTTGCCGGGTATGTCCCCGCAAATTCTGCCTGCCTCGTCCAGCACGAAGCACGGAAGCGCTGGGTTTACCGCGAGTCCAATCCCGGTAGACCCAGTGCTGTGTCAGAGTAAGTGCAACGCTGATGCCACTCCTTCAGGCACGGAAGAAACGCCTCCACACAGGGTCGAAAACTGCCCTCAGGCCTGCAAACTCTGCCGCGCCCGTAAAGCGCTTCGCACGCCGGGCGCTGGATTTCTGCGGCGAAATCCATGGCAAGCGCCTTGCAGTCAAAACGTTGGGCGCTATGTGCCCGATGGAAAAATTGCGCATTCAATGAACCAGATTGCAGCCCTATTCGCGAACACCACGCCGCAAAACATTGCAGGCGCGAACGCGTTTGGCTCCATCGCTTCCGATATGAACGTGCAATTCGCGGACATTCTCGCACAAGAGCAACTTCAACCTGTCGCGCCCGTCAGCCCTGACCCATCAAGTCTGAACACGCAGTCTCAACTCCTGGCGCTTCTGCATTCCCCTGCCCTGCAAGAGATGAACAGCCCCGCCACGGACATTCAACTGCCGCAAGGCGCACCAGCCACACTCAATACGCAAAACGAAGTCCAACCGCCTTCAGATCTCGCGGGCCTGCTGCTTGTCATCCAGAACGTGCAAGGCCAGCCCCCTGAGCACGCGAAAGATGCCTTGTCGGCGCTCCCTGCCGCAAATCAGGCGGTTTCAGTTTTGCTCGCCAATAAGGGTGCACAAGCGCCTATCCAGCACCAAGCGCCAACTCCAGTGGTCGCCACCCCCGGACTTGTGCCGGAACTAACACCAAACATTGCCCCTCTGGCGCAAAGTGAACCGCCCGTCGTATCCAGCAAAACAAATCAGGCGCCAAAACGCACCGCCGACGCGATGGCATTCAATCCAGCATCCGATGCGACCATCCCAACACCACAAGCGCAGTCCTTCGGCGAACAGAAAATTGCCCCGGCAGCTGCGTCACACTCCAACACTGACCAGCAACCACAGTCACATACACCGTCAAATGGCGCAGCAAAAACAAGTGACGCCGTCGCTTCCTCATCGGCTAATGCCAGCCCGGCAGTGACTTTTACAACGGCCCTCATCCAAGCCCAATCCGCTCCGGCAAATACTGTCCCCCATATTCCAGTCCCGCTTGACGCCCTCGCGGTGCACATAGCGCGCAAAGTCGAATCCGGCTCAAGCCAGTTCGAGATCAGTCTGCACCCAGCCGATCTGGGAAAATTGGATATCTCCCTGACTGTTGGCGAAGACGGACGCGTACAAGCCGTGCTTCGCGCCGAGCGGACCGAAACGCTGGAACTGCTGCAACGCGACGCGCGCACGCTGGAACAACAACTGCGCCAGGCAGGGCTAGACGTCGGCTCGAATGCGCTGAGTTTCCAACTGTCGAATGGCAACGGTCAACGTAGTGGCAGCCTGCCGGCGTCCCCCTTCGCAGCCAAGGCGCAAAACGGCGGCGACGCATCTGACGACCAACTTACCACGAACTATATCGCCGTTCGCAAGCGCGACGGCGTTGATATCACTGTCTAACCGGAGCGATTGAAATGGCCATAGCACCCGTCACGACGCAATCGACCCAAATTGCCAAAGCTCAGCAAACACTGAGCGGAAACTACGAAACCTTCCTCCGCCTGCTCACAACCCAGTTGCAGAACCAGGATCCGTTGGAGCCGCTGGACGCCACAAAGTTCACCGAGCAACTCGTCTCCTACAGCCAGGTTGAGCAGCAGATCGCAACCAACACCAGTCTGAACTCGTTGATTTCGCTTACAAAGTCCGCAGCCGGCGCAAACGCCGTCAACTACCTGGGCAAGACGGCGCTGACTGCAGGTCCTGTATCCTCACTTTCCGGCGGGCAGGCTTCATGGCGATACACCTTGCCGCGCGATGCGGCGAGCATTCAATTCAATGTCACGGAACCGAACGGCCGCGTCGTTCGTTCAATGACCGGTGACGCAAGCGTTGGCATCCATGACTTCGTGTGGGATGGGCGCAACGCCAGCGGCACTCAACTGCCGGACGGTCCCTACGGTCTTACGGTTGTCGCCAGATTGGCGGATGGCACAAATGTTCCGGCGTCGATTTCCGGCGCCGGAGTCGTCAACGAAATTGACATGTCGGGTATCGAACCATTGGTGACCATCGGTTCGCGTAAATTGAACTTGAGTGAAATCATCGGGCTCAAAAACTGAAAATGCCGGTGCAGTGTCGAGGTTGCGGTGCAGAAGTGCCGTTCAGAAAATCAAATGAAGTAGCGCCCCCGAACGGTTCGCCGCCTCCAACTCGAAACAGGGAGTGAAGTTATGAGTCTCTATGGTGCACTTTATACAGGCGTGGCAGGCCTTTCAGCCAACAGCCGCGCAATGGCCAACACATCGACAAACATCGCCAACGTCAACACGGTGGGCTACAAGAGCACGCGCAATGAATTTTCCACATTGCTGTCGACAACGACCATCGGCAGCTACACGGGCGGCGTAAAGAATGTGTCCGTCCCCCAGATTTCGACGCAGGGAAACCTGCTTCAAACCTCGTCGCCGACCGATCTGGCCATCTCAGGCCAGGGCTTTTTTACGGTCACCAGTGCGCCTACAGAAAACCCGGGCGTCAATGAAATTGTCTACACGCGCGCAGGCGCCTTCCAGAAGGATGCGAGCGGTTACTTGCGCAACGCCTCGGGATACTACCTCCAGGGTTGGGCATTGGATGTGAACGGTGACATTCCAACCAATGCCAACGACGTGTCCATCATCAATCTGGGACAAGTCAACGGCACCGCATTGCCGACCACCGAGGCCGACCTTCGAATAAACCTGCAGTCGACCGCCGCCGTGACATCACCCTATGTGGCGGGCGACATCGCCGCCGGAACCGTCATTCCACAATTTGAAACCTCAATCGAGATTTTCGACAGTCAAGGCGGGTCTCGTCCCATGAGTCTGGCCTTTATCAAATCGGCGGCCAACACATGGCAATACGAAGCCATCTATGAAGGCGACCCGGCCGACATCGGGGGCGCCGGCAACAATCCCATCGCGACCGGGACGGTGACCTTCAACACCGACGGCACGATTGCAACGCCGGCAGCCGCCGTGAGCATCACCATTCCGTTTGTCGCCGCGTCTGGCTTGTCGGCTCAGGCAATCGATTTCGACATGGGCACACCTGGCCTCGCCAACGGCTTCACACAGTTCGACACGGTCTCGACGCTCTACGCCTCAGACATCAACGGAACGCTCTATGGTGGCCTGTCGGGTGTACGGGTGGATGAAAACGGGTTTGTCATTGCGCTGTTCACCAACGGCATTGAAACACCACTTTACAAACTGCCGGTGGCGACCTTCCTGAATGCGGATGGCTTGGGGCCGCTCAACGGCAACGCATACCGCACAAGCGTCGAATCGGGGCCCGCCAGCTTTAAGGCTGCGGACCAGGCCGGCGCCGGAAAAATCTCGAACTTGGCGGTGGAACAATCCACAGTCGACATAGCGAAAGAATTCAGTGACATGATTGTCATTCAGAGAGCTTACTCAGCTGCTTCAAAAATCATAACAACCGCTGACGAAATGTTAGACGAGTTGACCAGATTGAAGCGGTAATCCGTGCTAGGGCATTCACAAGTGTGAATGTCCTATTTCCGCTTGGCATGCAATTCGCAGGGACACAACAAGACGGTGTTAAGTGTGTTTCTGCACCGCTTTTTAGCGGGCCAAGCGTACTCTACCCCGCAATGGTGGGAAAAATAAGTGTTGGAGCGTGTACAGTGATGACTGAAGAACGGCAAGGCCGGGTAACCTACGTCATTGGGCCAGATGGGAGCCCATTGACGATCGCCGATTTACCGCCGCCTGGAACAAAGCGGTGGGTCATTCGTCGCAAGGCCGAGGTTGTGGCAGCTGTACGTGGCGGCTTGCTCAGCCTCGAAGATGCCTGCACGCGCTACACGCTGACGGTCGAGGAATTCCTCGCCTGGCAGCGGGCCATCGACAAATACGGCCTGGCAGGGTTGCGCACAACCCGGGTTCAGCAATACCGCAATTAGTCCGTAAACGGATTCTTACCAATTCCAAGCCAGGCGCGGGTTTCCCGCTGCCTGGCTTTCATGCTTTCTTGACCTCTTATTAAACGCACCTTTACCGCGCCATGGGTAATTTTTGCCTATGACAAATCTGGGCGCCTGGCCGCGTGCCTGTCCGGATTTGAACCATAAGAAACTTGTGACGGCGTGGGAGTATCGGCCTTGGCGGGCTTTCTGCAATCGATGGGAATTGTGCGTCTGGGATTCGTCGCGGGGCTGACGATGACCGCAGGCCTAGGGTTCATGTACGCGATGAACATGTTGACCGAGCCTCCCAAAACGCTTCTGTTTTCCAACCTCGACCCGCGTGACTCGGCGGAAATCGCCGCACGCCTCGATGGCCGGAAAATTTCCTACGAAGTGACCGGCGACGGCTCAACCATCCTGGTCCCCTCTGATCAGGCACTGAAGCTGCGCATGGAAATGGCGGGCGAAGGCCTGCCGGCGGGCGGATCGGTTGGCTACGAAATCTTTGATCGCGCCGATTCATTCGGACAAACTAGTTTCGTCCAGAACGTCAATCTGGTGCGCGCGTTGGAAGGCGAGCTTGCCCGCACCATCCGCTCCATCACCTCGATCGCAAATGCCCGCGTTCACCTCAACATTCCCAAGCGCGAACTCTTTTCGGAAAAGCAAACCGAACCCACGGCCTCCGTGGTCATCCGGGCGCGCGGAGCCGTGTCCCCCGCGCAAGTCTCTGCAATCCAAAACCTGGTGGCGTCCGCAGTGCCCGGTTTATCGGCCGGCACAATCACCATCATCGACGAAAAGGGAACGATGCTGGGTGGCGGCTCCTCAGGGGCTGGCGCCTCAGCCGTTCAGCACGACGAACGTACCGCCACTTTTGAAGGCCGCGTTCGCTCCCAGATCGAAGACATTGTCACAGGGATCGTAGGTCCCGGCCGCGCCCGTGTGCAGGTCTCCGCCGAAGTCGACTACAACAGGATCACCACCGAGCGCCAAACCTTTGATCCCGATGGCCAGGTCGTGCGCTCAACCCAAACCAGCCAGGACAACTCTACCAGCCAGGACGGCAAAGCCTCGCAGGGTGTCACCGTCACCAATTCGCTGCCCGCAGGCGAAGGCAGCGCCGGCGGCGGCGCAAGTTCATCCAACGACAAACGCACCAACGAAACGATCAACTACGAAATTTCAAAAGCGATCTCGACTGAAATCCAGGAAGGCGGAAACGTCAAGCGCCTCTCGGTCGCTGTGGCGGTCGATGGCGCCTACACCACCGATGACAAAGGCGCGCGCACCTATGCACCTCGCGCCCCCGATGAAATGGTCCAAATCGAACAATTGGTGAAGTCGGCCATCGGCTTTGACGAAAAACGGGGCGACCAGTTGAAGGTTGTCAACATCCGCTTCAGCCAGCCTGAGATCGAAGTTCTCCCTCCAGCCGAAGAACCGATGCTGGGGCTTCAAAGGGAAGACTATGCGCACATCGCGCAGTTCGCCGGCATTGGCTTGATTGCACTCCTGCTCATTTTCTTTGTCATGCGCCCCATGATCAAGGCATTGGCGGCCCCACCGCACGGCGGGTTCCTGACCTCGCAAGCCATGGCGGGGTCGCCAGCACGCCTTGGCACCCAAACAGGTGACAGTAGCGCGGCGCTCGCAGGTCCCGGCAGCAACCCCGCACTGTCCGGCCCGCCGAACTCCGCCGTTCAAAACATGATCGACATTGCGCAAGTTGAAGGACAGGTCAAAGAGTCGTCCGTCCGCAAAGTCGGTGAAATCGTCACCAAGCATCCCGACGAAACCGTATCGATCGTTCGTCAATGGCTCCACGAGTCGGCGTGAGATAATCCAAAATGACCAAACCCGCAAAAGCCAATGTTCGCGAAGACGTAAAATCTCTCACGGGACCAGAACGCGCGGCTGTGCTGCTGCTGTCACTGGGCGACGAACATGGCGCACCGATCTGGAAAGTGCTGGATGATGAAGAAGTCACAGAAGTGTCCCAGGTCATGGCGAATTTGGGAACTGTTTCCTCATCCCTGATCGAAAAACTGCTTGTCGACTTTGTTTCGCAAATATCCTCGACCGGTGCGGTGTTGGGCTCATTCGACTCCACTGAGCGTCTGCTCACGAAATTTCTGCCCAAAGACCGTGCCTTGATGGTCATGGAAGAAATTCGCGGCCCCGCCGGCCGCACGATGTGGGACAAGCTGGGAAACGTCAACGAACACGTCCTTTCTGCCTATCTCAAGAACGAGTACCCGCAAACCGTGGCTGTCGTGATGACAAAGATAAAGCCCGAACACGCAGCCAGAGTATTGGCAGTGCTGCCCGGGGATTTTGCGCTCGAATGCGTGAGCCGGATGCTACGCATGGAAGCAGTTCAGAAAGACATCCTGGACAAAGTCGAAAGCACACTGCGCAAAGAGTTCATGACAAATCTGGCGCGCTCGTCCAAACGCGATGCCCATGAGCAAATGGCGGACATCTTCAACAATTTCGACCGCCAAACTGAAGGCCGCTTCATGACGGCACTCGAAGAGCGCAACAAAGAAGCGTCCGAACGCATCAAAGCGTTGATGTTCACGTTCGACGATCTTGGCAAGCTCGACGGCAGCGCAATTCAAACTCTTTTGCGTAGCATCGAAAAGGACAAGCTGGGGATCGCCCTCAAAGGCGCGTCGCCAACAATGCGCGACTTGTTCTTTACGAATATGTCCGAGCGAGCCGGAAAAATACTGAAAGACGACATGGAGTCTCTGGGCCCGGTGCGCTTGAAAGATGTCGACGAAGCGCAAATGCGCATGGTCGTCGTCGCCAAGGAACTCGCCGCCAAAGGCGAAATCCTGCTCTCGGCCGGCAAAGCCGAGGATGAGCTGGTGTATTGAGACCGCCAATGACAACCCCGCAACCCAACCGCCCCCCCAAGTTCAACTTCGACACCGTGTTCGGCGCCAAGGGCACTAACCAGGCCGTCCCCGAAAGTCGCAGCCGCAGTGCCTACTCCGCTGAGGAAGTCGATAACATTCGAAAGGAAATGCTGGCCCAGGGCAAAGCGGCCGCATCTTCAGAAGCCTCTGCGGCCCACGCGATGGCGCTCACATCCATTTCCCAAAGCATGGCGGCAATGATCAGCCAGTTCGACGCAAACTTAGCCGAATTGCGCATCGAAAGCGCCGCACTCGCTTTGTCAGTGGGTAAAAAACTCGCGGAATCGGCGCTCTCGGTTCTGCCGCACAATGAAACTGAAGCGCTCATAGCAGAGTGCATGCACAAACTGCACTTGGAACCTCGCTTGGTTGTGCGCGTGTCTGCCGACCTCGCCGAGCACATCAAATCCAGGGTCGAGCCTTTGAGCGAAGCCAGCGGCTTTGCCGGACGTGTCATCGTGCTCGTCGAGCAGGCGCTCACCGGTCCGGCCTGCCGGGTGGAATGGGCGGACGGCGGAATTGAGCGCGATCTCACAAATACATTCGCAGAAATAGAAGACCACATGTCGCGCTGGCGCGCGTCATCAACAGGTGAAGAGAACTGACGATGACCCAATCAACTGAAGTCACCCTGCCCGACTTGCAGACCGCACCCTCCGCAATGCAAGACGCCGCTCCGGAGCCCGGAGTCAAACGCTCCGCAGCCGACCTTGAAGCCGTGTTCGACGTCAACGTCAACGTCTCGGCGATTCTGGGAAAGTCAAAAATGGAAGTCAGCCAGTTATTGAAACTGGCCAAGGGATCGGTCGTCGAACTTGATCGAAAAATTGGCGAAGCAATCGATATCTTCGTCAACGACCGCCTCGTCGCGCGCGGTGAAGTCGTGCTTGTCGATGATCGTCTCGGCATCACGATGACTGAAATTGTCAAAGGCGACCGGTCGTAACAAGCCCAAACAAAAGAGACAGCCATGCGTCTTCTCATAGTCGGACAACTCAACGGCCAAATCGGCACCGCGACCAAGATCGCGATTTCCAAAGGCGCTAAAGTCGCTCATTGCACAACTATCGACCAGGCGCTGGCGGAACTGCGCGATGGCCGCGGCGCCGATCTTCTCATGGTCGATGTGGCCTTGCCGATTGCACGCCTGTCTGAACAATTGCGCTCCGAGCGCATTCATGTCCCCATCGTCGCCTGCGGGATCAGCTCAGATGCCAACGCGGCTGTCGACGCCATCAAGGGTGGCGCAAAAGAATACATTCCCCTGCCCCCCAACGCCGAACTGATCGCGGCTGTCCTCGCGGCCGTCACCGATGACGGCCACCAGCTCATTTTCGAAGACAAAGCGATGGAGAGCGTCATCGCCTTGGCGGAGCAAGTGGCCCCCAGCGATGCCTCAATCCTAATCACCGGCGAATCCGGCACGGGTAAAGAAGTGCTGGCGCGCCACGTTCACCGCAAATCCAATCGTGCCGACAAGCAGTTCATCTCAATCAACTGCGCAGCAATCCCCGACAACCTGCTTGAGTCCGAACTTTTCGGGCACGAGAAAGGGGCGTTCACCGGTGCCATCGCCAAGCGCATTGGTAAATTCGAAGAAGCCGACGGCGGCACCCTTCTGCTCGACGAAATCTCCGAGATGGATGTCCGCCTTCAAGCCAAACTCTTGCGGGCGCTCCAAGAACGCGTGATCGACCGTGTCGGTGGTAACAAGCCCGTCAAAGTCAACATCCGCGTCATCGCCACCTCGAACAGAGACCTGCAGCAAGCCGTACAAGACGGCACCTTCCGCGAAGACTTGCTCTATCGCTTGAATGTAGTGAACCTGAAAATCCCGCCACTGCGCGAACGCCCGGCCGATATCCTGGCCTTGGCCCAGCACTTCGCGCGCAAATATGCCGGCTCCAACGGGGTTGAAGCTCGCTTGCTTTCTGGCGCCGCCAAACACACGCTGACAACGCACAAGTGGCGCGGCAACGTGCGCGAACTTGAAAATACCATTCATCGCGCGGTGTTGCTGGCCCAGGGACCGGAAATTTCGGAAAGCGCCATCCGCCTGCCCGACGGGTCCAAAGTTGGCGACGCCATTGCAATCACATCGCCGGTTCTCATTGCCCGCGCGGCTCAGGCCGCCGAAGCAGTCAATCGCGAAATGGTCGGCCGGACGGTCGCCGATGTCGAACGCGATCTTATTCTGCAAACGCTGGACCACTGCCTGGGCAATCGCACGCATGCCGCCAACATCCTTGGCATCTCAATCCGCACCTTGCGTAACAAGCTGAAGCAATACACCGATGAAGGAGTCCGCGTGCCTCTCCCTGGCGGCGAAGTGCGCGTAGCTTAAGTCAACGCAACAAGGGCTCATCATGGCTGACGCACAAGCAAGCTATAGTACAACCGGCGGCGCCGGCGTCTTCAATGTCAGCGTTGACATGCTCATGCGCGGCGACTTGTCGCTCGCGCTCGGCATCATGGCGATCATTGCGGTGCTGCTGTTTCCCATACCCACGTTTCTGCTCGATGTGGCTTTGGGCCTGTCGATCATGCTGGGAATTCTGATTTTGATGACGGCGCTCTTCATCGAGCGCCCCCTGCAGCTCTCGACTTTTCCAACCATCCTGTTGATCTCGACCATTTTGCGCTTCTCGCTCAATTTGGCCTCAACCAAACTGATCCTGGGCCACGGACACGAGGGAACCGGCGCCGCTGGTCACGTGATTGAGGCCTTCGGCAATTTCTTGATGCAGGGCAATTTCATCATCGGCGCGATCGTCTTCGCCATTCTGGTCATCGTCAATTTCGTCGTCATCACCAAGGGTTCAAGCCGCATCGCCGAAGTGTCCGCCCGCTTCACCTTGGACGCGATGCCGGGCAAGCAAATGGCAATCGATGCCGATTTGTCGTCAGGCTTGATCACCGAGAAGGAAGCCCGCGAGCGCCGCAAGCGTGTGGAGGACGAAGCCACGTTCTACGGCTCCATGGACGGTGCCTCCAAGTTCGTGCGCGGCGACGCAGTCGCGGGCATTCTCATCACTTTCATCAATATCATCGGCGGCATCATTATCGGCGTCGGCCAGCATGGCATGAGCTTCGCCGATGCCGGGCACGCTTATACGTTGCTCACCATCGGCGACGGCCTGGTCACGCAACTTCCAGCCATTCTCGTTTCGATCGCCGCAGGCCTCATGGTCTCCAAAGCCGGCATTGACGGCTCGGCCGACAAGGCTTTGATCGCCCAGCTGTCTGACTTCCCGCAAGCCTTGGGCATGTCGTCTTTCGTGATGTTCGGTATGTCGGCCTTGCCCGGTGTGCCGCATTTGACATTTCTCTTGCTGGCCGCGGGCACTGGCTTGTTGGCGTATTATGCAGGTCAACGAAAAGAAGCCACACGCGACGCCGCAGCCGCCGCTGTCACCGACGCCCAAAAGCCGAAGCCACAATCGGAAGAACCAATTTCAACCGCTTTGGCCATCGATCACCTGAAAGTCGAGCTCGGCTACAGCCTCTTGCCCCTCATCAACGACGCAAAGGGCCTTCGCATCACCGATCAGATCAAATCACTGCGCCGCCAGTTGGCAGGCGAGATGGGTTTCGTCATGCCCTCGGTGCGCATCGTCGACAACATGCAGATCGGCAGCTACGAGTATGCCATTCGCGTCAAGGAACTTCCCGCGGGCAAAGGCGAGCTACAGCCGGGCCAATTGCTGGTCATGGATCCGCGCGGCGGTCATATCGACCTGCCCGGCAAGCCCACCCGTGAACCCGCATTCGGCCTGCCGGCCGCCTGGATCGAAGAACGGTTGCGCGACGAAGCTACGTTCCGTGGCTACACCGTCGTCGATGCGGCGACCGTGCTGACGACACATCTGACCGAGATCCTGAAGGACAACATGGCGGAGTTGCTGTCCTACGCCGAAACCAAGAAACTGCTCGACGATCTCCCCGTTGAACACAAAAAGCTCGTCGAAGATCTGATACCTTCGCAAATCACGATTACCGGCGTCCAGCGCGTGCTGCAGTCGCTACTGGGCGAGCGTGTGTCAATTCGCGATTTGCCAACCATTCTGGAGGGCATTGCCGAGGCCGTCTCGCGCACCTCGACAACGATGCAAATCACCGAACATGTGCGCTCGCGTCTGGCGCGCCAGATTTGCGCTGCCAACACTTCGACCTCTGGTTATTTGCCGCTGATTGCCCTGTCTCCGGTGTGGGAGCACGCCTTTGCCGAATCCCTCGTCGGTGGCGGCGAAGACAAGCAATTGGCCATGGCACCCTCGAAGTTGCAGGAATTTATTCAAGGCGTCCGCGCCCGCTTCGACAGCGCCGCCAACGATGCGGAAATGCCCGTGCTGCTCACCTCGCCAATTATTCGTCCGTATGTACGGTCAATCGTCGAACGCTTTCGGCCTCAAACCTTCGTCATGTCGCAGAACGAGATCCATCCGGTAGCCCGGCTTCGCACGCTCGGCCAAGTCTGACAGGATTTGCAGCCCAAATTGCAGCGCCAACTCGGTTAAAACACACCGTCAAAAGCCAACATGGCGTGCTGCGTCATCCAGCGCAGAAGCGAAAAGCAATAATCTGCAGGGAAATCAGCCAACTTCCTTGCAGGGTGCAGCCCTGACCGTTGCAATCAAGTCACTACGGTTGATGCAACGCTAAAACTCGCTCCCCGCGCGCATGAGTTTCGGTTAAGCTGAAACCTCACGGCTCTCGGGGGAGAAAATAACGCCATGGATATTATGACAGGATTGACTGGCATTTTGAATGAAATGTGGGGAATCGTAATGAAGGTGTTTGGCGGTGCCGACACGGTGTCTTTGGTAATCATGCTTGTGGTCGTCGTGGCGTCTGGCATGGTTTTGGGGCGAATGGGCAGACTGATTCAGGTCACGTTCTGGTCGTTGGTGGTATTCGGATTGTTGGGCTTGGCCTACTCGCTCACCAGGGGCGCAGATCCCGCATCATTGCCGTCTACCGCATGGGCAAATCTAAGACTCATGACCGTGAGTGACTTAACCGTCTACTTTTTGGCCTTTGCTATTGTGATCGCCATCGTGCACACAATTCGCAACACGGTTGGTTCTGGCGGCGGCGGTGGCGGACACGGCGGGCATCACTAAATAATGAGGAAATTGGCGGATTGCGTCCTCACGGGCGCGGTCTGCCGGTGCACTTCTATAGAGACACGCAACCCAAGATTTTGTATACTGGCTTGGGTTTAGTGGGGCGTTTCGGGGTGGTGGGCTCGCCACCAAGAGGTTGGGGACGTAAGAAAAGTGGAAAAAGAATTCATTGCCCTCGTGGAGCACGTGTTCACCCTGCAATGGGCAACTTGGGCCATTCCTGTGAGTTTATTGTTGTCGCTGTTTGTCAGGCGCATCATTCCTGGGATTCTGATCGCATTGCTGGCCGTCGCGCTGCATCATGTGGGGCCCGTGGCTCTGCCTGCGCTTCTAGGTGGCGAAGGCATTGCTGTTGTCATCAAGGACCTCGAAGCGGTCATTCCGAAGCTTGAGCCTGTCTCGCTATTGGCAGAATACCTGGCTTACGCATATCTGATTGTCGTCTTCAGCCTGACGCGCCACGATATGTTTCGCCCCGGTGTTCACGAGTAACACTCACTCGTCGCCGCGCACGCTGTCGTAGGACCAACCGCCTGCGCCTAGACCCACGAGCATCAATAGCCCGCCAGCGATTGCCATGTTTTTCGCAAACAGCTGCATTTCCACGCGTGCGAGCTCGGCGTCCCCGATTGCCCAGAAATCATGCATCACAAAGCTGACGACCAGCGTGAACATAAAAAGCGCCAGCGCCATCAATCGCGCCCGAAAACCGATGATCAGTGCGATCCCCGCCCCTATCTCGACCACGATGGCCAGCGCCAAAGACGGCCCGATCATACTCATGCCATGCTGAGCCATGGACAGGGCGGAAGCATTCCAGTGTTGCAGTTTCTCAAAACCCGCCAAAATAAATATGGCGGCGATCATGACGCGGCCAACCAACGGTGCAATGTTTTCGCCAAATGACATGGGATTGACCTTCTTGACGACGCTAAACCCTGTTTCAAATTCCGCTGGAATCTGGCAGCCACGAGTTTACCCTACCCCAGACGCCGTCGGGACTAAAACTGCGGGCCGGGCATAAGGAAAAATGGCACAAGCAGACGAACAGCTGTGGATTTTGGGCGGCCTCGGGCTCGTGGCGCTGATCCTGGCCCTTATCGTGCGCCGCCTGATGCTTGGAAAGCCGGCACCCCTTCCCAAAGAAGGACCGCTGCGGCTGCTGGTGCGGCCGCTCAAAGAACTTCGCCCCGACCCCAACCATCTCTATCTGGGAACAACGATCTCCCGCGAGCTCAGTGCGCTGCTCAAAAAATTTGAACGCATGGAGCCTTCGCTGGGCGACGCCCTGTCCAGCCTTTCAATCGAAGGCACCGTACAAAAAACGGGTCCTCGCCTGGTGATGAACATCCGCCTGTTGAGCGGCCGCCACCCGATATGGACCGGCACCTACGACGGCGCCATGAACGACCTCGCCCACATGCAAAACGAAATCGCCAACCACGTCGCCCGCTCACTCAACGTCAAACCACGCAAATTGCCGGCAGCACCCGCGCCGGCCAGCGCTTAAGCGTAACTCGTCACTTCGGCGGCGCGTCTTCGAACTTCCAAACCGCTTGCTTGGCGTGTGTGGCGCCGTAAAGCGCAAAGATCACCAGTCCGATAATGAACCAAACGATCAACCGCTCCCACGTTCCGCCGGGCAGCTTCCACATCATATAACCGCACACCGCAATACCAACGAGCGGCACAAGGGGATAAAGCGGTGTTATGAACGGACGCTTCACTTTGGGCCGGGTGGTGCGAAGCACAATGACACCCAGACACACAAGAATGAAGGCGAGCAAAGTCCCGATCGAAACCAGTTCGCCCAACACCCCGATCGGAAATAACCCGCCAAACACGGCGGCCAAAACACAAACCAAGAGTGTGCCATTCATTGGTGTGCTGAACCGTGGATCAATCTTCGAGAACACCGGTGGCAGAAATCCGTCTCGCGCCATCGAATAGAAAATCCGTGTCTGGCCGTACAATGAAACCAGAATGACGGTCGATAGCCCTGTGATTGCCCCAATATTGACCAGGGGTTCAAGCCAGAGCAGCTGCGGTTCCGCCTGAACAGCAACTGAAACCGGGTTTGCGACGCCAAGTGTCGAATAATGGGCAAGCCCTGTCATCGTCACGGCCATGAGGATGTAAAGCACCGTACAAATCGCAAGCGAGCCCAGAATGCCTATCGGCAAGTCACGCTGTGGATTGCGTGCTTCCTGTGCCGCCACCGACACCGTATCAAACCCGATATAGGCAAAAAAGATAATACCCGAGGCGACGAAAATGCCATCCCAGCCAAATTTTCCGGGTCCCATACTTTCAGGAATAAACGGATCGAGGTTGGCGGCCTTGATTAATGGCAGTCCGAACAAAATGACCAGAAATACAATTGCGACTTTGAGCAATACCATCAGTCCGTTGACAGTCGCCGAAGCTCGGATGCCGATCACCAACAGCGCCGACAAGAAAACGATAATGCCCACAGCCGGAAGATTGATGATCGCTCCTGTCAGCGTAATGTCCGTAAATCCGCCGCTGCTTGCAAACGGAGCTTCGGATAGAGCCGAAGGCAGGATAACGCCCATATTGGCCATAAAGCCCTTGAAATAGCTCGACCAGCCCACGGATACAGTGCTCGCCGCCATCGCGTATTCAAGCACAAGGTCCCACCCGATTATCCAGGCGGCAAATCGGCCGAACGCCACATAAGCGTAAGTGTAGGCACTGCCGGAAAAAGGTATCATCGCCGCAAGTTCTGCGTAGCAAAGCCCCGCCGCCACGCACCCGACGCTGGCAATCAAAAAAGAAATAACGATTGCAGGACCTGCATGTTCAGCGGCCGCGGTCCCGGTAATGACAAAAATCCCCGCGCCAATGATGGCACCGATTCCAAGTGCAACCAGCTGGAACGGCCCAAGCGTCCGCTTGAGCTCCCCAGGGTGCCCAGCCACAACGTCTACGACGGACTTGTGATCGTCTGCGGCCATGTCGTCTCTCTCCCACAATCTGAGTTTTTGCAACTACCCGCCGCACCGCGCCGGTGGCGAAGCCTTGCCCCCCACTCTGCCACGGCCGCGGCCACGGCGACAGTCATCGTCAACAGCGAAATGAGGGCTTGACACCTCAGAACAAATAGTGAACAACGCGTTGAAACCAGGAGAGACCCCAATGTTATTCGCCAAACGTAACGCCGCCAGCCCCGCCAAAGTCCTGCGCCTCATCCGCTCGCAAGAGTGGCGGCAATCCGAGACGCTACGTGTCACCCAACGGCCACGTTGGGATGCCACCCCCGGCGCACAGCGCCTGGTCATCCGCCGCCAAACCATCGGCGAACTCGCCCTCACCCCCATGCGCTGGGGCTTGGCCGCTGATCGCCCGGCCGGAGAACCGCGTCTGCGGCCACTGAACACCATTCGCGTCGAAGCTCTGGCTGAACAATGGGAATGGCGCCGGCTGCTGAACAGCCAACGCTGCCTTGTGCCTGTCGATCAATTTTACGAATGGAAGCGGATTGAAAACGTCAAAACCCGGGAATTTGCTTTCAAACTCAAATCAGGCCGGCCGATGATGATCGCGGCCCTGTGGAACCGCGCGCAATCGGGCGTCGACAGCTTTGCCTATATCTCGTGTGCGGCCAACAACCTGGTCTCTCTCATCCACGACCGTATGCCGGCAATTTTGGACGAAACTTCGATCGCCACCTGGTTCAACCCTGACGCCTCGCTTGAATCATTGCTGTCACTGTTGAAGCCCCTGCGCCAGTCAGACCTCGAGGCCCATCCGGTTTCGCAATCTAATTCAACCACCCGGACAAGCCAGCCATCCCTATTCGACCGGCGTGCGGCTTGAGCTGAACATTGGTCCATTGCCTTTAGTACCATATGATGGTATTTAATGGTAGAAGGAGAGCCGCAATGTCCAGAAACACATCTGTCACTCTCGGCGACCATTTCGCCGAGTTCATTGATAAGCAAGTAGAAGCCGGTCGCTTCGGCTCCGCCAGTGAAGTGGTGCGGGCGGGACTTCGATTATTGGAAGAACACGAGACCAAGGTGCAGGCCCTTCGGGCCGCCCTTGTTGCCGGCGAGGAAAGTGGACCCTCGACAAGTTTTGACTTCGTCGAATTCATCTCGCGAAAACGCACGACCGCCGAATGAATACATTCTATCGCCTGCAGCACAGGCCGACCTCGACCAGATTTGGGACTATACTGCCGATAGATGGTCCCTGGCGCAGGCTGAAAAATATGTGCGCGAAATTCAAGCCGCTTGCGAGGCTGCGGCAACGAGCCTCCGGCCCGGTCAAGCGATCGACGACATACGTTCGGGTTATCGGAAGCTTGCCGTTGGGTCGCACTTTCTATTCTTTAAGAAGACGGATCACGGCGTAATCGACATCATTCGCATTTTGCATAAGCGAATGGACATTCGTTCCCATCTCTAGCGCCCGGAATTATATCTGGGAGACACGGTGCAACGCCGCAAGAACTTCACGCGAAGGCGCGAAGCAGAATTAAAGGAGCAGGAGACAGGGCGCAGACGAGTGAGCCCATGGAAGGATTAGCCTGGCGCGCGCCTGACTTCTTCTTCGCGCCTTCGCGTGAAATTCTTTTTTTCCTGTGTTCCCGTGTCACTTAACTCTGATGTTAGGTGCTAAATCGGCGTAATTCAGATTTTCTTGCGATCATAGCCCCTTGCCCGCGAGGGCAAATCCAGATCAACGCCTTGCTTGCTCTCGAACAGGCGCCGCGACAGGGACCACAAATCACCGCCGCTGATGCCACCAACAGTGCGCCACAGAATGATCCGGGCTTCTTCGTCCATGAAGTGGCCCTGCTGGGCGGCCCGCACGCGCAGCCGTTCCTTCAGTTAGTCATCGATGTTGCGGATGGTTAGGCTGGCCACGGACTTACTCCGGAATAGACCATCATCCCAATCCCAATTCATGCATTGATTGCAATGACATCGTCGCTACCCGCAACCGTCGCGAGTGCACAATGCTCCAAAACAGCCCGGAAAATCCTCAAGCCTTGCGCACGTGCCGGCTCATGGCAATCTCGTCAAGCTCGGCTTGGACTTTCCGCGCATACTCGACCCGGTCGCGTTGCGCATCTGTATCGGCAATGATCTCGTACTTCTTGAGTTCGCGATAGGCGTTCTGCAGCTCTTCCGTCACGGTTGCCGCCTGCTTCTCGACCTCGTCGACCGAGCGCTGGATATTTTCGCGCCGCGCAATGACCGAGCGTGCAAATGTCGGATAGGCAAGCCGCCCCAGATCGCTCTGCAGTGAGCGCCGCTGTTCGTCCTTCACCATCGTTTCCAGGTCCGCCATTTTCTTGGTCAGATCCGCACGCATGTCATCAAGCGACTTCAGACGCTTGCGGATTTCATCGACACGAAAACGATTGAGTCTGATCAGTGCTTCACGCGATTTCATTGTGACCCCCTACCTTCTTTTGTTTTAATTTCCACCACTCAAAATTGAGGCGAGTTGCTGATACCCAGCGCCAAGCTCACCGCGTTCGTCCTTGCCTTGACCAAGAAACGCTTCAAGCCTGGGATAAAGTTTAATTGCGCTATCGACCTCAGGGTCAGAGCCGGCGCGGTAAGCACCCAGGCGGATCAGTTCACCCATATTGTCGTAGACCGCGAGCACCCGCCGCGCTTTATTGACCAGCGCCTGCTCGTCCGGGGCGTTGCAACCCGGCATGGTTCGCGACAGCGACCGCAAGACATTCACAGCCGGAAAACGCCCACGCTCGGCGATCGCGCGATCAAGCACCACATGCCCATCCAGAATGCCGCGCACCGCGTCTGCGACCGGCTCATTATGATCGTCGCCCTCAACAAGCACCGTAAACAGGCCAGTGATCGAACCCGATCCCTGCACTCCAGGCCCCGCCCGCTCGAGCAAACGCGGCAACTCCGCAAACACGGAAGGCGTATAACCCTTCGACGCCGGAGGTTCGCCGCTGGCTAGCCCAATCTCGCGTTGTGCCATCGCAAAGCGTGTGACGGAATCCATCAAACACAGCACCTGCAAACCCTGGTCGCGGAAATACTCCGCCGTCGTCATCGTCAACTGGGCCGACTGGCGGCGCATCAATGCGCTTTCGTCCGAGGTCGCAACAATCACCACACTGCGGGCCAGGCCTTCGGGGCCCAGATCGTCTTCGATGAACTCTTGCACTTCGCGGCCGCGTTCCCCGACCAGGCCGATGACAATCACATCCGCCGACGTGTAACGCGCGATCATCGACAGCAGCACCGACTTGCCCACGCCCGACCCTGCAAAAATGCCAAGCCGTTGCCCGCGGCACACTGTTGTAAACGTGTTGAGCGCCTTCACACCCAGATCAATCTTGGCACCGACGCGCGAGCGCATATGTGCGGGCGGCGGCGAATTTCTCAACCGGTAGCTCCTGAGCCCCCGCGCCAGTGCCCCCTGCCCGTCAATGGGATCACCTAAGGCATTTATCACGCGGCCCAGCCACGCTGGGCTTGGCAACACTTCGCCGGAATGAGCTTGCACAAACGCCTTGCAGCCCATCCGCACGCCATCCAACTCCCCGAACGGCATCGTCAACGCCCGACCATTGCGGAACCCCACAACCTCGGCAGCGACGTGGCGCTCGTTTGGCGCTTCGATCAAAAGCCGCGTCCCGATTCCCATCGGATCCATCGTGCCTGCGATCTCAACCAACAGCCCATTCACGCCCGTCACCCGTCCATAGGAACGGGAGCGTTGCGTTTCATCGACTGCAGAGATCAGAGCGCGCATGAGTTAGTCCGTCTAAACTACGGACAAGTATGGCTTCATTCGGCTTAAGGTTGCCCTAAGGTGTCACTGATGCGCGAAAGCGTCATCAATTCGATAAATTGCATCGATAGCGTTTACGTTTCTCTCTTCACGATTAAGGTTTGTTAAGTATTACCAATTAGATTCGTTGGTGAATAAACCAACAAAGAGCACCGGTTATATCCGGGCTGCGAGGGGAGAGTTAAAGCATGCGAGTTCTCTTGATCGAGGACGATAGCGCCATGGCGCAGAGCATCGAACTGATGCTCAAGTCCGAAGGATTTAATGTCTACACCACAGATCTTGGCGAAGAAGGTGTCGACCTGGGTAAGCTCTACGACTACGACATCATTATTCTCGATCTTCAATTGCCCGACATGTCCGGGTTCGACGTCTTGAAGCAGTTGCGCGTCAACAAAATCGCAACCCCAATTCTCATTCTCTCGGGCTCCACCCAGATTGAAAACAAGGTCAAGGGTCTGGGCTTCGGCGCCGACGACTACATGACCAAGCCTTTCCACAAAGACGAGCTGATCGCGCGCGTTCACGCCGTTGTCCGCCGCTCGAAGGGTCATTCGCAATCGGTCATCCAGACCGGCAGGCTAACCGTCAATCTCGACACCAAAACCGTCGAAGTCGACGGCCAGCGCGTTCATCTGACCGGCAAAGAATATCAGATGCTGGAATTGCTTTCGTTGCGTAAGGGCACGACGCTCACCAAGGAAATGTTCCTGAACCACCTCTACGGTGGCATGGACGAGCCGGAACTCAAGATCATCGACGTCTTTATCTGCAAGCTGCGCAAGAAGTTACAGGCCGCTGCAGGCCAGCACTACATCGAAACCGTCTGGGGCCGTGGCTATGTGCTGCGCGATCCGATGGAAGGCAAAGCCGCTTAAAGTTTCAAGACCGGGGGGTCTGACGGAGGGCGTTGCTGGAAACAGCAGCGCCCTTCGCGTTTCAAGCCCCCACCGCTTTTGACATCGGGCTCGCAGCCGTCATGGCGCCCGCTTTCAAACTAACCCCGCGCGCCGACTCATGGGGAGCAAATGAGCTGCTGAGGCCCACCACCGACTCGGCAGCACCCAGCAACAGATACCCATCGTCCGGCAGCAACTTCGCCATACGGTCCAACACGCCGCGCTTGGTTGCTGCATCGAAATAGATCAAGACGTTGCGGCAGAAAATGACATCAAACACGCCGAACCCGGAATACCCATCCAGCAGATTGGCGACCTTGTAGTGCACCATGGAACGAATGTCGTCCTTGAGGCGGAACTGTTCACCCTCTTTGATGAAGTACTTGACCAGCAACTGCACCGGCAATCCGCGCTGCACTTCAAATTGCGAATACAGCCCCGCCTTCGCACGCTCCAAAACCTCGCTCGAAAGGTCGGTGCCGAAAATTTCAACTTTCCACTCTTTCAGCTGCAACCAACGCTCTTTGATCAACATCGCCAGCGAGTAGGGTTCTTGCCCTGTCGACGCAGCCGCACACCAGATGCGCAAACGCTTTTGTCCGGCCCGGGACTGAAGCAGCTTGGGCAGCATCAGTTTTTCAAAATGATCGAAGGGCGTCTTGTCGCGAAAGAAGAACGACTCGTTCGTCGTCATCGCTTCCGTGACATCGCGCGCCACACGCTCGTCGCCCTCCCGCAACTTCAGAACCACCGCCTCGAAATTCGCCAACCCATGCCGGCGGACAAGCGGCGCAATCCGGCTTTCGATGAGATAGGCCTTCTCCGGCGTCAGCACGAGACCGGACCGGCGCTTGAGCATTTGAGCCATGAAATCGAAATCAGCCGGTGTCATTGCGGTTTCAGCCCCAAATATTTGCGTATTTCGGGCCCCACTGAGGTCAACGGCAAAACCGCCGACGCGAGTCCCGCCTGCGCCACAGCCGCGGGCATCCCCCAACCACACTCGTCGCCTCGTCCTGCACCAGAACCGTGCCGCTACCATCGGCAATCGCGCGCGCCCCATCGCGCCCATCCGCGCCCATGCCGGTCAACACCACCGCAAGCACCGACGTCCCGTAAGCCGCCGCCATGCTGCAAAACATCGGGTCAACCGACGGGCGGCAAAAATTCACCGGCGCCGACTGAGACAGCTCGATCGGACCGCTCTTGCCCTTGATGGTCATGTGAAAGTCACCCGGCGCCACATAAATGCATCCAGGCTCAAGCTTCATGCCATTTGCACCTTCAACACAGCGCAGGCCCGAGTTCTTCGCCATGGACTCGGTCAGAATAGCCGTAAATGTCGCCGGCATATGTTGTGTGATCAGCACCGGTACATTCAGTTGCGGCGCGATCGCGCTTACCACCTGGGCCAAAGCCTGCGGCCCGCCGGTCGATGACCCGATCACCAGAATTAGCGGCCTGATCGGCGAGGCTTTGCGCAATGTAAACACACCACCTTTGGCGGTAGCGCCAACACCTTGATTTGACACTTTTCCTGAGGCCGCTGGCTTGCGTCCGATAGCCACGATGCGAGACATCAACTCACGGCGAAACTCTTCCACCGCGGCGCCGCCACCCAAAGACGTGGGCTTTGGCACATAGTCGGTCGCCCCAAGCGAGAGCGCGGTCAGCGAAATCTGTGCGTTCCGGCGCGTCAGTGTTGATGCCATGATGATTTTCGCGCCCGGACGCGCTTTCAGCAAAAGCGGCAGCGCCGTAATGCCGTCCATGATGGGCATTTCAATATCAAGCACGATAACATCGGGCTTTGCAGTTCTGGCCCGCTCGATCGCATCCTGCCCATTCACCGCCGAGGCGGCGATGACTAAATCCTTGTCGGCATCAACCCACCGCGAGACGATTCCACGAATAACCGCTGAATCATCGGCCACCATCACCCGGATCGGCGTCCTCGACTATTCAGATGCATTCGCATTCGTTGCCACAACGCCGCTCACAACCAAATATATCCCTTAGCTCAAACCAACTTCGGCCAATTTCGACTCGATGATCTCGCGATCAAATGGCTTCATGATGTACTCGTTGGCGCCAGCTTCCATCGCTTGCGTGATAAAAGAGAATTCGCTCTCGGTCGTGCAAAACAGCACGACCGGCCTGTCGCCGCCCTGCTCTTTGCGCAACGCACGAAGAAATTCGATGCCGTTCATGTTCGGCATGTTCCAATCGAGTAAAATGGCGTCGGGCATCTGGGCCCGGCATGAGTCGAGGGCAATCACGCCATCCTCGGCTTCGCTAATCTCGAATTGCAACACTTCGAGAATCCGGCGCGCCACCTTGCGCACCACACGGCTGTCATCGACAACAAGAAACTGCTTCATCGGACAAGACTTTCCCCTCAACCAGGTAACGAAACTACCCGGTAAAGCGTAAAGACGCCTTAAACAATTCTGACTTTGGCTGCAATGAGCGGCGCCTTCCGCTCAAACTATGAACAGGAATTATTTCTTATAAACAAAACCCTTAATCCTAAGCGGCTGCTTTGCGCGAAAAATCCAGAAGCACGCCGACATCCAAAAGCACCAGTAACCCGGTCTCAAGCCTGAACACCCCTTTTGAAACCGTGCGCCAATGCGGGTCGAGATTGACGGGGGTAGGCTCATGTGCCTCGGGCTGAAACCGCAACACCTCTCCCGCGCGGTCGAACAGCAAGCCATAATGGTCGCCATCCTTCTCGACACCCACCGCCATGAAGTCGCGTTCCTCCGGTCCCCTAACGATCCCAAGCCGGCGCCTGCAGTCGATCATCGTCACGATCCGGCCCCGCAGATTGAGCACACCGGCAATATCGGGGTGAGACAACGGAACGCTGGTCAAACGTTCCGGCCTGAAAATATCGTTCACCAGACCGATCGGAATGCCGAAAAGCTGCGGTCCGATCGCAACAGTTACAAATTCATTGCTGTTGTTACTGGTTCTGCTCATGCTGCGCGCTCCTGCGAACTGATGATCCCGCGAACGGCCTCAAGCAATCCCTCCCTGTCGAACTTTCGTGCCAGCACGTCGAAGGTTCCCAGTTCGTCGCTATCCGTGTCGGCAGCCATACCGATGACGGGTGTCGAACCCCACTGTGAGTCCTGTATAATCGCCGACGCAAATTTTCGCCCGCCCATACCCGGCATATCAATGTCGCTGAGGATAAGGTTGAAGGACTTTCCCTCTTCCCTGAACTTCAACGCCAGTTCCGCCGTCGCCGCCTCGGTGACGTCATAGCCGGCTGACATCAGCAGCGGCGCAACCATAGTCCGGAAAAACGGACTGTCATCGACGAGCAGAATGTGCCGCCGCTGAGCCTGCGCTACGCGTTTAGTGAACCAGGTCTGGAACACATCACCCACATGATGCGAGATATCGATAACTTCGGTCGCCTTGTCGCGAACGACGGCGGTTCCAATCACGCCTGACCCGGAGGCCGTGAGTTCGAATCTCAAGTTCGCATCGACAATGTCGAGAATCTCGTCCACAGCAACGCCAACCGTTTGCTCGCCTTCGCTGAAGACCAGAACCGGCTGACCGCCTTCCTCGCGCAACGCCCCTGAAAGCGATGTGATGATCGGCATCAAAGCCCCGCGATACTGCAACACACACCGCCCGTCCGAACGCTCGAATTTTGTCGCATCGGATACTTCGAGCCGCGTGACTGCCCCAAGCAGGACCGCCTTGGGCTCCGGCGAACCGGCGCGAAACAACAGCATCGCCTGCTTCTGCTCGCGGTCGGCCACAACCAGACCCGCGGCATTTGCCGCCGCCGCCCGCGTTGCCACTTCGCCCGACACCGCGCTGGCAACGCCGTTCGGATCAAGGATCATGATAACACTGCCGTCACCCAGGATCGTGTTGCCTGAGAACAGCGGGATTTCCTTGAGGATCGAACACACCGGCTTCACAACGATTTCGCCGGTGTCGAACACCGTATCGACGACTATCCCAAAGGTCTGCCCGCCCGCTTGCGCCACGACGATATAGGCCTCGGGCGCCTCAGTGCGTTCGATTGGTGGCAAACTCAAGACTTCCGACAGCCTGACCAAAGGCAATAACCTGTCCCGCAATCTCAAAACGCTTGTGGTATTGATACGCTCGATCTTCGTGTCGGTCCCTTCGGCTGCCCGCACCAATTCCATGACGCAAATCTGCGGAATGGCAAAGCGCATACTGTGCACCCCGACGATCAGGGCCGAGACGATCGCCATTGTAAGGGGTATCTTGATCGTAAAGGTTGTGCCGTGACCTTCTTTGGACTTCAAGTCGATCGAACCGCCGATCAGCTCAATGTTGGAGCGCACCACGTCCATGCCGACACCGCGGCCGGAAACATTCGTCACCTTCTGTGCTGTCGACAGGCCGGCGTGAAAGATGAAACGGTTGATTTGCGCATCGCTCATGCGCGCGAGTTCCGATTCAGTGACGATGCCGTTCGCCAGCGCCTTGGCCCTGATTTTGTCGATCGCCAATCCTATGCCGTCATCGGCAATTTCGACGATGATGTGCCCGCCTTCATGGAGGGCACGCAGATTGATAACGCCCGTATCGGACTTGCCCGTGGCTTTGCGCTCTGCCGGTGTTTCAAGCCCATGATCGGCCGAATTGCGGATCATATGCGTCAGCGGGTCTTTGATAAGCTCCAGCACCTGACGGTCGAGCTCGGTGTCGGCACCACACATCTGCAATTCGATCTTTTTGCCAAGTTCATTGGCAAGATCTCGCACGATACGCGGCAACTTCGACCAGGCATTGCCGATTGGCTGCATGCGCGTTTTCATGACGCTGCCTTGAAGTTCGGCCGTAACATTCGACAAGCACTGCAGCGGCACTTTGAATTCGCTGTCGTTGGAATGCCTGACCATTTCAAGCAACTGGTTGCGTGTCAGAACCAACTCGCTGACCATCACGATCAGTTGTTCGATCACATCGACATTGACACGGATGGACTGATTGGCCAGCGACGCTTCGGGGGCTTTGGCGCCAGCCGGTGCCGGGTTTTTGTCGGACGCAACCTCTTTGACCGGTGCAGGTGCTGCTTCAACCGGCTCCGCCTTCACGCCGGACTCTGCTTGAGACGCAGCCGCACTTTCAGCCGCTTCGGCGGCTTGCGCCCGGAGAAATTCCTGATGCTCGGCAACCGTTCCACCGGCATCTCCGCCACCGCTGGCGGCCATCTCTTCCAGCCGCGTGATCAGGCCACTGTCGTCGCCTTGCGGCTCCGCTTCGGTTTGCTCGATGCCGCTCATGATGGTCTTGATGCAGTCCATCGATTCCAGAATCAGCGTCACAGCATCCGGCGTCACCAGCAAGACGCCGTCGCGAAACTTGCCAAGCACATTCTCCGAGGCGTGCGCCACTTTCTCAAGCCGCGGCAGCCCAACAAAACCGCAAGTACCTTTGATCGTATGAACCAGGCGGAAGATTTTTTGCAAAACTTCCTTGTTGTTGGGATCGGCCTCAAGTTTCACCATCTCGCCGTCGACGATGGTCAAACTCTCACCGGATTCAGTCAAAAAATCGCGTAACAGGTCGTCCATACGTCACCCAAGAGCCGCAAGCAGAAGAGCTCTCTTCCCGATAACTCTGCGATTTGGGTTAACAACAAATTAGTGTCGCGTATGCCCGAAACTACACGGCCTTGCGTTCGAACCTTGCGTCGAAGCGAATCGTGTCATCGACTATGGAATACGAGATGTCGCCGTTAATTTTCTTTGCAAGCAGTGCCGTAATAAACGGTGCAATCGTCCGCCCGGTCAAATCCTCAGACGGGATTTGCATCGCCAGACCTTCCTTGATGTCTGGTGCCAAATTGGCCTTCAGCCCCTTGGCGGTGATAGCCACATGAAATATCGCCCGCGCTTGCTCGGCTTTCACCACCAGCGAACCGCCACGCGGAATGCAATCAGCCCCCAAGGCCGCCAAATTTAGAACCACCCGCACAATCTCTTTATCGACGGCGATCGCAGGCATCTGCCAATCCAGTCGCGCTTTGCCGGTTTTGAAAAACTCGCCGGCGACTTGGCCCACCTCGTAGAGGTCCACTTCAGCGCCCGCCGATCCCATAGCGCCAAAGGCAAGCCTGGCAAACAGCAGCCGCGCCTTCGCCTGGCCGACACTGTGCTCGATAAGACGCATGGCGTGGGCGCGCATGACCGGGTCTTGCTCGTCGGCAAGAATTTCCAAACCATTGGAAATCGCAGCGACCGGGCTGATCAGATCATGGCAAACGCGCGAAACCAAAAGCGCCGCTAAATCGAGCTCATGCATCTTGTCTTGACTTTTGTCTTGGCCGCCGGGATTGGTCATAGGGTCCACGGGCGAGGTTTGTTCGAGAGGACTTAGCATCAAGCTAACCAGACAGACGCCGCTTAAGAAACGTTTAAACCGGTGAATCCACAAAGAACATTCACAATCGCCACGCGGCGCGCCTTGCTGACGCACCTCGTCAATATCGCGCGCGAAGCCGGCAGCGTGATCATGCAGCATTACGCCACACACACCACCGCCCGCCAGAAAGCGGACAATTCGCCCGTCACAGCCGCCGACGAAGCAGCAGAGGAATTGATTCTTCGCCACCTGGGCGAACTGGAACCCTCGATACCCGTCATCGCCGAAGAGCGCACCGCCGCAGGCGCTCTGCCCAATATCAGCGCCGGGACGTTTTTTCTCGTCGACCCCCTGGATGGAACAAAAGAGTTCCTGAGCCACAACGGCGAATTCACCGTCAACATTGCCCTGATCGAAAACGGCCAACCCACAGCTGGTGTCGTATTTGCACCCGCCATTGACCGCATGTTCTGGGGCAGTGACAACGCGGCGTTTGAACAGACAATCGCCATCGGTCACATCGGTAAAATCGAAACACGCCCTGCCCCGGCCCAAGGCCTCGTTGCGATCGCCAGCCGCTCTCACCGTGACAGCTCAACCGAAGACTTTCTGGCGCGCTTTCAGATCGAACAAGTCGTGTCTGCCGGTTCGTCCCTGAAATTCTGTTTAATCGCTGCCGGTGAAGCCGACATCTACCCGCGCCTCGGACGAACAATGGAATGGGACACCGCGGCCGGCGACGCCATCCTGCGCGCCGCCGGTGGCCGCGTGACGCATCTCGACGGCACAACACCCATGACCTACGGCAACACAGCAGACGCTTTCGCCAACCCGCACTTCGTCGCCTGGGGGCGCTAACGCCGCTTCACCTGCAATAGCGTGCTTTCCGCAGCCACGATCTCGACCTGCGTTCCTACAGGATAGTCACCGTTGTCGACCGCCTGCGCGGACCAGCGCGTGTCGCCAACCGTCACCGCGCCCTGACCATTCTGAAAATCGACCGCCACAACAGCCATGCGCCCGACCATTTGATCAGTTCGCTGATTTAGTCCCGAGCCCGCATCCCGCACAGGCTTCGGCAAATAATAATGCGACACCGCCACCAGCACCGCCGACAACAGCGCAAAAATTCCGACTTCCAGCGTCAGCGCAAGATCGACCGCCAGCGTCAAAATACCGACCACAACTGCGGCAATCCCGGGCCACATCAGATACTGCGTCGGCATCACCATCTCGATACCAATCAACAGCGCCGCCAGCGCCAGCCAATGATACGGCCCAAAATCGAACAGCAACGCGTTCAAAATTTCCATCGCTTACTCCGCCTTAGATTTTCACCGCGTCACCGGCACCGAACCGCTCCCGCGCTGGCTGACCACCGCCGCATTTTTCTCACTGACAAGCTTGGCCAATTCGCCGATCCCTGCAATCGACCCCAAAAGCCCCGCCGTTTCCATCGGCACCACGACAAATTTCTGATTGGGCGCCATCGCCAGTTCCTTGAAGGCCTCGATATATTTCTGGCCCAGGAAATAGTTTATCGCCTGCACGTCGCCCTTGCCGATAGCATCGGACACCATCGCCGTCGCTTTGGCTTCGGCCTCCGCCGACCTCTCCCGCGCTTCGGCGTCACGATAAGCGGCCTCGCGCCGGCCCTCGGCCTCCAGGATCGCCGCCTGCTTGGAACCCTCGGCTCGCAAAATTGCGGCCTGCTTCTGACCGTCGGCCGTCAGCACTTCGGCGCGCCGTTCGCGCTCGGCCTTCATTTGCCGCGCCATCGACTCCGTAATGTCGGCCGGCGGCGACAGATCCTTGATCTCGATGCGTGTCGCCTTCACGCCCCAGGGCTGCGTCGCCGCATCGATCACGCGCAGCAATTTCACGTTGATCTCATCGCGCTTTGACAACACCTCGTCCAGATCCATCGAGCCGATTACAGTACGCACGTTCGTCAGCGCCAAATTTGCAATTGCCCGGTTCAAGTCCAGGACTTCATAAGCCGCGCGCGCCGCATCGACGACTTGAATAAACGCAATTGCGTCCGCCGTCACTTGCGCATTGTCTTTGGTGATGACTTCCTGGCTCGGGATGTCGAGCACCGTTTCCATCATCGAGATCTTGCGGCCAACCCGGTCAAAAAACGGATTGATGAATCCCAATCCCGGCTTCAATGTGCGCGTGTAGCGCCCGAACTGTTCGACCGTCCATTCATAACCCTGTGGAACGAATTTAATCGCCCGGAACACCAAAATGATTGCGGCACCCAGGAAAAATATGACAAAAGTTGAACCGAAATTCTCGAACATGCGAGGCCCCTCTCCAATAAGTGCTCGAGGCAGCGCCCGATCCGCCACGAATCAGCCGGAATCATAGCGAAGCTCACACTCAAACGCCCGGTTATGCACAACTAAGCGCTTCGCAAAACTCATATGGCCCATTAAAATCGTCCTTCAAGGGACTTGATAACAGGAGAAAACAATGACCGATACCAAACTGACCCGCCGCCAGGCACTCACCCAAACGGCCGGTGGCGCCCTCTCGCTTGCCGCCGCGATGACGCTGGTCAACGAAACCGCCAGCGCCGACGACACCTATTCCAAGAGCGAGATCGTCAATGAAGTTGCGGGCTTCTTCGGCGTCGCGGCAAAAACGGCTGCCAACATCGTCGAACATGTGTTCGCCGACCTCGGCCGCCCGAACGCCTACATCACCGGTGAGGAATTGTCGGGCGCCATCGGCATCGGTTTGCGCTATGGCAAGGGTTATATGCGTCGCAAGAAATACCGCAACCAGCTCGTCTATTGGCAGGGTCCGTCAGTCGGTTTTGATATTGGCGGCAACGCCTCGAAGTGCTTCACCCTTATCTATCAAATCCGCCGCCAGCGGGAAATCTATCAGCGTTTCCCCGGCGTCGAAGGCAGCGCCTATTTCATCGGCGGCCTCGGCGTGAACTACCAGCGCTCCGGCCGCATCTCTCTAGCCCCCATCCGCGCCGGCGTAGGCTTCCGCACCGGCGTCAACATCGGCTACCTCAGCTACACCGAAGACAGGGACATATTGCCGTTCTGAGCGCCCTCCCAGTTTACAAGATGCCGGCGCGGAAAAGCTTCTTCGCGTCGGCCCTATGCACGGCGCACCGGCTATAGGCCCAACCTGCGCTGGAGATTTTGACGGAAAACTTCGTTGACAAATGTCAACAGTCTTAGTAAGGCTTTCCCCGAGGGCTCGAAGTCGGCACCCGCGCAAAGGAATCGAGACTGCGATCCGGCACGCCGAGGCGAAGGGTTGGCGCTACAAGGACGCTGGCGATTCTGCGCATTGCTGGGGCAAATTGTTGTGCCCGGAAGCAACGCCTGCGGGCTGTCAAATGTCTGTGTGGTCGACGCCCAAAAGTGCCGGGACACACGCCAAACAGATTTTGCGAATGGTGAAGCGATGCCCTCATTGTTGAAAAAGCGTAGCCACGCTCAAACTGTGTTCGAGTTCTCGATGGTGGTAGAAGGAATAGACCGCCGTGCTTCGGATTTCGAAGATCGGCTTTACAAGGCTGGATGCAACGACGCGTTGATCGGCGTGGTGAAGGGGGTAGTGGTTCTCGACTTCTCCCGCGCAGCGAAATCGTTTCAGGACGCGCTCGCAACTGCGATGCGTGACGTACGCAGGGCGGGCGGCCGCATAGTGCGGATAGAGCCGGACTCATATGCAAGCCTTAGCGATATTGCAGAGCGCGCGGGCTTAACGCGTCAGGCGGTGTCGTTGTTTGTGCAAGGTAAGCGCGGACCGGGTGATTTTCCGCCACCTTCCATGCGCGTGACCACGGAGTCCCCGCTATGGGATTGGCTTTCGGTCGCACAGTGGCTTGAACGCCACGGCAAGCTCAACGGCAAAAACACCATCGCCCAGGCAGCAACAACGCGCGCGACCAACTTGGTGCTGCAAGGTGGACGTCAACGCGGCGCCGCTTGAGATCTGCGCGGAATGGATGATAATTCGTATTGCCGCATTCCAGAAATCATTCAATATTTCGGGCGCCAAGATCGGGAAAGAGGACGTCACGAACTTCTAACTCGACACGCTTAAGTTCCGCAATGCGCTTGACTCGAATTGCAGGGAACCATCCGGGGTCGCTCAAATGAATCTGGGCAATCCAACGAACATTTGACGAGCAATGCTTTGGTCCGATGCCGATCGAGATCTCGAAGTCGTTGCAGTCGATTGAAAATGCCCAAATATCGACTGATGATCCGAATACTTCACCGGCAGCGAAGCCACGCTCTTCCAAAAACCCGCGGAGCCTCTCGACAAGGTTTTTCAATTCGGATTCTTGAAGCTTGGACCCGTAAGCAACGGAGGCGAGGTCAAAACTAGCGAAGGCGTCAATCATGTGATCGTCACCTGTAATATGCCGCGGGTCGTAGCGCCTTCCTCACCACATCCCTCAAGCCCGCGCCTGGCGGCTAACCCAGGCGTAGCTGGCGACGATGAAGACGGCGAACAACACGGGGCCAATGACGTTCGCCATCGGCCCGAATTCGCCCCCAACCAGTGCCAGCGGCGTCGCGTTGTTGGCGGCAACAATCAGCCCCTCGTTGACGACACCCAGCAGACTTTCACCGACAATCAGCCCTGACGCCAGCAGCACGCCAAAGCGCGCCAGCATCGCCGCATCCGGTCTGCCGGCAATGTAAGCGTTGCAAAGCCAGCCAATCACAGCCCCCAGCACGACCGGCGACATCAAGATCACAGCCGCCGGAATCGACGAGGCAATGGTGATCCCGACCCGCAAACCAAGATAGGGGCATTGGCAGCCGTGAACACAACAACAATCAAAACCCGAGAAAGCAGGCACGAAGGGTAAGTTCGGATTCTCGCATGGCGGCTCCCGTTAGTTTCGTTGGAACGCCACGTCACTAAACATATTTTTGGTGATTCGCAGTTGAAATCCGCAGGAGACTGGGGGCTGACACCGGTGCAAGTATGTTCTTCATACGTTCTTATGGTGGTGGAAATATATATTTTCGCCCGGCGTGCTCCTGCGTCGGGGCGCTGCGACTTGACAAGTGAACAGTTTTTAAAAAGCGGGCTTTGCCGCCTGGCGGGATTTTTGTGGCCCGCAGCACATTAGGACAACCAGGACAGTGTTTTTGGGACAGTGTCTCATGTCCTGTTTGTCCTAAAAAAAGCGGCGAAATCTCGCCGCTTTTTCGAATTTTTAGGACAGGCTTTTACTCAGAAAGCCAGTAACTCATGCCGGGATTGGGCCGCTCGACGAAGCACTGCCGGTTCAGCCGGTAGTGGCGAACGACTTCCTCGGCCTTGCGGGCTTCGGCTTCGTTGCCACCGAAATGAAGCAGCCAATGACTGCCATCAACAAGCTTCCACGCACCTCCCGCCCAACGGGCTTCGGTCGTATCCGGATTGTTGTTGTTGCAATCGTCGCCTGGCATTCCGCCCGACGGCACACCGCTTCCGCGCTTCCAATACGTCATCGAAGCATTGGGGCGCCCGATATAGCATGTATGCGTGAAGCGGTAATGACGGATCGTATTGGCCGCCCGTTGAGCCGCCGCTGCGCGTAAGCCGAACGAGAGAATCCAATGCGAACCATCAACGACTTTCCATTCGCCGCCAACGTGTTGCGCCTGAACGTTGTTCCAGTTGAGTCCGATGCAATCTTCCGCAAAGCTCAAACC
>Ga0163153_10000182_pt1 | contig 109714 bp, 114 predicted proteins | sample OliLakLV19MP6IB1_FD_148629 | JGI IMG/M metagenome (GOLD analysis project Ga0163153, IMG submission 148629) | Freshwater microbial mat bacterial communities from Lake Vanda, McMurdo Dry Valleys, Antarctica - Oligotrophic Lake LV.19.MP6.IB-1 | ecosystem: Environmental > Aquatic > Freshwater >...
AACTCAACGGCGTCGAGCCGCTCGCCTATCTGACCGATGTGCTCACGAAGCTGGTGCAAGGCTGGCCCTCGAACCGCATCGACGACCTGCTCCCGTGGGCCTACGTGTCGTAGAACCACCGCTTACCATATCCGAGTGGCAACGGTGGTTCGATCTCAATGGCAGGACGCCAGCCAAAAAGCTCAAAAGCGCGGCGGCGCAATAGGGCGGCGACCTCAGTATCGTGATCTGTGAGTTTTGCTAAGAACGCAGGGGCAATGCACAAATTAGGTGGCGCCGTGAAGCAATCGGGATCGTTGCTGCGGGACCAGATGTGATTGAGCTGCACATCGCGCCAGCTCGGCATAACGGGATTACACCAACGAAACGCATGCTGGGCGACCTCGTTGTCGTCGAAACCGACCTGGCGCTCCGCTACGAACCCCAATGTGCGGCGCCTCTTAAAATCCCGCACCGCGGGGAAGAGCGCCCCACCGCCTGGTATCTGCGCGATGGTGTCGGGGTGAGTAAATAACGTGAGCGACGCAATTGCCTGCGCCGGGGTTCGGTAGACTGAACTCGCCAACACCGCCGCAAGCGCTTTGCGCCCGTCGCAGCCGAGTTCGGCAAGCGTGGGGTAGTCGCCTCTCACGGGCTGCGGATCTGACACTCTGGGTTGGTCGCATGAGCCATAACGACCGTGTCACAGCCATCAGACGGTGAGCCAGTCAAGCAAAAATGAGACTCATAGGCTGTAGTCTGATGGTCTACATATCTTGCCTTTGCTGGCGATGGAGATCCGCCGCCAGCTCGCCCGCAACTTGAAACGCCTGCGCACCGAAAAAGGCTGGTCGCAGGAGGAGCCAGACCATCAGGCTAGGCTGCACCGCACCTATGTGTCCGGCGTCGAGCGCGGCGTGCGCAATCCGACGATCACGATAGTTGTGGCGCTCGCCCTAGGAGTCAACGCGTGCGACTTGCTCGCATAACGTTGACCTATCTTCGCGTCCGCCCAGTTACCGACGCAAGTTTTGGCGACGCTCCGCATAAATGACACGCCTGGCTATTTCCATGAGATCGTTATCGGTGATTTTGAGGATGCGATCGCCAAGCGCCCGTCTCAGGTTTGCAGTGCTCATAATGCCGTTGAGTTCTTCGGGGCTTAGGGCTTGGACTTCCGGGTTGTGCTCATAGGCGCGAATGGTCACGCTCATTCCCGCTTCATCGGCTAGCCGCTGATAAAGGGCAGCTTCAGTGGCATCGATGCGCCAAGGCCGGCCATCGTCGAGTGATTTTAGGTAGGCGCCTAACCTATCGTAAAGTCTCTGCGTCCTTGCTTCGACTGTGCGCGAAGCATTGTTGACGTAGGTCATGTATTGTTTGGCTGCGCTCTTGTCGCCGTTCGCGCCAGCAATGACCAATTGCTTCAGCATAGCCTGAATGCCGGTAATCCTCTCTTTTCGACCCGTCTTCTTGTTGACAATGTCGAACGCCATCGCACCGGCGCTTAAGATATCCTGGGCCAACTCGAAGGGGAGAGCGTCGCCCTTCGGTTTGCGCGGACGGCCCCGTGGATTGCCGCTGCGGCCTTTTAGGATGCGACCAGTCTTTTTTGATCGGTCGCTGTTCATCCAATCGTCTGCCTCTTCGTCACTCGATGTCATGTTTAGCGCGCCTCGGTCTATAAGACTTTTATATAGGTTATTAAAGTTGAAAAAGCGAGTTATGCTTTGGGTTTGCGAAGCCGCTGCGAAGCGGGCGCATTCAACAACAGCGACGGCAGAGTGTAAGCGGCAAGACCGACGTCAAGGAGCACCAGTTTTTCGAGCAAATGATCGGCGACCGCGTCTTTCAACTGTTCCATGCCGGTGCATATAAGGACACTCGCATCGGGTTCGTCGATGTAGTCAGCCGCGGCCTCGACGCGCGGCAGCACAAGAACAACGCGCCTATCGGCATCAAGCGGATCATAGTCACGGAAAAGCGGGACGCCGACGGAGAAGGCTGCCGCGCGATCGTTGATCACCTTACCGATTTGCTTGCGCGGCGGGCCGCGTAGATCGCGCAGCAGCAACACGACTTCCTTGCGTTTAAAGCCGCAATCAAGCAGCCCGAGGCCGAGGCGCAAGAAGAGGGCATCGTAAGCAGAGAAAAAGCTATGATCGCCGCTGCCTTCGCTTCTGTGGTCCGAAAACGCCATGCCCGAATAGGGGGCGCCGCGGCGCGTAGGCTCTGAGCGATCAAACTCCAGCAACTGCTTAATGCGAACCCGGAATATGCTGGTGGGCTTACTCTTGGGTTCGCTGGTGATGTTGACCCAAAGCGCCCACTCGGTCTGAGCGCGCGCGAAGCGAGCATCAAATGCATCGAGTGCCGGTTCTTTCGGAGCCTTCTTCACGAGGCCGCCACTCCCGTCGACGTTCCGACAAATGCGTCTTCGATCGACTCAAACGTGAGATCCGTGTCGTTAAGGTAGGCCTTTTTGCCCGTGAAATTTTGCCATCTGCGAATGGCTACATCGCAATAGATTGGGTCAATCTCGATCACGCGCGCGCGCCGTCCGGTTTTTTCCGCTGCAATCAGCGTCGTGCCGCTCCCCGAGAATGGATCTAGAACGAGTCCGTTTTGTTTCGAGCAATCCTTGATCGCATCAGCCACGAGCGCGAGAGGCTTGACGGTCGGATGCATCGCCAGCTCTTCAAGGCGATCTGCCTTCATGGTGTTGACGCCCGCATACTTCCAGATGTTTGAGCGTGATCTTCCATGCTGGCCTAATTCGAAAGTGTTTATGTGCGGCGCTGTTCCATGCTTAAACGCAAATATCAGCTCATGCTGCGAACGATAGAACGTGCCCATGCCCGCATTGTCTTTGGCCCAGACAATCATGTTCTTCATTTCGTTGTATACGGCACGACCCGCCTGCATCAGCTCCATGAGGTGACGCCAGTCCATGCAGACGAAGTGGATCGATCCGTCGACAGAATGGTTTGCGGCGAGCCCCAATACGTCCGTTAGAAAGTTTGTGAATTCGTCTTCTGACATTTCGCCGGAGCCGACTTCGAATTCACGGTGCTTGATGCGGCCTTTGCCGCCGACAAACCCATCGATAGGAACGTTGTACGGCGGATCGGTGAACACGAGATCTGCACGCTCGCCTCCCATCAACGATTGATAGGCTTTGAGATCGCGAGCATCACCGCAGATGATGCGATGCGTTCCGAGGCGCCAAACATCGCCGCGCTGCGTCACTGGTGGCCCAGTTGCGGGCAGGGGTTTTTCGATATCATCTTCGTGCTTGGCGCGCTCGGCCTCTATAATGAAGTCTACTTCGGCAACTTCAAAACCCGCGAGCGAGACATCAAAGCCCAGATCGATTAAGCCCTGAAACTCAAGCGCAAGTAGCTCGCGATCCCAGCCCGCTTTTGTCGCTAGCTGGTTATCCGCCAGAACATAGGCCCGCTTATCTGCATCCGAGAGATGCGACAGTTTCAGGCAAGGCACCTCTTTCAAATCCAGCAAAATCGCCGCCTGCACACGTCCATGGCCGGCAATGATATTTAGCCCATCATCGATGAGCACTGGGTTGTTGAACCCAAAGGCCGAGATCGATTTCGCGATTTGCGCGATCTGGCGTTTCGAGTGCGTTCGGGCATTGCGTTTATAGGGGACAAGGTCCTCGGGCGGGTAGACTTCTACATGTTTCATGGTAAAGACCTATATATCGGTCTTTAGGACCGGTCAATGGCGAAGCGTGGTCAAAGATGAGCGACACAAACAGAAAAGACGAGCTTTTGGCTCTCACGCTGGCGGCGCGGCGAGGACGGGACGCCAAGGCGCCATTGGCCCCGGTGAACCCGGATCAGCGATCTTCGGTGCCGACCCCCGAAGACGATCGACAGAGCGACTTCATAAAGAAGATGACGCCCGAGCAGCGCGCTCTCTATAGCCAGCTCCTGGATTCCTTCGACTGAACCGTCGGCCAGTTCTCAACGCGCTGACGCGTCTGCTCCCACGATAACTTGCGAAGCCCAATAGTCCGCGCGTTGAAACTAAGCGCCGCCGGCCCACGGTTTGGAGCGCATTTCGACATCAAAGATTTGCGGCCTGCGCGACATCGCGCGGGTTTTTCCGCGCGCGCATGTTGGCTGCGCCAGCTCCCCTGTTTGGTCCTGTTCGGACCCTGTTTGGCGCCTGTTAAGGAAGCGATTTGGGCCAGTTTGCGTCCTCTTCGACACGGCGAGGAAAAGAGATGTTCTGACGTATTTCCAGTGGGTTAGCTGGTCTGCGAGAGGAAAGACGCCCCAAAAAACGAGAATAACAGGACAAAACCGGAATTCCGCGCCGCTCTGGGGGACCGGCGCGCTGCATTCTGACTTAGTCACATCTGCGAGCTGAGCTGTCTAAGAGCGACCTCGACCCTGCGGCCTAAGACGAAAGCTTTCGCGATCTGTTAGCCACCCGCCGTCGCGAAATCGCGGATTGCCGATGCAATCTGGGTCTGGGTTTGGCCATCCAGATAGGGGTGCATCGGCAGTGCGAGCACGCGATTGGCGATGTTTTCGCTGACCTTCAAGCCGCCTGCGCCGACAGGAAAGCTCGCGTAAGCCGTCTGCTTATGCAGCGGTTTAGGATAGTACTGAGCCGTCGGCACACCGGCTTCGCGCAGATGCGCTGCAAGGCCATCGCGATCGTCCGTTTCGATCACATACTGCGCCCAGGTCGAAACGCCGCCATCAATCACTTTCGGCGTCTGCACCAACCCTTTGAGCATGTTGGCGTAACGGTCCGCGGCTTCATTTCTGGCGCGGATTTCGTCGGCGAAGATTGCGAGCTTTTCGATCAGGATCGCGGCTTGGATCGTGTCCAGGCGTGAGTTCATGCCGATGCGGGCGCAATTGTATTTGTCATCGCCGCTGGCGCCGTGAAACGCGATCGACCGCATGAGCGTCGTTTCCGCGTCGTCGTTAGAGAGCGTCGCGCCGCCATCGCCATAACATCCCAGCGGCTTTGCCGGAAAGAAGCTTGTGGTCGCCACGTCGGCCCAATGCATCGGGTGTTGCCCATTCAGCGTGCAGCCAAAGCCTTGCGCGCTATCGGCGATCAGCTTCAGTCCTTCACGCTTACAGATGGCGCTGATGGCGGGATAATCCGCCGGCTGTCCAAATAGATCGACCGCGATAACGACCTTCGGCTTGAGCTTGCCGTCTTTCTTGACGCCGGCGATTGCGGCTTCCAGCGAGGCGGGATCCAGATTGTAGGTGTGGGGCAGCACGTCCACGAACACTGGGGTGGCGCCCACCCAAGGCACGATCTCCGCTGTCGCGGCAAACGTGAACGAGGGGCAGAACACCGCGTCGCCTTCGCCGACACCCCATGCCCAGAGCGGCAAAACCAAAGCGTCCGTGCCATTGGCGTTGGCGACGCAGTGCTTTGCGCCCGCGAACGCCGCAAGTTGGCCTTCAAGAGTCTTCACTTCCGGGCCAAAGATGAATTGGCCATGCTTGAGCACACCAGCGATGGCGGCGTCGACCTTGTCGGCGATGCGGGTGCGTTGCGCTTGCAGATCAATGAACGGGATCATGTCTGTGCTTCCGTGTACGGATGAAACTCTTACCTATTCCCGGGCTCGATGCTGCGCATCGCCCCGGGAATGGGTGAAATAAATGGCTCATGTCAGCGACGGCAATCCCGACGCTTGATCCACCTCAAGTGCAAGGTCCAATACCGCTAGCGCTTCTTCGGCATCAACGACCGGGCGCGGCGCAACACCGAGTACGGCGTCGATGAACTGCGCGACATTGGCGCCGAGCGGATCGCTGCCAATGCGGGTTTCGGCGAAAGCGGCATTGAGCGGAAAGCGCGTTGTGTTTTCGAAGGTGCGCGCCAGGAAATCGATTTTCACTTCGCCTGAGGGATAGATCGCATGCATGTAGCGGCGGCGGCCTTCCTCGATGCGGCTGGAGATGAACTTCGCCTGGGCGCTGCCGAACGCGAGTGTTGCTTCGATGCGATCGGCGGTGCGGCCATGCTCACTGCGAGCGATCGCCGAGACGCGGTCGGGCTTTTGCTTCAGCAGCATCAGCGCCAGATCGAGGTCGTGGACCATGAGATCCAAGGTCACTGAAACGTCGGCGCTGCGTCCGGTCCAGGGACCTTCGCGGACGCTTTCAATATGTGTTGGCTTCTCCGGCGCCGCGAGCAGGCCCATCGCTTCGAACACCAGTCTCTCTTGATGCCCGCAGCCGACGACGAGTTTTTTCTCGCGCGCCAACTTCACGATCTCGACGCCGCGCTCGGTATCGGTCGCAAGTGGCTTTTCAATTAGCAGGTGTTTGCCCGCTTCAAGCGCCGCCAAGGCCGCATCCCCGTGGAACGAGGGAGGCGAAGCGATGGTGACGATATCGCACGCCGCGAATAGCGCCTCGCGCGTGTCGAAGCTTTCGGCGCCGTGGGTGTCCGCGAGTTGCTGCGAGCGCTCGTCATCTGGATCGAATACGCCGACGAACTGAACCCGCGCGTCTTCGGCATACTTGCGCGCGTGGATCCGCCCGAAGGCGCCAGCGCCAAGAACGCCTGCGCGAAGCTTGGTCACTCGACCGTCACCGACTTCGCTAGGTTACGTGGCTGATCGACGTCCGTGCCTTTATGCACCGCTGTCAGGTACGCTAGCAGCTGGATCGGCACTGAGTACACAAGGGGCGCAACGAATGGATCGCACGCCGGCACCATGATGATGTGCTTGGCGATGTCCGCGCACGCCACAGCGCCAGCGGCATCCGTGATGACGATCAGCTTGCCGCCGCGCGCGTTCACTTCCTGCATGTTTGAGAGCGTCTTCTCAAACAGTGCATCGTGCGGCGCTACGACCACGACCGGCGTATGCTCGTCGATGAGCGCGATCGGGCCGTGCTTCAGCTCGCCCGCGGCATAGCCTTCGGCGTGGATGTAGGAAATTTCCTTGAGCTTAAGCGCGCCTTCGAGGGCAATCGGATAGTGCACGCCGCGGCCAAGATAGAGCACGTCGCGCGCTTGTGCGAGTTCTTGCGCGATCACTTCAATTTCGGGTTCGCAGGCGAGGGCGTCGGTGATGAGACGCGGCGTCTCCATCAGCGCATGCACCAAGCGGCTTTCCTCTTGGCTCGACAACGTGCCGCGTGCGCGGCCAACGGCGATTGAAAGTGCGGCGAGGGCAGAAAGCTGCGCCGTAAACGCCTTCGTTGACGCAACCCCGATTTCCGGTCCCGCCAGGGTCGGCAGCCGCGCATCGGCTTCGCGCCAGATCGTCGATTCTGGCACGTTCACGACTGCGAGCGTCTTCAGCCCGTTTTCTTTACAATAGCGGAGTGCGGCCAGTGTATCGGCCGTTTCGCCGGACTGCGACACGAAGACGGCGAAGCTCTTCTTGCCGAATGCTGGTTTGCGATAGCGAAACTCCGACGCGATGTCGGTTTCGACGGCGATGCCGGAAATTTGTTCGAGCCAATATTCGGCGACGCGGCCGGCATAATGAGCCGTGCCGCAACCGATCACGATCGCGCTGTCGGAATTGAGGTCCACGCCATCGAGATCGGGCATCTCCACGCGTTCTTCGTAGGCGTTGACGTAGCGCGTGATCGTGCGGCCGGTGGTCTCCGGCTGCTCGTAGATTTCCTTCTGCATGAAGTGGCGGTGATTGCCCTTTTCGGCCGCTGCCGCGCCGCCGGCGAACACGTGCACTTGGCGCTCGGCCAATTGGCCGTTCGCGTCGAGTACCTTCACTTTTGTCCGCGAGAGCACGGCGATATCGCCTTCTTCCAGGAACATCACGCGTTGGGTGAACGGCGAAACGGCAATGGCGTCCGACCCCAGGAACATTTCGCCGTCGCCAAGACCAACCGCGAGGGGGCTGCCTTTGCGCGCGCCGACCAGGATATCGTCGTAGCCTGCGAACAGGACCGCGATGCCGAAGGCGCCTTCAAGGCGGCGTACGGCGCTAATCGCGGCTTGCTCGGGCTTTTGGCCTTTATCCAAATAGTCGGTAATCAGGTGCGCGATCACTTCGCTGTCCGTTTCGGACGTGAACTTGTGACCAGCGCTGATCAGTTCTTCGCGCAGGGCGCGGAAGTTCTCGACGATGCCGTTGTGAACGATTGCGACTTTATCGGTTGCGTGAGGGTGGGCGTTGGCCGTCGTGGGCGCGCCGTGCGTCGCCCAGCGCGTGTGGCCAATGCCCGTGACGCCTGCGAGCGGCGAGGCGGCGAGTTCACGTTCCAGGTTTACGAGCTTGCCCGCCGCGCGGCGGCGCTTAATCGCGCCGTTTTCGAGGGTCGCGACACCGGCGGAATCGTATCCCCGGTATTCCAAGAGCTTCAAAGCTTGGACTAGACGGGGCGCCGCCGGATCAGCGCCCAGGATTCCGATAATCCCGCACATGGTTAATCTCGCGTCCCTGCTGGCGTGCGCACGCCGGAAAATCTGAACTCTCTGCGCCCCATGCGCGTCATGCCCGTTCGCCTGTCGATTTGCATCTCAATTAGTCTTTCAACATGCGACGGTTTATAGGCGCGCGCCGTACAGGTGTGTGCAGCGGTTTGTGTTTAAGTGCGCACCGCTGGTAGAATTAGCCGAGTTCAGGCCGCGCCAGAACTCGGATGGAGCAACGACCGCCATGAGCAGGGCTTATTTCGGCACAGACGGCATTCGTGGAACGGCGAATAAGTATCCCATGACGCCCGAAGTGGCCATGCGCGTCGGGCTGGCCGCTGGTAAACGTTTCCGCTCGGCAGACGATCGCCGCCACACAGTGGTGATCGGCAAGGACACGCGGCTGTCAGGCTACATGCTCGAACCAGCGTTAACCGCTGGCTTCACCGCCGCCGGCATGGATGTCGTGCTTTTTGGCCCGGTGCCTACGCCGGCCGTGGCTATGCTCACACGCTCTTTGCGCGCCGATCTAGGCGTGATGCTTTCGGCGTCGCACAACAAGTTTGCCGACAACGGCATCAAGCTGTTTGGCCCGGACGGCTACAAGCTTTCGGACGCTGCTGAGTTGGAAATCGAGCAGCTTATGGATGCGCCGCTTGACACCCATTTGTCCGATGCCGCCAAGCTTGGCCGGGCCCAGCGTATCGATGACGCCCAGGCCCGCTACGTGGAAATTGTGAAGGCTACCTTTCCGAAGCGGCTCTCGCTCAAGGGGCTTCGCATCGTTGTCGATGCCGCCAACGGCGCCGCCTACAAGGTCGCTCCGGTCGCGCTTTACGAATTGGGAGCTGAGGTCATCAAGATCGGCGTTGAGCCGAATGGCTTCAACATCAACGAGGAAGTCGGCTCGACCGACACCCGCGCGCTTAAGGACGCCGTTCTCAAATATCGCGCCGATATCGGCATCGCGTTGGACGGCGACGCCGACCGCGTCGTGATTGTCGACGAAAAGGGGCACACCATCGACGGCGACCAGCTCATGGCGTTGATTGCCAAGAACTGGAAAGAGCAGGGTACTCTCACCAAGGGCGGCATCGTCGCCACCGTGATGAGTAATCTGGGCCTTGAGCGCTTCTTGAAAGGGCTCTCACTCAAGCTTGAGCGCACCAATGTGGGTGACCGCTACGTCGTCGAGCAGATGCGCGCCAAGGGCTACAATGTCGGCGGCGAGCAATCCGGCCACATCATCCTCAGCGACTTTTCCACAACGGGCGACGGCCTGCTTGCTGCGTTGCAGGTGCTGGCGGTGATCGTGCAGTCCGGAAAGCCGGCGAGCGAAGTCTGCCAGCAATTCGAGCCCGCGCCGCAAGTGCTGGAAAACGTGCGCTACGAGCGCGGCAAGCCCGACCCGATGGAGGCCGCCGCGGTCAAAGCTGCGATCAAGGACGCCGAAGAGCGCCTGAAGGGCACCGGGCGCATGCTTGTCCGCAAGTCTGGCACTGAGCCCCTGGTGCGCATCATGGCCGAGGGCGATGACGAAAGCCTCGTCCGCTCCGCTGTGAACGATGTGAAAGCCGCTGTCGTGGCTGCGGCGAAGGCCGCTTAGCGACCGGACGACGCTGGCGCGCTCGCAGGCGTTGCCACAGGCTGGCGTGGCAACGGCGCGACGTTGTTTGACTCGTTGCAATCAGGAATGCCGTTGCGCGAGCCTTCGCTTGCATAGACCAACCGCAGGCGCAGACGGCGTCCGGCAGCTTCCACTGGTATGACACCGCGCACTATACCGCGCACGTTGTGATTGTAAGCGAGCGCGACCCGGCCATCGGCATCAAGCGTCGTGATTGCCGGCGCAATGGCGATGCGCTGGACGCCCGCCGGGGTCGTGTATTCGAGTGCCACCGATGTGTCTGCGACCGTAGACGCCACGAAGGGTGAATTGCCGTCGTTGCGAACCTGCCAACTCACCGCGACTTCGTTCGGCGCGAGCGGCGCGCCACCCGGAACTTGCGTGAGGAAAGCGGCGGTGCCGACGCCAAGATCGGGGCAGCGCGGCGCAGGCGGTGGCGGCGGGCGGCTTTTCTGTTTGCCTTGTTGTTGACCGCCGCCCTGCTGCGCGAGCGCCTGGCTCGTCACCAGCACACCCTGAAGCGCGGCCAGGCCGACCAAGCACGCCATAATCGCTTTGCGCATCGTCACAATTTCCCCGCCGGCTGGGCTCAACAGCCGGGTGCGTCCCAAAGGGGAGCCTAGCCCAAGCCGGGCGGGCCGCCAAACGCCATCAGCGCCCTATGTGCGCAGCTGACGCAGCCAGGCGGCGGTGCTCGGGTCCACGTCGGCGGGCGGCGCACCGCCCTCTAGGGCCGGAAGCAGGGCACTGGCCATTTCCTTGCCCAGCTCCACGCCCCATTGGTCGAACGGATTGACGCCGGAGAGGACAGCCTGCGTGAACGTCCGGTGCTCATAAAACGCGAGCAGGGCGCCCAAGGCTTCAGGTGAAAGCGCATCGATCGCCATCATCGTAGAGGCGCGATTGCCGCTGAAGGCGCGGTGCGGCGCGAGCCGGTCCGCTTCTGCTTCGCTTGCGCCTTTGGTGATCATCTCAACTCGGGCTTGTTCAGCGCTTTTGCCCACCATCAAAGCGCGCGCTTGCGCGAGCGCATTGGCGAACACCTTGGCGCGATGCGACGCCGGGCCTTCTTGAGGTCCTGCATTGATGATGAACTCGACAGGGACTTCCTCGATCCCCTGGTGCAATTGCTGGAAGAATGAGTGCTGCGCATTGGTGCCGGCAGCGCCCCAAGCGACGGCGCTTGCGGCGCGTTCAAGCGCTGCGCCGTCGCGCGTCACGCCCTTGCCATTGGATTCCATCTCCAGCTGCTGCAGCCACGCAGGCAGCAGGCGCAGGCGTTCAGCGTAAGGAATTGCCGCGTAGGAGCGGTGGCCAAGCGTTTCACGATTCCACATTTGAATAGCGGCGGAGATTGCTGGCAGATTTTGCGCAAAGGGTGCATCGCGGAAGTGATCGTCCATTTCCGCTGCGCCGCTGAGCAAGCGATTGAACGCGTCATCGCGCAGCGCCACTGCGCAAACGAGGCTGACGCTCGACCACAGCGAATAACGCCCGCCGACCCAGTCCCAAAAACCCAACACGTTTTCGGCGGAAACGCCCCAGGCGACGGCCTTTTCCGGCGCGGCAGTCGCCGCGGCGAGGTGCGCCGGACCCCATGCGCGCACGAATTCCGCATTCGCCAGTGTTTCTTGGGTCGTGAAGGTCTTCGAGACGACGATCAGCAGCGTGCGCTTCGGATCGAGCCCCTCGATCGAATCCGCAACGTCCGCGCCATCGACATTGGCGGCGAAGCGCACGTCGATGCCTTTAACGCGCAACGGCTTCAATGCATCCATCAGGAGGCGAGGTCCGAGGTCAGAACCGCCAATGCCCAGATGCACAATAGCGTTGATCTCGGGACGGATGCGCTGCGCGAACGCGGCCATACGGCCTCGAACATCCAGCACTTCCGCCGGCGCCGACTTTGCGCGCACCAGCCAGTGCTTTGCGGCGCGGCCTTCCGTAGTGTTTACAATATCACCGCTGAACAACTTGGCGCGCCAGTCATTAAACTCGGCGGCGCTAGCGAGATTGGCGATCACCGAGAGTGCGGCGCCGTCAATGCGCTGTTTAGAGAAGTCCGCTTTCAGATGGGGCGCTTCGAACGTGAGCGTTTCCACACGCGTGGGGTCGTTCGCGAAGAGATCGAGCAGCCGCGCGCCGCGCAATCGCGCCGCTTCAGCGGCTACTTGCGTCCAAGCCTGTTTCATCGCGATATCGGTAGCGGTCATGTGTGTGACGCTCTAACAGGACGCGGGCATGGGGACAATTCTTGTCACAGGGGGCGCGGGCTACGTGGGCTCGCATTGCTGTCTCGCGCTGACGCGGGCAGGGCATAAGGTTGTCGTTTACGACAATCTCTCCAACGGCCACGCCAAGTTCGCAAAATGGGGCCCGCTCGAAGAGGGCGATATTCGCGACGCGACACGCTTGCGCGAAGTGTTCGCCGCCCATCGTCCCGACGCCGCACTGCACTGCGCTGCGCTGATCGAGGTCGGCGAGTCGGTGAAATTCCCAGAGCGTTTCAACGAGGTAAACGTGCAAGGTACGCAAACGCTGCTCGCCGCGATGGCCGATGCTGGCACGCGTGCGTTCGTGTTCTCGTCTTCTTGTGCGGTTTACGGCGCGCCTGAGCGTTTGCCGATGGACGAGGGCCATCGCTATGCGCCGGCAAGCCCCTACGGGCAAAACAAACTCGATGCTGAACGTTTAAGCGAAGCCGCTGCCGCCGCACGCGGCGGCTCATATGCCCACCTGCGTTACTTCAACGCCGCCGGCGCTGCCTGGGGCGAAGGCATCGGCGAAAGTCACGAGCCGGAGAGCCACGCTATCCCACTGGCGCTATTCACCCTCCTTGGCCGCCGTGAAGCGTTCCGCATTTTCGGCGAGGACTACGAGACACGAGACGGCACTTGTTTGCGTGACTACGTTCACGTTCTCGATCTTGCCGACGCACACGTGCGCGCCATCGAGCGCTTGCTCAGCGGGGGCGCCAGCCTCGCTGCAAACCTTGGCACTGGCGATGGGGTAACCGTGCGAGAATTGATCACCGCAATCGAGCGCGTCACGGGCAAAAGCGTGCCGGTTATCCCGGCGCTCCGACGCGATGGCGATTCACCAGCGCTCCTTGCGGATAATGCATTTGCAAAGCGTGAGTTAGGTTGGTCGCCGACGCGCGGGATTGATGAGACCATCGCCGATGCGTGGAAGTGGCATTCGGAAGTTGAGGCGCAAATTTTTGTGTGACTAGGGTCGCACGACGGTGACGTTCGATCTTGCGAGCGCACTCTTCCCAGTCCTACAACAAGCGTGCGGCAGGAGTGATCACATGAAGACTTCGCTACTTCGCCATCTCGCGGTTTCCGGCGTTCTGTTGTTCGCCTTCGCGACATCCGCTCACGCACAGGTCTCACTGAGTTCTGGCCTTCGATCGGGCGGCGATCTCATTTCCGGACAACCTCGCAGCTGGGCGTTCGAAGTGCCAGCGGGCAACTACCTCGCAATTGGTCGTGTCACCTACAGATTGACCGGTGATGCCGACGGCGCCGGTTTCGATTGTCTGCTGAAGCGCGGAAGCACTGACGAATTCTGGGATATCGTCGAAGCGTCGGCTGCCGGCGTTGCGGGCCAGATCATCGAAGGCGAGATGACGCTCATCTCGCCGGTGCCGATGCCAACGGCTGGAATGATCTCCATCCAGTGCCGCGCGTCTGGCGGCCAGACCCAGCACATCGAGGACGTGCGGCTCGAGCTTATTCAGGTGCGTGCGCTCCGCGAGCTAGCGCCGGTCGACACGTCTGGCCCAGCAGGCCCGGTGCGCGATCTGCGCAACCAGGGCGTCACCGAACGCCGGCAAAACTGATCAGCTTGCTCGCCCGACGCTGAACGAGAGAATTTTGCTCACGTCGCGTTGGGGCAGCCCGCTCCGCTTTGTCCAGATGTTGAAGGCCGACTGAACCGCTTTCATGTCGGCCTTCGATGTCGGCGCTTTGGTGACGACCTCTTCGCGTCAGCCCCTTCGTCACTCTCGCTCCACGCCGCCGTTGGCGACGAAAAAGTGCAAAATGCCCTGGTTGTAGTCGCAGCTACCGACCGTCACCGCATAGGTCGTGCCCTCGGACAATGCTCGCGGCGCTACGACTTGTGCGAAGCCGGCGGGAAGCGCGCCGTATTGCACGCGGCGCAGCGTTTCGTCGCAGGTTTGCTCGCGGTAAATTTCCCACATTTTTCTCCGTCGCGCGCACGCCGTCAGTGGCATGGACCGTGACGTTCGCGATCGCTACTGAGCCTGTGAGGGGCCCGAAGAATCCGCTCGCGCGCGCTCAAATCCAAGCTGCATCCGCTGGGCCGATCATGCGGACATAGAGTGTTGGCTGAGAGCACGCTGAAACCGCCAAGAGAGCCGGGAGGAGGATGGCGTTTCGGCGCGTCAGCCCTTGCACTTTGCCTTAACTCCGCCCGACGCTTACGTAGTTAAAGCCCTTCGCGCGCATCTCTTCCGGACGGTAGATATTGCGTAAATCGATGACGACGGGCGTTTTCAGTGCGTCCTTGATGCGGTCGAGATCGAGCGCACGAAATTGATCCCACTCGGTGATGATCACCACGGCGTCGGCGCCTTGCACGCAATCGTAAGGTCCGGTCGCGAACGCGACGTCCTTCAGCATATGCTTGGCTTCGTTCATGCCTTCTGGGTCGAACGCGCGCACTTTGGCGCCTTCGGCCTGCAGTGTCGGCACGATGTCGAGCGCAGGCGCGTCGCGCATGTCGTCCGTGTTGGGCTTAAAGGTCAGGCCGAGGACGGCAATGGTCTTGCCGTTCACGCTGCCGCCGAGCGCCTCGATGATCTTCTGCGCCATCTTTTGTTTGCGCGCAGAGTTCACGCGCACAGTGGCTTCGATGAGTTCGATCGGCGCGTTGTTGTCGCGCGCCGTTTTCATCAGCGCCAGCGTGTCCTTCGGAAAGCACGAGCCACCGTAGCCGGGCCCGGCGTTCAGGAACTTACGGCCAATCCGGTTGTCGAGGCCGATGCCTTTGGCGACTTCTTGGACGTTCGCGCCAACGGCTTCGCAGAGATCGGCGATCTCGTTGATGAAGGTGATCTTCATCGCCAGGAAGCCGTTGCCGGCGTACTTGATCAGCTCAGACGTGCGGCGCTCGGTGAACACCATCGGCGTTTCGTTGAGCGAAAGCGGGCGATAGAGCTGGCGCATGACTTCGCGCGCGCGTTCGTCGGTGGTGCCGACGACGACACGGTCCGGTCGCTTGAAGTCGTTGATGGCGGCGCCTTCGCGCAAGAATTCTGGGTTGGATACGACCGCAAATTCGGCGTCGGGCCGTACTCTCTTGATGATCGCTTCGACTTCGTCGCCAGTGCCGACCGGCACTGTCGATTTGGTCACGACGACCGTGTAGCCGTTCAATAGACCCGCGATCTCTTCGGCGGCGGCGTACACATAAGAGAGATCCGCGTGGCCATCGCCGCGGCGCGACGGGGTGCCTACGGCGATGAATATAGCGTCCGCATCGCGGATGGCCGTGCTCGGGTCGGTCGTGAAGAAGAGACGTCCTTGCTCGACGTTGTCCTTCACCAGCTCATCGAGGCCCGGCTCGAAAATCGGAATTTCGCCCTTCTGCAAGCGCGCGATCTTGCTCGCATCCTTATCGACGCAAGTGACCGTGTGGCCGAAGTCGGCGAAGCATGCGCCGGAGACGAGGCCCACATAGCCGGTGCCGATCATTGTAACGCGCATGCTTAGATTTCCTGATTGTAGGCGCCGACTTCTTCGAAGCGGGCGAGTCTGGGTTTCACTTCTTCGCGGAACAGCGCCTTCATGTCGGCGTCGCTGGTCATGCTTTCAACTACGACGACGAGTTCAGGTTTGTTCGATGAGGCGCGCACCAGCACCCAGGCGCCATCTTCAAGCGTGACGCGAGCGCCGTTGACGGTGTTCACATCTCGAATGTTGCGGCCGAGGATCTTACCGCCTTCGGCCGCAAGCTTCTGATAATCGGCAACCACCCGATCAACGATGCCGTACTTTTTCTCATCATCGCAGTGTGGGCTCATGGTGAGCGAAGTGTAGCTCTTCGGCAGCGCGCGCTTCAGCTCCGAGAGCTTCTTGCCCGGGTTGCGGTCGAGCATCGAGAGCACAGCCGCCGCGGCGACGATGCCATCGTCATAGCCAAGCCCAAGCGGCTCGCGGAAGAAGAAGTGGCCGCTCTTCTCGAAGCCGGCCAGAGCGCCAAGTTCAGTGGTGCGGCGCTTGATGTAGGAATGGCCGGTCTTCCAATAATCGACCTTAGCGCCGTTGGCCTTCAGCACCGGATCGATTGCGTACAAACCGGTCGACTTAACGTCCGCAACGAAGATCGCGTTCTTGTGCGTCGCGCTCAAATCACGCGCCAGCATGAGGCCAACTTTGTCGGCGAAAATTTCATCGCCTTCATTGTCGACAACGCCGCAGCGATCGCCGTCGCCATCAAAGCCGAGCGCGAGATCGGCGCCGTGCTTCTTCACCGCCGCCGCCATGTCGTGCAGCATTTCGCTGTCTTCAGGATTGGCGTTGTAGTTTGGAAACGTCCAGTCGAGCGCAGTGTGCAGATCGATCACTTCGGCCCCCATGCGGCGGAGCGCTTCCGGCGCGAACGCGCCCGCGGTGCCGTTGCCGCACGCGGCGATGACTTTCAGCGGGCGCGTGAGTTTCACGCGGCTGACGATGTCGGCGATGTAACGCTCGCGGATGCCTTCGACGTGCTTATAGGCGCCGCCCGGGCGCTCTTTGAAGTTTCCGCCGAGCACAATGTCGCGGAGCTTGCCCATTTCGTCCGGGCCGAACGTGAGCGGACGATCTGCGCCCATTTTCACGCCGGTCCAGCCGTTTTCGTTGTGGCTCGCCGTCACCATCGCAACGCACGGAATATCGAGCGCGAATTGCGCGAAGTATGCGGTCGGCGAAAGCGCCAAGCCGATGTCGTTCACTTCCATGCCAGCTTGCATGAGGCCGAGTGTCAGCGCCTGTTTGATCGACGTGGAATAGAAGCGGAAATCGTGGCCAACGACGATCCGCGGCGCGACGCCGAATTCGTGGATCAGTGTGCCAAGGCCCAAGCCAAGCGCTTGCACGCCGAGCAGGTTCAACTCCGGCGGTTTTTCCGCACCAGGAATGCCGAACCACCAGCGCGCGTCGTATTCGCGGAAGCCCGTGGGCTTCACCAGCGGCAAGCCTTCGAAGTCAGCGGAATTGGGCGCGAGGCTTGCGCGGGGCGCAGGCAGCATGGGGTCAGGTCCAAATCAAAGGGAAGTTGTTGGCGGTTTGATCGATATAGACGCGGATTTCAATCCGCCGCTGCGTCTTAGGTGCGTGACATAATGCGAATACGCGTAATCTCGATACCATAGGCTTGATCGCCGAAGGTGCTGATGGCGCGGATACCAATCGCGTTAACCGAACTTCGCGCCGGCAGATTGAAGCGCAACGTCGCTGTCTCGGGCGGCGCAACCAGCGCTATCCAAGGTGACGAACTCCCATCGCTGCTGCGCAAGCTCACCGCGAGCTGCTCGGCCGTGTTCACGAGTGAGGGATTGTAACTGACCTCCACGATAAGCGGGCGGTCGCTGATTGCGCTGGCGTCTTCGGGCGTCAGCAACAAACGGGTGCCGTTCTCTTCCGGCTGCGGCGGCGGCTGGGCCTTGGTCTGCGCGACGCGTAAATTGAGCGGGCGCCCCCAGTAGTCGCGAACAACCGTCATTTCCTCGCCGCCTGCGTCCGGGGAATTGAAGCTTTCGCGCTGGAACACCAACCACTCGCCGTCCTGCACGCCCGGCACTTGCGCCGGTTGGCGTGGCCACGACTGCGGCTCGAGGCTCACCACGATAACCAGCGCGGCGAACAAGATTGCCAGCGGGTAGAAGATGATCGGGTGAAACAGCCAGTTGCGCATCGCGGCTGGTTTAACCTGAGCCCGGGACGGCGTCCAAGCGCCTTCGGCTCTTGACGGCTGCGGGCCGGGCTGGGAGGAGGCGGCCTATGCCTTTTCTCACATTGCTCCGCCACGGCCAAAGCCAGTGGAATCTGGAAAATCGCTTCACCGGCTGGGTCGACGTTGATCTCACGGCGCAGGGCGAGGCCCAGGCGCGGCGCTCGGGCGAGCTTTTGGCCGCCAGCGGCGTGCCGTTCGATAAGTTGTTCACATCGTTGCAGACCCGAGCGATTCGGACGGGTTCGCTGGCCACCGAGGCCGCGGACCTGGCTTGGCTGCCTGTGGAACGCGATTGGCGGTTGAATGAGCGCCATTACGGGGCGCTGACCGGCCTTGATAAGACCGAAACCGCCGCCAAGCATGGCGAGGAGCAAGTCAACGTTTGGCGGCGTTCGTACGATGTGCCGCCACCGCCTCTGGAAGCGGGTGGCGAGTTCGATCTCTCTAAGGATCGCCGCTACGCCGGCATCGCAGTCCCGCAAACAGAGTCTTTGGAGCTGACGCTCGACCGGGTGCTGCCGTACTGGAACGAGAAGATCGCCGCCGATCTCAAGGCCGGCAAGAACCTCATCATCGCTGCGCACGGCAATTCGCTGCGCGCGATCGTAAAGCATCTGTTCAACGTGCCCGATGATCAGATCGTGCACGTCGAGATTCCGACGGGCAACCCGCTGCTAATTGAACTCGATGCCAACTTGAAGCCGATCGCCGTGCGCTACCTCGATGAAGCGCGCGCCGAAAAGCTCCCCGCGTTGCCTGCGTGACCGACGCCGATTTCATGCGGCGCGCGCTAGAGGCTGCCGCACAAGGCGTCGGGCGGACGGCTAACAATCCTTCTGTTGGCTGCACGATCGTTGAAGATGGAATGGTTATCGGAGAGGCTCGCACCGCCGATGGTGGTAAGCTCCACGCCGAAGAGGGCGCGCTGTTAGATGCGGGCGATGTTCGGGGCGCCACCGTCTACATTACACTTGAACCGTGCGCGCGTCGTTCGAGCGGTGGCATCTCTTGCGCGGATCGTTTGATTGCGGCGGGCGTCAGGCGTGTCGTGATCGCGGCAAGCGATCCTCACCCGTTTGCTTCGGGCGCTGGTGTCGAGCGGCTTCGCGCGGCAGGCATTCTGGTTGAAGTTGGCATGTTGGCTGATGAAGCCCGCGTGCAGAACGCGGAATTCTTCGCGAAGTGGAGCGCGACCTAGCGCCCAACAATAAGCGGATCGCCTTCCTTCATCAGGCCGTCGAAATACTCGATCGTCCTTGTAAGCCCGTCGGTCAGCTGAATCTTCGGCTGCCAACGCAGAATTTCGCGCGCCTTTTCGATGTTGGGTTGACGCTGTTTCGGGTCGTCGCTCGGTAGCGGCAGGAAGACGAGCTTGGATTTCGCGCCGGTCAGATCAATCACCGCTTCGGCCAACTGCTTGATTGTGAACTCATTTGGATTGCCGAGATTGATCGGTCCTGGGAGATCGCCATCCGTATCCATGAACGTGACGAACGCGTCGATGAGATCGTCGACGTAACAGAACGAGCGCGTTTGTAAGCCGTCGCCGTAAAGCGTGATGTCCTCACCTTTCAGCGCCTGAACGATGAAGTTCGACACAACACGTCCATCGCTCGGATGCATGCGCGGGCCATAGGTGTTGAAGATGCGGGCGACGCGGATGTCGAGTTTGTGCTGGCGATAATAGTCGAAGAACAAAGTCTCGGCGCAGCGTTTGCCTTCATCGTAGCAGGAGCGGATGCCGATCGGGTTGACGCGGCCCCAGTATTCTTCCGGCTGCGGGTGGACGTCCGGATCGCCATACACTTCCGAGGTTGAAGCTTGAAAGATGCGGGCGCGCAGGCGCTTGGCGAGACCCAGCATATTGATCGCGCCGTGAACGCTCGTTTTCGTCGTTTGCACCGGGTCGTGCTGGTAGTGCACTGGGGATGCCGGGCAGGCGAGATTGTAGATTTGATCGACCTCGACGTAGAGCGGGAACGTCACGTCGTGGCGCAGGAACTCGAAGTTCGGCCGGTTCAGCAGATGTGCGATGTTGCGCTTGCGGCCGGTGAACAAATTGTCCGCGCAAACAACATCATCGCCGCGCGCCACAAGCCGATCGCACAAGTGTGAGCCGAGGAAGCCAGAGCCGCCGGTAACGAGGATGCGCCGTTCAAACATGGCCGAGGTGCTTATGGGTGTTCGCTGGATATGGGAATACGCCGCGTTCCCCGATCCGCGTGCCTAGCGCCAATCACCGCATTGCCGAGACGGCCTCTCGCGTATGGTCGTCGGCCGGAAACAGCAGTTCGAGCCGCAAGTCGCGGACGGTGACGTCTTCGCTGGTGCCAAAGTGCGCAATCACGGAGAGGAAGCTGAGCTTGCCCTCCGGCGCGTTCAAGATGAGCGGTACGATCGGGCTCCGGATCGCAGTCGGATTGCGAAGCGGAAAGCGCGCGCACGCGGTTTCGAGTGCTGAAAGAAGGTCGCGGAACATGGCGTCTTCGCCCGCTTCGAGCGTTTCCGTTTGTAGTCGCGCATGCATTTCGGCAAGCACTTCCGCGTAGTTCGCAATTGCGACCGGCGCTGCCTCGCTGGTGAGCGCGCGCACGATGTTGGGCTCGGCTCGATCTGGCTGCAGCGCAGTAAGAAGTATGCGCGCGGATGCGTTAGCTTCGAGAACCGTCCAGTGCCGATCTACCAACAGCGCAGGATTGGGAGCGTGTCGCGCGATCATCTCGTTCAAAATTTCGCGGAACGGACGCAATGCTGCCGAGTCGAGTGGTGACGCAGGAAACAGCGGTGCAAAGCCGGCAGCTTGCAAAAGCGCGTTGCCTGCGTTGCGCGGCAACAGCAAGCCCGCCGCTAGATCGAGCACCATCTTGCGACTAGGCTGCGCGCGGCCGGATTCTAAAAAGGAGAGGTGCCTGGCAGACACCTCGCACTCATTGGCCAAGTCGAGTTGGCTCATGCGGCGCGCGTTGCGAAACCGTCGAAGGGCGCCGCCGAAGGAGGCGGTTGAGCTTTCTGCCGCTGACATAGCGCAATGGTTGCCGTCGTCGGCGCTGCGAGTCCATTACCTCAGACGTAATTGCCTTCCTTACCGATGCTGATCCACCCTCTGATTACGCAATTTAGGAAGTGGCGATATGAGCGGGATTTGGTCGACGTGGATGAGAGTTTGGTGCTGGGGCGTGCTGGCGTTCGGCGCGCTGCTGACAACGGCGGCTATCCCGCCGATCGACGGGCTCGCGCGAGCGCTCTTCGTGTTGTTCAGCGGTGATCCATCAACGGAGGCGGTTTTTGATTTGCCCGCAGTTCGCTTCGGGCTTGGGCTTCAAGGGGCGCTGACGATTGGCTGGGCGTTGACGCTTTTTGCGACGCTCCGCGCGGCGGAAGAATTGGGCGCGATCATTTGGCGTCCGATGGCGTTGGCGGTTTTGGCTTGGTACGTCATCGACAGCGCAATTTCGATTTCGACTGGCTTCGTGTTGAATGCGGTTTCCAATACGCTGCTAACGATTGCGTTCTTCGTGCCGCTGTTGGCAAGTGGCGCACTGAAGCGCGGCAAGAGCGCGGGATAGCGAGCGCGCACCCTTGGCGACCGAGTGGTCGCGCTACTCTGCTGCGACCGCTGTTTGCTTCGCAAGCCTGTCGAACGCGACGAGATCGCGGACCAAATCTTCGAGCTGATCGAACGGCACCATGTTCGGGCCATCGCTCGGCGCGTTGTCCGGATCGGGGTGCGCTTCCAGGAAAACAGCTGCGACGCCGATCGCCACAGCAGCGCGCGCGAGAATAGGCACGAACTGGCGTTCGCCGCCGCTCGTATCACCGCGGCCGCCCGGTTGTTGCACGGAGTGCGTCGCGTCAAACACGACCGGTGCGCCGAAGCTCTTCATGATTGGGATCGCGCGCATGTCGGAGACGAGCGTGTTGTAGCCAAAGCTCGCGCCGCGTTCGCAGGCCATGACGTTCGGATTGCCGCTGCCCGTGATCTTGGCGATCACGTTCTTCATGTCCCACGGCGCCAGGAACTGACCCTTCTTCACGTTGATCGGCTTGCCGGTTTCGGCGGCGGCGATCAACAGGTCGGTCTGGCGGCAGAGGAAGGCGGGGATTTGCAAAACATCGACGACTTCGGCGACTTCGGCGCATTGCTCGGGCAAGTGCACATCGGTGATCACCGGCACGCCGATCTTCTTGCGGATCTCCTCGAAGATGGGGGCGGCGGTCTCGAAGCCCGCGCCGCGCTTGGTGGAGAGGCTGGAGCGGTTCGCTTTGTCGAAGCTGGTTTTGTAGATGAAGCCCGCGCCGGCGCGCTTGAACACGTCGCGCAGAAACTCCGCCGTTTCGAGCGCGTGATCGCGGCTTTCGAGCTGGCAAGGCCCACAAATAAACGTCAGCGGCAGGTGGTTGCCGATCTCGAGCGGCGTACTCTCGACGCGCGGAATACGGATGACAGAGGCGGGGTTCATGGCTGTCCTTTGTGCGAGCCTGACAGATAGGCCGGACTAGCCGGATGCTCAACAGCGCTAACGCGGGCGGCTGCCATGAAAAGGCTGTTAGCGGCGGTGTTTCCTATGGCGCGCATCGGCGCTGCCTAGTCGGCGGCTTCGGCGATCCGAATTGGGCAGGGCGGCTCCTCGGCGGCGGCTTGCGCCTGGAGCCAGTCGCGGAAGCGCACCGCGTTGGGGCTCGGGTTGCGACCGGTGGGCCAGCACAGCCAATAAGCGAAGTCGTCGCGAACCGCGATGTCGAAGGGCGTCTCCAAACGGCCGGCGCGGATTTCGTCGATCGCGAGCCATTGGCGGCCGAGCGCGATGCCTTGGCCCGCCAGCGCCGCTCGCAGCAGCAACGGCCCATCATCGAACTTTGGACCCGTTGTCGGCTCCGACCAGTCGAGCTGTGCAGCGCGAAACCAGCGTGTCCAGGGTGTCCAAGAATTGCGAAGCAATGTGGCGCGCTGGAGATCAGCGGGCGTGCGCAGATTGTGCTTCTCGCGATACTCCGGCGTGCAGACCGGTGTGAGCGCCTCATCGAAGAGCTTGACCGAATGCAAGCCGGGCCAGCCGCCGGCGCCGAGGCGCACGCCGAGATCGATGCCTTCTTTGCGATAATCATTCAACGCTTCGCTGACGCGCAATTCGATGTCGATCTCAGGATGCTCGGCTCGAAATTGTCCAAGGCGCGCGAACAACCACGTCGAGGCTAGGCTCGGCACCGCAGTAATGACGACATGCCGCTGTGCCTTCGAGGTTGCGCCTTTGGGCGGCGGGAACGCCTGTTCGAGAATGGACAGCCCCTGGCGAACCTGCGCTTCGAGGTGTTGGCCATCGGACGTGAGCTGCATCGTGTTGCCGGCGCGCCGGAAAAGCGTGACGCCGAGCCGCTGTTCAAGCTCACGAATGCGATGACTGACCGCGCCGTGTGTGAGGCCAAGCTCTTCGGCGGCTTTGGAATAGGACTTCAAACGTGCGGCGGCTTCGAAGGCGCGAAGCGTCTGCAGTGACGGCAACGACATGGCCTTAGCCCCCTCGAAATTTAGCCTGAAGATGTGAAATCCGCTCACAACCAAGTCGTGGACTTGTCGTTCGGATTCAAGGGGTGGGCCCACCATCTCGGATTTGTCGCCGGAGAGAACCGGCTCAAACCTTGGAGAAATGGCCATGCATCGCGGTCTTTACATCGACGCTCTCGAACACGGCACGCCGCTGGCGATCAAGGCGGCTTCAGTGGCGGTGGCCACGCTCCTGGTGTTGCTCGTAGCTGTGCCGGTGCTCGCAGTTGGCGCGGCGGTGGTCTCCTGATCCCGGCCACCGCACGTCTGGCGGGGCCGCTTCCCTCTGCCCTGGACCGCCCAAGCGGTCCCGCCATTTTCCATGGAGTTGTGGCGTCGTGCTTCGACAGGCTCAGCATGACGCCAATTCAAGCGCCGGCATGTCATTCGCGTCACCCTGAGCTTGTCGAAGGGCGACGCGTCACGCCGCTATTTCAGCAAACTCTTGAGCGCCTCTTCCGGCGTCGCGCCTTCAGTATGGATGCAGCCCCACAGTCCTAAGAACAGCATCGGATAACGCAGCGCGGCGTGGGCTTCGTCGCTGAAGATCATGCGGATCGTGTCGGCGCTCGCGGCGGCGCGGACGGCTTCGACGTTCGGCAGCGTTTGCGCGAGTTCGCCTGCGCGTGGTCCAATCCATGCTTCTACCGGGACAGTGAAGCCCTTCTTCTTCGCCCACGGTTCGGCGGCGGGGCAGTTTTTCTCGAGCCATGCGCGTAGGATATATTTGCCGAACTTGCCGCGCGTCTTGAGAGAGTCGGGCAAATGAAACGCGAATGCCGCAACCTCTGAATCAAGGAATGGCGTGCGGCCTTCGAGGCCGTGCGCCATCAGCATGCGATCGAGCTTCAACAGGAGGTCGTTCGGCAACCATGTTGCGATGTCGGCGGCTTGGGCTTGTTGTAGTGTTGTTCTTGGATCGCGGGCCTTCAGGCCCGCCTGCGGGTCTGAAGACGCGCGGTCCAAAGCGTGCATGCGCCACGCGGAAATGGCAGCGTCACCAAGAAGTGCATCGGTTTGCGGCTCCGCGAGGCGGCCACCCAACCATTTCGGCCGCTGCGCCCGCCGATAGCGGGAATAGCCGCCGAAGAGTTCGTCGCCGCCTTCGCCGGTGAGCACGACCGTCAGCCGCTTCTTGGCTTCTTGCGCGAGCTTGTAAGTGGGCAAACACGCATAGTCGGCAACGGGATCGTCCATCGCCCATGCGACCTGCGGGACAATCGCCCAGAAATCTTCTTCGCCGAAGCTGACATTGTTCCAGTCGAGATTGAGCGCGCGGGCGACGCGTTCGGCTTGCGCGCGTTCATCGCGTGCGTCTGGCGCATCGAAGCCGCACGTATAGGCGACGACAGGGCGCGTGTTGAGGCGCGCCATCACGGTTGCGACAGTCGCGCTATCAATGCCGCCTGAGAGAAAGAGTCCGTAGGGCACGTCGGCGCGCTGATGCACGTTGATTGAATCTTCCAAGACACGGTCGAGCTCCGCGATGGCGTCGTCGTCGTCGCTAATGCGGGTGCGCTGCGGCGGCAACGCCGAGCGAATGCGATGACGCCTAGGCTCTCCGTTCACGATCTCAATGATTTCACCTGGCTCGAGGCGGATCACGCCCGGCCAAGCGGTTTCATTCTCAAGCGAGTAGTGAAGCGCCGCCACTTGGTTCGAGATCGCCGGATTCACCTCGGCTTGGCCAAACGAGCGTGGCTCTGACGAGAAGGCGACCGCACCGTTGCGCGCTTGAACATAGAGCGGCTTGATCCCAAACGGATCACGCACCAGCCACGTGCGCCCGTCGGCGCCGATCAAGCAAAATGCGTACATGCCGCGCAGGCGATCGAACGCGGCTTCGCCTTCTTGTGCGTAAATGTGCAGTAGCGGCTCGAAATCTGAGCCCGTGGAGAGCTTGCTCTTCAACTGAAATTCTTCAGCGAGTTCCACGTAATTGTAGATCTCGCCATTGCCGATGATGGTTGAGCCTGCGGCATGCAAAGGCTGCCAGCCGCCTTCGAGATCGATGATCGAGAGCCGCGCGTGGGCGAGCGAGTAATGCTCGCTCTCTTCAACGCGAATGCCGTTCGGCCCGCGATGTGCTATGGCTTCGATCAGCGCGCGCGCCCCGGCCGCTTCACCGATGATGCCAGCAATGCCGCACATCAGAGGCCTCCCATCGCGTCAAACAACATCCGCCATTGAGCAACCACGGCGCTCTCGGAGAACTCGGTTTCAACACGCTTGGCGCCATTGGCCACGAAGCGGGCGCTGAGATCTTTATCCGCCAGAAGCGTCCGTGTTTTGACCGCGAGCCCCTCGGCGTCGTCGATGTCGATGAGGAAGCCGTCCTCGCCGTCGCGGATCAATGCGCCCGGACCGGCCGACCTCGCGGCGATCACCGGAAGTCCATGCGCCCACGATTGAATGATGACGTTTCCGAGGGGCTCAAACCTAGACGGGAATACGCAGACGTCAGCCGTGCGATAAAGTGCGGGCGCATCGTCGCGCCAGCCAAGGAAGCGCACGCGATCGGCGACGCCGAGATCAACGGCCTCAGATTTGAGGATCGCCTCGTCCGGCCCGTCGCCCGCGATCCACAAATATGCGTCCGGTAGTTGCGTCAGTGCGCGCAGTGAAACGTCATGCGCTTTTGACGTGTGCAGGCGCCCCATACCGAGCAGCAGCGGCGCGTCCGCGGGCGTATCCAACGTCGCGCGATCGATCTTTTGGCCGTGACCACGGACGGCGAAGTTTGGAATGTAGTGCGCACGCTCCTTCGGCCAGCCCTCGCGCACGATCCAATCGACGATGTCCTGTGTGTTGCCAACCAACGCGTCGTAGTCGCGATAGTTCTTGAGCTTGTAATAGCCGCCTAAGCGGCCAATGCGTTTCCACGGACCCGCCGGCGTCAGGCTCGCCGCCCGGTTCATCCAAGCAATGATGACCCGCGCCTTATGCTCGTGCGCCAACGCGTTGATTGCACCCGGTGTGGTGAAGTCGAACGGTTTTGAGAAGGGGAGCACCCGCGTCGGCACCCCAAAACTCTGGAGTTCGTTTTCACGCCCTTCGTGAGCGCGGATGGCTGCAGCCTGCGTGATGCCTGCGCGCCAGAACGCGCCGGTGAGGCTCAGGAAATAGGTCTCGGCTCCGCCATTGACGGCCGAGCCGAGCGTTTGCACGAGGCTCATTCGGGGAGGACGGGATGGATCATGGCGGCGGCTGAGACATAGAGGGCAAGGTGTGGCCCCTCAACCCACCACCCATTCCCGGAGGCGCGAAGCGCAGGGAATGGTGGAGAAAGCTTGAGCAGTCACCCGCTCCGTGAGAGAGGGGCGGCATGAGCATTATCGACCCGAAGGCTGCCGTTGCGGCTGGTCAAGACACCATTCGCGCTGAAGCGCGGGCGCTGGATCAGCTGGCCGAGGCGCTGGCGGAGGCCTTGAACGAGCCGTTCGTCCACGCCGCGCGATTGCTGGCGGAAACCAAGGGCCGGGTGATCGTCTCGGGCATGGGCAAATCCGGCCACATCGCGCGCAAGATCGCCGCGACCTTGGCGTCGACCGGCACGCCGGCCCAGTTCGTCCATCCCGCAGAAGCCAGCCACGGCGATCTCGGCATGATCGTCGAGACCGATTGCGTGCTTGCGATATCGCGCTCAGGCGAGACCGCCGAACTCTCGGATCTTCTGTATCACTGCCGACGTATTCACGTGCCGATCATTGGCATAACCTTCAAGCCGGGCTCGTCTCTGGCGAACGCGTCGACGGCGGCGTTGGTGCTGCCTGAATGCGGCGAAGCCAGCGACGAAGCTCCGGCGCCGACGATTTCAACGACGATGTGCTTGGCGATGGGCGATGCGCTCGCCGTCGCGCTCATTAAAGCGCGAGGCTTCACCGCCGATCATTTCGGCGCGATCCATCCCGGCGGAAAGCTGGGAGCGGCGCTGAAGAAGGTGACGGACGTGATGCGTGTGGGCGGCGAAGACCCGCTCGTATCACCAGACATTTCTGTGCCTGACGCGATGAAGGCGATGAGCATCGGCGGGATCGGCGCAGTGGGCGTCGTCGAAGGCGGCAAGCTCATCGGCATCGTCACTGACGGTGATTTGCGCCGCAAACTCTCACCAGAAATGTTCGCGAAGACCGCGCGTGACATCATGACCGCCAACCCGAAAACGATCGCGCCCGACGCGCCGATCGCCGACGCCATCGCGATCATGAACGAGAAGCGGATTACGCTTCTGTTTGCGGTTGAGGACGGGCGGCCGGTCGGCGTGGTGCACATGCACGATCTGTTGGCGGCCGGGGTTCGCTAAGCTTGGGGGCTAGTATGACGTATTTGGCGAAACTGGCGGTTGCCGCCTCATTGTTGTTCGCGGCGTCAGCCAGCGCGCAGACTGCGGCCGGGTTCACACCCAACGTCGAAACCTCCATCCAATCCGTGCTACCGCGCATGATCGCGTGGCGGCGTGATTTTCATGAACATCCCGAGCTCTCTTACGAAGAGGTCCGCACCGCCCGCGTGGTTGCGGCGCACCTTCGCTCACTGCGCCTCGAGGTCCGCACCGGCATCGCGCAAACCGGCGTTGTCGGCGTATTGCGCGGCGGTCGCCCAGGCCCGGTGATCGCGCTGCGCGCTGACATGGACGCGCTGCCGGTCACGGAAGAGGGCGATTTGCCGTTTCGTTCGCGGGCGCGTGGTCAGTACAACGGCCAGGACGTCGGCATCATGCACGCGTGCGGTCACGACACGCACGTCGCGGTGTTGATGGCGGCCGCGACCGTGCTGGCGGCGCAGCGCGAAAATCTTGCCGGCACTGTCATCTTCGTGTTCCAGCCCTCCGAAGAAGGCGCGCCTCCTGGCGGCCTCGGCGGCGCACGCCGCATGCTGGCGGAAAATCTGTTCGGTGATCTTCAGCCAGAAGCTATGTTCGGGTTGCACGCATGGCCGGGCCCGAGCGGAACCGTCACCATGATCTCCGGTCCGATGATGGCCGGGTCCGATCGCATCGACATCACCGTGACTGGCAGCCAAACCCATGGCGCTCAGCCGCATGCCGGTATCGATCCGATCGTGGCGTCATCGCAAATCATCAACGCGCTGCAAACAGTGCCGTCGCGCCAGATGGACGCTGTGAGTTCCCCGGTGATCGTGACCATCGGCCTGATCCAGGGCGGCGTGCGCTACAACATCATCCCGCAAACCGTGCAGATGCAGGGCACGCTCCGGTATCTCAATCCAGAGACACGCGAGCGCTTCTACGATCGCGTTCGCCGCACGATCACCGAAACAGCGGCCGCGACAGGTGCGACGGCTGAGGTGACGATCACCGAAAACGCGATCCCAACAGTGAACCCTCCGGCGCTGATGGCGCGCACGCGCGCGGCCGTAGTGCGCTCTTTGGGCGAAGACGCTGTTCTCAGCGGCCAGCCAGTGATGCCCGCAGAGGATTTCGCCTACTTCCAGCAGGCGGTTCCAGGCGTGTTTTTCTTCTACGGCGAGAACCCGCCTGGAGTGAGTCAGGCCCAAGCCGCGCCCAATCACAATCCGCGCTTTTTTGTGCATGAACCGGCTATGGAAACCGCGCTCCGCGCCATGCTGGCGGTAAGCTTGGATCGTGTCGGCGGTGAACAACCATAGTTGATCAGCCGCAAGGCTTGCTTGGCCTAGTCCCGGCGATAAGCTTCGGGCAGGGGTTCTTGTTATGAAGCGCTTTTTGATCGGCGGTCTTGCCGCTTTGGGTTTTGTCGCCATCGCTGCACCGGCGACGGCGGACATCCAATGGCGTGTGTTCGAACTGCGCCGCCAGCAATGCTTCAATTCTGGCAACGCCTTCACGCCCGAGCAATCGATCCGCGGCTGCAGTGATGTCATCAGCATGCGCAGCGTGACAGGCGATGGCCGCGCCCAGGCCTATAAGCTTCGCGGCGATCGGCATCGCGAGCTGCGCGATTATGACCAAGCCATCGCGGACTACACGCAGGTCATCCGCATGCGCGGCGACCACCCTGGCGCCTACTACCGCCGCAGCGAAGTCTATCTAGCTCAGGGCCAATATGAACTCGCCATGTCTGATGCGGACCACGTCGTCAGCATCGCCTCCGATACGCCCGGCGGCTACCGCGTGCGTTGCGAGATCCGCGTGGCGCAAAACCTCGAGCTGGATCTGGCCCGGGAAGACTGCAACCAAGCGCTCACCATCAACACCATCGACACCGCGGCGCTTTCGGCGCGCGGGGTGCTTAATCTGCGCGCGGACCAAAACCAGGAAGCGTGGTCTGACTTCGACGCGGCGATCTTTAACGGCCGCCAGAACGCTCAGACGCTTTACGGTCGCGGCATTGCCGGACAGCGCCTTGGCCGCGTTCGCGAAGCGCGCGCCGACATCGAGGCCGCTGAGCGCCTCCAATCCGAGATCAGCGCTAGGTTCGCAAGCTATGGCGTGACCGCGCCATAATCGGCCAAGCCCATGTGATGTTGCGCACGTTCCCGCCCGCGCATGGCGCGCCGCTTTCGCTTGACTCTGCGGTAACAGAAAGGCCCTATGCGGCTCGGACGGTCGGGACGATCACGACCCGCGCGGGCTTTTCGCGCCGGCTTCTCACCCCCAGTCCAGCCGCGTGTCTATCTCGAACGCGGCAGCTTGCTAGGAGTGCGGCCATGGCTACGGGCGTGGTGAAGTGGTTCAACATGCAAAAGGGTTTTGGCTTCATCGCCCCGGACGAAGGCGGCGCCGATGTGTTCGTCCACGTCAGTGCGGTCGAACGTTCGGGCCTTACCGGCCTTAAGGAAGGCCAGGCGGTTAGCTTTGAGATTGAGAATGACCCCCGCAAGAATAAGCCGTCAGCGGTGAACATTAAGCCGGTCTAATTCGGCTCCGACACTTGCAGTTTCGATCGCCGTGCGGTTCACCGTACGGCGATTTTGCTTTTTGGGAGATTCGCTATGACCGCCCCGTTCCGCCTGTATGGCGCGGAGCTTTCCCCGTACTCTGTGAAGGTACGCGCCTATCTCAAATATAAGGGCGTCGACTTTGAATGGCTGCCGCGAACCAATGCGCGCCAGGAAGAGTTTCAGCGCTACGCCAAGCTGCCGTTAATCCCGGTGCTGGTCGACGCGGATGAGAATGCTCTGCAAGACTCCACCCCGATTATCGAGAAGCTCGAAGCCGAACTCGCTGGGCCCTCGATCCTGCCGGACGAGGACTCGCTCGCGTTCCTCTCCGCCCTGATCGAGGACTACGCGGACGAGTGGCTCAACAAGGCGATGTTCCACTATCGCTGGAGCTATCCGGAAGATCAGGAAAGCGCCGCCAAACGCATCACCGACATGATCTTCGATGGGGCCGAGAAGCCTGAGGGCATCGAAGAGCAGGTGCGCACTCGTATGATCGGGCGCCTTTATCACGTCGGTTCTTCGCCCGAGACGGCGCCGTTGATCGAAGGGTCGTTCAAACGCCTGCTCGGCTTGCTCGATGTGTTGTTCGCCAAGCGGCCGTACCTCTTCGGTGGCCGGCCCTCGCTGGCGGATTTCGGTCTCGCCGGGCAATTGGCCCAGCTCAATTCTGACCCAACACCAGGCGCGCTGCTGCGCGCACAAGCGCCGAACGTCGTGCGTTGGCTTGAGCGGATGGAAAACCCGAAAGCCGAGGGCGCGTTCGGCTCGTTCGCGGACGTAAGCGGCGATTTCGCCGAACTGCTCAGTGCTGAAATTGCCGGCGCCTATCTGCTCTGGATGGACGCGAACGCACGCGCCGTTTCGCAAGACGCAAGCGGCGTCAGCGTCGATGTCACCGGCACTACGTTCGTGCAAAAGCCACAGCGCTACGCTGCCAAGGCCTTCAACGAACTGAAGCGCAAGCGCGCGATGATCGATGACGATGCGCTGACCGCGTTGCTGGCCGGCGCCGGCATCGACGCCATCCTTTCTTCTGCCCAGCAACACGCGAGCGAGGCGGGCGAAGACGACGGCGACGAAGAGGGCGGCGAAGACGACGGCGAGGAATAATCCTTACGCGCCGCAGGCGGCTTTGAAGTCGTAAGGCGTCTCATCGAGACAATCGGGCCAAAAGCCGGTTTCTTGCCAGTAGCGCGAGAGGCCAAGCCGTGTGCAGAGATCTGGGAAATCCGCGTTCATGCGGAGCTGTATGGTCTCGCCGATGAACAGCAACGCGGTTTCGTAGCCGATGTGCGGGCGCGTGGTTTCAAGCGCGCCCGCACGCCAAGCGTCCACGTTGTCGAGCGCCTCGCCAAAGATCGCGAGCGCGGGGCCAGTGAAGCCGAGAACTGAAAGCGCGACGGCGAGGTCGAGAGCCGCAGCGGGTTCAGCCTCGGCCATCTCCGCAAAATCATGCCCAAGCTGAAGAAACGCTTCCGGCGATGGTTGCATCATCAGCTGCTGCATCCGCTCACCAGCTTTGTAAGAGGCGCTCGCCTTCAAGCCCGGTATGAGCCGCGCGCCGTCTTCGCGAAGTTCTCCGGCCTGTGCGAAGTCGCCATCAAGCGCGGCGGTGTTGAGCCTCATGAACCAAACGAAGACGTTGTCTGGATAGCGCTTGGCAGCTTCGACCAGGATCGCGCGGCCATCCTCTTTCGATTGCTTCGACCAGACGTTGTAGCCGTGGAAGGCCGCCAGCATCGGGTCGAGCGGGTCGAGTTCGAAAGCGCGCGCTTGCTGTGCGTAGCCCTGCGCCATACGGCCGGTAGAAACCAAAAACTGGCCGTGGCGGAAGAGGAGGTGCGGGTTGTTCGGCTCAGCCGCGAGCGCCTTTTCGATCAACGTCTCGCGCTCACGCCAGCGCCCGAAGAACTCGCCCTCCAAGGCCGCCAACACGGCATACGCCTCGCCCATCGATGGATCGGCGCCGAGCGCGCGTTCGGCAGCCTCGCGCGCGTCTTCGACGAGGCGAGCGCGATCGGTTCGGGAAAGTCGAAGCGTCTCCAACTTCGAGCTCGCAAGTGCGGCCCACGCCCGTGCGAAGTCAGGCGCTTCGCGAACGATGCGATCCAGCGCAGCGGCGGCGGCGTGGATGCAGGGAATAGCGCCGCTGCGAAGGAGTTCGCGCGCTTCGAAATACGAATCTGACAAAGCCGGTGTCAGCGTCGGCGCGCGCACGCGCTTGGCCTCGCCCAGCGTAACTTCCAGCGCCTTCGCAACTTCGACGGCAATGTCCTCCTGCATCGCGAAAGTGTCGCCAACATCGCGGTCATAGCGTTCAGACCAGAGTACGATTCCGCTTTCGGCTTCAGTGAGGTTGGCGGCAATTCGAACGCGATCGTCCGTGCGTCGCACTGATCCGTCGAGAATGTGGGTGGCGTTGAGACCGGCGGCGGCGCGCGGCTTATCGCGGCCGCGGAATGCGAAGCTGGAGGTCGAGCCGATCACCTTCAGCCCAGGTAGCCGTGAAACGGCAAAGAGAATTTCTTCCGAGACACCGTCGGCCAATGTGCGCGTTGCACGGTCACGCGCGGGCGTATCGAACGCGAGCACAGCCAGAACTGGCGTCGTTGCGTGGGCTTTGACGGGGCCGCCGCTCGGATCGAGCGCGAAGACCGCCGTCAACGTACGCATTTTCGCAAGCTTGATCTTGCCGCGGGGTTGCAGCTTGGCCCTCAATTCAGGCGAGGCGCCATCGCGCGCTACCTGCGACGTGAGAATTGTACCGGGCGCGGCTTCTGCCTGGAGACGTGCGGCGACATTTACATCATGCCCTAGCAAGTCGCCGTTCGCGGTTTCCGTGACCTCGCCCAAATGCACGCCGAAGCGCAGTTTCGCGTCGGTCTGCGCCTCGCAGAGCGCTATCGCGGCGGTTAGTGCATCGGAAGCGCCGATGAATTCCAGCATCAGCCCGTCGCCCGCGGTGTTGAAGATGCGGCCGTTGTGGCGTGCGGTGATGCTGGTTGCGAGCAGCCGCACGCGGGCGACAAGCGCCAGCGCTTCAGCCGCATCGCGCTCGGCGAGAGCGGAAAAGCCAGCGATATCTACAGATACGATGGCCGCGAATTTTCGGGGCGCTTCTGCCATGGCGGGACCACGCTAGCACGAGGCATCGGCTTCGGTTCCGACAAATTGGAAAGTCGGCCCTTGAACGCGAAACGGCGCGCGTCTGGGGGAATGCGCGCCGTCAGTCTTCTAGGGGATCAAGTGCTCGCCGCGCGACGCGGGGGGAGGGGATGGCCGCGCGGCGAGCGGAAGCGGGGATTAAGCCGCTTCTGTTTCGTCGTTCGCCGCGTCCACTATTTTGGGCTTTGACCTAGACGCGGTGACAGAACCGATTTCGATTTTGCGTGGCTTCAGGATTTCCGGAAGCTCGCGGACCAGATCGATCGTCAGCAGGCCGTTCTCCAGCTTCGCGCCAGCGACGCGGACATGGTCAGCCAGACCGAAGCGGCGCTCGAAGCTGCGCTCGGCAATGCCGCGATGCAGATAATTGCGCTGCTCGACAGGCTTACGCTGGCCGGTGACGACGAGTGAGTTCTGCTTGAATTCAATCGAGAGATCATCCTCGGAGAAACCAGCCACGGCCAGTTCGACGCGGAAATTGTCTTCGCCGATCTGCTCGACGTTGAAGGGGGGATAGCCAGGCGCAGCGTCTAAACGCGCGGCCGTGTCCATCAGGCTCGCAATGCGGTCGAAGCCGACCAGCGTGCGGTAAAGGGGGTTCAATTCGTTCGAAGCCATGTGTTTTGTCCTTTCAAAGCGACATACAGGCGCTCCCTTTCGGGAGCAGATTTGCCGGCTGTTTCCGTCCCCGAAGGCGGCGGGCTGGCCAGTGGTGCGGCCCCGTCTGGGCGCCGTACAAAGGGGTAAATGGGGAGGATGACAGGCTGTTCAAGACCCAGTTCCCACCTCGCCGTTTTGACAATCTTAGCGCTTCGGGCTTAGCGCTCAGGGCGATGCTGCTGACCCGACGATCTGCCGCGCTTGGACTGGGCCTAGGGCTCGCCGCCTGCGGGCGCTCCGAACAGAGCGCCGCCGACGCGCCGCCGCAGGGCTCGTTGGCTTGGGCGATCGCCGGTCCGTGGCGTATCGATCCTGACCGCGATCAATGGCGCCATCCTCTCCAGACGCTGCTCTTCTGGGGTCTGCAAGGCGACATGACCGTGCTCGAAGTTCATCCCGGCCTCGGCTGGTACACGTCGATCCTCGCGCCGTACTTGCACGCTAACGGCGGCAGGTTGATTGCGGCGAGCTTTGATCCGCGCGCCGGATCGGTTGCGCAGCGCGAAACACTCGCAGCGTTTCGCTCGCGCTTCGCCGAAGATGAAGATCTCTTTGGCGACATCACGCTCTCTGCAGTGACTCCAAACGGTGCTGCCCTTGCGCCGCCGAACAACGTCGATCTCGCGATCCTTTCCAACAACGTTCACACGCTGATGGCCGCGGGCATCGCCGAGCGCGTGTTCGCGGATGTGTTGGCGGCGCTGAAGCCCGGCGGCGCGTTCGGCATCGAACAGCATCGCGCCTCTTCCACAGGCCTGCAGGATCCGCTCGCCGGCGCCGGTTATGTGCAGGAAGCTTACGTGCGCGCGCTGGCGCAGGAGGCGGGCTTTGAGTTTGTCGCCGCGAGCGACCTCAACGCCAATGCGCGCGACAGCCGCGACCACCCGTTCGGCGTCTGGACGCTGCCACCTATTTTGCGGACCTCTCCCTTGGGGCAAGACGAAGACCTACGGTTTGATACTGCTCCGTATGAGGCAATTGGCGAGAGTGACCGCATGACGCTGAAATTCCGCAAACCGAGCGGTGGCGCTGCCGCGGCGCAGCAAAACAGCAACGGTCAGCGCCCCTAAATCCCGATAATCGACAAGCTTGACGCTGCCGTCACTCTTGCAGCGGCGGCGGCGCTGGTGTGTAAGGTGGCCCTCGAAGGCCACCAAGGTCCGGAGGAAAAAGCCATGACGTACGAGGAAATCCTGAAGCGCTTCACCGATGGCAATGTGACCGTGCCAGGCAAGAAGGTGAAATTCGACTTCGGTGACGCAGGCAAGATCTTCCTCGACGGCGGGGCAGGCACAGTCTCCGCCGATGACGCGGCCGCCGACACCACGATCAAAGTGAAGCTCGAAGACTTCGTCGATATGGCTGGCGGCACGCTCGATCCGACCGCTGCGTTCATGCAAGGCAAGCTGCGCGTCGAAGGCGACATGGGCGTCGCGATGCAATTGCAAGGCGTGATGGCAAAGCTGCGCGGCTAAGCGTGGCGTTCGTACGCGTTCCTGGCAACGAACCACCCGACGGCGCCGAAGAGCATTGGCTCGAAGGCCGCGGCGGTGTGAAGGTGCGTGTGCTGACGGCGCCGTCAGCGCGCGGCGTGCCGCGTGGCACGGTCGTCGTTGCGCCGGGCCGCACTGAGTTCATCGAAAAGTACTTCGAGGTAATCCGCGAGCTTCAAGCTCGCGGATTTGCCGTCTTCTGCATCGACTGGCGCGGGCAGGGCTTGTCCGGCCGCGAAGTTGAGAATTCGCTGAAGGGCCACTTCGTCAGTTTCGATGATCCGGTAAACGATCTTTCGACCGCGCTGAAGCTGTTGGCCGATCGCTTGCCGCGTCCGTACATCGGGCTCGCGCATTCGATGGGCGGCGCGATCTTGCTGCGCGCGTTGATGACGCGCCGCATTGAATTGGATGCGGCGGCGTTCTCAGCGCCGATGTTTGGCATTCAGGGCCTAAGCGACTTCGCGAAAAAGTACGTTCGCTTCATGGTGTCGCTTGGGGCTGGCGGGACGTTCGCGCCCGGCGTCGAGAAGAAGTGGAAGCGCGAGAATTTCAAAAAGAACCCGGTGACGCACGACAAGGCGCGTCACGATCGCTGCCAAGGTCTTATCGCCGAAGAGCCGCGCTTGGCGCTTGCGGGGCCGACAATTGGTTGGGTGTCCGCTGCGTCCGACGCAACCGAGGCATTCCGCACCCAGGGCGCTTTGGCGCACGTTCGCATTCCAATTCTGATCGCGACCGCTGGCGAAGAGCAGCTCGTGGACAACGCCAGTCACGAAATCGTCGTGCATGAACTCCCAGATGTGCGCCACGTGACGATCGAAGGCGCCAAGCACGAAATCCTGATGGAATCGGATGCGATCCGGCAACAATTCTGGGACGCATTTGATCAATTGGTAGAGCGCGTCGTTCCCGCACGCGTCTAGGCGGAGGTCCACATGGCCGGAGAACTTGTTCTAGTCACCGGCGGCACGGGCTTCATCGGCGCGCACTGTATCATTCAATTGCTGCAGCAGGGCTACAAGGTGCGCACGACCGTGCGCTCGCTTTCGCGTGAGAACGACGTGCGCGCTATGGTGCGCGAGGGCGGTGTTGAAGCTGGCGACAATCTAAGTTTCGCTGCGGCCGATCTCATGTCCGATGCCGGGTGGGCGGAGGCGGTTGCGGACTGCACGTTCGTGCTGCATGTGGCGTCTCCGTTTCCGCCAGCGACGCCGCAACATGAGGACGAACTCATCGCTCCGGCGCGTGATGGCGCGCTGCGCGTGCTGAAGGCCTCGCGCGATGCTGGCGTGAAACGCGTGGTGCTGACGTCTTCCTACGCCGCGATCGGTTACGGCCAGAAGCCGCAGCGCGCGCCGCACAACGAAGAGAACTGGACCAATCCAAACGGCGACGACGTCCGCGCCTATGTGAAGTCCAAAACCATCGCGGAAAAGGCAGCCTGGGACTTCATCGCTAACCATGGCGGCGCGCTTGAGCTTTCCGTCGTAAATCCTGTAGCCGTGTTCGGTCCGGTTCTCGGCCCAGATTATTCAACGTCGATCTTGCTCGTGCAGCGTTTGATGGACGGCGCAATGCCCGGCCTCCCGCGCCTGTATTTCGGCGCAGTCGATGTCCGCGACGTGGCGTGGATGCACATCGAGTGCATGACAAACCCTGCCGCGAAGAGCCAACGTTTTCTCGCAGTGGCGGGCGACTTCATGTCGATCAAGGACATTGCGCAAATCTTGAAGCGCCGGCTCGGCTCGGCCGCAAAGCGCGTGCCGACAATGCAAATTCCTGACTTCATGGTCCGCATGGCGGCCAAGCGCGACGCGGCGGTGGCGTCCATTTTGCCGGAGCTCGGCAAACACAAGAACGGCACCAACGAAAAGGCCCGCCGTTTGGTCGGCTGGACGCCGCGTTCGAACGAGGAATGCGTCGTCGCCACGGCCGAGAGTCTGATCAAACTCGGTCTGCTAAAGGATTCGAAGAAAACCGCCGCGTGAGTGTCGAAATCGGCCACCGCCGCGCGTCACTGCAGCACCGGTGACATGCCCGGTCGAGTGTTGGGAGCCTTCTATGACGCAATACATGCTGCTTATTTACGGCGCCGAATCCGAGTGGGCGGGTCTCACACCTGATCAGCTCTCAGCGGAAATGGGCGCGTACCATGCTTACACTGAGGAGATGGCGAAGGCTGGCGTGCTTATAGCTGGCGATGAACTCCATCCGGTCTCGACGGCAAAGACGCTGAGCATCTCGGACGGCAAGCAGAAGGTCGTCGATGGGCCTTTCGCTGAAACCAAGGAAGCATTGGGCGGGTATTACATTGTCAATGTCGAGAGCCAGGAAGGCGCGCTCGCGTGGGCCGCCAAGTGTCCAGGCGCGCGTCACGGGCGCATCGAGGTGCGGCCTGTCGTTCAGCGCTAACGCATGAAGGCGGCGGCCGCAGCCGAACGCGTCGCGCGCGAGAGTTACGGGCGTTTACTCGCTCTGCTCGCCGCGCGCACGCGTGATGTCGCGGCTGCGGAGGATGCGCTGGCGGATGCGTTTGCGGCGGCGCTATCGGCTTGGCCTCGCGGCGACGTGCCGGATAATCCCGAGGCCTGGCTGTTCGCGGCGGCCAAGCGCAAGTTGATCGATGCCGCCCGGCGCAGGAAAACAGCGAGCGAAGGCGAACACCATATTATCCTCAGCATCGAAGAACTCGAAGCCGAGATGGCGGTGCGCGACCTGCCGGATCGCCGTCTCGGTCTCATGTTTGCGTGCGCTCACCCAGCCATCGAAGAGAGCGTGCGCACGCCGCTGATGCTGCAAGTCGTGCTCGGTTTTTCGGCAGAGCGTATTGGCGCGGCGTTCCTGGTTGAACCAACCGCGATGGGCCAGCGGTTGGTGCGCGCGAAAAAGAAAATCCGTGACGCCGGCATCGGCTTCGATGTGCCGGCCCCAGCGCAGTGGCGCGCGCGCTTCGCAGCCGTACTTGATGCGATCTATGCCGCTTACGGTTCAGGCTGGAGTGACCCGCTTGGCGCCGACCCCGAGCGGCGCGGTTTGGCGGAAGAGGCCGTGTGGCTCGCGCGCGTGTTGACCTCACAACTCCAAAGTGAAGCCGAGCCGCTGGGTTTGCTGTCGCTGATGCTGCACCTGGAGGCGCGCCGGCCCGCACGGCGTGACCGCAATGGCCGCTTGGTGCCGTTGGATGAGCAGGACGTTTCACTTTGGCGCCGTGAGTTGATCGCGGAGGCAGAGACGCTGCTCCGCGCTGCAAGCGCAATGAGGCAGCCTGGCCGTTACCAACTCGAAGCCGCCATCCAATCCGCCCATGCAACGCGGGCTTGGCGCGGTGAAGCGGATTGGGACGCGATCGTGCTGCTCTACGGCGCGCTTTCCGAGCTGACAGGCTCGCCGGTGGCGCGCCTCAACGCGGCGGCTGCAATCGCGCGCCGCGACGGGCCGGAGCAGGGGCTAGAAGCCGCTGAAGCGCTCGCTCACGCGTTTCCTGTTCTCAACGACTATCAGCCCTATTGGGCGCTGAAAGCGGATCTCAGTGCTCGGCTGGGCCGGTCGGAAGCAGCCCGCGTGGCCTACGACGAAGCCATTGCGCGGGAGGACGATCTGGCGGTGCGCGGGTTTCTCGAACAACAACGCGCACGATTGTAGGTCGAAAGCGCGGACGCTCGCGCGTCAGGGCGACGAGGGCGGCGCTTTTGCCGCCGAGCACGGAGCACCCCATGCAATTTGCCCTACTCGTTTATGAAACCGAAACCGATTTCGTCACGCGCGATGATGTCGAACGCAAGACCGCCTATCGCGCGGCGCACTTGGACTTCCTGAACTCCCTCAAGAGCGCCGGCGTCGCGATCCGAAGCGTGGTCGGCGGCGCAGGCTTGAAGCCTCCGCACACGGCGACCACGGTGCGCAAGCGCGGTGGCGCGCGCCAGATCGTTGACGGCCCTTACAGCGACATCAAAGAGCAGCTCGGCGGAATCTACTTCATCGACGTTGCAGATCTCGACGCAGCATTGGGCTGGGCCGAACGCTGTCCGACTGCATCCACCGGTGCGGTGGAAGTGCGGCCGGTGAACCTCGACTAGTTCGGATACGCGCTCGCCAGTTCGACGCGCGCGGCGTCCAGCAGGCGTTGGAAATCCGGATCGGCGTGGAGGCGCGCGACGGCCGCAGCGGCAACGGTGCGGCCGGCTTCCACGTCGCTCGGATAGTGTACGCCGCACACGACGCGGCTCCAGGTGAAGTCACGGCCGCGTTCGATGATGGCGTCGGCGCGCGACGGCACGAGTTCAGCGAGCACCAAAGCCCAGCCGAAGCCAAGCGCGGCGTGGCCCGACGGATAGGAGAAGCTGGCGCGCAGTCGCTCATCGTCCGGGATGCAGGACGTGATCGAGCTGTCGGTCACGAACGGGCGCGGGCGGCGATGGATGAATTTCACCGGGTCGCCCGCGAAGCCCGCGGCGCGGCCTGCACGATCCAGCACGGCAAGCGTTGCCGGAAAATTGGCCGCAGTGAAGTTGTCGCCCAGTACGGCATCGAATGCCGCGAACGGATCGATGGCATTGTCGGCGAGCGCTTGCGCGCGGCGCTCAGGTGTCCATGGTCCGCGCACGATCGCGCGCTCCGCAAGTTCGAGTGCGCCATTGGCTTGCGGCGGCGGCGGCAAGAAGACACTGGCGTCGATCTGCACCGCGGGATTGCGCTCGGGAGTCGCGGCGTGAGTTGGCTGCGGACTTGGTGCGGACGCCGGCGTAGCAGTCGCGCAGGCAGCGAGCGCCAAGGCGGCGACGAGAGCGAAATTGAGTTTGGACATGTCCCACCCTGGAATACGAAGCCGCCACTTTAGCGCGCCATTGCGGCGAGGCTAGGCGCCTGCGATCAATGCGCTGGGGTTTACGCTAGAATAGCGGGGCCGCCCAGGAGCCATCGTGACGTCACCGCACAATCCATCCCCAGCTTACGAGCGATTCAAGCGCTCAATGGTCATCGACCACGATGCTTGGCGCGAGGGCACGCCATACGACGTCGCGGCGCTCGCCGAAGTTAGCGATGAGGAACGCGGCCTGCTGACAGATGAATTGTGTGAGAAAAGCTCGCTCGATTGGCGCGATGTCGAAGCGCTCCGTGCGTTGGCGACGCCGAAAGCGTTAAAGCGCGTCGGCGTTGCAGCGGAAAAACAGACCGACGGCGCCGGCATCGAAGCGTTTTTTGATGACGTTGCCAAAGGCTGGACGCCGGAGATTGAGGCGCGCTTCATCGAAAAGTTAGAGCGCGTGCAATCCATGACTGGCGCGCTGGATCGGCTTTATGAGATCGCAGAGGCGCATCCGACGCCTGCGGTGATGGCGCAGTTGCTGCGCAATGCGCGCATCCATTCCGATCCGACCGCGCGTTATTCGATGGGCGCGTTTCTGTTGGAACTCACTGGTCACACGGACACGCGCTATACATTCGATGCAAACATTCGCCCGCATCTGCTTGATCTCAATAGCGCCGATTATGCGACGTATAAGGCCGCGGTCGCATGGCTATCCGAGAAAGTTGCCAATCCGCAGCGGAACCGTTGACTTCAAGAAAGCCGATCTAGCGACCGGCGTTTGACGAATGCGACATGAACCTGCACGCTGTTGAGGGTGGAGAGGGAGAGCGAGGATGGCGACGCCGCGTGATATGCTCACGGAGTTCTTTTTCGGCGGGGACAAAGAAGCCGCCCGTTGTCTCTTTGAGCGGCCCAGCGAGGACGTGGCCGTGCATGTGCAGGGCGGCGCGCTAAAAAACCCGCTCCTTACGATCGACTGGTGGCCGCATATCGCGGCGCTGTTGGACAATCACGACATTGGCGCCTTCGAGTTCGATGTCATCCACAGCGGCAACGCCGTGCCCGCGCAGGCTCTCCTCGACGCTAAGGCTCATCCTTCGGCCGACGCGATCTTCAAAGCCATCAACCAAGGCGCGACGCTGCGTGTCTACGGCGTAAGCCGGTTCCAATCGCAATGCGCATCGCTGTTGCAACTCTTGCGGCAGGTTTTGAAGCGCGAAGCTTTCGTCAATCTCTACTTGACACCTGCGCAAAGTCCCGGCCTCAAGCTGCACTTTGACTTGGAGGACTCGCTGGTCGTTCAGGTGAAGGGCGAGAAGCACTGGAAATTGTACGAGGCGAGCGGAGGGACGCGTTATCCTCGTGCACTTTCCACGCCTAGTGTTCGCGCCGAGCCGAAGCAGATCATTCACATGCGCGCTGGCGATGTTCTCTATGTGCCATCGGGCATGGCCCACACGGTTGATACACGCGAGAGCTCGTCCCAGCACGTGACCTTCGGGGTACACGTGTCGCGTCCGGTCACGCTTCTGAGCGGGCTGCTGGAGCAGTTCGCCGCCAGCGATGAAGAGCTGCGCCGCCCTCTTCGGACCGACGAGGACGTGCCGCGCGAGCAACTCGCGGCGTGGGCGAGCCGCTTCGAGCGTTGGTTGGCGGGCGGCCGCTAGGACACAAGTGTCGGGAACGGCGACGCCGGATCGTCCTTGGGAGATCAAGGAGAATGACCCCATGACCATCACCATCACTGCCTTTGAGAGCTCGCCCGATCGCGGCGCGGGATTGGCGCGGGATATGCGCGTGCGTTGGGCGTTGGAAGAGGTGGGGGAGCCCTATGAGGTTCGGCTGGTGGCGTGGGAAAAGTTCATGGAGGAGGCGCACCTAACGCGCAATCCGTTTGGGCAGATCCCAACTTACGAGGAAGGCGACCTCACGCTGTTTGAGTCCGGCGCGATCGTGCTTCACATCGCCGAGCGCTTTCCCGGTCTGCTGCCGGCGGATGCCGGCGCGCGGGCGCGCGCGATCATGTGGATGTTCGCGGCGCTCTCCACGATCGAGCCATCTATCGTCGATCGCGACATTGTTGAATACTTCGAGCACGGCAAGAGCTGGCAGGACGAGCGCTTTGCTATGGTCGATGATCGCATTCGCGGGCGACTGAACCAGCTTGTCGCGCGCATGGGCGAAGCCGAGTGGCTCGATGGCGCTTTCAGCGCGGCGGATATCATCATGGTGCACGTGCTACGGCGATTGGAAGGATCGGAGCTGCTGGAAGAGTATCCGAGTGTCAGGATGTGGCGCGCTGTTGATGTCGCGTCTCCATCAGACTCCCACCCTCATCCGGCCTTCGGCCACCTTCTCCCGCCCATGCGGGAGAAGGGAGGTTGTTACGCGAACAACTTAGCCCAATTCCGTGATTCGCGTTTGCGCCACCCGCCGCGGTGGTAGGCGTCGCTTACGATGATCGGCGCGACGCTTGTCGCTTCCGCGAACACCATTTGCTCGTGCACGGTGCTGACTTTGCCCCAGCTCGCGGCTTCTTGCAGGGTTGAGGAGGAGCAGGCGCCGTCGCGGACGTCGGCGACGGTGATCTGCACGGCGTACTTGTGCACTTCGACATCGTGGTGGCCGAGGATTTCGGCGCAGACGACGGTGTCTTGCGCGAAATTCTTCGGCACGCCGCCGCCGACCATGAACAAAGCCGTGGTGCCGGCGGCGAGTTTGATCTCGGTCAGTTCGCGGAAGTCGCCACCGCTATCGATGGTGAGATACGGCTTGCCGGCTTTGCGTCGCTCGACTTGGTGTTTCACGATGCCGAAGCCGGCCGAGCAATCCGAGAACGCCGGAACGAAGATCGGCACGCCTTTCTCAAAGGCGCGCTGGATCAGCGAATCTTTCTTCTTGGCGTTGCCGGCGGCGAGCCATTTGCCGATCTCGTAGATGAACTCGCGCGATGTGTAGGGGCGTGGCTCCAGCATTTCGCAGATCTCGTAGATCGTGCCGTCGACGTTCTGCAGCTCTTCTTCGTCGATGTAGGTGTCGTAGATGCGATCAATGTAGAGCGCGCGCAGTATGTTGTCGTTCGGAATTTCCTTGGCTTGATAGTGCTTGAAGCCGAGGGCTTCGAGGAAATCCATGTCGATGATGCACGCGCCGGTGGCGACGATGGCATCGGCCATGTTGTACTCGACCATGTCGCGCCAGACGTGCAGGCAGCCGCCCGCGCCCGTGGAGCCGGCCATGATCAGCCAGGTCGAGCAGTTCTGATCTTCGAGCGCCATGTTGAGAATGCCGGCGGCGCGCGCGGCGTCGCGGCTGGTGAAGCTCATCTTGCCCCACGCGTCGATGATCGGGCGCGCGTCGAAGCTCGCGATGTCGATGTGCTCGACCGGCGAGGAGAGAAGTTCCGCTTTGCGGTTGGCTTTGGCGGATTCTGGGATTTTGTCAGCCACGGGAGGTGCTCCTATGGGCGGCGTCAGAAACAACAACCGCGCGGACGCTCCGCCGACACGCGATCAGCGGGTGCAAATAGGGCAATCGCGCGGGAATGCAAGTGAATATGGACCGCCGGCGTCTCGCCGGCATACGCGACGCGAGTGATTGGGAGCGCGGCGCGACGCGCCGCACGCTCCAACTTGCAAACGCCGATGCTGGCCGGCGAGACGCCGGCGGTCCATATTTTAGCGGCATCTTCGGGCATGGGTTCTCGCCGTGCGGACGGTGATCGTCCGCGAAATCGGGAGTACGGGGCGCGCGATCCGCGCTGAGGTAGTGCTCGTTGGGATGCGATGCTGGTCTCCCGACACCGCGCACGCTTCGCGCGCCCCGTTGCAGCGATTGTTTTTCCCGGATGCAGGTGAACAGGACTTTTTCAGTGGTGCGGAGCAGTCGTAACCGCGCCGCCCTGTGCCCCCGATCGCGTGCAGTCCTCGCGTGTCGCCACGCAATTGGCTGGTCCTCGCCGGACGCTTAGGTCCATCCTGCATTACCGGTGCTATGTGCAGGACAGTCCGACCCATCCTGGACCTCGCGGTTTGCATCCCCAGCGAGCAGATTTTCAGAGCAAGTTCGGCTTTCGCCTTCATCACTCACCACACCAATCGTTTGCCGCACATTCCAAAGTTTCGGAGCTCTTCGAAATCTCCCGTGTGCGGCGGATGCAGTCTACGGGCGCTGGACCTCCGTCGGATAGATTTCTCATCGCGGCTTGATCCTAAAGGCGTTTTGCGTCCTGCTCTGCCGGATAGAATCGGGGAGATGTTCATGCGCGCGATGTTGGCGGCGATTTTAATGAGCGTGCTTGCGGCCTGCACGCCGCCTGCGACCGAGCAAACTGAGCAGGCGACGGCACCAGAAGGGGCCGTTGCAGCGAACGGCTGCGCGGCGCAGGTTTCAGCGATGTGGGCGGCGAGCGCGCAGCGAAGCTTCATCGTCGAGGCCGTGACCACCGGGGAGACTTGCGCGGACTCCTGGGCGACCATCACCATTCGCGACGAGAGCGGCGCGGTGACGCACGTTTCAAACTATGCAGCTTCCAGCATCCGTACGCTGTCAGGCGCCGAGTCAATCGAGGACATGCAGCGACGGCTGGGCGAGTGGATTACGCCCGCGGGCGCTTCGATGGATAGCACTGGCGATCTCGCTGCTTGGGCAGAGGGCGCGGCGCCGTTTCAGCCCGCCCAAGGCATCACGCGCGCGCAGTACGAGACTCTGCGTGCGGCCGACGCGCCGATGTATTGCTATGAGCAGAGCGCGGAGAGCGGCATCTGCTTTGCGGTGCGTGACGGGGCGCTCGGCGTTATCGGCGTGCAGACCTACGCTGGGTAAGCCTCCGCGCGGTCTTGCTGGCGCGAAGAGCGTGCGACATGATCTGCGCGGGAGGATTATCCATGAGCGATCTCAAAGGGCGCGTGGCGCTGGTGACGGGTGGCGCGCGCGGCCTTGGCGCTGCGGCGGCGAAAGCGCTTGCAGCGAAGGGCGCGAAAGTTGTCGTCAGCGATATTGCCGACGGCGGCGAGACAGCGGCCGCGATCGATGGCGCTTACGTGAAGCACGACGTGACGAGCGAGGATGAGTGGGTGGCCGCTGTTGCGTTCGCGAAAGACACGTTCGGCGGCTTGGACATTTTGGTGAATAATGCCGGTGTTTTCTGGCTCAAGCCGATCGTGATGGAGTCGCTCGAAGACTTCCGCAAAATGCAGCAGATCAATGTTGAGGGCGTATTCCTCGGCTTGAAGCATGCGCTGCCGGCAATCGCCGAGCGCGCGCAGCAATGGGATGGCGGCGGCGCCGTGGTGAACATCTCGTCGGTCGCCGGGCTCGTCGGTGCGCCGAACCTCATTTCTTACAACGCGTCAAAAGGCGCTGTGCGGTTGATGACGAAGGCGGCAGCTTTGGAGTACGCGCCGATGAAGGTGCGCGTGAACTCAGTGCATCCGGGGATTATCGATACGCCGATGATGACGAACGCCGCGAAGGCGATTGAAGCGACCACGGGTCAGGGCTCGAACACGACGCGTACGCAGTTCGCATCGCGTCATCCGCTCGGGCGCATGGGGCGCGATATCGATGTGGCGAACGCGGTCGTGTTTCTGGCGTCCGACGCGGCAGCGTTTATGACGGGGTCAGAGCTTGTGGTCGATGGCGGGATGACGGCGATCTAGACGCCGTTCACGCCGAACCACAGTGCGAGAGACGCGAGCGTCAGCAGGATATTGCCGACGTGCGGGCCGCGCATCGCCCAGGCGTTGAGGACAGCGCCGGTCATGTAGATGCCGACGCCGAAGTAAACGAGCAGCGCTTGTGCGCCGGTGTCGAAGGCGCTTGGCGAAAGCGCGAGCCAAAGCGTGGCGCCGGCGATCTGCGCCCAGGCGAACGATGGCAGGTGCCACACCCAGCGCAGCAAGCTGCGGGACGTCGCGGTTTTCAGGGCGCGATTTTCACCTGGCGCATGCAAAAGCGGGCGCAGCGCGAAGCGCTCGCCGAGGTAAATGTGTCCAAACGCCGAGGCGAAGCCGAGCGCTGCGGAGGCGATGAGGAGCCAGTTCATGGCGTGAGCATCTGCCGATTTGGCGCAAACGCCAGCGCCTGCCGTAGCGAGTGCGTCTAGCCGCCGCGACTAGTGATGAGGCTGGTTGTGTGGGCGGCGACTGCGTGGTCAATCTTGCGGAATGCAGGGAGTTTGCGTGCAGCAAGATAGTCTAAAGATTTCGCGACGCAGCGCGCTGAGCTTTGCGGTGGCGGCAAGTGTAGGTGCGCTCGGGGACGCGCATGCGCAGGCGGCGGCTGGCTCGCGGCAGGATATAGTGGCGCTGCTGGCGGCGCGGATCGATGCGCAGCATCGCGGCACAGGCGGTTTGGTGTCGGTGGTGCGCGAGCGCGATGCGTGGACGACGCCTCATGGCACGGTGTCGCGCGAGAGTAGGCGGCGCGTTTCTTTGGATACGCCGTTTCAGATTGCGTCGCTGACGAAGATTTTCACGGCGCTTTTGCTGCGCGATGCGGCGACGCGCGGGGAGCTTTCGCTGGACGATCCGTTGTCGGCGCACCTTGATGTACGCGTGCCGAGCTTTGAAGACCGCGCGATCACGCTGACAGATTTGGCGACGCACACGAGCGGCCTGCCGCTGAGACCGCCGAGCCGGGCCGATCGCAGTCAGGACAATCCGTATGAGGGCTATTCGCACGCCGATCTCGTAGCGGACATTGCTGCGACGACGTTGAGCCGCGCCCCGGGGGCGGCGTTCGAGTATTCGAATTACGCTTATGCATTGCTCGGTGCGGCGTTGAGTGCGTGCCTCGGTAAGCCGTACGCGGAAATTTTGCAGGAGCGCATTCTAACGCCGTTGCGGATGCGTGCGACGAGCTTGGCGCCGAGCGCGGCCGTGCGCGCGCGTTTGATTCAGGGCTACGACATGGAGTTCGCGCCGGCGCGTGTGTGGGAGTTCGGTGCGCTGGCGCCGGCCGGCGGATTGTTCTCGACGGCGCGTGATCTACGCAAGTTCTTGGCGCTTTGGACCGAGCCGTTTGACACGCCGCTCGCGCAAGCGGCGCACGACATGTTTTCGACGCGGCGTCCGGGTCCCGATCCGCAGACGCAGATAGCGCTTGGCTGGCGGGTGATCGAGCGCGGTGGTCGAACATTGGGTTGGAGTAATGGCAGCGGTGGCGGTGTGCGCGGGTACATGGCGGTCGCGCCGGGCGCGGCGGGCGTGATCGTCTACGCCAACATGCAAACTGGCGTTGGTGTGGATGATATTGGCTTGCGCGTGCTTGACCCTTCGAATGCGGTGGACGTGACGCCGATTCCGTTGCGCGTCGCCGTTGCTTTGGCGGCGGCGGTTTTGGATCGTTACGTTGGTGTTTATGCGTATGCGCCGGACGACATGATCACGATCGCGCGTGAAGGCGATGGTTTGATGCTGGTGTCCGGTCCGAACAGATTGCGTCTTTATGCGGAAGCGCAGACGCAATTCTTCGTGCGCGAAGAGAATATCACCGTGACGTTTGACGCAACTGGCTCCGCGTTCGTTCTCGCGCAAGCGGGGCAAGATTACGTCTACCGCCGCACGCAATAGCTAGAGCGCGTTGCGCCAGTCGCGCGGGCTTTTGCCGGTCCAACGTTTGAAGGCGCGTGAGAAGGCGGCGGGGTCTGAGAAGCCGACGAGATAGGCGGTCTCGTTCACCGAAACCTTCTTGGCGGCAATATAGTCCAACGCCATGCGATGGCGGAGATCATCCAGAATCTGTTCGAACGTCGCGTCTTCGCTTTTTAGATTGCGATAGATGGTCTGGCGGCTCGTGCCGAGCTTGGCGGCGATCATCTCAACGCTTACATCGCCGGTGTGCAAGATCGGCATGATTAGCGCTTCGACACGGCCGCGCAGTGTTTTGGAGCTTTCCAGCTCGTGCAGCAGCGCGTCGCCGCGGTCGCTAAGGACGCCGAAGACGTAGCGGTTGTCCGGTTGGATTTGCACGCGCTCCCAGGATGGATCGCTGCGAATGGCGTTCCAGTGGCTGTTGAACGTGATCGGGATTTGCCAGAGCTCCTCGTATCGCGCGCGATAGGCGGGCGGTGCGTGGGTGACGTGGACTTCAAGCGCGTATGTGTGTTCGGGAAAATCGCTGCGTGTGACGACGATGAAGCGGGACCAGGTGGATTCAGTCAGCTCGATGAAGGTGTTTGGATTGGCGCGGCGGTCTTCCATCCAACGCCTGCCATCGACGGACGTCATCTGAAAGCGCGGGCCATCGGCTAGCCCTTCAACCTCGACGACCAGGCGGCCGTAGCGGTTAAGCTGCATCAGCGCTTCCATCATGTTCGCGGAGGCGTGGCTTAGCAGCCCGACGACGGAATATTTGCGGAGATCGGTCGCTGCGCCGAACTCAAGCGCCAACGCCGGATTGCCGGTTTCTTCTTTCGCTGCGCGCATCAGTGCGGCGTAGCGATCGAAGGGCAGACGATCGTCTTGATCGCCGAGCACGGCTGCCTCGATACCGGCGCGCGTCAGCAATGTGCGCTCACCGGCGCCTCGGCTTACGGCGAAGTCGAGCAGCGATTTCGCGTAGCCGGCGGAGACCGTCGCTTCAGTCATGTGTGTGCGTGTTACGTAGGATCATGTTTTTGGAGCGTCGCGTCATGGGCCGATATCGATAGTCAACGATATCATATCGCAGATCGATAGTCGCGTTGTGTGCGCGGCGAAGGAAAATCTGCATGAGCCAAACTGTCGCTTCGTCTCGCCCGCGTCATGGGGGATTGCCCGATGCGTTGCTCAATGGCGCTACGACGCTCTGGTTTTTCGTATTGCTGGCCGGGCAATGGGTGTTTCTCTATTTCATCGCCTCGTTCTACGGCCCCTCGACTCTCTCGGGGAATTTCGAAGCGTGGGATGAGAATCCGTTTCTGAGTCACGGCTATGTCGCTGGTGATTCTATGGGCAACCTCGCGTTTGCGGGGCACGTGCTAATGGCGATGATCATCGTGTTCGGCGGTACGCTGCAGCTCATTCCGCAAATTCGTAAGCACGCACCCTGGTTTCACCGTTGGAACGGGCGCGTGTTTTTGATCGCCGCCATCCTCGCGAGCCTCGCGGGTCTTTGGATAGATGTGACGCGCGAGATCGCCGTTGAAGGCTTGGCCTCCAACTTTGCGATCAGCTTTAACGGCGTGCTCGTTCTCGTTCTTGCGGGTCTGGCGTGGCGTGCGGCCGCGGCGCGAAACATCGCCAGTCACCGGCGCTGGGCGTTGCGCGCGTTCGTTGTGATCAACGGCGTGTTTTTTCTACGGCTCATGGTGTTCGGTTACATCGTGCTCGCGCAGGCGCCGCCGAGCGACCTGTTGTTCGACGTGCTGACGTATCTCTCCTATCTGCTGCCGCTCGCGCTGGTGGAGCTCTATCTGCGCGCCAAAGACGGGCCGGGGATCGCGCGCGTCGGCATGGCGGCGCTTGTACTCGCAGCAACCGCTTACATGGCAGTCGGCATCGTCGGCTACACGCTGATCTTCGTGAACCGGGTGCTTGGCGCATAAACGAAAACGGGGCCCGCGATGGCGAGCCCCGTTTGTTTTGGTGTTGAAGCGGCGCCGAAGCTTACTTCGGCTTGCGCGTGACGCGCTTGCGCTTTGGCATTGCGACGACCGCCGCCGAAGCGTGGCCGTACATGCTCGGCCACGGTGAGTCTTTCGACTCGATTGTCACCGTTTCGCCGAAGCCGTTGAAGCGCGTGCCCATCGCCGTGCCGTAGGCGCCGAGCGAGCCGATCTCAATGAGATCGCCTTCGCCGATGTCGGCCGGCAGCATGAACGGGCCGGCGGCTGCATCCATCGAATCGCAGGTCGGGCCATAGAGGCGGAACGGCGCGAGCTTGGCGCGCGAGGGTTGTTCGCGCAGCAGCTTTGCCGGGAACGCCCAGTTCAAGTGCGTCGCGTCGAACAGCGTGCCGAAGGCGCCGTCGTTCAGATAGAGCGCGTCGCCCTTGCGGAGTTCGACGCGCGTGACCGTTGAGCCGGCTTCGGCGACGAGCGCGCGGCCAGGCTCGGCCCAGAGCTTGGCGTTCTGAGCGATGAACATTTCTTCGAAGCCGGTTTTGATCGCGTTGACGAATTCGATCATCGGCGGAGGCGTCATGCCCGGATAGATCGCCGGGAAGCCGCCGCCAACGTCGACGATGTCGACCAGCACGCCAGCTTCGACGATCGCGCGGTTGGCTGCGTCCATCGCCGTGCGGTAGGCGTCCGGGCGCATGCACTGGCTGCCGACATGGAACGAGACGCCGAGCATCTCTTCCGAGACTTGCCGCGTCTTGCGCAGCAGGCCAGGCGCTTCGTCCGGATTGACGCCGAACTTGCGGGTGAGCGGGTAGGCCGCGCCTTCGCCGGTGACCGCGAAACGCACGATCAGCGTCAGGTCCTTGGCGTGGTTGGTCTCGGTCAGGATCTTTTGAAGTTCGTCTTCGCTGTCGAGCGCAAACGTCTTCACACCGTAATCGTGGAAAGCGCGCGCAATGGCGCGGCGGCTCTTCACCGGGTGCATGAAGGCGATTTGAGCGTCCGGAAACTTGCGTTTGATCAGCGCCGCTTCGTTATCGGAAGCAACGTCGAAACCTTTGATGCCAGAAGCCCAAAGCGTATCGAGAACCCATTCGGAGGGGTTCGCCTTGACGGCGTAAAACACCTCGCCTGGGAAGTTTTCACGAAACCAGATCGCAGCCGCGGCAACGCGGTGCGGGCGGGCAATAGCCACGGGACCTTCGGGCGCTTCACGCGCAGTCAGATCAAGAGGCGAGAGGACAGAGTCCATCCGGCAGCTCCCAAACACGAACTCGCTTTTCGGCGGTTCAGTTCATTCCCAGGCCGGCGTTAGTCGGACATGCTTTAATGTCAGGTCCGCCCTTGGGAGCTTGCGCCGGAGGATCGCCTAGGAAGCATCCTGCTTCCCGTTGCTTGCGATCCCCCAGGTGGCCTGGGCCGAGGGGGCGTTAGTGGACGCTGTTTCCAGGTCCGCCGGTATTCGCGAAATATGGTGATCGTTCCCCAATGTAAAGAGTGATTGTTGGTTAATTTCCCTTGCGAGGTCAAAACGATGTGAGGCGGTAACGCTGATATCCAATCTCGCAAGTGAGGTGTTCTGGCTACGTCATAAAACTGAAGCCGAACTGTCGCGGAGCCTTTGCGGAACATTCGCGCAGCCGTCACGACCCAGGACTAACCCCCGGCTCGCCCAAGGGAGCAAGCGGTCACTGACTCGCTAGCCCGCCAAAGGGGCTCGGTCTGACCAGGGGGTCTTAAGAATGAAGAATGTTCTCTCCAAAGCCGCACTCGCGGTCTTGGCTGCGGCAGGCGGCATGGCCGCGACTGCAAGCGTAGCGCATGCGCAATCCGCGCCGTCGATCCAGCCGATGAACGGCGCGCCGGAAATTCGTGACGGCCAACAGCGCTTCAAAGTGCGCGGCCGCTTCCAGTACGACGTCTACAGCAGCGATTGGGACGTGCTTAACGAAGACGCGCAACGTTCTTACGTTCGCCGCGCGTTTATCGGCGTTCAAGGCCGTCTGACGGACAATTGGCGCTACAAGGTCGACTTCGTGTTGAACCCAGGCGCAAGCGTCGATGACGCCGCTACGGGCGACAACGCTATTGCGGTCGATGACGCGTATCTCGAATACGCTGGCGATTTCTACTCTCTCGTCATCGGCGAGAACAACATGACGTCGCCGCTCGAGGATCGCACCTCGTCGCTCGACATTCCGTTCATTGAGCGCTCCAGCATTATCAACGCCTACGGCTACGGCCGCGCGGCGGGCGTGGCGTTCCTTATGACGGGCGCCAATTGGATGGGCGCTGTCGGCGTCTATGGCGACTCGCTCAACAACTCGGACAGCAGCTTTGCGAATGACGAGCAGGCCTCGGTCAGCGGCCGCTTCACATGGGCGCCGATCTTTGAATCCTCGCCAGAAGGCGTGACGCTGCTCCACCTCGGGGTTTCGGCTCGTCAACGCTACAACGGCGATGATGGACTGTTCCGCTATCGCTCGCGTCCGCTCAACGGCCGCGGCACGCGTTGGATTGAGTCCTCGTCTGGCAACGCGCTGGAATCGGACACGGCGTACGGCTTCGAAGCCGCTGGCCAGTGGAACGCATTCGGCTTCACGGCTGAGTACATCACGATCAACGGCGAAACGCCTACTGGCGTAGAGATTGAGTCGGATGGCTATTACGTCGACTTCAACTGGTCGATCACTGGCGAAGCTCGCTCTTACCGCGGCAACCAAGGCTCTTTCGGTCCGATTGTCCCGGCCCGTTCGCTGGCCAACGGCGGTCTCGGCCACTGGGACGTGAGCGCGCGTTACGACTACATCGATCTCGGCGACGTCGATGCTGGCAGCTCAGCTGGCGAGCAAGCTGCTTACGCGCTCGGCCTCAACTGGGTGCCGGTCGATCACGTGCGCTTCATGTTGAACTACGCCCAGACCGACATGGATCGCACCGTAGGCGTCGATGAAGAAGCGACCGTCATCACGCTGCGCTCGCAATTCGACTTCTAGCCCCGCGACTTGTGGAGGCCCGGTGAGCGCCGGGCCTCCACGAATTTCTCGAGGGACACGTTTTTGGAGGACTACATGAAAACCCAATTTTTCAAGGCGCTGAGCAAGGTAGCGGCGACGTCCGCCGCTGCGCTCACGTTGGTTTCGGGCCCGGCGACCGCGCAACAAGCCGCCGCGCCGTTCACGATCCAGATCGACGGCTCATCGACGGTGTTTCCGATTTCGGAAGCCGTCGCTGAAGCCTTCCAGCAAACGACTCAAGGCCGTATCCGCGTTGCGGTTGGCGAGTCAGGTTCGTCAGCAGGTCTGCGTAAGTTCTGCCGCGGTGAAATCCACATCGCTGACTCTTCACGCCCGATCCGTTCGAGCGAGATGGCGACCTGCGCCGCCGCCGGCATTCAATATGTTGAAATCCCGGTCGCGTTCGACGGCGTCACGGTCGTCGTTCACCCTTCGAACCCGATCCGCTCTCTGACCGTTGCTCAGCTCCGCGAGATCTGGGCGCCGGGGTCGCGCGTCAATAACTTCAGCCAAGTCGGCGGGCCGAACCAGGCGATGCAACTTTACGGTCCGGGTTCTGCTTCGGGCACGTTCGAGTACTTCACGGAAGCCGTGAACGGCACCGCGCGCTCGTCGCGTACGGACTACACACCGTCGGAAGACGATAACGTGCTGGTCCAAGGCGTCGCCAACAACGCTGGTGGCCTCGCGTACTTCGGCCTGGCTTACTACGAAGAAAACCAAAGCCGCTTGCACGCTGTCGCCGTCGACAATGGCAACGGTCCGGTCGCGCCGAGCCAAGCTACGGTTCGTGATGGCAGCTACGCGCCGCTCTCGCGTCCGATCTTCATCTACGTGAACGCCGCCGCTCTGCGCCGTCCGCAAGTGCAGCAATTCGTGCAGTATTACATCAACAACGCCGCGACGATTTCGGAGCGCGTTGGGTATGTGGCTCTGCCGCAAGCTGCCTACGCTGCGTACCTGCAGCGCGCTCAGCGCCGCCAAGTCGGCACCGCCTTCGGTGGCCGCGCCACAATCGGCGCAAGCATCGAGGACGTGGTCGCCCGCCGTCTGGTTCAGACACCGGTCAACGACTAACGAAACCCGGACGACGGAGAGGGGCGGGAGGGAGACCTTCCGCCCCTTTTCTGGGACTTAGGTCCTGGGCTCCGGTTCTGCATGCGACTTCTGCGCCCCAGGCCGGGGTGGCGAAGTCAAACTGTCACAAAACCTAATTATGGCTCCCTCATTCGGGGTTGCTTGAGTCTCCGCGGCGCGGGTTCGACTGGGAGTGGGTCGTGGAACGGGACTTCACTAAGAAGAAGACACGCTGGGGCGAAGGCTTGATGGAGGGGCTGCTCTTTGCCGCCGCCGCCGCCGCCATCGCGATCGTTCTCGGCATTGTTTACGTCGTCGTGTCCGAATCGTCGAAATTCTTCGCCCAGGTTTCGGTCATCGAGTTTCTGACCTCGACGACGTGGACGCCGCTCTTCGACAACCCCCAATACGGGATCGCACCGCTGCTGACCGGGACGTTCATGTCCACCTTGGTCGCGCTCTCGGTCGCCGTGCCGCTCGGGCTCCTAGTTGCGATCTATCTCTCCGAGTTCGCCGGCTCGCGCACGCGTGAGACGCTTAAACCGACGCTTGAGTTGCTCGCGGCAGTGCCCACCGTGGTGTACGGCTACTTCGCGCTGCTGTTCGTGACGCCGGTGCTGCAAGGCTGGCTGCGCCCGTTTGGCATCGAATTGCCGAGCTTCAATTTGCTCTCTGCAGGCATCGTGATGGGATTGATGATCATCCCATACATTGCTTCGCTTTCTGAAGACGCTATGCGCGCAGTGCCGCGTTCGATGCGCGAAGGTTCGTATGCCATGGGCGCGACGCGCCTTGAGACGGCGTTTCGCGTCGTCGTACCTGCCGCTGTTTCCGGTGTCGTTGGGGCTGTGATCCTCGGCATGTCGCGCGCGATTGGCGAGACAATGATTGTCATGGTCGCCGGCGGCACGCAGCCGCAAATGGTAACCACGCCAGCTCAGGGCGGCGCCACTGTGACCGCGTTCATCGCGCAAGTGGCTCTCGGCGATTTGCCGTTCGGCACGCTTGAATACAATTCGATCTTCGCTGCGGGTCTGGCGCTCCTGGTGTTGACGCTGATGTTCAACTTTGTGGCCTTCTGGCTGCAGCGCCGCTATCGGGAGGCGTACTAATGACCGCGATCGACGTTCAACCGGTGCGCGATATCACGGTGCATCCGCCGGGCCTCCGCACACGGAAGTTCAAAGACTCCGCCTTCATCGTCTGGGGCATTGTCGCCACGATCATTGGCCTCGGTACGCTGGTCACGTTGGTTGGCGATCTTTTTCATGACGGCGGGCATCGTCTGACGATGGCGTTCTTCACCAGCTTCCCATCGTCTGAGCCGGCGTTGGCTGGTATTTTGTCGGCTTGGGTCGGCTCGCTGCTGGTGATCCTCACGACCGCGTTGTTCGCGATCCCGATCGGCATCCTCGCCGGCATCTATCTGGAAGAGTATGCGCCGAAAAACGCGATCACGAGCGCTATCGAAATCGCCGTGAACAACCTTGCCGGCGTGCCGTCGATCCTCTTTGGGCTCATGGCCGTGGGCATCTTCGTGCAGTTTCTCGGCAACCCCGACCGTTGGTTCGCATTTTTGCCGGAGAGCATCCGTGAGGGCGGAGCGGATTTGTTCGGCCAATCGATCCTCACGGCCGGCATTACGCTGTCGCTGCTGATCCTGCCGGTTGTGATCGTCGCTACACGTGAGGCTGTGCGCGGTGTGCCGCTGGAAATTCGCCATGCGGCTCTCGCCGTCGGCGCAACCAAGTGGCAGGCGACCCAGCATCACACGTTGCCATACGCGCTGCCTGGCGTTGTCACTGGCGTCATCATTGGCGTCTCGCGCGCGCTCGGCGAAACCGCGCCTCTGATCATGATCGGCGGTCTGACATTCGTGGCGTTCTTGCCAATCACCAGTCCTGGCGATGCGACCTTCGAAACCATTGGCGTGCTGGACGAGTACGGCGCTGCCGTCGATCCGATGGGCACCGAGAGCGTGACAATCGCGCACGACGGCGTTGTCGTCTTGCCGGACTTCACCGAACGCGCTGTGCAAGCTGGTCAAACGCTTGAACTGCCGCACGGCTCGACCATCCAGTCGGTCGCCACGTGGGGCGATGCGATCGCGAGTTGGTCACCGAGTCACTGGCTTGGTCAAGAATTCACGGTCATGCCGATCCAGATGTTCAACTGGACGTCGCGTCCGCAAGCCGAGTTCCTCGAAATCGCCGCGGCGGCAGGCATTGTGCTCCTTGGCATCACGCTGCTGATGAACGGCATGGCGATCTGGCTGCGCTACCGGCTGCGTAAATCGATCAAGTGGTGAGGCGCTAGCGCTTAAGCGCTAGCGCTTAAGCGCTAGCGTTGGAGCGCTCGGCGGCCTTCTTCTCACGCGCTATGCGGCGGCGTTCCTTGGCGCGTTTGCGCAGGTCAGCGAGCTTGGTCCAGAAGCGGCGTTTGCCTTCCTTCGGCAGCGGCTCGAGGTTGCGGCGAAAATCTTCCGCGCACGCACGCCATGAATATTTCTCCGCCAGCGCCCGCGCATCTTCGCGCTTCAGCTTCAGCGCTTCCAAGCACGCCTTTTGCAAATCGCGATCAACGACGCCCGCGCCTGTGCCAGGCAGGATATCCTTGGGGCCGGGCGCGATGTAGCCGGCGACTGGCGTGCCGGTGGCGGCGGCTTCCAAGATCACGAGACCGAACGTGTCGGTAAAGCTGGGGAAGACGAACACATCCGCGTCCGCGTAGTGACGGGCCAGATCTTCGCCGAATTTTGAGCCAAGGAAGTGCGCTTCGGGATATTTCGCTTTCAGCTCCTCGCGGGCCGGACCATCGCCGACAATCACTTTCGAGCCCGGCAAATCCAGCTTCAGGAAAGCCTCGATGTTCTTCTCGACCGCGACGCGGCCGACATAGGCAAACACTGGCTTCGGCAGATCTTTGTAAAGCCCGCCATCGATGCCGCGCTTTGACGGGTGGAAGAGCTCGACGTCGACGCCGCGGCTCCACATCGCCACATTGCGGAATCCTTGCAGCTTCAGCACGTCGATCATGGTCGGCGTGGCCACCATCATGCGGCCTGACCTGTCGTGGAACGCGTGCATGTAGCGATAGCCGGCCCAGAGCGGAATCCACCAGAAGCGCGCGTGCACATACTCTGGAAATTGCGTGTGGTAGCTCGTGGAGAAAGGAAATTTGTGCTTCAGGCAAATCGCGCGTGCGTCCCAGCCAAGCGGGCCTTCGGTCGCGATGTGCACGGCATCCGGCGCGAATGAGAGGAAGCGGTCTTCGATGTCGCCGCGATTGCCTGGCGCGAGACGGATCTCGGAATAGGTGATCAGCGGGAAGGTGAACTTGTAGTCGGCCGGCGAAATCACCTCGATCTCGCAGCCCATTCCCTTCAGTTCACGCATCGTGTTGGAGAGCGTGCGGACCACGCCATTGACCTGCGGCTCCCAAGCATCCGTTACGAGAAGGATCTTCTGGGCGAGCGGTGGCGCGTCGGGCGCGGCGTTTTGGCTTGCGCCCTCGGCGGGCGGCGTTTGGGCGTCTGTGCTCACGAGGCGGGTTCTGACCTCTAGGGCGCTGCGGCGCAAGAGGGCGGTTCCGGTGTCTTGCCCTCACGGCCAGAGGCGCGCAAAGGACGGTTTATGCAATCAGCTCCGACACCGCACCCCGCCGCCGCTATCGATTGGGACGCGCTCGACGCGCAAAAATATCAGGACGAGGACGCGGCTGTAGCGGCGCTTCTGGCCGACCCGCCGCTCGATCCGGCAGGGCGCGCCAGCGTCAATGCCGAGGCGCGGGCGCTGGTCGTGGGCGCGCGTGGGCTGAAGCGCCGTAAGGGCGTGATGGAGAGTTTCCTCGAGGAGTTCGGTCTCTCCAATGCCGAGGGGCTGGCGCTGATGTGCCTCGCCGAAGCGCTACTCCGCGTGCCGGACGAAGCCACCGCCGACAAACTGATCGCGGAGAAAATCTCAACCGGCCAGTGGGCAGAGCACCTTGGCAAGTCCGATCATTGGCTGGTCAACGCCGGCACGTTCGGCCTGATGCTGACCGGCCGCGTCGTGAACATGCCCACGGAGATGCGCGGCGAGCCCGGCGCTGTGGTGGCGAAGGTTGTGCAGCGTTTGGGCGAGCCGGTGGTGCGCGCTGGCGCGATGCAAGCGATGCGCATTCTGGGTGAGCAATTCGTGCTCGGCCGCAATATCAATGAAGCGTTGAAGCGCGGCGCCAGCATGGTCCGCTCTGGGCTGGCGACTCGCTACTCGTTCGACATGCTGGGCGAGGGCGCGCGTACGAACGAGGACGCTGAGCGTTATCTGGTCAGCTATTCGCGTGCGATTGATGCGGTTGGCGAGGCTTCTGGCGGCAAGGGGCCGCATGAATCGTCAGGCGTGTCGGTAAAGCTCTCGGCGCTGCATCCACGTTATGAAGCGCGGCTGGAAGAGCGTGTGGTTGCGGAGCTCTATCCGCGCATGCTGCAACTCTCCGAGAACGCCAAGAAATGGAATATTGGTCTCACCTTCGATGCGGAAGAGGCGGATCGCCTCGTGCTGTCGCTGCGCCTGTTCGAGAGGCTTGCGCTGGAGCCTTCGCTGAAGGGCTGGGAAGGTCTTGGCCTTGCAATTCAAGCCTATCAGAAGCGCACGCGTCCGTTGATCGAGCGGTTGACGCAGCTTGCGCGCAAGCGCGGCGCGCCGATCCAAACGCGCCTCGTGAAGGGCGCTTACTGGGACGGCGAAGTGAAGCGCGCCCAAATCATGGGGCGGCCGGATTTTCCGGTCTTCACCACCAAGGCGGCGACCGACGTGCATTACCTCGCCTGCGCGCGCGATCTCTTCCGCGCCAGCGGCGCCATCTTCCCGCAATTTGCGACGCACAACGCGCACACGGTCGCCGCGATCCGGCGCATGGCCGCAACGGCCGGGCGCACGGACTTTGAATTCCAGCGCCTGCACGGCATGGGCGAGGCGCTTTACCTCGCTGTCGATCCACCGCCGCCGGTACGTGTCTATGCGCCTGTCGGCGGGCACGAAGATCTGTTGCCGTATCTGGTGCGCCGCCTGCTTGAGAACGGCGCCAATACCAGCTTCGTGCACTCCTTCCTCGATGACGACGTGCCGCCGGAGATTGTCGCGGCCGATCCGATTGCGACGCTTGAGGCGAACCCGCACCGTCACCGGCGTTTGCCGCCGCCGCCGCAATTGTTCGGCGCAAGCCGCCGCAACTCGACTGGCCCAGACATCTCCATCGCCGCTGAGCGCAGCGTGCTGGCCAACGCGAAGGCGCTGGCGCCGGAGAAGGTGAGTGTTGCTGATCCTGCTGAAGCTGTTGCTACTGCGCAGAAGGCGTTTGAAGCGTGGAACGCACGCGGCGGCGCAGCGCGCGCGGCCATCATCCGCGCGATGGGCGACAGCCTTCAGAAGAATGAAACCGCGCTGATTGCACTCACGGCAAAGGAAGCGGGCCGCAATTTGCAGGACTCGATCGATGAAGTCCGTGAAGCCGTCGATTTTTGCCGCTTCTATGCGGCCGAAGCTGAGCGCCTGTTCTCCGGCCCGCGCGCTTTGCCGTCACCGGCAGGTGAGACCGATCATCTGGAAATGCACGGCCGCGGTGTGTTCGTCTGCATCAGCCCGTGGAATTTCCCGCTGGCGATCTTTACCGGCCAACTCGCCGCCGCGCTCGCCGCTGGCAACACGGTTGTCGCTAAGCCTGCCGAGCAAACGCCGCTGATCGCGGAAGTCGCCGTGAAGCTTTTCTACGAAGCCGGCCTGCCGCGTGACGTTCTGCAATTGGTGCAGGGCGCAGGCGATGTTGGCGGCAAACTTGTCGCTGATCCACGCATTGCGGGCGTCGCCTTCACAGGCTCTACCGAAGTTGCCCGCCTCATCAATCGCACGCTGGCGGCGAAGGACGGCCCGATTGTGCCGCTGATCGCCGAGACGGGCGGTCTCAACGGGATGTTCGTGGATACGACTGCTCTGAAAGAGCAAGTCGTCGATGACGTGTGCATTTCCGCCTTCAATTCGGCAGGTCAGCGCTGCTCGAGCTTGCGCATCCTGTTTTTGCCGCACGATTCAGCGGACGGTGTGATCGAGACACTGCTCGGCGCGATGGATTGTCTGAACCTCGGCGATCCGTCTGATCCGCGCACCGACATCGGCCCGATCATCGACGCTGAAGCCAAAGCCAATCTCGATAAGCACATGGAGCGCATGCGCGCTGAAGCCAAAGTGCTGAAGCAGCTCGATGTCTCGAAGCTCGGCGGCAATTTCTTTGGTCCTGCTGTGATCGAACTGAAGAGTCTGGATCAGATCAGCCGCGAAGTGTTTGGCCCAATCCTACACATCATCCGCTACGATCCGTCGGATGTCGCAAAGATCGGCACCCAGCTCGCGTCAAAGGGCTATGGCCTGACGCTCGGCGTCCACTCGCGGCTTGAGAGCTTCATGCAGGAAGTGATCGCCGCCGTGCCGGCAGGCAATGTGTACGTGAACCGCACAATCGTTGGTGCGGTGGTTGGCGTGCAGCCGTTCGGCGGGTCCGGTCTTTCGGGCACCGGCCCGAAGGCGGGCGGGCCAAATTATCTGCCGCGCTTCGCAGAGGAACGCGCCATCAGTAACAACATCGCAGCCCAAGGCGGCGATCCGCATTTGCTGAATTTGTAAGCGTTCATTGTCCTATTTGCGCGAACGCTGATAGGCTCACGCCAAGCGGAGGGCGCAATGGCTTCTATTCGTTCGATTGTGGGCGCCACGCTGACGTGCGGCGTTATCGTCGCGAGTTTCGCCGCTGCTTTGTTCGCCAGCCCCGCGTCCGCCGTGAACGAGTGCGAACGTCCGGGGTTTGCGGCGTCGTTCGACCGCCGCTTCACCGGGTGCGAGGAAGTCACCCGCATTCCAATCCATTGGCGTGGCCACAGCGCCGAAGTTGTTGTGCTGAAGACCGAAGGTCTAGTGCTCGACGCCCGTAGCAACGCCGTCGTTTCGTTGTTGCGCCGCACCGTTGACCGCGTTGCCGCGGGGCTCAACGAAATGGGCAGTGATTTCGATCTCGACACCGTCTATGTCATGCTCACCGACGATCGGTCCGCGTCGAACGAGGCGGAGGCGTATGCCAATCCGCTCAGCGCGCGCTTTCCCGATCAATGTCACGTCGCCGTGTTTGTTGGCACGACAGGCGCGGAGGCCGGCTACGTCACTTTCGTCATGGCGCACGAACTGTTTCACTGCGTGCAGATGAGCACATGGGAAGCGGGCTTGCGCATCCGTGACAATAGCTGGTGGGTCGAAGGCTCAGCCGAGTATTTCGCAAACCTGGCTTTCCCCGGGACCGATTATTCCAGCCAATACGTTACCGGCTTCCATGAAGCGTCGGCGGATACGCCGTTGACTGACATGTCGTATGAAAATGCCGTCTTTTTTTCCTGGATCGATCAGCGTCTCGGGGCGCCGCGAGTGCGCGCCTTCATGCACAATGTCTCGAACGCGGACGGCGGCGAACAAGCGCGGGCGGCGGCGGCGGCGGCGCTGGACGCCGACCAATGGCTCAATTTCGCCAAGGATTATGTCGCCGGCGAGGTGCAATTGCCTGGCGGCGTGGCTGTCGGACCGCCCACCGACATGCCGACGCAGAGCGCCGATACGCCGCTCACTCTGATCGGCAGCCCGCTCGTGATTGCGCGCGCCACGCTCACCTACGAGGCCGGACGCTACGAAAACAGGATTGAACGCGAAGGCGGACCGGAATCGGCGCGGCACGGCGGCGCCTGGGCCACGTTGCCTAGCACGCTCAACATCGCTTGCGAGCAGGACAAGGAATACATATTCGCAGCCATGTCGGCCGCCGCCGCTGGCGTCGAGACCGTGATCACGCCAACGCGCACCGAGGAGCGCACCTGCGTTCCATGCGGCGACACCACCACGCGCCGGCCGCGCAATTCCTGCCTCATCGGCACATGGCATTTCCCAGGTCATCAGGATTTTTGCAGTAACTTCTCAGCGCGCCTCGGCGCCACCGGCGCGCGCGTGGTGGAATGCAATCCCGGCACGGGCGAGGTCACCTTCGCCGCGGACGGAACCGCGACCTCCAGCGAAACCGGCCAGCACATCGTTGTGAATATGTCCCCCGGTCTCACCATGCAGATCGATCAGCAAATGCAGAGCAGCGGCCGATGGTCCACGAACGGCGCTGAGCTGCAATTGTGTGACGCGACTTCCACCTTGAGCGGGGTGCAGATCATTAGCGGCGGCGGGCAAACCCGCTCAAATCCCGTCAATCAGACCGCGCCGACCTCCGCAGCTGGCGCGACATTCGCCTGTACGCCGACAACGCTCACCATCACGAGCCGTGAAGCGCCGGGTGCGTTCCTCGGCATTGGCCCCGAAATGGTTCTGCAACGCCGGCGCTGAGTGTCGGAGCCGTGGTTGGCGTGCAGTCCTTCGACGGCTCAGGCCTTTCGGACGCGGGTGCGAAAGCGTGCGATCCGAATAATCTGCCGCGCTTCGCCGCAGAGTCACGCTTTCGGAACTTCCACCAGCCGCGCCGTCTGCGTGGCTTTCGCGAGCACTTCGCCAGCTTCGTTGAACAATGTCGCGCTGGTGAATGCGATCGAGCCGCCGAGCTTTTCGATCCTTGCCTCGACAATGCAACGCACGCCGATTTTCGGCGCCGCGAAGTATGAGGTGTTGAGATCGCATGTCACAGGAATTTTGGCGCCGCCGGTCGCCGCGAGCACGACCGGGCCCATCGTGTCGTCCATCATCGCGCAGATGAAACCGCCTTGCACGGTGCCGCCCGGGTTGGCGAACTCCGGGCGCGGCACGAACGATATGCGCAGCACGCCTGCCGCAGAGTCGTGGCTTTCGAAACGCGCGTTGAGATGGGCCGCGCAGGGCGGAATTCCGAAGTCGCGGCCAATGCGACCCGCATCATAGTCGGCCTTCGTGATCTCGATCGGCGGCATAGCGTCCCTTAGAATGCAAACTCAAGCACGGCGTGGGCGACCAGTACGCCCGACGTAGCAAATGTAATCCGCGCTTCTGCATAAGCGCTTGTTTTCCCGAAGCGCAAAACCTCGGCCTCGACGATAAAATCGTCACCTTTCGCGGGCCGCAGGAAATGCGTGTGTTGATAGGTCGTGCCCTTGGTGGCGCGATCCCCCGTCGCCATCGCAAGCGCCGTCACTGTATCGATCGCGGCCATGATCGCTTGCCCGCACACGGCGCCAGCGGAAAATTTAAGCGCGTCCGACTCCGGCAAGCGCGCTGACACGCGGTGGCCGTCCACTTTGAAATTACAAAGCGCGAGCTGCTTGACCCACGGCGCAAAGATCAGGTCGTACGCCGGCGCGACCGTTTCCTGCGTAACCGGAAATAGCTCTCGGCCTGTGCTCATCGGCGGAATAGGGCACGCTTTGTTGGTAAGGTCCACCGTGACGCCTTGCTCTCGCCGTGCGCAGCGACGTAAATCAGGCCATGCCGTCCGATAACGTCACGCCGTTCCGCCGCCCGAAGCCGGTGCGCCCGCAATCGCAGGGTGGCCTCGGGATCAAGACGCATCGGGGCAAGGTGGTGCTCGCGCATTTGCTGACCATCGCGGCGTTCGTCGCGAACTTCGTGCTGCGCGCGTTTCCTTGGTCGCTGATCGGCCTCGTCATCGGCGTTGCCGCCGTTCTCATCGTCTATTCGAGTCGCGGCGCGGCAATGCCGTGGGCGAACACGCATCATGAGCACGCTTTACGCACGCTCATCATCGGCTACTCACTCTGGGTGGTTGCCGGTCTGCTCGTGCTGATCAATGGCGCGCTTTATACAATCACGATCTACCTGCAACTCGGCATCGCCATCTGGGCGGGGTTGCGGGCGCTCGTCGCGCTCGTGCTCGGCGTGGTGCGTAAGCCTGTGCCGAACCCACGCGGTTGGTTCGTCTAGTTTACAATCCGGCAGCCGTACTCTTCTTCATAGATCGCCTCAGCGCTGATGGCGCCAAAGAGTACGCTTGCGTGAACGCTATTGCCATCTTGCGTGATGGTGATGTTGTCGCGCGCGTCTTCGGGAAAGTCAGCGATGCAGGAGTCCAACTTGCGCTCGCTGACATGAAGGCACGAGCAGGTTTGCTTGGCGGCGTAGCCGGTTGCGATGTTGGCATAGTCCACTTGCCCACGCGAGGCCCAGGCGCCGGCGCCGATCGCTAGTACCGCGACAGCCAATACGCCAATCCAAATGCGTTTGCGCGACACCGCCGCCTCCCCCTATGCTTCGCGCGAGCATAGCGAAGGCGAGGGGTGGCGTCATGCTGCGCATATTGATCGTGGCCGCGGCACTGGCCTTCGCAACGTCAGGGCAGGCTCAGACGCCTTATCCGTTGTCGCCGCAGCCCGCCGGCGTCGCTTGGCCGGGCGCTGACTGGGAAACGGCGCCGCTTCCAGCTGACGTGGATCGCGCCGCTTACGATCTTGCTGTCACAGAAGCGTTCGCGGGCGTGCATCCGCAAATGGGCGAAACCCGCGCCGTGCTGATCGTGCAGGGCGGCCGCGTGGTGTTTGAGCGTTACGGCGATGGCTACTCGCGCGATACTCGGCTGAATTCCTGGTCAGTTGGGAAATCGATTACGCACGCGCTGGTGGGCGCGGCGGTGCTGCAAGGGCGCCTCGGCATCGACGCGCCGATGGGCAATCCCGCATGGCGCGCCGGCGATCGCCGCGCCTCGATCACGTGGCGCCAATGGATGCAGATGGTCGATGGGCTCGACTATAACGAGAATGCCGCGAACGTCGCTGAAGCCGGCAATGCGCGCATGCTGTTCGGCGAGGGCCGCCGCGATGTCGCGCGTTGGGCCGCGACGCGGCCTTTGATCCACGATCCCGGCACTCATTGGAATTACACCTCGGCCGGCACGATGCTGACATCCGACGCGCTGACGCGCCTCATCGTGCCTCGGCCAATCGACGCAAACGATCGCCGCGCCCGCATGCGCGCGTGGATGAACACGTCCTTGTTCGATCGCATCGGGATGCGCCCGGTGGTCGAGTTCGATCCGCAGGGTGCGTTTTACGGAAGCTCGCTCTATTGGGCGAACGCGCGCGACTATGCGCGCTTTGGTTATCTCTATCTGCGCGACGGTGTCTGGAACGGCGAGCGCGTCTTGCCAGAGGGCTGGGTCGATTTCGCGCGCACGCCGGGGCCCGATGCCGAGACCGACATTTACGGCGCCCAGTGGTGGCTGACGCCGCCGAGCGGCACGGGCCGCCCATCGCGCTCGCTGCTTATAAATTCCGATCTCACCGACGCCTTTTCCGCGCAGGGCCACGAGGGCCAGATCATCGTCGTCGTCCCCTCGAAAGATCTTGTGCTTGTACGTCTCGGCCGCTTTGACGGCGGCAGCGAAGCATGGGATGCGCTGGGCGATTGGGCAGGGCGCTTGATCGGCGCGTTCGGCGATCGCCCGCGGACCTGAAGGAGAGACGCCAATGTCCGATGATGACCGCGACGTGAAGCTCCAGTGCGCGAAGATCTTGAAGGAAGCTGGCTACAAATATCTCGCCGCTGAGTTGGAGTTCGGCTCGCTCTCAGGTTTGGCGAAGGACGAGCCATTCTTCCTGCTCTGCGGCCGTGACCGCCTCGCGCCGACCGCAATCAAGTCTTGGATCGAAGCGGCGCGACTTTCTAACGTGCCGGATCACAAGCTCGAGCGTGCGCACGAGACCATCGAGGCGATCGAAGGCTGGCCGGGCGACCGGCACTATCCGGACTAGGTTCTAAGCCGGCGCTTAGGCGTTGTGCAGAGCCGCGTGAACGCGGTCGAGCTCCTTATAGAGCATTGGGCGCACGTCGGCGTTGCGACCGTGCAAGGCAGAAGCCGCGAACGCGGAAAGCTCATGTGCTGCTTCGTGTTCACCTTGTGCGGCGGCAAGGTTCGCCACACCGCGTGCACGATCGGAGAGGTTAGCCGCGGCGGGTCCGTGCGCGCCCAGGATGCGCATCCGCAGTTGGCGGAGGGCCGTATTCAGGGGCGGCGCATTGCCGGCATAGTCGTAACGACGGCGCTCGCGCACACGCGGGCCGCCAAGCTTCCGCCGGCGGTCAGGCCCAAAATAGGTATCGTGATCGACCCACAACATTTCATTCACACTGCCGCATCTTGCGGCCATCGCCTTCTGCTATGAGATAGTAGCGTGACATGCTTAGAGAACCGTGTTCGCACGTGCAAAATTCACAATCGTAATGAATGCGCGTTAGCTATGCGCGCCGCCAGGTTTCGTCGAGACCGCGCGTGTCGATGTGCGTGAAACCAAGCGCGGCGGCCAACGCCTTGGACGCGATGTTGCGAATGTCGATGCTGGCTTCGAAGGAGGCCGCGCCTTGTGCCTGAAGGTGTTCAATCATCGCCGCGACCGCTTCGCGGCCAAAGCCGCGCCGCCACATGCGCGGATCAAAGAGGTAGCCAATCTCAACGCGGTGGCCTGGCTTCACCGTCGCCTCGATCGTGCCGATCCCTGTGCCACTTTCGCACAACCACACAGTCCAGTTGAGCCACTGCTCCAAACGATCCGGCGCTGTCTCTTGCATCACCCGCAAGAAGCGGAGTTCGACGTCCGCCACCGTCGCGGGCGCACTGCGCGGAATGAATTCATACATGAGGGGATCGCGCAGCGCTTTGAACATTGCGGCAGCGTCCTCGCGCCGCGTGCGCCGCAGCTCTAGGCGGGACGTGAAGATAGGCTCGCGCGAGACCGTCAGCATCGGAGGCCGGCCATGGCGCGCACGTCCGCTGGAGTTTTGCCGCTGTCGCGTAGCGCCCGCAGCGTCGCCGCTTGATCCCGTTTGGCGAGGCGCTTGCCGTCTTCTCCGAGGATCAAACGGTGATGGCGATATACGGGTTGAGGTAGCTCCAGCAGCTTTTGCAGAAGCACATGGAGGTGCGCCGCCTCGCGCAAATCCTCGCCGCGGATCACGTGAGTCACGCCTTGCAGCGCATCGTCCCAGACCGAGGCGAGGTGATAGCTCGTGCCGAAATCCTTGCGCGCCAGCACAACGTCGCCGTGCTTCTCAGGCTCAGCGCGCACAAGGCCCGTCTCATCTTCAAACACCAAAGTGAAATAGCCGGGGCCAAGCGCCGCGCGTGCTTTCTTCAGCGAAAGCCGCCAAGCGAACGCTTCGCCCGCGGTGAGCTTTGCGCTCTCTTCCTCCGGAGGCAGCGCCTCGCCGCGAAAGGCCTCTTCCGTCGCACCATGCGGCGCCGAGGTGATTGCTTCGGCGATTTCCTTGCGCGTGCGAAAGCAGCGATAGACGAGTTGCCGGTCAATCAAGTTTTGAAGCGCGGCTTCATAGTCAGCCATGTGCATGGATTGGCGGCGCACCGGTTCTTCCCAGGCGACCCCGAGCCACGCCAAGTCTTCGAAGATTGCCGTTTCGAACTCCGGCCGTGAGCGCCCTTGATCGATGTCCTCGATCCGCAACACAAAGCGCCCACCTGCGGCCTGTGCGGCGTCGAACGCCGTCAGCGCCGAGAACGCATGTCCCAGATGCAGGTGGCCCGTAGGCGAGGGCGCGAAGCGTGTGACGAAACTCATGGCCGTCAAGGCTACCGCTCACGCCCGCGAGCCGCTACCTAGCCGGTGATGACAGTCTTTCTCGATGGCCCCCGGATGCCGCCTAAGCGTGGCGGCAAGCCGGATTCCCTGGTCATTTTTCTCCACGGCTACGGCTCGAACGGCGCCGATCTCATTTCGCTCGCGCCGTATTGGGCTGATCTGCTGCCCGGCGCGGCGTTCGTTTCGCCGAACGCGATCGAGGCCGTGCCGATGGCCCCGGGCGGCTATCAGTGGTTTCCGATCTCAAACCTCGATCCGCACCTGATGGAGCACGGCGTCAAAGCTGCGGCGCAATCGGTGGATCGGTTCATTGACCGCGAGGTGGAGCGCTACAGCCTCACGCCGGACCGGGTCGCGCTCGTCGGCTTCAGTCAAGGAACGATGATGGCGCTGCACGTCGGCCTGCGCCGCCAAAAGCAGATCGCCGGTATTATCGGCTTCTCGGGCGTGCTCGTCGGCGGCCAGACGTTGAAGGAACAGATGCGTTCCAAGCCGCCGGTTCTGCTTATTCACGGCGATCGCGATCCGACCATACCGATTCCCGCGCTCTTCGATTCGGCGGACGCGCTGGCTGCCGCGGACCATGGCGCGCAGTGGCACATTTCCTACGGCGTGCCGCATTCGATCGGTCCAGACGGTCTGGAGCTCGCTGGCGAATTTCTCGCCATGTACTTGAAAACAAAGGGCCTGGTCAGCGGCGCCTGAGGTTTTTCGGCCACGTGGCGGGAGTGTCACGAACCCGTCGCCGCAAATCAGATAAAGCTGGTTCACATCGGCGGTGGCCGGTGTGCTATAATGCGGGACAAGAAGGAGAGACGTCTTCAGTCCATCTCGGATCATCCGCCTCCAGCTGATTGAGCGACTGCATTGGAGCAGCCGCCAATGAACGTTGCCAGCGCTCCTTTAGCGGGTTTTCCGGCGCTGGTGTTGAACGCCGATTTCCGCCCGCTATCCTATTATCCGTTATCACTCTGGCCCTGGCAGGAAGCGGTGAAAGCCGTGTTCCTTGAGCGCGTCGATGTCGTCGCGCATTACGACCAAGTGGTGCATTCGCCGTCGTTGGAGATGAGGCTGCCGAGCGTCATCTCATTGCGCGACTATGTGCACCAGGACCGACCGCCAGCGTTCACACGGTTCAACGTATTCTTGCGCGATGGCTTTGCCTGCCAATATTGCGCGAGCCCGGACGATCTTACCTTCGATCACGTGGTGCCGCGCTCAAAGGGCGGGCGCACGACGTGGGAGAACATCGTCACCGCTTGCGCGCCGTGCAATCTGAGGAAGGGCGGCAAGTACGTCCATCATTCCGGCATGCGGCCCTACCGGCGCCCGCGCCGGCCGACGATGCACGAATTGCAGCATGTCGGCCGCCGCTTTCCGCCGCACCATTTGCACCAAAGCTGGATGGACTACCTCTACTGGGACGTCGTGCTGGACGCCTAGTCAGCGCGGCATGCTCGCGTGCTCGACGCAAAAGCCATCCGGCGTTGCTTCAAATCCCTGGCCATAACGCGTGAACGCGCCGGCGGCTTCAGCGCGCACCATCTGAAACGACGCGGCGGGCTGCATGTCTAGCGCCAGCACCAAACTGGCGGCGGCGATCGCTAGTGCTTGTGAAATACTCATATCCCTCGCTCCGATGGCGAGGCTTATGAGCGCGGTTCTTTGCAGCTGTTCGTCGGCGCTGAAATAAAGCTGAAATGTTCGGGGAGGGGCTCAGCCGAAGCCGGCCGACACACTCTCAAAGATGCCGGTCAGGTTGTCGCCGACAACGCCGACGGCCCCAATGATCACCATGCCAATCAACGAGGCGATGAGGGCGTATTCAATTGACGTGACGCCGCGCTCGTCGCGGAGAAATTTCACAATCATGCGGCGTTCCGTTCGATGAGGCGGTTGACGAGAACGACATCAGCCGGCGGCATGTCATGCGCGCGCAACTCTGCCGGTTGAACCCATTTTGCGGCCTGCGCCGAATTCGGGTCGAGCTTTATCACGCCGCCAAACTTGGTGACGACGTAAAGCGGCATCAGAAGATGGAAATCCGGGTACGCGTGCGAAGCAAACGCGAACGGATCGAGGGCGTCGGGCTCTACGTTCAAATCCAGCTCCTCCTTCAGCTCGCGAACGAGCGCTTGCTCGGGCGCTTCCCCCAGTTCGACCTTGCCGCCGGGAAACTCCCAGAGACCGCCGAGCTGCTTGTGCGCGGGCCGCTGCGTGATCAGCACACGGCCCGTTGAATCCAATAACGCGGCAGCTGCCACCAGAAGCAGCCGTCGCGGCGAAGGGGCACTATCGCTGGTTTGCATAAATATCCGGTGAGGCAAACTGGTTGACGCGCGTTAAGCACGCTAACCCTTCCAGCGCCTCTAGGAGGTTGGCAAGCCTTCTTCTTTCAGCGTTTGCTGCACCGCCGGGCGCGCGCGGATGCGTTCGAAGTAAGACGTCAGTTTTGCCGATACAGGAATTTCGAATCTCCGCGCCCAGTTCAGCACGACGAAGGCGTAGGCGTCGGCGACTGTGAATTGGCCGAGCAGGTAGTCCTTGTCGCCAAGTTTTTGCTCAAGAAGTTTATAGCGGTTCACCAAGTTTGCTGTCGCAGCAGCTTTGGCGTCATCGCTCGGGTTTTTGAAGAGTGGCGACGTGCCTTTATGAAGTTCTGTTGCGATGAAGTTCAGCGTCTCCAGGAAACGCCAGCGCTGCGGGCCTTCGGTGATTGCGAGGTTGGCTTTTGGGTTTTGATCCGCGAGGTATTGAAGCACGACTTGCGCTTCGGTGAGCACTTCGCCGTTGTCGAGTTCCAGCGCCGGCACCGCGCCTTGCGGGTTGATGCTGTAAAAATCCTTGCCGCTTTCGGTGGTGCGTTGCGCCGCAAACGTCACTTTATCCAGCGCGGTGTCGAGGCCGGCTTCGCGGATAATGATGTGTGGTCCGAGCGAACAAGCGCCGGGTACATAGTAGAGTTTCATGAGCAATCTCCGCGATCCAAGGGGGTGACTTAATTCGCCCCGCAAGCAGCTCAAGTGTCAGCGGTGTTCCTGGCCGCGTTTTAGCTTACCAAGGATTGATGACGGGCTGATTGCGCGTCTCTTGCGCTGCAAGAGCCGCTAGGCGCTGGGCAATGGCCGCGGCGCGCTCCGCGAGCTTGAACCAACGCTCCGCAGTGGCGAGGTCGCCGCGACGAATAGCGCGGCGGCCATGAACTGCGGCAATCAGAACGTCGTAAGGTTTAATTGCCATCAGGTGTTTCCTTGTGATGCGGACATGCGTCATCCTTGTTGGCCGGTGGGCCGGAAGTGCGCCTTCGCCAAGGCTGCGGCGGGACATTTTCGCTCGCGCGAAAATGGAGGGCGGGACGCGAGAGATCGCGCCTGGAATTTGCGCCGCGTGAACGGCGCGATACGACGCAGTCTCTCGCGTCCCGTGATTGCTTAGCGCCGGCTCGGGCGGGGCTGTTCTTTCACAACCTTGGCTCCGGTCGCCGGCGGCGTGAGGGTCGCGCTTATCCTTCGCGGTCCCCGGTGCGCTCCCTCGGTTTCCCTCGGGCTTCTCTTCTTCGGCTCTCGCGAGCTTGGAAGATCACGCTCAATCACCTCGCTCTCGCATCGGTGGATCAGTGGCCGACTGCCCTCCAGCGGAGCGATGCGCGGAGTTTAACGCCGCGGCGGAGGTGTAGGATAGATTTTTGCGTTGGCGTTGATTTGTAAGGCGCGGAGAGGAGGAAATGCGGGGATAGAGTGTTGCTCTGGGTGACACACACGCACGGGACGAGTGGTGTCAAGTTTGGTTCAGGTGTTGTGGGTGCGTGTGTGTCACCACGCGCTTCGGCGTCTCCGCCTAGCTCCGATAGTCGCCGTTGATCTCGACGTAGCGCTTGGTGAGGTCGCAGGTGAACATGCGGGCGCGGCCGGCGCCGGGCCCGACGGTGACGCTGATTTCCAGTTCGGCGCCCTTCATGTAGGCGCTCATCGCGGCTTCATCGTAATCTTCAGAGATCATGCCGTCGCGGGCGGCGTGGAGATCGCCGAAGCGCACGCCGATCATGTCGCGCTTCACCGGCTGATCGCTGCGCCCGATGGCCATGACGATGCGGCCCCAGTTTGCGTCTTCGCCGGCGATGGCGGTTTTCACCAGCGGGCTTTCGCAGATCGTGCGGGCGATGGCTTTGGCGGAGCCGTCGTTTGCCGCACCTTCGACGTTTACGGTCACCAGCTTGGTTGCGCCTTCGCCGTCGCGGACGATCTGGATGGCGAGATCGGCCAGCACTTTGGAAAGCGCAGCGCGGAAGTCGGCCAAGCGTTCGTCCTTCGCGTCGACGATCGGTTGCACATTGGCTTGGCCGGTTGCGAATAGCAGGACGCAGTCATTGGTGGAGCGGTCGCCGTCGACGGTGATTGAGTTGAAGCTGGTTTCGGTTTCTTGCCGCAGCAGTGTTTTCAGGATCGGCGCGGAGAGGGCGGCGTCGGTGAAGACGAAGGCCAGCATCGTCGCCATGTCCGGCGCAATCATGCCTGAACCCTTGGCGATGCCGGCGATGCGGACTTCGATGTCGCCGATTTTGCACGTCGCGCCGGAGCCTTTTGGAAACGTGTCGGTGGTCATGATCGCTGCAGCTGCGTCGGGCCAGCTCATCGGCGCCATTTCCATTTTGGGCAGCGCCGCGGCGATTTTGGAATCGTCCAGCAACACGCCGATCACGCCGGTCGAAGCCGAAAGCATCTCCCGCGCTTCAACACCAAGCTTTTCAGCCGCGCCCTCGAGCGAGCGTTTGCAGGCAGCGTCGCCTGCGGGGCCGGTGAATGAATTGGCGCAGCCGGCATTGACCAGCAGCCCGCGCGCGCCGCCGCGCGTGACGGAAAGCGCTTGCTTGCACCAATCGGTTGGGGCCGAGCCCACCGCGTTCGACGTGAACACGCCAGCCGCCCGTGTGCCCTTGGCGCAGCGGATGAGCAGCAGGTCGGGGCGATCGTGCTTGTAGAAACCGGCGCCGCCGATCGCAGCTTCGATGCCCGCGATCTGCGGCAGGTCAGGGAAGCGCGCGGGTGCGAGTGGGCTGATTTTGGAGTCTGGCTTCATGCGGAGCGCTCTAACAGACGATGCGCGCGGCGTCGCCCTTCGACAGGCTCAGGGTGACGCCAAAAACTGACGACGACGTTACGGCGTTGCGCCAGTTTCTTCTGGTTGCACCGGCTCCGCAGGGGGCTGCGTTGGCGGCGGGGCCGGACGTTGTGCTGGCGGCGTCGCTGGACGCTGTTGCTGCGTCACCGTTGGCGCGGGCGCTGCCGGCGGTTGCGTTTGCGGCGCGGGCGCTTGCGCACCGGTCACCCCGCCCGGACCCATCGGGAACGGGAAGGGCGGCGCGTTTGCGTCGGGCTGCGGCGTTGTCGGGCGCACAGGTGTCGCGTCTTCAGGCGCGGAGACTTCCCCGCCGGGCTCAACGCCTTCTTCTGGCTGACGCAGACGCTCAATGCGCGCGTCGCGCTCAAGCCGCTCCTGCAATTGCATGACTTCCTGGTAGCGCAACCAGTTGATGATCTGCGGACGGATCGTCTCGAGGCTTTGAACGCCAACGGCGCGGCGATCCATGAGCTGGAAGATGTGAAACTGATCGTCGAGTGCGATCGGTCCCATCAGGTTGCCGATCGTGGTGCTCTCGACCTCTTGGCGCATCGTCGTGTTCAGGTCGTTGAGCGAGCGGAAACCAAGATCGCCGCCGTCGCCGCTGGTATTTTGCTCGAAAGCGATAACTTCAAATCGTTCGCCCTGATCCAGCCGTCTTTTGGCCTGATCGGCGGCTTCCCGTGTTGGGAACACGATGTGACGGAGATGGACTTCCTCGCCTTGACCCAAGCGGCTCGCATTTTCGCGGTACAAGCGCTCGATCGCTTCGGGGTTGGTCGCGCGCGTGTCGATCTCTTCGTAAATGGAGGCGGCGAGAACGCGCTCGCGGGCGTTTTCGATCTGGCGGCGGACGTCCGCCCGCCGGTCGATGCCGCGCGCTTCCGCTTCCATCGCGAACAGCCGCATCTGAATGAGTTCTTCGAGCGCCAGGTAGAAGGCGTCCGAATTGGCGGCCAAATCCTCGGTTTCGCGCAACCAGCCACGTGCAACGGCGTAGGCGCGCACGTCCTCGATGTAGATCGGCCGGCCGTTGACCGTGGCCGCAACGATCGGGTCGGTGCCGCCCTCGCCGTCTCCCTCGGAATCACGTCCCAAACCGCAGCTGACGAGCGTCAGAGCTGCGGCGAAAAGAATTGCGGGGAGGAGGGCGCGCTTCAGCGTTGCCATGCGTTCTGCTTTCCTGACCAAGGCGCGTGCAAGGCTTACGCCCGCGTTCTGTGGGCCGCATTGACACGCCCTAGGGGCGCTCTTAAGTCTCGCGAGCGCACGTGTCGAGGGTGTTTTCGCACGCAAGCGCGCGTCAGTGGGTCGTTAAAAATCCAATTAACTCAAAGCACTAGACGCTATCTCCCGCGCCTCCTCCCAAGCGGCGCCTTAACCAATAGAACGCGCACATGCTGAACCTCGCCAAGCAGATTTTCGGCTCCGTCAATGAGCGCAAGGTGCGCCATCTGAAGCCGATGGTGCAGCGCATTAACGCCCTTGAGCCGACCTTTGAGGCCCTTTCCGACGAAGCGCTCCGCAACAAGACCAGCGAATACCGCCACCGCTTGGCGCGCGGCGGCAAGATTGATGAGGTTTTGCCGGAAGCTTTCGCGACCGTCCGCGAAGCCGCCAAGCGCGTCCTCGGCATGCGCCACTTCGATACGCAGCTCGTGGGCGGCATGATGCTGCATGCGGGCAAGATCGCGGAAATGCGCACCGGCGAAGGCAAGACGCTCGTCGCCACGCTGCCGACCTATCTCAACGCGCTTGAGAGCCGCGGCGTCCACGTCATCACCGTGAATGACTATCTCGCCAAGCGCGACAGCGAGTGGATGGGGCAGGTCTATCGCTTTCTCGGTCTTTCCGTGGGCGTCATCGTCCATGGCTTGTACGACAACGAGCGCCGCCAAGCTTACGCAGCTGACGTCACCTACGGCACGAACAACGAGTTCGGCTTCGACTATCTGCGCGACAACATGAAATACTCGCTCGGCGAGATGGTGCAGCGCGGCCACCGATTTGCGATCGTCGACGAAGTCGACTCCATCCTCATCGACGAAGCGCGCACGCCGCTCATCATCTCCGGGCCGACCGAAGATCGCAGCGAGTTCTACAAATCGGTCGACACGCTGATTCCGCTGCTGCGCCCCGAGCACTTCGAGCATGACGAGAAGCAGCGTTCGGTGGTTTACACCGAAATCGGCTCTGAGCGTATGGAAGAGATGCTGGTCGAGCGCGGCCTGCTGCAAGGCTCGCTCTACGAGCCGGCCAACGTTACGCTCGTGCACCACGCCAACCAGGCGCTGCGCGCGCACAAGCTCTTCCACCGCGACAAAGACTACATCGTCAAAGACAGCGAAATCGTTTTGATTGACGAATTCACCGGCCGCATGATGGCGGGCCGGCGTTTGTCGGAAGGTCTGCACCAGGCGATCGAAGCCAAGGAAGGCGCGCAGGTTCAGCCTGAGAACCAGACGCTCGCGTCGATCACGTTCCAGAACTATTTCCGCCTTTACGACAAGCTCAGCGGCATGACCGGCACGGCCGCGACCGAAGCCGCGGAATTTGGCGACATCTACAAGCTCGATGTTGTCGAAGTGCCGACCAATCGGCCGGTGAAGCGCATTGACGTCGACGATGAAGTCTATCGGACGGCGAAAGAGAAATACAAAGCCGTCATCGTCGACATCGAAGAAACCTATCGCAAGCAACAGCCGGTGCTCGTCGGCACTGTGTCGATCGAGAAGTCTGAGTATCTCTCGACCATGCTGAAGCAGCGCGGCATTCCGCACCAAGTGCTGAATGCGCGCTATCACGAGCAAGAAGCGCAGATCATCGCGCAAGCGGGCGTCCCCGGTGCAGTGACCATCGCCACCAACATGGCTGGCCGCGGCACCGACATTCAGCTCGGCGGCAACGTTGATACGCGCATGAAGGCGGCGCTGAAGGGCGATGAAACGCCCGATCAGATCGCCGCGCTGAAGCGTCAGATCACTGTTGATGTCGAGCAGAAGAAGCGCGTTGCCATTGAAGCTGGCGGTCTCTACGTGCTCGGCACCGAGCGTCACGAAAGCCGCCGCATCGATAACCAGCTGCGCGGCCGTACTGGCCGGCAAGGCGATCCTGGCAAGTCGAAATTCTACATCTGCTTAGAAGACGATCTGCTGCGCATCTTCGCGGCGGAACGTCTTGACGCGATCATGCGCAGCCTGGGCATCCAGGAAGGCGAGGCGATCATCCACCCATGGATGAACAAGGCGCTCGAAACCTCGCAGCGCCGCGTCGAACAGCGCAACTTCGAGATCCGCAAAAATCTTCTGAAGTACGACGACGTTATCAACGACCAGCGCAAGGCAATCTTCGAGCAGCGTATCGAGTTCATGCGCACCGCCGATGTAGCGCCGATCGTGAAGGATATGCGCCACGATGTGGTCGAGAAGCTGGTTTGGCGCCACATGCCGGAGAAGGCGTATCCAGAACAGTGGAACACGCCCGAGCTCATGATCGAAGCCGAAGAAATTTTCGGCTTCACGACGCCTGTTGATCAGTGGGCGCGGGAAGAGGGCATCGCTCAGCAAGAGATCGTCGAGCGGCTGACGCGCGAAGTCGATCAAGCCTACGCGCAGAAGGCCGCGATGCTTGGTCCGGAGCGTTTGCGTGCGGTTGAAAAGCAGGTTCTGCTCAGCGTTGTCGATATGCGCTGGCGCGAGCACTTGTCGTTCCTCGACCACCTGCGCTCGGTCATCCACTTGCGTGGCTACGCCCAGCGCGATCCGCTGAACGAGTTCAAGACCGAAGCGTTCACGCTATTCGAGCGTATGCTGCTCGATCTGCGCACCACGATCACGCGGATGTTGCTGCGCTTGCAGATCGGCCAGGCCGACGAAGCAGCTTTGGCGCCGCGCGCGCCGACGCAAACGGTCGAGATCCACCAAAATCCGGATACCGGCGAAAACGAAATGGCGCGCCGCGGCGACGATGTGCCTTCGCTCGCGCCGGAAGGCTTCGATCGCCACGATCCGTCGACCTGGGGCAAGGTCAGCCGCAACGCGCCGTGCCCGTGTGGATCAGGCAAGAAGTTCAAGTATTGCCACGGCCAAGAGGCGGCGACCGCCTAACGGCGTCCAGGCTGGAACGTGAGCGGCTGATCCGCCGGGATCGCGCTCACGATCCGGTAGGTCAGCGTGCCTGCATTCAAGGATTGCAGCTCGATCTGCGCGCCGTTGAACGTAACGGTGCGCGGCATATTTGCTGCGCGTATCGCTTCGCGCTGATCGCTGACAGATGCGCTCACCGCGCCTTCGCGCGAACGCAAATCCAGCACCGCAGTTTCTCCAACGACCCGCGCCGCGAGTTCGAGCATCACTGGCGCGATCCGGTGTTGTTGCAACGGCGTGAACGGCACTGGAGAGGGGATTGGCGCGCTGGCGAGCGTAATCGCGCCGCCGCTGACGTGCGGCACAGGCGGCGCTTCCCACGCCCCGCTAACAGAGCGTGTCGCTGTCACGTTTACCTGCATGTAGGCCAGATAATCGAACACGCGATCACCATTGGTGTCGGCGAGGCAGGTGCGCGTGATCAGCGGCGGCCGGATTGGGCTGTAGACGTTGGTCTCAACCGTAGCCGTGCAGAACGCGCGCACATTGCGCCGTTGCTGTAGCAGCACCGGAAATAACTCCGTGCCGGGCGAGATGCTGAGGGCAATCGAAGCATTGCCAACCGGTATCGAACCCGCGACCGGCGCATCCACACGCACCGCGCCGATGACATTGGCTTGCTGTGAAAGCAGCACGGCGGCGCCGGTCGTCGTTTGTGGCTCGGCGTTGAACTCGGTCGTTACCGGCGCAAGCACCGGCGAGCCGACATCGGTGATCGCTGCGGGCGGCGCTGTCTGCGCCATGAGCAGTGGCGCGAGCAGCAGTGCGGCAAGCGAAAGGCGGCGGTGCATCAATTTGCGCCCGCGAGTTGGGTCAGCAAAATGCGCCAATGTGTTAGGCCCTCATAAAAGCTCCGTACCGGCACGCGCTCGTTGAGGCCGTGGGCGAAATCGTCGGCGTCGCCAATGAAGACAGCGCCGACGCCGTAAGTCGGAATACCGGCGGCGCGGAAGAAGAGGCCGTCCGTTGCGCCAGCCGACATGTACGGAGAAATTACCGCGTCGGGATAAATCGCATGCACCGCGCGCGCTGAAGCTTGCATGACGTCCGGGCGAAGCGGTGATGCATCGCTTGAGTTCGATGGCCCGAGCGGCGTCACATCTACTTTGTTTCCAGCGATGGCGCGCAATTCGGAAAGCACGTCAGCAACTGCGACGCCCGGAAAGATGCGGCAGTTCACGGTGGCCGTTGCGGATTGCGGCAGCGCGTTCTCGGCATGGCCGCCGCCCAGCATCGTTGCGACGCATGTCGTGCGCATCATCGAGTTCAGCGAAACATTGCGCGACAGTGTGCGGGCTGCGACGCGGTCGCCGGGGTGATCCGCGAAACGACGTAAAGCGGCCGCCTCGGGGCCTGGAAACACTCTCGCCGCATTGCGGAAGCTCTCGATGCTGGTGTCGTTCCACATCACTGGAAACTGAAACGCGCGCAGACGTGTGAGGGCGTCGCCCAAATCGTAGATCGCGTTGTCCTCGCGCGGTTGCGAAGAATGGCCACCGGGATTGCGCGCCGTGAAGGTAAAGCTCGCATATGTCTTTTCCGCTGTTTGTACGACGAAGGCGACACCGCGGCCGTTAGCGTCGAGTTGGCCGCCACCCGCATCAGAGTTCAGCGCAAATTCCGCATCGCCCAACAAGGCGCGATTTTGTGTGAGCAGCGCCTCTGTGGTCGCGCCGGTGGTTTCTTCATCGCCGGAGAACCAGACGATCAGATCGCGCGCCGGGGTGAAGCCTTCCGCGCGCAGGGTCAGGAATGTCGACGTGAGTTGTGCGATGCCGGCCTTGTTATCGATTGTACCGCGTCCGAAAAAGAATCCGTTCTCTTCGACCAACGTGAATGGGTCTCGCTCCCAATCGCTGCGCAGCGCCGGCACCACATCCATGTGCGCCATAAGCAAAATTGGCCGCCCGCCCGAGCCGTTGCCGCGATAGCGCACCACGAGGCCCGCCGTGCCGTTCAGCGGCAGCACGTGCACATCTTCGGCCGCAAAGCCGCCTGCGCGAAAAAGACCTGCGAGATATTCGGCCATGGCCGGCGTCTGCGCGCCGTGCACGGACGTGTCGAAGGCGATGATGCGCTGATAGATTTCGCGCGCCTGTGTACGTTGTTCAGCGCTCGGTGTTTGCGCTGCCGCCGGTCCCGCAGCGGCAAAAGCGAAGAGGGCGCTCAAGAGCAGCGCCCGGATCCATCCGGCCATCAAAATCCCCAATCGTTTCAGGCATGCTGGCGGCGGGTTAGCGCTTTGGCAAGAGATTGGGCGCAGGGCTAGGCAGATGTCTCTCGCGCACGCGCCCGTCAGCACAGCCGCGCCGACTTTTGCGCGGTGGGAGCCCGTTGCAGCCGCTTTGTGCCTGGCGCAATTTTCCGAACCTTTGTTCGCCGCCGTCGCGCAAAGCCAGGGTTTCACCGATCCGCCGGGCTACGCGCGTGCGTTCTTCTTGCCGGTGTACGCATTTCTGGCGTGGGTCATGTGGCGCGATCGGGCGCAGGCGTTCGCCGCCGCGCGCGCCATGCCACTGCTGATCGGTTTGCTTGCGCTTGCCGCGCTCTCGACGCTCTGGTCGATCGATAGCGGCGCGACGTTGCGCCGGTCTGTTTGGCTGGCGCTGACGATCGCGTTCGGGCTCTATCTGGCATGGCGCCACGATTGGAAGTCGCTGCTCAATGTTCTTGCTGGCGCCTTCATCGTTCTCATTGCTGGGTCGTTCGCGTTAGGCCTGCTGGCGCCGAGTGTTGGCCGCATGACGTTCGAACACCCAGGCGCTTGGTCCGGCCTTTGGACTCATAAGAACACGCTCGGCGGCATCATGGCGCTTGGCGTAGGCATCAGCACCGCCGCGGCTATCGTGACGCCTGAGCGCCGCAAGCTGTGGATCGGTTGCGCCATTGCCGCTCTTGCGCTCGTGCTGCTCTCAACTTCGAAAACCGCGCTGATCGCCTCGATGCTTGGCGTCGGCACGATTGTGTTCGCCATGATGATGCGCCGCGGCCCAGTACACATGATTATTGCGCTCGCCAGCGCAGCAGTGGTTGTCGTCACCGGCGCCGGCATCATCCTGCTCGCGCCCGATCTCATCGTCGCCGCGCTTGGGCGTGATCTTACGCTCACTGGCCGCACCGACATTTGGGAAGCTTCGGCGCGCTTCGTCGAAGCCAAGCCTTGGCTCGGGTATGGCTATTACGCGTTCTGGCTGCCCGACACCGGCCCTGCTTTTTGGGTGCGCGAAGCTGTGGCTTGGCAGGTCGCGTCTGCGCATTCGAGCTGGCTTGAGCTTGCGCTCGGCGTTGGCCGTATCGGCGTCATTCTCTTTGCTCTGCAATTGCTGGCGACGCTCGCGCGCGGCGCCGGTGTCACGTTGCAGCCCAGCGCTGGGCTCTGGGCGCCGGCATTTCTCATAACGTTTGCGCTCTACACATTGAGCGAAAGCCACGCGTTGCAGGCCAACAACATTTTCTGGATCATCTACGTAGCCGTCGCCGCGCGACTGGCGCTCGACGCAAGGCAACACCGCGCATGACTGCGATCATTATTCTCGGCGTCGATCCTGGCCTCAATAAATGCGGGTGGGGTCTGGTGGTGAGCGAAGGCTCGCGTCTCAGCCATATCGCCCATGGCGTGATCAAGCCGTCGCAGCAACAGCAGCTCGCGTCCCGCCTGCATGATCTGTACGAAGGTCTTTCAGACGTTATCGAGAAGTATCAGCCGCACGAGGCTGCGGTCGAAGAGACGTTTGTAAACTCCAACGCGCGCGCTGCGCTGGCGCTCGGCCAAGCGCGCGGTGTGGCTATGGCGGCCGCTGCCCGGCGCGGTCTTCTGGTTGCGGAGTACGCGCCAACGACGATCAAGAAGGCGGTTGTGGGCTCAGGCGCTGCCGATAAGACCCAGATCGCCTTTATGGTGCAGCGTCTGCTGCCCACCGCGGGCGCCGTCACCGCGGACGCTGCCGATGCGCTTGGCGTCGCGCTTTGTCACGCCGCCCATGGCGGATTTAAACGGCGCGCGCGCGTCTAAGGAACCGGAGCCAGGGGCCGTGCGTTGCTGCCGCCAGGACCGGTTGCATTCTCGGTCCAGACGAGGCGGGCGGCCTTATGGACGATAAGCCAGGCGAAGTCCCCGAACTGCAAGACTTACTCGCGTCCCTGCGGCGGAACGAGGCGCGGCTGCATGGTGTGCTCAACAGCATTTCTGATGGCTTCTACGCCGTAGATCGAGATTGGCGTCTCACCGAGTTTAACGCCGCCGCCGAACGCTATTTCCGCATGCAGCGCGCCGACGTCATTGGCCGCGACTATCGAGAGCTGATCAGCGCCGCGAGCGAAGAGCTCAAAACACTGACGCGCGCCGCCATGAATGGCGCGCCAATGGCGGTCATGGAATCGCAATCGCTCTATCGGCCGGATCGCTACGTCGAGGTGCGTATTGCCTCCACGGACGAGGGCTTCTGCGTCGCGCTGACCGACATCACTGATCGCTTGCAGTCGCGCTCACGGCTGGAGACCGCCGTCTCGGAACGCACGGAAGAACTCCGCGAGAGTGAAGCGCGCCTGCGCAGCATCATCGAGACCAGCCACTTGTTCCAAGGTCTCATGGGTCCTGATGGCGGGTTGCTGGATTGCAACGCAGCTTCGCTACAGGCGATCAAAGCGCGCAAGGAAGATGTCGTCGGCCAAAAGTATTGGGAGACGCCCTGGTTCAGCGGCACCGACGATATGCCGGCATTCATCGAGCAAGCCGTCGCTCGCACTGCGGCAGGGGAGGTCGTCACGCGCCCGAATATGCGGCTCAACTTGCCGACGGGCGTGCGGTCCTTCGATTTCACCATGCGTCCGATCCGCGACGCGAGCGGCGCCGTCATCTCGTTGGTGCATGAAGCCCACGAAATTACTGCGCGGCTGAAGGCCGAAGAAGACTTACGCCAGATCCAAAAGTTGGAAGCAGTAGGTCAGCTCACCGGCGGTGTGGCGCACGATTTCAACAATCTGCTGATGGTGATCTCCGGCGGGCTCAACATGCTGAGCCGATCACCGGACGAGGAAAAGCGCGCCATGCTGATGTCGCGCATGCATGAGGCCGTCGATCGCGGCGCCAATCTCACAAAGCAATTGCTCGCATTTTCGCGCCGTCACCAACACAGTGCTGAATCGATCAGGCTGCCGGCCTATTTTTCGGGATTGAGTGATCTGCTGAGCCGTAGCTTGGGTGTTAATGTGCGCGTTGCGATCGATGTGCCCGATGACGTCGCGCCTGTGCTTGCTGATCCAAATGCGTTGCAGCTGGCGCTGCTCAATCTCGCCGTGAATGCGCGCGACGCGATGGAGGATGCCGGCATCGTCACCATTCGCGCGCGGAATGGCACGTCGCGCGAGCCCGCCGCCGCCTGCGTGACGATCTCCGTCGCCGATACCGGCTCTGGCATGACGCCGGAAGTTCGTCAGCGCATCTTCGAGCCGTTCTACACTACCAAGGAGATCGGTAAGGGTTCAGGTCTCGGTCTTGCGCAGGTTCACGGCTTCGCTCAGCAATCAGGCGGCCATGTCGAGGTCGAAAGCCGGGTCGGCGAGGGTACGACGTTTACGCTCGTCCTGCCGCGCGGCGCGGCGACGGCCGAGGTGGAGGCGCCACTGGTGCAAGCAGCGCCAGAAGCCGCCGACGCCGCGGGCGACGCACTTTTGGTGGAGGATGATGACAACGTCGCCGCACTGACCGGCGAAATGCTGAGCCACCTCGGCTGGCGCGTGACGCGTGTCGCCAGCGCCGAAGCCGCGCTAGGCGCTATTACCAACGGTCTCGATGTTGGCCTCGTTTTCTCAGACGTGATGATGCCTGGCGGCAAAAACGGCATTGAACTCGCGCACGCGCTGCGCGAGCGCCACGTTGGCCTGCCGATCGTGCTTGCAAGCGGTTACACTGAAGCCGTGCAACGCGACGCCGAACGCGCTGGGCTGCCGCTGCTTGCCAAGCCCTTTAATATTGAGGCGTTGGCGGCCGCGATCGATACGGCGCGCCAATCGGGCTACCAAATAGTGACGCGCTGATCCGGCGGCAGATACAGCGCATCGCCCGGCTGCACGTTGAAGGCTTCGTACCAAGCATCCATGTTCCGCGCCGGGCCGTTGATGCGATAGCGCGCCGGCGAGTGTGGTCCGGTCATCACCTGATTGCGCAATGCTTGTTCGCGTTGAATCATTTTGCGGTGCTGCGCCCGGCCCATGAAGAAGCGTTGCAGGCCGGTCGTGCCTTCGAGCACCGGCGGCTCGGCGCCGCTCAGCGAAATACGATAGGCGTGCAGCGCCACTTGCAGTCCGCCGCAATCGCCGATGTTTTCGCCGAGCGAGAGGCGCCCGTTCAGGCGCAAGCCGGGCAAGGGTTCGAACTGGCTGTATTGATCGGCAAGGCGATCTGTGACTTCGCGGAAGCGGCGCACGTCGTCTTCGTTCCACCAATCGCGCAGCACGCCTTGCGCGTCGGACTTTGCGCCTTGGTCATCAAATCCGTGACCCATTTCGTGGCCGATGACGCCGCCAATGGCGCCGTAGTTTACAGCTGGATCGGCGTTGGGATCGAACAGCGGCGGCTGCAGATAGCCTGCAGGGAAGACGATCTCGTTGAACGGTGGATTATAATAGGCATTCACCGCGTGCGGGACCATGAACCATTCTTCGCGGTCGCTGGGGCGGCCCAAGCGCGCAAGATCGTTCGACCAATCCCAAAGCGCAAAGCGGTGCGCATTGCCGAAGGCGTCGCCGGGGCGGACGTCGTAGCCTGAATAATCTTTCCAACGATCCGGATAGCCGATCTTCGGGCGGAAGGTGGCGAGCTTTTCGCGTGCGCGCACTTTGGTTTCCGCGCTCATCCACGATGATTGATCGATGCGTTCGCCGTAGGCGCGGCGCATATTCTCAACGAGCGCGAGCGCCTGCGTCTTGGTTTCCGGCGGGAAGTGGCGGGCGACGTAAAGTTCGCCGATCGCCTCGCCGAGAGAGCCGTTTGTGGCTTGAGTAGCGCGCTGCCAGCGGTCGCGCTGGCGCTGTGCGCCGCTGAGTTGCCGGCCGTAGAAATCGAACACTGCGTCATCAAGCGTGCGCGGCAGCACTGCGGCGCGGGCGCGAACGTAGTGCCAGGTCATGTAGCTCTGCCAAGTTGAAACTGGCGTCGTCATGACAAGGTTCGCCAGCGGTCCCATGGCGCTGAGTTCGGCGACGACAATTTCATCCGCCGCGCCAAGTCCGCGCGCCTCGAAATGTGCGTCCCACGGATAGCTGGGGGCGAGCGCGCGGACTTGCGCCTTGCTCATCAGATTGTAGGTGCGCTCGCGTTCGCGCCGGTCAGCGACCGGCCAATGCAGTTCGGCGATCTGCGTCTCCAGCGCCATGATCGCACGCGCTTTGGCCGCGCCATCGCTTTGGCCGACGAGACCCAGCACGTTGGCGCATGCCGCTTCATAGCCTGCGCGCAGCTCCGGCATCTGGCGATCTGCACGGCGATAATATTCGCGCTCGGGGAGGCCGAGACCGCCGTGACCCATTTGCGTGAGGTAGCGATCCGGGTTGCGCTCATCGAGGCCGATGCTGATGGCGATCGGGAACGACGCGCCATTGCCGGGGGTGGCGACGAAACGCACGACGTCTTCATGCGTGCGGAACGATGCAATCTGCGTCAGTGCCGGCTCGATGGGCACGAGGCCGCGCGCGTCGATGGCGTCGTGATCCAAATAGGCGTTGTAGAAATCCGCGATCTTTTTGCGGTTCGAGCCAGGCGCGCCACCGGCGGCTGCGGCCTCTTCGATGATCGCACGCACGTCATGCTCGGCTTTCACGGTGAGCATGTCGTTGGTGCCCCACGAGGTGCGGTCTTCGGGGATGGTGTTGTTGCGCATCCACGTGCCGTTCACGTACTCGAAGAAGTCGTCGCCCGGCTTCACGTTGGGATCGATCGAGGTCATGTCGATGCCGAAGGCGCCGATGACGGCGCGTCCGGTTGATGCTGTGCCCGAGCCTGCGCCGCTGGAGGCGCAGCCTGCGAGAAGGGCAATGGAGGATGCCGTAACGGCGCGGCGTGTGAACATGGTCGGGTCCCCTGAAAGATCGGCGCGTTGTGCCGCAATCAAGGGGCAGGCGCTACTTCGCTCAACGGGTTTGAGACGAGCCGCCGTCCACGCGCGGCGGATTTAGGCGCGCGTGATCAGCCCATAGGCGAGGAGCGTCGAAACCAGTCCGTCGGCCTTCTCGACTTTGAGGTCGCCGAGGCCGAATGCCGTGCCGCCCAACGCAAGTTCCAAAGCGGGCCGTTGCTCCGGCGCGAACTTCAGCTCACCACCGGCGCAGACAACCACCACGTCGTCGCCATCCTCGGCAACGCGCGAGGGCGTGCGCGCTTGCGCTTGAAAACGATCGCTTGCGTTGATGGCTATCGCGTCGCGCACGGCAAAGCGATTGTGCGCCGGCCGTGAGCGGATGAACGTATCCACCATGAGATCGAGCGCCGGATCAAGTTGCACTTCGTCCGCCAGTCCGCGCACGAGCGTCTTCAAATGCTCATGTGCCTTAGCGCGGTCGAAATCGGGTTGCGCAAATCCGGGCGGCAAGCTGCGGCGCAGTTCAGGCGAGCGCAGCGCGACTTCCGACACGGCTTCCAGCATGAGATCGGCCCAGGTCCGCGTGATCAGGCCGACAGTGATGTGCAGCGATGCTTTGTCGCCTGAGGTTTGCGCATCGTGCATCAACCCGCGCGGGACGTACGCGCAATCGCCCGGTTTCAGCACAAATTCCTGACGCAGCGCACCCGGTTCGTGCTGACCTAGCTGAAAGCCTTCACCACGGAAGGGGATCGCGATCGGCATCTCGTAAAGCCGCCAGACTTTTTCGCCCTCGACTTGGATCACGAGCACGTCGTGATTGTCGTAGTGCGTGCGAAAGCCCTGCGCGTTCGGCGGGGTCAGATAGATGTTGGTCTGCACGTGCGATGAGAAGACGTGCTCAAGGCCCCGGCACAGCCGCGATAGCGCTGGATCGAACTGGTGTGCTTGGTTCAGAACGATGGTCGCGCCGCGCCGGTAGTGATCCGCCACCGCGCCGCGATCGATGAAGCTCGCGCCATCGACGTACGAATCTGAATCGACGTTGGCCTCTGCGTTGGCAAGCGCCAGCTGGCCCTCGCGCAGATCCAAAGTTGTGACGATGCGATCTATATCGTCGATTGAAATGAGACCCGCGAAACGCTCGGGCGCATCGTGATGCACCACAAGCGCTTCGCGCTCATAAACGCGCGCGAAGAAATCGTCCTCACGCCCAGCCCCAATGAGGTAGCCGAGCGGATCTACGAGCCACGGCTCGCGCGACATTGTTTGACTTACCAGTTGCGGCGCGGGCCGCGTCCGTAGCTTGCACGGTCAGCAGCTGAGCCGCTGTCGCCGTCAGTGAGGCCGGTTTGGCTGTTGCGGGTTGCGCCACGGCCGTTGCCGCCATTGTCCGCGTTGCCGCCGGAATCTGAGTCGGTCAGGCCGGAGCGGCTGTTTCCGCCGCCGCCACCACCACCGCCGCCACGACCGTAGCCGCCGCGGTCTGAGCCGTTGCCAGAATCGTTGTCGGTCAAGCCGGTGCGGCCATAGCCAGAACGGTCGGCGCCGTTGCCCGAGTCATTGTCGGTGCGGCCCGTGTAGTTTTGCGCTTCGGCTTTGCCGGTGATCAGCGCTGTCGCGCCGCCTGCGATCAATGCGCCGCCAGCGATGCGCGCCATGAAAGAGCGGCGATTGAGTTTTTTCTTATCGGACATGCGCATCCCCCGGAATCGACTACTGCGAATTAATCGCAAAAACCTCTGTCCCTCGGGCGAATCGTAACATGCCTCGCAAAGCCTGTAAGCGTGAGAGTGGTTCGCAAGAGGCGCGTTTCCGGGAACGCGCGAATCCGATCAGGCAGAAGTAAGAGGTCAGAATGATCGGGTTGTTGAGCGGTACTGTTGCGGCGGTCGGTGAGGACACTGCGCTGATCGATGTTGGGGGCGTCGGTTACGTCGTCCAATCGGGCGGGCGAACGCTTGCGCGTTTGCAAGTCGGCAGCCCGGCGCGGCTCTTTATCGAGACGCACGTGCGCGAAGATGCGATCAAGCTTTTTGGCTTTGCGTCGGAAGAAGAGCGCGCGTGGTTCGCGCATTTGCAAACCATTCCAGGCGTCGGCGCTAAGGTGGCGCTCGGTATTCTCGACACGATGCCGCCGGATGCGCTCGCGGATGCTATCGCTATCCAGGATAAGGCCGCGTTCGCTCGCGCCAATGGTGTCGGCCCCAAGCTCGCTGCGCGTCTCGCGACGGAGTTGACGGGCAAGGGCGGTCCAAAAGGTTATATCGGTTTGGGCGGGACGGCCCCGCGCGCCAACACTGCGGCATCTGTCTCGGCTAGCGGCGCGCGCGCTGAAGCGGTTTCGGCGCTGGTCAATCTCGGCATCGATCAATCGAGCGCCGCGCGCGCTGTCGCTTCAGCCGCCAAGCAGTTCGAAGCCGACGCGCCGGCGCCTGAACTCATCCGTGCAGCGCTGAAAGAAGTTAGCCGCTAGTGTAAGGATCGCACCTCCGCCGCCGTCTAAGATAGCGAAACGGAGCGGGTGTGGACGAAGAGCGCTTTCAGATTTGGGTGACGGAGCACATCGGCGTGTTCCATCGGATCGCGCGCGCCTTTGCGACTGGCGCCGATCAGCACGACCTGCTGCAAGAGCTCCTTATCAGCGTTTGGCGCGCCGCGCCCGCGTTTCGCGGCGATAGCGCGCCGGCCACTTTCATCTTCCGCGTCGCGCACAATCGCGCGCTGACGTGGCGGCGTGGCGAAACGCGCCGCCGTCGCCGCGATACCGAATATCAGCGCCTGCATGTTGAGGTGGAGAGCGGCGAGGACCCGTTGCTTGAGCGCCTCTACGGCGCGATCCGGCAGCTCGAACCGCTGGATCGTTCGCTCGTGCTCCTAGCGCTCGAAGGTCAGAGCTACGCCGAAATCGCGGCGCTTCACGGCCTGTCCGAAACCAATGTCGGCGCGCGTCTAACGCGTGTGCGGAAGAAACTTATCCAACTCACGGAGGACGCCCCATGAATTATGAAGCACTGCAAGCCGCCTGGGCTTCGAACGCCAACAATCCGAACGCCGCGGCGAGCGCTTACGTCATCGCCGAAGCGCAAGCGACTTTGACGCAGCGCCGCACGCAGCTGCGTGGATTGCTCGCGTTCGCCGGCGTGATGCTGACGATCCCGCTCGCGTTGATGGGACTCGATATTGTCACGGGGCAGGTCGATGCCATCGATCTGACGCGAGAGTGGGGGCTTATCCCATTCGCGTTGATCCCATTCGTGGCGCTGTTCTTGATTGCGCGACGCGCCGCGCCGGGCACGGTGCCAACAGGCTCATTGCTCGAAACCTTCCGCGCGCTGCGCGCCGACAACAGCGCTGCGCGGCTGCGGATTTTCATCATTGGCGGCAGTATGGTCGCGTTCGCGCCGCTTCTGTTCGTACTGCTCAATCAACTCGTCGCCACGGGAAAAATGGCGCCGCACGAGATGCAGAGCGCGGCGCTTGTACTTGGCGGCGCCCTGGCGTTGGGCGCGTGCTGGATGGCGGTGAAATATGTTGTTCAGCTCGCACCCGAGCAGCGTCAGCTCAATGCGTTGATCGCTCAGTATGAGGCGAGTTAGCGCGGTTTAAGCGATGTTTGTGATCTCGACTTCGTGCCCCGCCACTGGGGCGGTATCGCCCACGCTCTTGCCGAGCACGGCGCGCGCTAGTGGTGAGACATGGCTCAGCGTGCCGTGTTCGGGCGCGGCTTCGTCTTCGCCGACGATGCGGAACGTCTGCGAACGCCCGTCATCGCGCGTGATTGTGACCGTGCAGCCGAAGCGCGCGACCTCGAAATCGTGCGGCGGCGGGACAAGTTGCGCAGTGCTTCGCCGCGCAGTCCAATAACGCAGATCACGGGCGATCCGCGCGCGTTCGTTGCGATCCTCTCCGGCGTTCGAGAGTACATCGCTTAGCCGTGCAACCTCCGCCTCGATTGCGGCGAGGCCCTTACTGGTGACGAAATTTGGCGCCGTCGAGATCGGCCGTTCGGGCAAATCTTCGACGGCGTCGTCATCTTCTTTGACAAAGGCGCGGCTCATAGCTCTTGAGCATAGGCCGCGCACCAGCGTGAACAAGGGGCTCAGGCCGGTTTGGCGCTCGCGGCGGGGCTGGCTTCGAAGCCGAACATCGGCCGCATCTCGCAGACGCCTTCCCACTCAGGCCAATATTTGCTGTGTAGGTCCATGAAGCTTTCGGCCGCGGCGATCGCTTCTTCGCGCGTTGCGAACTCGAAGATGGCGAAGCCGCCGAGGACTTCCTTGGTCTCGGCGAAGGGGCCGTCAGTCAGCTTGAGCTTGCCGCGGCGCGATTCAATGCGGGCGCTGCCCATTGCGGTCGGCAGGAGACCGCCGCGCGCGAGCATGCGGCCAGCCGCCATCTCTTCCTCGGTCAGCTTTTCGATTTCGTCGATCATGCGCTGTGGCGGGACAGTGCCGGTCTCGACGCCGGAGGTCAGAAACATGTACTGCATCGGTGGTCCTCTTGATGGCCAGAAGTGGCGCTGACCAAAGGACGAAGGTCCATCTCAAAAGCCGACGTTTCAATTTTACACTTATCCACAGGCGCTGCGCGGAACAATCCGGAAACCCGAATCGAGCTAGGAAGGCCCATGTCCGAAGCAGAACGCCTCGTTGCAGCCGATCGCATGCCCGGAGAGGGCGCTGATCGCGCGCTCCGTCCGCAGGGGTTTGACGAGTTCGTCGGCCAGCGCGCCGCTAAAGCCAATCTTCGCGTGTTCGTCGACGCCGCCCGCGCGCGCGGCGAGGCCATGGACCATGTGCTGTTGTTCGGCCCGCCGGGCCTTGGCAAGACGACGCTTTCGCAGATCGTCGCGCGTGAGCTTGGCGTCGGCTTCCGTGCGACCAGCGGTCCGGTGATTGCGCGCGCTGGCGATCTCGCCGCGCTGCTGACCAATCTCGAACCGCGCGACGTGCTGTTCATCGACGAGATCCATCGCCTCGCACCGGCGGTCGAGGAAATTCTCTATCCGGCGCTTGAGGACTATCACCTCGACATCATCATCGGCGAAGGACCATCAGCGCGGAGTGTGCGCATTGATCTCGCGCCGTTTACGCTCGTCGGCGCCACGACGCGCGCGGGCATGTTGTCGACGCCGCTGCGCGATCGTTTCGGCATTCCGGTGCGGCTCGAATTTTACGACGCCAATGAATTGCTCAGCATCGTCACCCGCGCCGCCGGCAAGCTCGGCGCGCCGATCACCACCGAGGGCGCGATGGAAATCGCCAAGCGCGCCCGCGGCACGCCGCGCGTTGCGGTTCGCTTGCTCCGCCGCGTGCGTGATTTCGCGGGTGAGGACGTTATCGATGTCGCTGTCGCCGATCGCGCGCTGAAGCGGCTTGAAGTCGATAGCGATGGGCTCGATCTCTTGGATCGCCGCTATCTGCATGCTTTGGTCGAGACCTATTCTGGCGGGCCAGTTGGTGTTGAAACGCTCGCCGCTGCGTTGGCCGAGGCCCGCGATGCGCTGGAAGACGTGATCGAGCCTTATCTGATGCAACAAGGCTTCGTCATGCGCACGCCCCGCGGCCGCATGGCTGCGCCAAAAGCGTATGAGCGGCTGGGGAAGAAGGCGCCGAGCGGCGCACCGGCGACGGGGAGTCTGTTCGGGGAGAAGTAGGCTTAGTCGCTCAATACCGTTCGCCCCAACTTCTTGGGCGCAACCGCGATATAACTCTGTTTCAGCCAGCCACGCAGTGTCGCCAACTCCCCGAGCACATCATCATCGGCGGCGAAGTGCGCAGTGACCCAATTGTATTGCTTCCACCAACCGCGCGCCGGGCGCACGAAAGGAAGCTCTTCGGCCATCTCGGCGGAGATCGGCAACTTCATGATGATCGTGAGCGCGTCGAGCGGTTGGGCTTTTTCACCAAACACGCAGAACATCTTTTTGCGCACATAGAGCCCGCGAGTGGGCGGCCAAGCTGGGCCGGTGGACGTCTCAGGGAAGGTGAGACCAAGCGCCGTGAGCTCTGCTTCGGCCCGTTGGTGCGGTGTCTGCGACATCGCGCGAGGCTAGCATGATTTGAGGCGGCGCAGAACGCGCGTTCGGCACGCGCATATTTCGCCAAATCCGTGTGCCGCCTTTCAGCGCAGGCGCCGCCCCGGCAGTGTTTCGGTATAACAGCGCACGCGGAGGCGGCGTCCGATTTCGAGCGAAATCGGCGCGGCGCATCTCAAACTTCCTCGTGGCCCGCTTACATCAAATGCGTAGCCGTGGCGCCAATCATACAAGATTGGCGGAGGGCGAGAGGGAAGAGACAAGATGTCTGAACTGTTCGGCGTGATCTCGGACATAGCGCCGTCACTGCCGCTACTCATTGGCGCTGCGTTTGCGCTGCTCATCATCATTTCGATTTTGCTGCGCGTCGTGGTGCCGACCAACATGGTCCACACCGTGCAGTCACGCCGCAAGACCACATCGTACGGCGCCGGCCAAAAGGCCGGCAACGTCTATTATAACTGGCCGAGCTGGGCGCCGTTCATCGGCATTACGCGCATCCTCCTGCCGGTGAACAATTTCGAGCTCTCGCTGACTGGTTACGAGGCCTACGACAAAGATCGCGTGCCATTCCGGCTCGATCTCACCGCCTTCTTCCGCATCGCGGACACAAACGTCGCTGCCGCGCGCATCGCCAACATGAAAGAGTTGATCGCGCAGCTTCATTACATCGTTCAAGGCGCGGCACGGAAAATTCTCGCGACTCACGACATCCATCAAATCATGGTCGATCGGGCCACTTTCGGTGCGCAATTTACGCAAGAGGTCGCAACCGAACTCGCGAACTGGGGCGTTGAGCCGGTCAAGAACATGGAGTTGATGGATGTGCGCGATGCTGAAGGCTCGCGCGTCATTGCCGACATCATGGCGATGAAGGCGTCCAATATTCAGATGACCAGCCGCATCGAGGTCGCGAACAATATGCGCGCCGCGCAAACGGCAGAAATTGCCGCGCGGCAGGAAGTTGAAGTGCGCGAGCAAGAGGCGCAACAGGTCGTCGGTCAGCGTACTGCGGAGAAGGATAAGCAGGTCGGCATCGCCACGGAGAGGGCCTCGCAAGAGGTGCAAGCGGAAGCTGCGATCACGCGCGAGCGGGAAATGCAGGTCGTGCGCGTCGCCACCATGCGCCAAGCCGAAATCACCAAGGACCAGCAGGTCGTCTCCGCGTCACAAGACAAGGAAACCACGATCCTGCGCGCCGATGGTGATCTGCAGGCGACAAAACTTAGCGCCGAGGGCATCCGCGTTGAAGGCAACGCCAAGGCTGACGCGGAAAAGGCGCTGCAACTCGCGCCGGTCGCGGCGCAAATTGAGCTCGCCAAAGAGATTGGTTCAAACGAGGGCTACCAAGCCTATCTCGTCTCGCTCCGCGGCGTAGACGCCTACGTTCAGGTCGGCGTCGAGCAGGCGAAAGCGATTGCGCAGGCTGATGTAAAGGTGATCGCCAACACCGGCGACGCGGTTCAGGGCGTGCAAGACGCGATGAGCCTCATCTCACCGCGCGGCGGCACTGCTATCGGCGGCATGCTTGAGGCGTTGAAGAACACGCCTGAAGGTGCGGCATTGCTTGAGCGCGTTCTGCGGCGTGCGGCCGATCGCACGGCGCCGATTGAGAGTGCGTCCTAAGCGTCAGTGGTGACTGGCGACGCGAATTTTGCTGTCGCGGCGGCGCATCGAGCGCGCGACTTTCATAGTGCCGGTCGTGGCGTCAGTGACGAACGTCAGAGCGATGGCTGACAGGGTGATAATGGCGGCAAGTTCGAGCATCTGAGTCTCCAGCAGCGAATTCTTCATGACGTTAACCACTGCGTCCGCCAAAAGTTCCCTTTGACGCAACGGCATGCGGTTTCTGTCGATCGTCATTTCAGGCATATGCGCCGCATGTCTTCACTTCGCGCAGTCGTCGAAACCCTCGTTGCGGAAGGCGATAGCTTCGTCATCGAAGCGCCGCCTGAGTGGTCGCAAGGCCGCACGCTTTATGGCGGCATGACCGCCGCGCTGGCGTACGAGGCAGTGCGGCGCGCGCACGCGGATCTCGGCCCGCTGCGATCCGCGCAATTTACATTTGTTGGTCCGGCTTCCGGGCGCCTACGCTTCACTTCAACTCTGCTGCGCCGCGGCCGGTCATCGGCGTTGATCGCTGCGGATTGCTTCAGCGAGGAGGGCCAAGCCGCGCGCGCCACGTTGGTGTTCGGCGCGGCGCGCGACAGCAAAGTTGCACACGATTTTCTTGCGAAGCCGAATGTACCGCCGCCTGATGCGTGCGCGTCATTCCGCAAAGAGAGTGCAGAGGCGCGACCGGGCTTTTGGAATAACTTCGAGACCCGCCTCGCATCGGGAGGCCGCTTATTTGATAAGAGCGCCGCCCGGCCCGAATTTGCGGTGTGGACTCGTTTTCTAGATACCGGCGGCGCTGATCCGACAACAGCATTGCTCGCGCTTGCTGATTGTCTGCCGCCTGCTGCGATGGTGGTGTTCCCGCAACCTGCACCGATCAGCACGATGACGTGGACCGTCGATGTCGCGCGCGTACCGCAGAGCCTTAATGGCTGGCATTTGTTGTGGGCCGAAAGCGAGCAAGCCCAGAGCGGCTACTCGCTGCAGAACATGGCGATGTGGACTGAAGCCGGCGAACTTATTGCGGCTGGACGGCAGTCTGTAGCAATCTTCGCGTAGCTCTAACGCTCACCACGGCAGTTCTTCGCCTGTGCCGGCGTGGGTGAACCGCCCGCTCGACGCCAACGTCAGCGCATCGATGCGCTGAACCACTGCGCGCACAGCGTCTTGCGCTGGAATGCCGTTCTTGCCAGTCAGTTCTGTCGCGACCATGCCGGGATGGAAAAGCCCAACCGCGATGCCGCGGCCTTTGAGGTCGTGCGCGAGCGACACGCCGGCCGCGTTCACCGCCGCCTTCGACATCCGGTAGCCATAATAACCGCCCGAGCCATTATCACCGATCGAACCCATGCGGCTGGTGATGATCACAACCTTGCTGCCGTCATGGAGCAGGGGCAGCAATGCCATCGTGACCCGGAGCGGGCCTAGCGCGTTGATCTCGAATTGCTTCTCAATGTCGTCGAACCGCATGCGGTCGAGACTTTCGGCATGCAGCACGCCGGCATTATTGATCAGCACGTCGATCTTTACGTCAGCGAGGCGCTTGGCCAGCTGCGTGATGGATGCCGAATCGCTCACATCGATGCCGGGCTCGATACGCACATGCAGCGCATCAAGCTCCGCCGAGCCTTTGCGGCACACGGCGATCACGTCGTCGCCGCGCGCCTTCAGCTGACGGCATAATTCCAGACCAATGCCGCGATTGGCGCCTGTGACGAGCGTGGTTGCCATGTATCGAACTCCTCGGCGCGATACATAGCGTCGAAATGAAAGCGGCCCCAGCGCAAACTGAGGCCGCTTTTGACAAGTTTCCGGCGCGTCAGCCGAGTTTGCCGCTCTCGATATAGGTTTTCATGCCCGAGAGGATGCGCGGCCAGCCGCTGGAAATGCGGTGGAGCACGTCAGTGCTGGGCGGGAAGTTGTCGTGGATGACGGTGAGCTTCGTTGCGCCTTCGTGGTCGGCTAGTTCGTAAGTCACCCGCGATGGCGCTTCGGTGAAGCCCTCCGGCTTCATGTCGAACGTCATGACTAAGCGGTTGGGCGGATCGATCTCGATGACTTCGCCATCATGGCTGAGCTTGTTGTGATCTTCGGGATACATGAACTCGACGCGCGAACCTTGCTTCCAATCCGAGCGCACGTAGCGGCTCCAGAAGTGCTTGGTGTGCTCGCCTGTGGTGAGCGCGGTCCACACCTTTTCCTTCGGCGCTTGAATGTAGATCACATAGACGAAATCTGGCTTGCTCATTTGTCCCACCCTTTGATGTTGTGATCCGGCGCTTTGTCCGTGATCGCGTTGAGTTCGATGCCGTGCTCAAGCCACGCCTTCGCGGCGCAGAGCACGATGTTCCAGCCTTGTGTGAGGTCGAGCGCCTCAGCGATCACGTCATCGCCGCGCAGGCCGCTATTGGTGATGCTCACCAGCGTACCCTTCGCGTGGGGCGTGAAGATCATCTCCACCAGATTGGAATTCGGGAACGACCATTCGAACACGAGCCGCGCGTTGGGCTCGATCGCCTTGACGTCGATATCGTCGCCGACGCCGTACATTTCCCAATCCCAGCGCACACGCTTGCCGGCTTCGAGCTTGCCGCTCGACTTTGAAAACCAGAATTTCGTTGTGATCGCCGGGTCAACAAACGCGTCGAATACATCAGCCGCGGGCCTGCGGATCAGCATCTCGGCTCTTACGATTGGCGCGCTCATTTCGGCGGCTCCATCTTCACAATCAAAGGCTCGCCGGTTTCGAGCAGGCTTTTGAGCGACGATAGAATGATCGCCCAGCCTTGCGCGCCGGCTTGGATGTATTTGCGTGGAATGGCGCTAGTCGTGTGCTGGGTCATCGTGAGCTTCACGGCGTCGCCGGCTTGCTCGATGTCATATGTGATGATCGCCGGGCCGGGCTTCTCGACCTCATCGATCCAGTCGACAGTCCACGTGACTTGCAGCTTGTTCGGAGGGTCGCTGATGAGCACTTCGCCGAACACGTCGAGCTTGCCGTCCGGCATAACCATTTTCCATGGCGAACCCTGCTTCCAATTGCTCTCGACGGTGCGTCCGAAGAAAAACTTCGATGTAAACTCGCTTTGCGTCAGTGCGTCCCAAACTTTTTGCGCGGTGCTCCTGATAAAGAACATGTACACAAGATCGGGTGGCGCGACGCGTTCGTCGCCATCATTCATTGTCGCTCTCCAACGCCTTTTTCAAATCGAACAACGCTTCGAGACGTGTTCGTTCGTATTTGGAGATCCAGCGATCGCCGATCTCATGGATGGGCGCCGGATTGAGGTAGTGCAGCTTCTCGCGGCCGCGCTTCACGCTCGCCACGAGATTGGCGCTCTCCAGGATCACCAAGTGCTTGGTCACAGCCTGGCGGGTCATGCCGCGGCCTTCGCACAACTCGCCGAGTGTCTGTCCGTTGCGCCCGTAAAGCGCATCGAGCAGGGCGCGGCGGCTGCGGTCAGCCAGAGCCCGGAAAACGCCGTCAACGGCCTCGTCTTCGGTGTCCACGCCGCCTTATAGGCAACCGAAAGGTTGCATGTCAACGTCTGGCGGCCGGAGAATTTGCTAAGCTATGCCGTATCGGATGGGCAAAATGGCGGTTACTGAGCGACAATGGTCGCAAAGGATTAGGGTGTGACGTTGGGGAATGTCGGCGGAAGGTCGAGGCAGCGATGACGCGTAAGCAGGTCGTCGTCATCGGCGCTGGCTTCTCCGGCGTAGCGGCGGCGGCCGCGATCGCGCGCCGCAAGGCTGCGCGCGTAACGCTTGTTGGCCGCGACGGCTTTGGCCCCGGCCTCGCTTACTCGACCAAGGACAAATCCCATCTGCTGAACGTCCGCGCCTCGAACATGAGCGTGTACGCAGATAAGCCTCACGATTTCGCCGACTGGCTGAAGTCGAAAACCGGCGCTGAGGGGACGACTTTCGCCACACGCGGCGCCTTCGGCGCATACACCGAAGACGTCCTGAAGCGCGCGCGGCGCACAGCGATGTTTGGCGCTGGCTTGAAACGCGAGCGCGGCGATGCCGTCGCATGCCACGCCGGCTCCGGCTGGTGGCATGTCGAGCTCGACTCCGGCAAATCCATCGAGGCCAACGCCATTGTGCTCGCGCTTGGCAATCAGCCGATCTCGCAGCCCGGCGTATTCGTTGACGCCGGCATCGCCATGCTTAATCCGTGGGATGCCGCCGAAATGCGCCGCATCGGCAAGGGCGACGTTCTGCTGCTTGGCGCGGGCCTCACCATGATCGATGCCGCCCTCTCGCTCGCGGAGCGCCCGCGCCCGCAAACGATCTACGCGCTCTCGCGCCGTGGCCAGACCCCGCGCATGCATCTCGATCCGCCGCGACCGCCGCCGTCAACGCCGCTCGATTTGCCGCTGCGTTTAAGTCAGGCGCTGCATGAATTCCGGCGCGAAGTTCGCGCCATGGCCGAGCGCGGCGAGCCGTGGCAACTCGCGGTCGATCGCATGCGAGGCGTGACGCCAGTCCTTTGGCGCGCGTTGCCGATCGCCGATCAGCGCCGGTTTTTGAGGCATTTGCGGGTGTGGTGGGACGTCCACCGCCACCGCGCCGCACCGGAGATTTTTGCGCGCGCCGAAGAGCTGCAGCGCTCGGGCAAGCTCCGGGTGCTTGCCGGCGAGGTGTCGTCGGCGGAGAAGGCGGGCAAGCAGTACGAGATTTTCCATCGCCAGCGCGGCAGCTTGGTTCGCCACCGCCTCGAAGTATCGGCCGTCATCAATTGCACCGGGTCGAATATGGACCTCACGCGCGCCACCGATCCGCTGATCCAGCAATTGCTCACCGAGGGCTTGGCGCGCGCGCACGCAACCGGCATCGGTTTTGACCTCGACGAAAACGCCCGCGTCATCGATGCGCGCGGTCAATCGCAGGCGGGCGTCTATGCTATTGGACCGGTCGCACAGGGCGCCTTCTGGGAATCCACCGCCGTGCCTGAAATCCGCGCTCGCGCCGCCGCCATCGCGGCGCTGTTCTAACTTGGCGCGTCATCGTGTATCGCAAGCGCCATGAGTGATGACGCACCCAACGCGGGCCGTTTCGATGGCCGCATCCACTATCTGCCGGTGCGTATCTACTACGAAGACACCGACTTCAGCGGCATCGTCTATCACGCCAATTATCTGCGCTATTTTGAGCGGGGCAGGAGCGACTTCCTCCGTGTCGCCGGCATTCACCACAACGAGCTTGCCGCTGCGGCCGATCCCACCGCGTTCGCCGTCAACAAAATGGAGCTCGAGTTCCTGCGGCCAGCGCGCATCGACGACGCGCTCGTGGTAAAAACCGCGTTCGAAACAATGCGCGGTCCGCGCATCTTCATTTCGCAAGCGCTCGAAAAATCTGGCGAAATCCTGGTCACCGCGAAGGTCCAGGTCTGTTGCATAAGCCTCACGGGTCGCGCCAAGAAGCCGCCTACGGTGCTTTTAGAACGGCTTAAACCATTTCTAGAGCCCTCCACGTCCAGCTTTTGACAAACTCATGCGGCTCTAAACCGTGTGGCGAACGCGGCTGAAAACGATAGCCGTGAAAGCGGGAGCGAGCATGGAATCCGGCGCAGAGCAGATCACAGTCTTCACCCTGTTCCTTCAGGCCGATCCGGTCGTGAAGGGCGTCATGGCGATTTTGGTCGTGGCCTCGGTGTGGTCGTGGGCGATCGCGGTCGAGAAGTGGCTTCAGTTTGGCGACCTCGAACAGAATGCGCGCAAGTTCGAGCGTGAGTTCTGGTCGGGCCGCTCGCTCGATGAAATGGAAGATCGCGGTGACAAGCCACGCGATGCGCTGGGGCGTGTGTACGCCGCCGCCTCGCGTGAGTGGCGTGAAGCGCGCCGAACCGGCACGGCCGGCGAAAACGCCCAGTTCATGCTTGATCGCGTCGATCGCCTAATGCAGGCGCAGGTTTCGCGTGAACTTGGCCGCGCTTCGCGCAACATGGGCGTGCTCGCCACCGTTGCGGCGTCGGCGCCGTTCATCGGCCTCTTCGGCACGGTGTGGGGCATCATGAACGCCTTCACCAACATCGCCGCTCAACAGCAAACCAATCTGGCCGTCGTCGCGCCCGGTATCGCCGAAGCGCTCTTCGCGACAGCACTTGGCCTCGTTGCCGCCATTCCGGCGGTTATCTTCTACAACAAGTTCAACGGCGACCTGGAGCGCTTCGGCGACCGGCTCGAAACCTTCAGCGATGAAGTCGCCGCGCGCCTGTCGCGCCGCCTCAGCGAGCGCGGCTAATGGCAGGCGGTCTTGCCGCTTCCTCACGGCGCCGCGGGCGTGGAGCGCGACGCGGACGCCTGAGTGAAATCAACGTCACGCCGTTCGTCGACGTGATGCTGGTGCTGCTGATCGTGTTCATGGTCACGGCGCCGCTGCTGACGGTCGGCGTGCCCGTCGAGCTGCCGCGCACTGATGCGAAGCAGCTCGAAAGCGAAAGCGATCCGCTCTCCATCACCATCCGCGAAGACGGCACGATCTATGTGCAAGAAACCGTCGTCACGCCGGACGAACTGGTCGCGCAGATGCGCGCGATTTCACGCGAAGGCTACGACCGCCGCGTTTTCATCCGCGCCGACGCGACCGCCGATTACGGCATGGTCGCCGATGTGATGGCGCGCCTGTCGTCATCAGGTTTCCAGAATCTCGGCCTCGTCACCGATACACGCAACGGTCCACGCCGCCCCGACACGCGTCGCGAGGAGTGACATGCGCGCCGGTTGGGTCGTTTCCGCAATAGGACACGTAGGCTTCGTCATCTTGACGATGCTTGCCTGGGAAACGCGCTCGGCAATTCCGCTGGCCGCCGGAGCGGTCGTGCCTGTCGAGATTGTCGATGTGGCGCTGGAGTCCAACGTTCGCGCCCTGGCGGAAGATGTGCCTGACGAAGAGGTTGCGCCTGCAGAAGAAACGCCGTCCGAGGCGGAGTCCGAACCGGCGCCGACACCCGCGCCTACGCCGCCGCGCGCGCGACAGAACAACGATTCATTCGATCTTTCCGCAGTGACTGGCCTCCTAGACAAGCAACGCGATCCCGGCCGCGAACGCAACGAAGGTCAGCGCGCCGATCGTGATCAGGAAGGCGCCGGCCCAGGCACCGCTGAGGTCGCGGCGATGGAAGATCGTGTTCGTGCTTTGGTTCAGCGTCATCTTCTGCGTTGCTGGCGCATGCCCATCGACCAGGTCGATCCGGAGCGCCTGATCGTCACACTCGAATTCGAACTCGACCGCAATGGCAACCTCCGTGGCCCGCCGCGCGTTATCAGCCCGACCGGCAACTACACGTTTGATCCAGCCATGCGCGTCGCGGTCGAAGCTGCACAACGAGCTGTCACCACATGCGATCCGTATCCATTCCCAACCGATCCAGTCGTCGGCGAGCACTACGACACTTGGGATCGTCTCCGCTTTGTATTCCGTCCACGCACTTGAGCACCTAGAGGCAAGAAGCCCATGCGCCTGATTAAATATTTCCTCGCCTGCGTACTGGCGATCATCGCTATGGCGCTCTCCGCCTCGCCAAGCTTCGCTCAATCGGACCGGGTGCAGGTCGATATCGAACAGGGCCACTTGAACCCCACACCGGTCGCCGTGATCGATTTTCTCGGTGGCAACGCCGCAGCTCAGCAAGTTGGCCGCGACATCTCCGGCGTCATCCGCGCCGATCTTGAGCGCTCGGGGCTTTTCCGCTCTGTCGCGCCGGACGCTTTCATCGAGCGCATCCAGGCGCTTGAGGTGCCGCCGCGGTTCGCGGATTGGAAAATCATCGACGCGCAGGCGCTTGCCGTCGGCGAAGTGCAGGCGCTGCCGGACGGCCGCATCCGTGTCGTCTTCCGCTTGTGGGATGTGTTTGGCGAAACCCAGATGACTGCGTTCCAGATCGATCGCACGCCGGATGGCTGGCGCCGCATCGCGCACCGCATCGCTGACCAAATCTACGAGCAGCTCACCGGCGAGCGCGGTTACTTCGATACGCAAATCCTCTTCGTGTCCGAGAGCGGCCCGCGCACGCGCCGCATCAAGCGCCTGATGATTATGGATCAAGACGGCGCCAATCCGAGCTTCCTGACCGGCCCGGATGCAATGGTGCTGACGCCGCGCTTTGCGCCGAACACCCGCGTGCTCACCTATATGAGCTTCGAGACCGGCGCGCCGCGCGTGTTTCTCTATAATCTGAACACCAACCGCCGCGAAGTGCTGGGCGATTTCCCAGGCATGACATTCGCGCCGCGTTTCCGCCCGGATGGCAACGGCATCGTCTTCACGCTCGATATGAACGGCAATTCCGAGATTTTCTCGATGGATCTCGGCACGCGCGCGCGTCAGCGTCTTACTAATCAAGCCGCGATCGACACCTCGCCGAGCTACTCGCCGGACGGTGCGCAGATCGTGTTCAACTCAGATCGAGGCGGCTCTCCGCAGCTTTACATGATGAACGCGGATGGCTCTGGCCAGCGTCGCATCAGCTTCGGTGAAGGCAGGTACTCCACGCCGGTGTGGTCGCCGCGCGGCGATCTCATCGCCTTCACGCGCCAAGGCGGCGGACGCTTCGCCATCGGCGTCATGCGCCCCGATGGAAGTGGTGAACGCATTTTAACCGAGAGCTATCTCGATGAGTCACCGACGTGGTCACCAAACGGTCGCGTAATAATGTTCTTCCGTGAGGGTCGCGGTGAAGGTCCACAATTGTGGTCTGTTGACCTTACCGGACGAAATTTGCGCCGGATTCCAACGCAAACTGACGCGTCGGACCCCGCATGGTCGCCCTTGCTGCCATGACGGGAACATGATTGTGGGCTAGGAACCAGGGCTATAAGGTTTGCATTCTTGTACCGGGGGGTACGGCGATCGCCGAATGCGCCGCTCAGCTCACTAGGGGAGAATTCCTAATGCGTAACACCGTTCTTGCACTGGCCGCTGTGGCCGCTCTGGCCGCTTGCGCCAGCCGTCCTGAGCCGACGCCGACTGGCCCAACTGGTCCGACGACGCCGCCTGTCACTCAACCTTCTGGTCCGACCGCGGGCTCCGTTGAAGATTTCCGCGTTTCCGTCGGTGACCGTGTTTTCTTCGGCTACGACCGGTTTGATCTTTCAGCTGAAGCGCGTTCGGTCCTTGAGCGCCAAGCTGCTTGGCTGCGTCAATATCCAAACGTCCGCATCCTCGTTGCTGGCAATTGCGACGAACGCGGCACGCGCGAATACAACTTGGCCCTCGGCGCCCGCCGCGCTGCCGCCGCGCGCGACTATCTCGTGTCGCTCGGCGTCGCGCAGAACCGCGTCGAAACTGTCTCGTATGGCAAGGAGCGTCCGCTGGACGCGCGTATCAACGAAGAAGCTTGGAGTGTGAACAGAAACGCACACACCAACATCGTTAGCGGCGCTGTCTCGTAAGCGTCAAAATTTGGCCCGAACCTGCGGACTAGGAACGTTCCCATGACCCAGCGTTTGGCCTTTCATCAGGCAACAACCCGGCTCGCGGCGTGTATCGCCGCGGCCGGGCTTCTTTTTGCAGCGCCAGCCTTGGCGCAAACACGTTTGCCGCCGCCGCAGCAAGCTGGCGCCGCCGATGCGCGTCAGGATCGCATCGAAGAGCTGCAACTGCAGCTCACCGAAGCGACCGCTGAAAACGAGCGGATGCAATACGAACTCAATCAGCGCGATCGAGAGATCCAGCGTCTGCGCAGCATGGTTGGCGAACTCGCTGGCGTGAACCAGCAATTATCGACGCCGCCCGCCGATGGCGCCGTCCCGCCGGGTGGTTCTGCACCGCCGAACGCGCCGCGTGCCGATGCAGGTGGATCACCGTCCAACCTCAACTCGGCGCAACAAGCCAACACCGGCACGCTCGGCACGATACCGGCCGGCGCTTCAGTCACGCCGTCGCCAGCCACCGCCGCCCCGGCGCCGACGGCGGACGAACTCTACGCGCGCGGCCAGTCGCTTCTCGCCGCCGGCCGCTACCCCGACGCCGAGACCGCCTTTGCCGAATTCCTCGAACACTATCCCAACGTTGTGCAGACGCCGAACGCGCGCTTCTGGTATGCCTTCACGCTGTTGGCGCGGAATAATTATAGCGATGCCGCTTCGAGCTTTGCGCAATACCTGCAGCGCACCCCGCAAGGTCCGCGTGCGCCTGAAGCGCAAGTGCGCCTTGGCATGGCGCTCGCCGGCATGGCGCGCGACGGCGCTAATGACGCTGCCGAACTGCGCCAGGCTTGCGGTGCGTTCAACACACTCGCCGCGCGCTACCCCAACGCGCCGCGCAACGTTCGCGATCTCGCGACCCGCGAAGCCCGCGCCGCGAACTGCCCCGCTTAAGCTAAGCTCATGCTCGATCGGCTAACGATCGAGCGCATGATGGCGTGGACCGGCGATAAGCCGGTCCTCGTCGCGCTGTCCGGCGGCGGCGATTCGGTCGCGCTTTTGCATCTGTTGGCGGCTGAACTCGGCGCACATTGCTTGCGCGCTGCGATCGTGGATCACGCGCTGCGCGAAGGTTCATCCATCGATGCCAGCCGCGCCCACGGTTTCGCGGAAGCACTCGGCGTGCCGGCGGAAATCCTCACCGTAAGCTGGGAGGGCGGCGCAAACCGCGCCCAACAGGCCTCGCGCGAGGCTCGCTATCGCGCCATCTGCGCTTACGCCCGCAGCGAAGGGCTCACTACAATCGCCGCCGCCCATACCGCAGACGATCAAGCCGAAACCGTTCTCATGCGCGCCGCGAATGGCTCAACTTGGCGCGGTCTCGCCGGCATCGCCCCATTCGCGTTCGCGCCAATTTGGCCCGAGGGGCGGGGCCTCGCGCTTGCTCGTCCTTTGCTCAGCGTCCGCCGCGAAGCGTTGCGCGCCTATCTCCGCGCGCCGCGCGCCGAGTGGATCGAAGACCCCGCCAACACCAATCCAAAGTTCGAACGCGTCCGCGTCCGGGCGCACCTTCGCGATATGGAAGCCGGCGGCGCCGATCCCACGCGTCTCGTTCACCTGGCGACGCGTTTGCGTGCACGCGCAGATGACCTCGATCGCGCCGCGCTCCAACTCATCGCCCGCGCCGCCAATCCCGGCTTCGTCACCATCATCGCCCGCGACGCGTGGGCGGCGCCGCGTGAGGTCCGCTGCCGCGCGCTCTCTGTGCTCATCGCCGCCGCCAGTGGCGCCTCGCGCGAACCTTCCTGGACCGATGTGGAGGCGCTGGAGCCGCGCATCATGCGCGCAGACCATCGCGGCGAAACCCATAGTGGGGTTGAGTTCCAGCCCACGAAAAGTGGCGTCGCCCTCCAGCGCGAACGCGGCGCGGTGTTGGGCCGCGCCGATGGCGTGCCGCCGCTCGCCGCGCTCGCACTTACTGCGAACGAGGAGGCGATCTGGGACGGCCGGCTCGCCGTCACAGCGCCTGAACCCGGCTGGCGCGTTGTTCCGGCGCATACCAGTGAGCTGGTCGCGTTCGAAAAGGGCTCAGAAAAGAAGCGCTCCGCCGACGTCGAAGACGCGCTCCGCCTGCGTCCGCTTGCCGCCGCGCGCATTACACATGCATTCGCTCCGGACATTAACCACGCGAAACCATGATTTTCGCCCCATTTCCAACCTATGCGTTCACCCGTCCTTGACCGGCCTCATGGCAGTAAGGGGTGTTCAGCAGCGGGCGCGGTCCCTATCTTGCTGAAGGAATTATTACCGCGCGCCGGGCCGGATCGCGGACCAGAAGGTCGGACCAATTCATGCCCATCCGTTCATTGCTCGTCTGGGGCGCTATCGCTCTTGTGCTTGTGGTTCTGTTTGCCGCCATGAACGGCGGGAACAACACTCTGCGCAACGCGACCGAGCTGCCGTATTCGCAGCTGATGGATCGCGTTGAAGCGGGCACCATCGCCAGCGTCACGACGCAGGCCGATACGCTCATCGCGACTGCGAAAGACGGTAAACAGACTTTTGTGACTTACCTGCCGAGCGGCACCATGGCGAATGTCGTCGATCGTCTCGATACCGCTGGCGTCATGGTTGACACCAAGCAGCCGAAGCAAGGCCCCGGCATTGGCGACATGATGCTCGCCATCCTGCCGATGCTGCTGCTGATCGGCGCCTGGTTCTTCTTCATGCGCCAGATGCAGGGCGGCGGCCGTGGCGGCGCCATGGGTTTTGGTCGCTCGAAGGCAAAGCTCCTGACCGAAGCCAAGGGCCGCATCACGTTTGAAGATGTCGCCGGCATCGATGAAGCCAAGGAAGAGCTCGGTGAGATCGTCGAATTCCTGAAAGACCCGGGCAAGTTCCAACGCCTCGGTGGCAAGATCCCGAAAGGCGCGCTGCTCGTTGGCCCGCCAGGTACGGGTAAGACGCTGCTCGCGCGCGCCATCGCTGGCGAAGCCAACGTGCCGTTCTTCTCGATCTCGGGTTCGGACTTCGTCGAAATGTTCGTCGGCGTCGGCGCGAGCCGCGTCCGCGACATGTTCGAGCAAGCCAAGAAGAACGCGCCTTGCATCATCTTCATCGACGAAATCGACGCTGTCGGCCGCCATCGGGGCGCCGGTCTCGGCGGCGGCAACGATGAGCGCGAACAGACGCTCAACCAATTGCTCGTCGAGATGGACGGCTTTGAAGCCAACGAAGGCATCATCCTGATCGCCGCTACCAACCGTCCCGACGTTCTCGATCCGGCGCTGCTGCGTCCGGGCCGCTTCGACCGTCAAATCGTCGTGAGCAACCCGGATCTGGGCGGCCGCGAGAAGATCCTTCGCGTCCACACCCGCAACGTGCCAGTGGCGCAAGGCGTCGATCTCAAAACCATCGCGCGGGGCACGCCGGGCTTCTCTGGCGCCGATCTCGCCAACCTCGTCAACGAAGCCGCGCTCCTCGCGGCGCGTCGCGGCAAGCGCGTGGTGACGAACAAGGAATTCGAAGACGCTAAGGACAAGGTCATGATGGGCGCCGAGCGGCGCTCGATGGTGATGAGCGAGAGCGAAAAGCAGCTCACCGCTTGGCATGAAGCTGGTCACGCCGTTGTCGCGCTCATCGTGCCGGAATCCGATCCGGTGCACAAAGCCACGATCATCCCGCGCGGCCGTGCGCTCGGCATGGTGATGCAATTGCCGGAGAGCGACCGCTACTCCATGAACTTCACGCAGATGACATCGCGTCTCGCCGTGATGATGGGTGGTCGCGTCGCTGAAGAATTGCACTTCGGTAAGGACAAGGTCACCTCGGGCGCTGCTTCGGATATTTCCGCCGCCACGCGTCTGGCGCGCATGATGGTCACGCGCTGGGGCTATTCCGACGAACTCGGCTTTGTTGCGTATGGCGACAACGGTGACGACGTGTTCCTCGGCATGCAGGTCGGCCGCACACAAAACGTCGCCGAAGCGACCGCGCAGAAGATCGATGCCGAAGTGAAGCGCCTAGTTGATCTCGGCTACAACGAGGCCAAGCGCATCCTTATCGAACAGGCCGAAGGGCACCGCCTGCTTGCAGAAGGTCTGCTCGAATACGAAACCCTCAGCGGCGACGAGATCGCAAAGGTCATGCGCGGCGAGAAGCTGGATCGCCCGGAGGATACGCCCTCAGCGCCGACCCCGCCGACACCGGCTCTGCCGGTCACTGACGAGGACGAGTCTCCCGCGCCGAGCACCGGCTGGGGCGGCGCGCAGCCTCAAGGCGCCTAGTCAAACAGCAACCGCCGGTCCTAGGGTCGGCGGTTTTGTTTTCACGGCCTCGCGTCTAGAAGAGCGCGATGGCGACCGAAGACCCCGTAGATCTGCGTAAACTCGTCTATCCGGAGACGTACTTCGTCGGCATGTCGCCGCCGGAATTGCGCCTGGCGTTGCTGAGTCGCGGCGTGAAGCTCGAGGCCAATCGCCCACTGCGCTATCTCGAACTCGGTTTCGGTTCGGGCTTTTCCCTGAACATCCACGCCGCCGCCAATGACGGCGAATTCTGGGGCAATGATTTCGTCCCGGCGCATGTCGATGGCGCGAGCGCCATCGCTTCGCTGTCGGGTGCACGCGCTCGTTTTGTGCCGGACTCATTTGCCGAACTACTCAGCCGCGAGGATTTGCCGGAGTTCGACATTATCGCCGCTCACGGCATCTGGACCTGGGTGCCCGACGAAGATCGCGCCGCTATCGTGACGCTACTCGAACGCAAGCTAGCGCCCGGCGGCGCCTTCTACGTGAGCTACAACAACACCGCTGGCTGGTCGTCGGTCGTCTATTTGCGCCAGCTGATGAAGCTCTATCTGGCGGAGTCGGACGATGCGAAGCGCGCTGAGATTGCCGAGTCCGTGGCGTTTGCGCGCTCGCTGCAAGGCGCCGGCGCCGCATACTTCAAGGAAAACCCAACCGCCGGGACGGAACTCGCCGGCATGGATGTCCGCGATCCTGTCTATTTGCGGCAAGAATACTTTCTCGACGATTGGAAGCTGATGTCGCTCGCCGAGGTCGAAAGCGCACTCGCGCCCGCGGGGCTTCGCTTTGGCGCGCAGTTTCCGCTGATCATGCACGATGACGAATTGGTGCTGGGCCCGTCCGGCCAGGCGATCCTCGCAAACGTGAAAAGCCCCATCCTGCGTGAAACTGTTCGCGAGGCCTTCCAGGGCATGGGCTTCCGGCAGGACATTTTCACAAAAAAAGCCACGTCAATGAGCGCCCAAGAGCGGCGTGATCACTTCCGGCGCCAGTCCTTTCTGCTGACCACCCAACCACGCAACGTGATGCTCAAAGGCCCGAGCCCCTGGGGCGAACTCGACCTTGGCGCGCGGGGGTGTGTGCCGGTCATGAATGCGCTGGCGGAATTGGGCGCCGCGCCGCATGCGCTCGCAACCCTCGAAGCCGCGCTGCCTTCGATGCCGATCGACGATCTCATCACTCGCGTCATTTTGCTCGCAGCCGTGAATATCGTGCGGCCAACCTTGTCCGCCGAAGAGCAACAGATCGCCGCACCGCGGTGCGCCGCGCTTAATGCGTACATTCTGGGTCTGCCGAGTGAGGGCGGAGCTGTCCTTGCCTCACCCGTGCTCGGCGCGGGTGTTCGCGTCTCGCCCGTAGAGAAGGCGTTCATCGCCGCCTGCGCCGGTGGCGCCGCGCGCGTAGAGGACATCGCCGCAGCTCTCGCCGCCAGCCCAGAAGCGCGCGGACGTGATCCGCGCAAACTCGCGGCATCGATGTTCGAGGAGCATTTGCCGATTTATCGCGCGATGGGATTGATCGGGAGCTAGACCGCCGCATCTCGCGGGCGTAACGACGACGCCAGGAGGATCGCGCATGCTCGGATCAGCATCCATCACAGCGCTCGTCGGCACCATGAAGCCCGAGATCGCGAAGGCCTTCTACGCCGATACGCTCGGCCTCAAATTCATCAGCGATGACGGCTTCGCCCTCGTGTTTGAGGGCGCCAATGCACGTATCCGCGTCTCGCGCGTGCCGGGCGTAACGCCTGCCGCCTATGCTGTGCTGGCTTTCACCGTGGATAATATCGAGCAGGCCGTCGACGGCCTCACGGCCAAAGGCGTTGTCTTCGCTCGCTTCGGCTTCTTCGTGCAGGACGCGCGCGGCATCTGGAGCGCCCCGGACGGCACCAAAGTCGCCTGGTTCCACGACCCCGATCTGAACCTTCTGTCAGTCGTGCAGCCCGTGTGACCGATAGCCCCTTGGCGGGGGCGGGGCGGATCAGCTAGAGCCGAACCTCAAGTTTCGGATCCGGAGAAATACATGGCTGCGCTCATTGCCATCGGCGTCTTCCTCGTGGCGATCTTCGTGCTCAACACGATCGAATTCGGTCGCCCAGACTAAGGTCGTTTCAGCAGTGCGCTGACATATTGCCCGCCGCTGACCAGCGCCAAAGCCGCCGCCGCCCAGATCAGTAGCCGCGCGGCCCAATCCAATCCAAGCACAACGCTAATCGGCGCTGAGAGCAGCACCGACGTTTGAAACGCGAGAAACGCGCCGACGCCGGCCATCTCCGCCGCCGCTTTCCATTTGCCGAGTTGGCTCACCGGCAGCGTTTTGCCTTGCGCGGAAATGCCTTCGCGCAAGCCGGCGACTGCAACGTCGCGTCCAAGAATGAGCACCGCCGCCGCCACCAGCGGCATAGGTAGCGCCGCGTAGGCGAGCGCGACCAGCGAGCAGGTGATCAGCACCTTGTCCGCCGCGTGATCGAGCGCCGCCCCGAGCGGCGTCACCGCATCCCACTTGCGCGCGAGATAGCCATCCAGCCAATCCGTGGCCGCGGCGAGCAGGAAGAGGATCAACGTCATCGCGTAGATGAGGCCGGCGATCTGCGGATCGGCATGCACCAACGTCGCGGCCCAAAGCACCAGACCGGCAACCACCGGCCCCATGACAATGCGAAACACCGTCAGCAATGTTGGGATTTGGCTTTTGCCCGCAACGGCGTCAGCGTTTGTTGTCGTTGAAGAAGTCATAGATGCGCTTTGCCAGTTCTGTGTTGACGCCTTCCACCGCTTCCAGTTCCGCCAGCGCCGCACGCGAAACGCCGCGTGCTGAGCCAAAGCGATCGAGCAAAGCGCGTTTGCGCGCCGGACCAATGCCGCCGATTTCGTCGAGCGGATTTTTCACCAGTCCAGCGCTGCGCTTGCCGCGGTGCGCGCCGATGGCGAAGCGGTGCGCTTCGTCCCGGAGCCGTTGCAGATAGTAGAGGACAGGGCTTTTGTCGTCGAGCCGGAACGCCGGCTTTCCCGGTATGAAGAAGCGCTCGCGCCCCGCATCGCGATCCACGCCTTTGGCGATGCCGGCAATATTGATGCGGTTCTTCAGCCCAAGCTCATCCAGCGCCGCAAGCGCCGCGTTGAGCTGACCATCACCTCCATCGATCAACACGAGATCAGGCCACGCGCCGAACTTGGACTCGCGCTCGCCATCGTCGCGCTCTTTCGAAAAATCGACGCCGCCATCCGTGACGCGTCCCCCGCCCCCTTGTGGGGCGGGGTTAGGGGTGGGGGTATCGGCGCCTATG
>Ga0163153_10000183_pt1 | contig 109358 bp, 99 predicted proteins | sample OliLakLV19MP6IB1_FD_148629 | JGI IMG/M metagenome (GOLD analysis project Ga0163153, IMG submission 148629) | Freshwater microbial mat bacterial communities from Lake Vanda, McMurdo Dry Valleys, Antarctica - Oligotrophic Lake LV.19.MP6.IB-1 | ecosystem: Environmental > Aquatic > Freshwater >...
ACACTCTAAACACTCTAAACACTCTAAACACTCTAAACACTCTAAACACTCTAAACACTCTAAACACTCTAAACACTCTAAACACTCTAAACACTCTAAACACTCTAAACACTCTAAACACTCTAAATAACGATCAGTTCTTTACTTGATCTGTTAAGAATGTCACAACCTTTTTTTGTAACAACCACATCGTCCTCTATTCTTACACCGCCTACGCCTTCGACATAGATGCCCGGCTCAATGGTGATAACATTATTTTCTTCAAGCGTATAATCCGATCTCTGATTCAATGCCGGCTTTTCGTGAATGTCATAACCCAGACCGTGACCAAGTCCATGACCGAAGTTATTACCGTAACCTTTTTCAGTTATGAAATTTCTTGCCGCGGAATCGACATCCTTTGAGGAAGCTCCTGCCCTGACATTATCAAGAGCGATCTGCTGTGCTTCCTTTACAATTGAGTATATTTTTTTACATTCATCGGAAACATTTCCTATCGCGATCGTTCTTGTCATATCGGATCTCATTCCGTCAACAGTGCATCCGAAGTCAAGCTTAAGCAGCTCATTGTTAGCAATTTTTTTATCTGTTGGTCTCGCATGTGGAAACGCGCTTCGCTCTCCTGAGGCGACTATCGGTTCAAATGCGTCACCGTCAGCTCCGTTCATTTTTTGTATGAATGATATGTGCGCTGAAACTTCTCTCTCGCTCATACCCGGCTTTATTATTTTAAGTAATTCTGAAAAAGTCCTGTCAGTTATTTCTACTGCTTTCTTGGTAGCTTCAATTTCTTTCTCATTCTTGCAAATAACTATTTTTTCAATTAAACTGTCCACCGGAACAAGCTCAATTTCCTTAAATTCATCTTTCAGATTTAAAGCTTCAGAGTAAGACACAAAATTAGATTCAAAACCAATGCCGCGAAGATCGTTCTGTTGTATAAGATCCTTCAAAAAATCATTTGAGTTCTGCGCAAATATAATTCTCTCAAATTCGGGATATACTTCCATCGCAGACTGAGTCTTATATCTGAAGTCAGTAATAAAGTAATTTTTATCTTTTGTAAGAAGTATGTTCGCCGCGCTTCCTGAGAATCCTGAGATATATCTTATGTTTGGCAGGTTTTTTATAAGGAATGAATCAACATTCAGCCCTGTGAAGCTGCTTTTTATTTTCTCTAAGCGGGTCATAACTCTTAAATTTAAAATTTTACAAGAACGTTGAAAATACTCATTATGGTAGGTAATTTCAATTCACGATTAGATTTAGATTGGATTTTTTAGGTTTTCGGATTTGAAATTTGGATTTTTGGATTTTTTATTGCTGGCCCAATAATAAAAACTCTTTTAAGCAGATCAATATAATATTTTCATTTTAAGCAGATCAATATTTAAATTCTTAATTCGTGACAATTCGTGACAATTCGTGAAATTCGTGGCAAGCTTTAACACTTTGCCGCATGTGAAATTTTAGATTACCGGTGATCTTCAGCTTTACATCAACTTCACAAATCTTTCAACTTTTAACTTTCAATTTTCAACTTGTAACTTGAAACTCGTAACTTGAAACTTGAAACTTGAAACTAATTTTTAACTACGATCCTCCTCGGTCCTATCCCCGTTGAAAATGTCCTGATGATTGTTCCGTTTTCATTATAAATATATACACTCCCGCTTGTGAGGAAATCCTTTACATCGGCAACGTAGTGCTTCTTATTTTTGCTGTCAAAATTATAGCCGTAAAAGAACACCGGTCCGGGATTCGTGTTAGCTATGAACTGCGAATTAACTCTGCTTGAAAGATTCAACTTTGCTACATCATTGGTATTTGTAATAAAATAAATATCATTGCTGTTCTTATCGACCGCGATATCCTTTGCGAAACCCGTCGATGAACCAATCACGATACTAAATGAGTCGAGCTTTGCATAAGTATCGGGATCGAATTTGTAGATTATTCCTTCGGCTGAGCCGCCCGGACATCCGACAAGAAGCTTGCCGTCGTTTGTAACCGCAAGCGAAGAAGGTGTCTTACGTACCTGCAATGTTGCCATCACCTGATCTGTCGATGCGTCTATGACTGAGACTGTAGAATCAGTTCCGCCACCGAATACACTCGTATTGCAGACAAATATTTTGCTGCCCACTGAAAGGATCTCCTGCGGATATAGCCCTACCGGAATGGTAGTCACAAAATTAAGATTATTTTTATTGACCACTGTTACACTATTGGATGGACCGTTAGTAACATAAATTTTATCGTTAGCGATTGCGATTGAATACGGGTTTATTCCACCTCCATTACTCTGAAGCAGCGTTCCGACAGTATCGAGCGTGCTTATTGTTCCTGCCGAACCAAAATTTCCCTGGGCTGTCACATACAGACGGTTACTATTTAAAATGAGCCCGTCAGGAAATAATCCTAAAGTTCCGGAATTGAAAATGTTCTCAGTAAAATTATCATTGGTCAGATTGTAAAAGGACAATTTGCTTGAGCCAGCGGAGAATCCGCCTTCGGATAAAATATATGCACCCTCTGATATAATGGTGTCAATTGGCGGGGGCGTTATGACTTCATCACGGCATGCAGAGAAGAGAATGGAAATTGTTATCACAATTAAAGCTCTATAAATGTTTTTCAATTTTGTTCCTTTCAGTATTTTATTGTTTGGATTATTATTCTAAGATTAATTCAAATTCAGTCTGACCTGTTTCGATCATTCTATTAATGTATGGCAGGCACAGCCGGCAGTTGCTTGCGACCATCCTGACCTTTTTCAATTCGTCAAGTGTTTTCAGATCGTGCTTCTGCATTATCTTCTTCATCTCGCTGAAGGTCGTATCATAGCAGATGCATTTTGTAATATTATACTTGTATTCTTTTTCCATATTGAAATTAACGTACAGTCACATAGTAAAATTTTTAACCACTAAGACACGAAGGCACAAAGGTATAAGTAATCAAATGTGTGTGTATAAAAGCTTTTGCTTTAATGCTCTTCCTTAGAGTTTTAGAGTCTTAGAGTCTTAGAGTTCTAGAGTTTTAGAGTTCTAATGGTTAAGCATTAAAAATTTTGTTAAAAGCTTTTGCTCTCTTTTGATCTTTACTTAAAAGTCAATCCCCGTCCGGATCGGGATTCCCTTATCAAAATAATGCTTTACCTTTCTCATCTCCGTTATTAGATCGGCTTTTTCCTCAAGACCTTCCCAAAGTTTGTGACCTGTCATTACAAACTCGAATCTCTTATTCTTTTGCCATAGTTCGATCAGCTCATCAATGTCTTTTTTCTCAAGCAAGTGATATACAACCGCTGCGATTCCTTCGTCAAGTATGAGGAGATCCTGTTTTCCATTTTCAATAAGATCTCTTGCGATTCCAAGCGCTCTCTTGGCTTCCCTGAAATCATCTTCTGAATTCTTGAATCTGAATGTTCCGTCAGAATTCATTCGCTCACATCCCGTTGAAAAAAATTCTACATCATAGCCGACCTCTTTCAGCTTCCGCAAAGTATTAAGTTCTGCGTAATGCTCGTTCATACCATCATAACCTTTATCGAACTGAACCAGCCGCACCTTCAAGCCCGCACCCAGCGCACGCATTATCAGCCCCATCACACAAGTCGTCTTACCCTTTCCGTAGCCGTAATAAATATGAAAGCAGTGCTTGTCCTCTTCCGAAAGATTCTTATAACCCTCAATGGTCTTCAGTATCTTCTCTTTATACTTACTGCCCCCGGCATTCTTTGCATCTTCTATTTTAGTCATAACTTTTAATTATTAATTATCAATGATTTATGATTTATGATCATTGTTCATTGCTCATTGCTCATTGCTCATTGATCATTGATCATTGATCATTGATAACTTACCCCCACCGACACTTTAAAATTCCTCAGCGGCATCGGGTAGCCGGATATCATCTGATAATCTTCATTGAAAATATTATTGACTTCGAACTTCATCTGAGTATTTAATTTCCAGATCTTCACATCCTGATAAATGTTTCCTTCAAGCAGGTTCACTCCCGGCAGCGAGTTCTTATTATCAAAATCAGTGAATCTTTTCCCGGTATAATTATAGAACAGGTTAATTCCTGTAGTTTTATATGTTAAGCCTAAATTTATTTTAGCCAGATGCTCCGGAATATAAAATATCTGCTTGTCATAAGTAGGATCACCTGCGTATGCTTCATTCTTCCTCAGCGAAGTTGTAAAGGAATAACTTGCTCCAATATCTATCATAAGGTCTCTTGCAATTATTTTTTTTGAATCAAAGCTGACGCCTATCACATTTGAAACAGATCGTAAAATATTTTTTGGTGTCCATAGTCCGTTCGAATTTGGGGACCACACGATCTTATCCTTTGCTTCGATATAAGTATAGGTCACTTCAAGAACATTCTGTGATATCGTTTCAAAACTTGCTATCGCCCCGAAATCAATGTTGACCGAGCTTTCCGGGCTCAGTGATCTGTTGCCCAGATCGTTCCAGTACAGTTCGTTGAATGTCGGTGAGGCAAAATTATTTCCGGCGCTTGTCTTGAAATTCAGATTTGTTTTTTTGAATGGCTTAAAGTTGATGCCCAACTTTCCGCTGACTGCACTCTTATTTATATCTGAAATGTAGTCATATCTTACCGATGGAAAAATTTTCAGCTTTTCACTCATATCTATTTCCGATGCCGCGTAAATTCCCGGCTGCCATCTTTTTACACCACCGTCAACCTCGTTGCTGTAAAGCCTTGCATAGCTCAGATCAAAACCTGTGACAAGCTGAATGTTCTTATTGATGTAATTAACCTGAGTTGAATTTGAATAATAAAGATTTTTATAATAGCTGTCGGTTAGCACTTTATCATTATACTTCGAAAGATTATTCTGAAAATTAATTTGTGTCGTCAGCCTGATAACTTTATTAAACTTTTTCTCAAATGAAAGACTGCTAATCCAGTTCCTGTCCTTCTGTGTCGAGCGTGAGGCTTCAGAGCCCGTTTCAATTCCCGGAAAGTTTCTCATCTGATCTGAATAGGAGCTATACAAATTGATTCGTGCATCCATGCCGCTATTAAGTCCGATGTTCATACTGTAATTCGTAAAATCATAATTTGAATTTTGTCTGTCCTTTAACAGCTTCCTTATTCCGTTATTAAAATAATAGTCATAGTTATTCGGTGATCTTTCTGTTGAATAATCAAAGGACAGGTTTAAAGGACCGGCATTTTTTTTCAATGAAGCAGAGAGTTTCTTCTGATTGTATGAACCCGCCTGTCCGTTCAATTTTAAATTTAATTTACCAGATGAATTACCGGTCGTAATGATATTGATCACTCCGCCAATTGCTTCAGATCCGTAAACGGAGCTTGAGCCGTTGTTCAGTATCTCAATGCTTTCAATGTTATCTTTGGAAATTGTATTAAGGTCGATCTGATTATTCTGAGTGGAATTTAATTTTACTCCGTTAAGCAATACAAGCGTATGCTCCGCGCCGAGCCCATTCATTGAAATTGTATTAAGCGAGCCATTGCCTCCGTAAGATTTTATGAACGCGCCTCCTGTAAGCTGAAGTATGTCGGAAAGATATTCGCCGTTCTTGTTCTTAATTTTATTTTTACCGATCACCTGGATCTTAACCGGCGAATCAAAGATATTCGTTACGATCTTATTACCAAAGATCTTTATCGTTTCAGTAACAAAGCGCGAAGTATCTGTATCCTGCCCTGCTGCAGCTTTACATAGCAGTAAAAATAATATTAGGTATTTAATGTATCCGCTTTTCAATAAGTTTAAATTTTAGACATAAAAAAACTCTCTGCTCCTTTACTCAATAGAAAAAATAGCATGAGTAACAAAGAAACAGAGAGTTTCTCTTTATCCATTTATCTTTTCCCACGAAGATTTGAAATAATATTACGGCAGGTCTCCTGGCTCAAAAGCAATTTCCGGATCGCCTTCCCGTTGTAGCACACACAGTGGACGAAATGAACCGGTCTTCTTTATTACAGTTGCGGGGACAGCTACGGCATGCACCGTATTCCCTATTAATCCTATATTACAGGAACCGAAATATTTTGATCTCAAGCTCAATTACAAGAGCTCAGATCTTTCTGTCATTTAAAAGAACTGTATAAAAATAGGTTATAAAAATTTTAGTTGAAAGGTGAAAGTTAAAAGTTGAAAGTAAAAAGTTGAAAGTTGAAAGTTAAAAGTTAGTAACGTAATTAGTTGTAAACCTGTATTGCTTATGCCTGCGAAGCAACCCGCAGAGTTAACATTAAAAGCTTATGTTAAGGTTTAAGTTTTTACTTATAGACTTTATAACTTTATAAATTTTATAAACTTTATAACTCTTTTAACTTTTTACTTTTAACTATTGCTTTATAAACTGCTTTCTTGCATCCGTACTTGTTTCACTCTTATCAAATACAAATTCATCTTTTACCGGATCGTAGAATTTCTGTATCAGAAGGTTCTTCATCGTGCCCTTTTCGTCATGGCTCAGCAGATAAAGTGATGCTGAAACCCTGTCCAGAGTGACTTTGCCGCATGCTGAAACGATGGGGTATATCTGATCTTCGAGATAGATCTGCAGATCATCATTGTCATCTTCACCGAGAATGTTCTGCACAAGCGAGGAGCTGAAGATCTCTTCGGAGGTCATGTTGGTATCAAGATCATTCTCTTCTGTCACATCAGTCTTACTTGTCTGTGTTTCCGGTTTCTGCTGGACATCTTTATTACAGGAAGTAATGAAGACTACCGAAATGAAGAGGAGTAATATTATTTTTTGGTTATACATTATTCGAAGTTGAAAGTTGAAGGTTGAAAGTTTGTAAACTATTTAAAACTTCAGCGCGCCAGTGGAATGGTAAACTCTACAAACCTTAACCCGCTAAAAAGCAAACCAGTGCAAGTTTTATTACTTTATTAACTTTTAACTTTTAACTTTTGACTTTTAACTTTTAACTTGTAACTTTCAACTTTCAACTTTTAAATTTTAACTTTTAACTTTTAACTTTTAACTTTTAACTTTTAACTTTTAACTTTTAACTTTTAACTTTTAACTTTTAACTTTTAACTTTTAACTTTTAACTTTCAACTAATTAGTCCCATTTCTTTTCCAATATCCCCGAACAGTTCAAGTATCCTGTCAAGATGCTTGTCCTCGTGAGTTGCCATGTAAGATGTTCTAAGCATTGCCATTCCCGGAGGCACGCCCGGAGAAATGAACGCGTTCACGAAAACTCCCGCGTCAAATAACTTTCTCCAGAATTGAAACACGAGCATATCATCACCGAGCACTACCGGTACGATAGCGGTTCTGCTGTCGATCACATTAAATCCCATTTCCTTAAAACCATTTCTCATCTTTTCAGCATTTGCAATAAGTTTTGCAATTCTTTCCGGCTCTGCTCTTAAAATCTCAAGTGCCGCTTCCGCCGCCGCCGCCGAAGCAGGAGTAGGTGAAGCTGAGAATATCAATGCGGGTGAATGATGCTTGAGATAGTTTATGACCTTAGCGTCTCCTCCGACAAATCCACCGAGAGAGGCGAATGTTTTTGAGAACGTTCCCATTACCATATCGACTTCATCAACAAGTCCGAACTCCGATGGAGTCCCGCGTCCGCCCTTACCAATCACTCCTGTAGAATGCGCGTCATCAATTAATATCCTCGCATTATACTTTTTACTTAGCTCAACAAGCTTCGGAAGTTCAACGATCTCACCTGTGGTTGAAAATACACCGTCTGATGCAACAAGCTTTGCAGCGTCAAGAGGAATTTTTTGAAGTACCTTTTCAAGGTCCTCCATGTCGTTATGCTTATATCTTTTGAACTCAGCAAAGCCGCCTTTTGCCATCATGTTAGCCGCAACTATGCACGCGTGATTATCCTTATCTGAAATTATATAATCGCCTTTAGAAACAAGCGTCGGAATTATTCCCTGTGCTGTCTGATAACCTGTTGAGAAAAGAAGGACTGATTCCTTGCCAAGGAAGTCAGCGAGCTTTTCTTCAAGTCTTATGTGAATGTCCAGAGTTCCTGTAAGATATCTCGAGCCTGAGCATCCTGTACCGTATTCTTTAATAGCATTGATCGCCGCTTCCCTGACTTTCGGGTGAGCCGTTAGTCCGAGGTAATTATTTGAGCCTGCCATTATCATCTGACGTCCTTCTATCTTCACTACAGGTCCTTCATTCGCTTCAATTGCCCTGAAGTACGGATAAAATCCTGCAGCTTTTACTTCATCTGCCCTGGTAAATTTGAAACACTTTTCGAATAGATCCATTCTCTTTAGTTAAAAGTTAAAAGTTAAAAGTTTATAAAGTTAAAAGTTTATAAAGTTGAAAGTTTGTAAAATTTGAGCCCTCGAGGAAAATATTATTTGTTTTTTGGAGCGCAAATAAACCCGAATATAATTGCGGTATATGTTAATTCTTTGAACATAGAAAATACTAATTATAATTTTTAACTTCTATTTATTAAACCATCATAAGTGAAAGCATTAGTAACAGGCGCGACGGGGTTCGTGGGGAGCCACCTTGTTGACAGACTCATTGAAAAAAATTACGAAGTTTACTGCCTGAAGCGTAAGACATCCTCGACAAAATGGCTGGACGGAAAGAATGTAAAGTTCGTTGAAGGAGATCTCTTTTCAAATGAGGCTCTGGAGAACTGCATCAAGGAAATGGATTATGTATTTCATGTCGCAGGCTTAGTCAAAGCGAAGACTAAGCAGGGATTTTATCACGGCAATACTGAAGCGACTAAAAATCTTCTGGAAATAACCTACAAAGTTAACCCAGACATAAAAAAATTCATTTTCATTTCATCACTGGCAGCTGCGGGTCCGACGCTGACCGATAAGGCAAAGGATGAAAATGATAAGCCCGATCCGATCACTACATACGGCATTACGAAGCTTAAAGCGGAAGAGGAAGCTGAGAAGTACATGGATAAATTTCCGGTAACGATCATCCGACCGCCGGCTGTGTTCGGTCCGCGCGATACGGAGATTCTTATTTATTTCAAAACATTTTCAAAAGGGCTTAACAGCGTTATCGGTTTGGATGCTAAATATCTGAGCCTCGTGTTTGTGGAAGATCTTGTTGATGGGATAGTGCTTGCCGCAGAAAATGATATAGCGAACGGACAAAAGTATTTCATCTGTCTTGATAAGCCATACAACTGGGATGACATTGGCACCGTTACATCGAAGCTCCTCGGAAGAAAAGCGTTTAAGATAAGACTGCCGCATTCGGTGGTTTATTCAGTTGGATATCTTGCCCAACTTTTTTCAACATTCTCAAAAAATCCCGCTACGCTGAACATTGAAAAGTGTAAGGACATCACACAGCTCAAATGGGTTTGCTCAAATGAGAAAGCAAAGAAGGAGCTTGGATTTAAGAATAAGAATACTCTGGAAGAAGGATTTAAGAAGACGATTGACTGGTATCGGGAGATGAAGTGGATCTAGTGCTTTGGGATTTACGATTTTAGATTAATGAAAACTTACATAAAACAAATATTATCTGAAGCATTCGTGAAATTGGATTTTCCTGTAATGCAGTTTCAGATCGATGCTCCTAAGGAAGAGAAGTTCGGCGACCTTTCTGTAAACGCGGCGCTGCTTCTTGCAAAAGAATTAAAATTACCACCGCGAAAGATCGCGGAAGATATAATTAAGAATCTGGAATACGATCCCTCCTTGATATCAAAAACAGAAATAGCCGGCGCGGGCTTTATTAATTTTTTCATCGCTGATGATTTCTATAAGAAAAACCTTTCTGTAATTCTTTCACATACTTCAGACTATGGCAAGTCTGATATACATAAAGGACAGACTGCCAACCTCGAGTGGGTCAGCGCGAATCCAACTGGATTACTTCACGCCGGTCACGGAAGACAGGTCGCACTTGGAAAGGCGATCGCGAATTTACTTGAATGGACAGGCTACAAGGTCACACGTGAATATTATTATAACGATGCGGGCAATCAGATGAACAATCTCGCAAAGTCCGTTCAGGCAAGATATATGCAGATCTTTCAGCCGGACTTTCCTTTTCCGGAGGATGGTTATGCTGGCAACTACATAAAGGATATCGCAAAGAAAATTTATGATGAGAAGAAAGATTCATTAAAGGATTCCGATGACATGAAGTATTTCATGAAAGCCGGAGAAGAACATAACTTTGATCTTATTAAGAAAACATTAAAACGTCTTGGAATTGATCACGATGTTTTTTTTAATGAGACATCGCTTTATGAAAATTCAGATATTAAAAAGGTCATAGCTGAATTCAAATCAAGAGATCTTGCTTATGAAGAGGACGGAGCGCTCTGGCTGAAGATGAACAAGGAAGAAGGTTTTCAGAAAGATAAGGTGATCGTCAAATCAACAGGAGAGCCGACTTACCGCCTTCCTGACATTGCTTATCATATCAACAAATTAAACCGCGGGTTCGATCTTATAATTGACATCTTTGGCTCCGATCACGGCGATACTTACAAGGAAGTTCTTTACGGAGTCAAATCTCTCGGGCATGACAGCTCGAAGATAAAGGTAATCATTCACCAGATGGTAACTTTCAAAATGGGTGTTGAATCCTTTAAGATGAGCAAGCGGAGTGATAAGTCTTATCAGCTTGATGACCTGATCGAAGATATCGGCGCTGACGCGACACAGTTCTTTTTTGTAATGAGAGGTGCGAACACTCACCTGGACTTTGACATTGAACTTGCAAAAGATCAGTCTGAAAAAAATCCTGTATTTTATCTTCAGTATGCTCATGCGCGTATCTGCGGTATACTCCGCAACGCTGAAGAGAACCTGCCGGAATACAAAAACATCGATACGAAAAAGATAAATTTAGAATTGATTCAGACACCTGAAGAGTTACGACTACTGAAGGTACTCGCTACTTTTCCCGAAGAAGTGCTGACCGCTGCCTCCGGGTTCGAACCGCATAAGATAATTACTTACCTTAATGAAGTGGCGGAGAACTTCCACAGATTTTATCACAACAACCGGGTCGTTAATATTGAGAATACAGAATTATCGATCACCAGACTGCTCATTTGCCTCGCTGCAAAAAATGTGCTGAAGAACGGATTTGATATAATTGGTATTGATGCACCGGAGAGAATGTAATTCATTCAATTATCAATGATCAATTATCAATGATCAATGTTCAATGATCAATGTTCAAAAATATTTAATATTAAAAAGAATGCGTCAGAAATTTCTGTGAAGAAAAGTTCTGACGCATTTGTAATTATTTACTCTTCGAAGTTAAATGGAAATTGAATTTTCATTGAAACTATGGAACATTGAAAATTCAACAATGAACATTACTTCCTGTTTCCCAGAATCCTCAGCAGGAACAGGAACATATTAATGAAGTCCAGATAAAGTGTCAGAGCACCCATTACCGCTCCTTTCTTGCCGTCTTCGGATTCTATATCAGAAGTCTGACTCATTTTTTTGATCCTTTGTGTGTCATAAGCTGTTAACCCTACGAATATAATCACACCTACATAACTAATGATCCAGTTAAGCGTGTTACTTTTTAAAAAAATATTTACAACTGATGCGATTATTATTCCTATCAGTGCCATGAACAGATAAGTGCCGAATTTTGAAAGGTCCTTCTTGGTCACATATCCGAATATACTTACACCTGCGAACATTCCCGCGCAAATGAAAAATGTCGACGCTATCGATCCGCCTGTATAAACGAGAAATAAGACTGAGAAAGTCACACCCGTCAGCGCTGCATAAAGAAAGAATGCGCCGATAGCAACACCCGAGGGTATCTTATTAATCGCAAATGACAATCCCATTACTACAGCAAGCTGAGCGATGAATAACCCGAAATATAATATCGGGTTTGTCATAATGACATTTACAAAGCTTGAATTTGCTATTCCATAAGCAACAACTCCTGTCAACCCTAAGCCCATTGCCATCCAGTTATATACATTCAATAAAAATTTTCTTGTTGCCGCGGTTGAGAATGAAGCGTCAACCTGTCCTGCATAGTTCTGAAACTGGTTCATTTTATATTTCTCCTATATTGATTTTGATTTATAGAATGATCTTAATTATAAAAAAATTCCATTTGCGCACTTATTCAAATGGTTCCATGCCCATTGCTGTCCACTCTTCTTTAGCAGGACCGTAAACTCCCGGCACTATAACCCCCGCCTGTCTCATTAGTACGCTCATTTGTCCTCTGTGATGCGCCTGGTGCAGGATAAGATACATCAGTGTCATGCCTTTCATCCATTTCTCACCGTACATATCATTTTCCTCGTTGAGTGTTTCATCCTTCCAGCTTTTAGGAAGCTGTTCCATTAACGAGTTGCTGGCTTTCTCATAACCCTCTCTTATTTCTTTAGCCGATGAGGGATATTTTTCATCTTCTGCCGGACCTTCAAGCTTCAGACCAGTCTTTCCCAACATTTCAGGAATTGTCTGTGCGATATGCCACGCAAGAAAGCCAAGGGATCTTCCGTCCGGTGTTATTCTCTGACTCAGAGACTCTTCTGTCAGATTGTTAAGCATTTTTATTGTTGAATCGGATTCGTACTTCCAGTCTTTAAGGAATTGTGTGATTGTAGTGTACATGCTCTTCTAAGTTAAAAGTTAAAAGTTAAAAGTTAAAAGTTAAAAGTTAAAAGTTAAAAGTTTGTGAAGTTGTTGATCAAAACTAAAATCCGAATCCCAAATTTATTTCAATCCATAGTTAGGCGCTTCTTTGGTGATCCTTACATCATGCGGATGGGATTCCTTCAATCCTGCATTCGTTATTTTTACGAACCTTGTTTTGCTTTTCATTTCAGAAATGTTTTTTGCTCCACAGTATCCCATCGACGCCCTTAATCCACCGAGTAACTGATAAATGGTCTCGCCTACATTTCCTTTATAAGGTACAATACCCTCAATGCCTTCGGGTACAAGTTTGTTGATGTCGTCTTCCACATCCTGAAAATACCTGTCACTGCTTCCTTTCTTCATAGCTTCGAGCGAACCCATCCCTCGGTAAACCTTAAAGCTTCTTCCTTCATACAGAACCTTCTCTCCAGGCGCTTCTTCAGTTCCGGCGAACATTCCTCCCAGCATTACCGAATCAGCTCCGCCGGCGATCGCCTTTGGAACATCCCCGGTTTGCTTTACGCCACCGTCTGAAATAATTGGTATCTTATAATTCGCTGCAACCTTCGCGCAGTCCATTACAGCTGTCATCTGCGGAACTCCAACACCCGCGATTATTCGAGTCGTACAGATCGAGCCTGCGCCAATACCGACTTTAATGCAGTCAGCCCCGGCGTTTATAAGATCATAAGTCGCTTCACCTGTAGCGACATTTCCTGCTATAAGATCGATATCAAAATTCTTTTTTATTTTTTTAACCATGTCAATGACACCCTGTGAATGTCCGTGAGCAGTATCGACAATTATTACGTCAACTCCGGCTTTAACAAGCTCTCCTACCCTCTCAATGGTATCACCTGAAATTCCGACTGCTGCTCCGACACGAAGTCTTCCGAACTTATCCTTGCAGGCGTTTGGAAATTTCTTTCTCTTCTGAATATCCTTAAATGTGATAAGTCCCTTGAGCATTCCTTTCTTATCCACTACAGGCAGCTTTTCAATTTTGTATTTTTGCAATATCACTTCCGCTTTTTCAAGATCGGTCCCGACAGGAGCAGTAACTAAATTTTCCTTCGTCATTATATCGGACACAAGGAGTGTTTCATCCGGCTCAAACCTCAGGTCACGGTTAGTGAGAATACCAATAAGCTTATTCTGATGGTCAATGATGGGGATACCTGAGATCTTGTATTGCTGCATGAATCTCATCGCGTCACCAATAGTTTTATCCGAAGTCAGAGTTATGGGATCAAATATCATTCCGCTCTCGCTTCTTTTTACCTTATCGACTTCCGACGCCTGCATTGCCGGCGGCATGTTCTTATGAATGATGCCGATGCCTCCTTCGCGTGCAACTGCAATAGCCATTTCACTCTCAGTCACAGTATCCATCGCAGCGGAAAGTATGGGAATATTAAGCTCGATATTTTTTGTAAGGCGTGTCTTAAGGCTTACATCTCTGGGAAGAACTTTCGATTTATTTGGTATAAGCAAAACATCATCAAATGTAATTGCTGTCTCTATGATTTTATCGGATTTCATTTTATAGTTTATTGCGGGGAAAAGTCTTTACTATGAATTGGTTGCGTAAAATTTTATTAATTAAACAAACCATGTTTTTTAAATATTACTGGATCACTTTTGCTTTCACAAGATCGGGATAAATATTTTCAGGTCTGAGATCACCGTCAAAAGAACGTAAATACATTATGTGCAGATGTGTCGGAGAACGTGATGGGTAAGCATTCTTACCTGTCCTGCCCATTGTTCCGAGCACTAACCCCGGCTTTACGAGTTCGCCAACGTTTACATTTACATCTTTCAGATGCGCGTAGTAAAAAAATCCGTTGGTGTAATTGTCATATACATAAACAATGTTACCGCCTCTGAGATCCATTCTTTCGGTTGTCCAGTCCTTGCGGGTTTCAACGACAATACCTCCGCTCATTGAAAGTATTTTCACCTGATCACCCGTCCCGTCATCAATACAATCCTGATTATTGTCATCAATAAAAACATCGTGAGCAGGATGACCTCCGGAATTAACCTCAAAGAAATCAAATCCTGATGGGACATATCCGCTGCCACCGGAACCGCCAATGGCATTCGGTGTATATCCCTTAACTGGAAAAACCCACTCTTCAACCGAATATTTCCTTGTCTTTTTTGCTTTGATCCTTGCTTCCATAAAATCCCAGAGTTGGTTAGTGAACCTGTTCATCAAATCCACCGCGTCGTTGCGTGAAAGCTTCGCTTCCCTGACATCCACCATTATCGGCTTCCATCCCTCGGCGACGTTTACCTTTACAGCGTAAAAATCCTCGTCCGCTTTTGCATCATTGATCTTCTGTGACACTGAAAGAAGTGAGACATCAATCTTTTTCTTTTTGATCTTTTTTGGCTTCTTATCACCGGCATGTAAAGAACTGATCTGACTGAATAAAATTACTGCTAATATAAAAAATACTAAAATGTTTTTAATACCGTTCATAATAAATTATTTTTTATGAAGCAGTGAGGTGAGCCTGCAATATGCTTATTCAATAATTTCAATTTCATTGCTGACAAGCACCGTTCCGTCGGGCTTCAGTGCACTTACTTTGTACTTTCCCGGTGATTTAAAATCCACTTTGTCAAAGTAAACATAGTCCATCGTCGGATCGGTATCATAAGGATATGTATCAACTACATCGCCTGTTTTGATATTGGTCACATTAATGTTAACCTTATCAACTCCAACTTTCCTTTTTGTAGGACGGAGGTCGATCATTACCGTAAGAAAACCTGTAGTGTACTTTCCACTTTTTCCTTCACATTTATCTGTGGAGGAATTGTAACTTACGCAAAAGAATAGTTTGTCCGAACTGTCACCTGCAAGATCGCTCAGCTTGCTGCAGCCTAATATTAAGGAAACTATGACCGCGACCGAAAGTAAGAATTTGAAATTTTCTTTCATATTAAATCTTTTTTTTTGTTTTTATAAAATTAAGAAGAATAGTTAATAGTTAATAGTTAAAAGGTAAAAGTTGAAAGTTATAAGTGCTTCATAATTCTCAATTTCTAATTCGTAATTCCTAATTGAATCAAAACCATCCCGTCTTCTTCCGCCTTGAACTTGAGGTCCCACCGATGCCGAGTACACCGAGAATTCCTCTTGTCAGTTCCCTTGCAACGGTCCTTCCGACCTGTCGGGCGGTAGTGCTTGTCAGAACCTTCTCAACCGTGCTTTTTTCCTGTTTACCTGAAGTCGGAGGTTCATTTACTTTTACCTGATCTGCAATTTCCTGCGCATCCTGAAGCTTCTTTGTTAAAATTTCATAAGCGCTCTCGCGGTCTATGACTTCATTATATTTCTTTGCAAGTCGGGACTTTGAATTAACATCATGAATCTCTTCGGGTGAAAGTATGTCCATTCTTGAAGCCGGCGGGCAAAGAAGAGTTGCTGACAGAGGTGTAGGCGTTCCCTTTTCACTCAATACAGTTACAGCGGCTTCGCCAATGCCCATTGAAGTAAGCAGCTCTTCTATATTATAAAATTCAGACATCGGATAGTTCGCGGCGATAAGCTTGATCTGCTTCCTGTCATTGGCGGTGAACGCACGCAGAGCATGCTGAACTTTCATTCCGAGCTGACTCAATACCGAATCGGGTATGTCAGTCGGATTTTGAGTGCAGAAAAATATTCCGACCCCTTTGGATCTTATGAGCTTAATGATAGTTTCGATCTGATCGAGTAACGCCTTCGATGCTTCATTGAAAAGCAGATGTGCTTCGTCTATGAATATCACCAGCTTCGGCTGATCAAGATCTCCTTCTTCCGGGAATGTATTGTAAATTTCAACCAGAAGACAAAGCAGAAAAGTCGAGAACAGCTTTGGCTTGCTCTGTATATCGGTCAATCGAATGATCGAGATGACACCCTTACCGTCATCACTTATTTTTATAAGATCATCAACTTCAAACGACGTTTCTCCAAAGAAGAGATCTGCATGCTGCTGCTCAAGCTCAATTACTTTTCTCAGAATTGTGCCGGTGGATGTGGTTGAAATTTTTCCATACTCGGATTCTATCTCTTTCTTTCCTTCTTCAGAAATAAATTGCAGCATTTTTTTAAAATCTTTCAGGTCGAGCAGCGGTAGTTTTTTATCATCACAGTATTTGAATATCAAAGCGACTATGCCTGATTGAGTATCGTTCAATTCCAGTATCTTGGAAAAAAGTACAGGTCCGAATTCCGAAACAGTTGCTCTTAACCTTACGCCCTTCTCTTCAGATATTGTCATAAGCTCGACAGGAAATCCTGACGGTGTGTATGACATACCTATCTTCTGAACACGTTCATCAACTTTTGGATTCGGGATTCCCGGCATTGCAAGTCCGCTTAGATCACCTTTAATGTCCATCAGCAATACAGGTATGCTTTTTGATGAGAGTCCTTCTGAAATTATTTGTAAAGTTTTTGTCTTACCCGTACCGGTTGCGCCTGCAATAAGTCCGTGCCTGTTCATCGTTTTCAACGGAAGTTTTACGTGTGTTCCGGTAAGGCATTCGCCATTAAAAATCGCGCCGCCGAGTAAAATAGAATCGCCTTTGAACGTATATCCTTCATTGATCGAAGCTATGAACTTATCTTTATTATCCATGCCTTATAAAAAAAATTTTTACAAAATAGCTAAATTAATTTTGTTAATAAATCAATATCGGATGAATTGTAAGCACTTAGGCATCCGTCCAAAGTAAGGAAAAAACTTGCCACGAATTTCACGAATGATCAGGAATAGCTCAAGAACTCTTTGCTTTAACTTTTCCGGATATCCACGATTTGATTTCTTCCCACGATGCTTGTGAATTATTCCCTTGCTGCCTTCTTTTCGAACTCTCTGTACTAGCCTGAAAATCTGTCTCTCACTCAGCTTCAATAGTGAGGCTGACTCAGATGGCGTTATTTTCTTATTCAGTACTTGGGTTATTATACTTAACCTATCTACTTCACGTTGACTCATTGTCAGTATTCCTTCCATTGAAGACTCCTTCCTTGGGGCGTCTTCAATCTAACATTTTACTGACATTTCTATTGAGTCATATTACTGACATTTTTAACGAGTTATCACATTTCCATACTCTTGCAATAATAACACTTGCTATTGCGTGTTGAATAGGATACCTTAATATAGTTACAATAAATATTTCTGATTTATTTATGATTCTCTAATGGTTACAATTAAATAAATACAGATACAACTTTAGCTATACACAACAGAACATCGTTGGAAGCTTTACCCAAACAATAAAAGACTGATTAACTTTTATTAGTATTTACTGATTTATTGAAGGCTTAGGAATGATTCAAAGGATACTGCTCCTGAAAGGAGAAAGATCTTTTTAAAAATTTTAAAAACCTAAAATAATTATCATGAAAAATTTAATTGCCTGTCTTACACTGGCGCTTACACTGTCATTCGTCATCAATTCAAATGCACAGGTTGCCGGATATACCTTCTCACAATACCAGGGTACATACAATGAAATTGCCGGAGATACAACTGTAGCATTTTCAACATCGACCATTACAAATCCAATGGATCTTGATGATGTTACCTACCCTTCAAACAGAATACCATTTAACTTCAGATTCAACGGAGCTGTCTATACAAATTTAGCTATAAACACAAACGGTTTTATAACCTTCGGCACAACACCGCCGGTCGCAGCAAATTACGGTTCAATTTCCGCAACTGAAACCTATGACGGAGCTGTAAGCGGTTTTGGGATCGACCTGATTGGAATATTCGGAACGAATGCAAACAGAGTCGCAGGCAATACTGTCCTGACAAATGTTGTAAGCTTTGCGGGTGTTGTTGCAGGCAGACTGATCACCGGAACAGGCATTGCGACTTCGGCAACTATCGTTTCTTTCAACAAGGTCGCGGGAACAATTACTATGTCAGCAGGCGCAACTTCAACAGGAAACAATGAGATCATTCAGATTGCGGCAGCCAGCATCGTCAGATCAACACAGGGAATTGCAGGCAACAGAGTTCATATAATTCAATTTAAGAACTTCAGAAGAAATACTACCACAGGTACAGTTGATAATCTGAATTTTCAAATCAAACTTTATGAAGCAACAGGCAGGATAGAAGTTGTTTACGGAAATGTTTACGAAGGTCCAATCCCTGTTTATGGACAGGTTGGCTTAAGAGGTATTCTAGCTTCTGATTTCAATAACAGGACAACTGCAACAAACTGGTCCGGAACAATTGCCGGAGCAAACAATGCAGTGCAATGTATGATCAGCACTTCAGTATTTCCGCCACCGGGATTAACATTTGTGTGGGGACCGATCCCAACGACCTTAGGCATCACAGTAATTCCGCAGGGCTTCTATAATCTCTCAACATTGAAGCTCAATATGCGTGATACCGTAACAGCGTATCTTAGAAATATAAACGCTCCGTTTGTGATCGTTGATTCTGCAAAGGGTGTAATTGATTCAGTAACATTTACGGGATCATTCCCTTTTCGCAGTGTTATTTCAGGAACATACTATCTCGTTGTAACACACAGGAACAGCATAGAAACATGGAGCAGTACAGGAATAAATTATGTATCAGGCAGCAGCACAAATTATAACTTTACAACCGCGGCGTCAAAGGCATTTGGAGATAATATGATCTTAAAGGGAACAAAGTATTGTATATTCAGCGGAGATGTCAATCAGGATAAGGGCATTGATGTTTCGGATCTGGTAGAAATAAACAATGATCTAGCAAATTTTGCATCAGGATATCTTCCTACCGATTGTAACGGAGACGACTTTGTAGATGTGGATGATCTGCTGATTGCGTTTAATAATGCCGCTAACTTTGTAGGTGTAATTAGTCCGTAATTTTTTAATCAGCCGTATCTTGTAAGGATCCGAAACCATAAAATAAAAAGCGTCAGGACAATTGCTCCCGACGCTTTTACTTTTAGCCATACGAACTTTACTAACCTTCAACTATTTTACAAGAATCATCTTCTTTTTATCGGTAAAATTATCAGCCTTCATTACACAAAAATAAATACCGCTTGATAAACCTGTCCCGTCAAACGAAACCTTATACTCTCCCCTGCTTAAAAATTCATTCACATACTCTCCGGTTTCCTTTCCGTAAACATCAAAGACCTTAATACTCACGTTGCCGTCTTTTGGAACAGAGAATTTTATGTTTGTGACAGGATTAAAAGGATTCGGATAATTCTGTGAAAGCGAATATAACTCCGGAACTTCCGTCCCTGTTTGAGTAACTTTGGTACCTATGTCAAGAAATGAAATTCCGCCATTGTCCCTGACTGCCCAAATGCCGTTTGCAAAAAAACTTGTCCCTATATATCTGTAATTCCCTGCAGGCGCAGTATATTGTTCAGCCCAAGATGTACCACCGTTGGTTGAATAATATATCTTATTGGTGGTGGGTCTTACATAAAAAAGATAAGGAGGAATGCTCCTGACATTATCTGTTATGATATAAGGTCCAGCGGTTATACCTCCGATATTACCTGTTCCGAGAGTATTATTGGGATTCCAGGTATTTCCATAATTTGTAGTTTTGAGCATTGTTGTGCCTCCGGAAAATCCGTTCTGTTCAGATGATAAAGCTTCAAACCATAGAGCGTAAGAATTTACTTCGCCGGTTGTCGACTGAGCAGTCCAGCTTGATCCGTAATCTGTTGAATGATATATCTTCGTATTATTGGTTCCGAACCATAATCTATCGTTAATTCCGAAAAGTGAATTGTTCCAGCCCGCCTCGGTTGTTCCGGTTCGCGGAAGATAGCATCCCGACGAATCCCAGGTAATACCTCCGTTCGTTGTTTTCCAAAGTGACCATCTTGTTCCTACTGGATCACCCATCATGAATCCGTTCGTACCATTGGGTTTAATATTTATCGCGTTGATGAATCCGCTGGCTTCAGTAAATACCTGTGTCCAGTTCGCACCGCTATTTGATGTCCTGTAGACAAATGTATTAGTTCCGACATATCCTGCAACCAATGCTGTATTAATTCCGATAGCAACTACGTTTATTAATTGTGTCGCAGGCGGAATGCCGTTACCGCTTACATTAAGCCAGGTTACACCGGAATTGATGCTTCTGAGAACTGTGCCCGAATAACCGCATACCCAGACAGCACCGTTTGCAGAATGTACCGAAGTAAGGGTAACAGTTACTCCCGAATTTTGTTCGGTCCAGGTAGGTTGTGAGAAAGATGAATTTGGAAAGTATATTAAGAAGAGAACAGTTAATATTAATTGCTTCATTTTGTAAACCTCCTTATTGTTAAAGTTATTTTAAATTAAACTTAGCAAACTCTGGTGAACAAAACAATTACATTTTAATATTTCGATCACCATTCGGACACATCCGTCCAAAACAATGGGATTTAAACAGTCAAAATTTTTAGTTTCGATTAACCCCGCTTTCTTTTGAAAAACCAAAAGAAAGCTTGGCAAAGAAAAGTTTCCCGCCGGTGAGAAATTGCCGGAAATTCAGATCAATGGCGGCAGGAATTCTAACATGTAAAGTGGTGATGACTTGTAGTCGGTGCTTGACTCGGGAATTCCTGCTTGTCGCCATTGCTCTGAATTTCTTTATCGGCAATTTCTCACAGGCGGGTTCTTTTAAGAATGATAATAATTACACTAATTGTTGATTAGTTTAAGACTATTTAAGTGTTTATAAGAATGTTTTGGACAGCACTGCCATTCGGATGATAAAATAAAAAACCCCGCACATCATTTCTGGTCATGCGGGGTAGAAGATGAATCACCCGTACCAAGGGAAAGTTATTTCAATACAAGATCATCAGTAATCTATTCTCAATGTCGCGAAGCCGTAATCATCGGTTAATTTTTTAGCAAGGGAAATATTGTCAAAGACTCTGTGGACAAAAAGGAATTCAATATAGAACTGCCTGATAAACTGCCACGAAAAATTAGCTGTGATAATGTCTCTGTTGACACGGTTGCCTTTTAGAAATTCAGGATCGGAGGTAAGATATCCGGTAGCAATGTTTATGTTGCCGCCGTAATTTACTATCACTCTTCCGAGTGAATCGGTGACAATTCCGTTTGCCGATCTTTGATGCTGATAAAGCAGGTTTATATTTATTCGGTTGGTGACGTCGAAGTTAAGCTTAACGGCGATCTCATCGGAGTTTGGCGGAAGATGATGTCCGAGCGGAAGCTCCCAGTGAGTGTAAGTTGTCTTATTCGAAACGTGTGTATAAATGAACGGGTCAAGTTTTGTATACTCCGCTCTAAGCTCAAGATTAGGAATTGTGAACGCGTCGCTCCATAGCACTCCAAGCTGATATCCGAATTTGTTCGTAATCTTGGCGTTCTTTTTAAATAATGTACTGAACTCAAGATCATCTACAAGAAGTGAACCCTGGACAGCTATCTTTCTCGCGGGAATTATCATAGCGTCAAGTCCAATGAGTGAATTGTTGTCATTGTTCTGACCTGCCTGTGAGGACTTATTCAGTTCAGCAGAAGTAAGAAAGTTAATCGGATTTAAGAACGTAAAGCTGAAAGGATTATTTGCGGAGATCACGCTTTCAAAGAATCCCATTCTGAAAGCATCGGAAAATTTTACATCGAGCCTGTGTGTTGAAATATTTTTAGCTTCGAGACTTCTGCCAACGGAATCACCTCTTAAACTTCCATACATGAAAGAATATTTCACTGCCTTATAACCAAGATCCAATCTCAAATAATCAAACGCTACAGTATTATTGGATAAGAAAAGCCTGTCAATAAAGCCATAACCCTGGTAGACGGGACTGCGTCCGACAGTGAGCGCAAGCCAGTTACCGGTGGTCCTGAACCGTAGGTAACCTTCGAATGTGTCAAAGTTCTTCTGCTCGAACCTGAATTTATACTGCGCGAATAATCTCGGATCTGTGTTTCTTGCAAAGGTAATATCGGATGAATCACCTTTCAGCTTTTGTCCGTTGGATGCGCGGAGATAATATCCGACGCTGTTGAACAATGTACCGCGCACTCTGAACCCCAGTTCACCGAGTGTGATCGAATGTCTCTTTATCGAATCCCCGCGTGACTCTCTTTGAGAAAGACTTCCTAATGCATCTAAAAACAAAGTTGCATTGCTGTCGGCGTAAGTGTACAGGTATTTTTGCTTGTCCGGTGAAAAGATACCTTTGAAGTTTTTGAACAAGGAGTTTGAATTATTCAGCTTTCCATTAAGCTCGTATTCATATTCGGTTTCATAATCTTTTAATATTTTTTTATCTGTTGAAGAGATTTTATTCTGATTATCCCTGATCTGCTTTAGGAAGGAAGCCACGGACTCTCTTGATACGGGAATGTTAGCAGGATTATAGTCGGGAATGTATTTCATGGTCATCATACGATCGAGGAAATCATATACCGCGTTATCGGGCGGCACAAGCTCTGCCTGCGAATAACATTTTCCTGCTATAAGGAAAATTGTAATAAATATAACAGAAATAAATTTTTTCATGAATAAATTTATTTTAATGCAAAATTATTTTGAGAAATAAACGGAAAGTGGCGGGGTTAAGCGTTTGTAGCTATCTGCTCATCGGACAGATATTCCGGAACGAGCCTCTTGAGCATGCTTATAATTGTATCTCTGTCGTCATACTTTCTTGATAAGAGGGCTTCAAGATTTTCATCAAAATTATCTGAAATAAAATGGCTTGCATTGGTTGCAATGAGGATCTTTTCATGTATTGTCTTTTCATAAATTTCACCTTCAATGAAAAGCTCTTCATATAATTTTTCACCCGGTCTTAATCCGGTATGAATGATCTTTATATCCTTTTCAACTTCATATCCGGAGAGCCTGATTATATCCTTTGCCAGATCAAGAACTTTAACGGGCTTGCCCATATCGAGAACAAAAATTTCTCCGCCTTTACCGATCACGGATGCCTGCAATACAAGCTGTACCGCTTCCGGTATCGTCATAAAAAATCTTTGCATATCGGGATGAGTAATCGTAACAGGTCCGCCTTCGGCGATCTGACGCTTAAAAGTCAGCACTACGCTTCCCCTGCTTCCAAGTACATTTCCAAATCTTACCGCTGAATAATTTTTACCGTAAACTCTTGCAGCTTTAAGGACGATCATCTCTGCAACTCTCTTGCTTGCGCCCATTATGCTTGAAGGATTTACAGCTTTGTCAGTGGAAATGTAAACGAAGTGCTCGACATTATGCTTTAATGCAAGGTCGATCAGATTTTGTGTCCCTTTAATATTATTGCTGATGGCTTCGCATGAATTCATTTCCATGATGGGAACATGTTTATGCGCCGCCGCATGAAATATCACATCGGGCTGATGTTCCATGAAAATATTATCAAGCCTGTTGTAAGAGCGTATGTTAGCAATAATTGTTTTTACCTGAGTATCAAGTTTTTTTCCGTTTGTAATGGAAAGTCTTTTCAAAACTTCATACTGAATATCAAATATGGAATTTTCTCCCTGCCCCAACAATATAAGTTCAGAGGGATTACACTTTATTATCTGTCTGCAAAGTTCACTTCCAATCGAACCGCCGGAACCTGTAACCAGGACTTTTTTGCCTTTAAGAAAATCTTTAACTTTATTTGTATCCGTCTTAACAGGTTCTCTTCTCAGCAGGTCTTCAATCTGAACCTGCCTTATGCTGTCAATTCGTACTTTCTCATCGAGTATTTCATAAATACCGGGAATTGTTCGTGCCTGTACTCCGCTGTTCCTGCAAATTGAAACTATATCCCTGATCTCAGAACCCGGCGCAGTGGGCATTGCAATGATGACTTTATTAATATCCATCTTGGCAATTACTTCCGGAAGACTGTGACGTGTTCCCATTACCGGCAAACCCCTGATCTTAAGACCTTTCTTCTCAATGTCATCGTCAACAAATCCAACCGGATTCAAACCGAGCTGTGGGTTTCTCTGCATCTCCTGAACTATTGAATTTCCTGCCTTACCTGAACCGACGACAAGAACCCTTTCTCCGTGATATGATATCTTTCTTCTTTCATTCAGTCTTTCAGAAAGTCTTATACTGAACCTTACACCTGCTACAAAGAAAAATGTAATGATACCATCAAGTAAAGGAGTTGATAACGGAAGAGTTTCGAAATAGAGGATATTCAGATTATTGAAGACAATAAAAAATGTTGTCTGGAGGACGATAGCCCAGAAGACAATATAGATAAGCTTCGCAAGTTCATCGATGCTGGCACTGTTCCAGTATCTTTTGTATAAACCTAACTTATAAAATAGTGAAATTTTGAGGACAAGAAAGATCAGTGTGCACCAAACTAATCCGGTGAAATATTCATCGAAATTAATTTTCCCGTCTAGTCTAAGAGCCAACGATAAAAATGGTGAGAGAATAAGGAATAAGCAGTCTAAAATCAAGAAATGCCTGTTCCTTAACTTTAATAACTTTTTATTTAAAAAATTTTCAAGCATATAATTGATTTTGTCTCAGCTTGGGGCATGAAAGCGTGGTATTGAAATCGATCAAAAAGAACAAAAGACTAAGTTGTGAAATTTTTTTATGGTAGAATCTTTTTGAGTTTATTCAAATTACAAAATGTATACAACTGATTCAATAAACATTTTAATAATTAATGATCTAATCACATTACCGGTTTTAACTTAATATAGCTGCAAATGTTTTAAAAATTATTTTTACATCCTTCAGAACCGATCTGTCATTAATGTATTCAAGATTCATTTTAATTTTTTCAGGCATTATTTTTCTGATGTAAAATTCTTCCGGATCCTTTGCGCCTGCCAGCAACTCGTTTTCATTCCTGTATTTTATTGATGCCACATCGGTAATGCCGGGCTGTACCTCAAGAATTTGCATTTGCTGATCATCATACATTGCAACATACTTTCTTACTTCAGGACGTGGTCCGACAAAACTCATTTCACCCTTGAGTACATTTATAAGCTGCGGAAATTCATCGAGCTTATATTTTCTTAAGTAATATCCTGCACCCGTGATCCGTGAATCCTTTGAACCGATTGTAAGCAGACTATTATTTATCTTCCCTTTGGCCATAGATCTGAACTTTATCAGCGTGAAATCTTCACCATTCTTTCCAACGCGCTGCTGTTTAAAAAAAACAGGACCTTTCGAATCGGATTTAATTATCACCGCAATGACAATAAAAAGCGGTGTCAATATTACCAAGCCCGCAATTGAAAATAAAATATCAAAACCTCTCTTTAGCATTTTATAAAGTCATGACTGCATTGTATGAATCAATTACCGCTTTGACAACAATATCAATATCTTCATTGCTAAGCTGCGGATAAACTGGAAGTGTGATCTCTCTTGAATAATTATCGCGGCTAACGGGGAAATCTTTTATGTCATAATTCATTTCTCTGAACACGGTAAGCATTGGCAGCGGAATGAAGTGAACATTGACGGCTACTTCCCTTTTACCGATCTCATCAATGATGCTGTCCCTCTGAGCTTCGGTTATTCCCCTGAGTCTTAGAAGATATACATGATAAGATGATTCTTTTTCTTTATCCCTGTATGGCGGAAGCTCGGCAGGTTCAAAATCAGAGAACGCCTTATTATATTTTTCAAAAATTTCTTTTCTTCGTTTAAGCAGTTCATCATCATACTTTCTGATCTGAGCGAGTCCGACTGCGGCGCAAATATCATTCAGATTAATTTTAAAACCGGGATAGACAATATCGTATCTCCAGTTAGCTCCCTGCGATTTTGTATAAGCGTCCTTGGTTTGTCCGTTGAGTGAAAGCAGACGCAGCCAGTCATACAGCTCCTTATTATTGAATTTTTCCGGAAGCGTGAGACAGATCGCTCCGCCTTCTGCAGTAGTTACATTTTTTACAGCATGAAATGAAAAGACAGTTGCATCGCAGAGTGTTCCTGACTTTCTTCCTTTGTATAGCGCGCCAATTGAATGAGCGGAATCAGCAAGCACAAGGATCCTGCCGAGTTTCCTCTGAACTTCATTAGTGGAAATAAAAAGTTTTTTTGTTTCCTCTTCATTTATGATTTTATTAATTTCATCATAGTCGCAGGGATAGCCGCCAATATCGACAGGCATGATCGCCTTTGTTCGAGGTGTAACTGCTTCACGTATCTTATTTGTATCAATGCAGAAATCTTTTTTAACATCTACCATTACCGGTTTTGCGCCGAGATGAATTACCGCAAGTGCCGTTGCACAGTATGTATATGCCGGAATGATCACTTCATCGCCTTTACCAACTCCGAACCAGTGAAGCATCAGCATCATTGCCGACGTAGCGGAATTAACGCAAAGAACATTTTCAATTCCGGTAAGCTTTGCTACTTCACTTTCGAGTGCCTTCACCTTTGGACCCGTAGTGATCCAGCCGGAGTTTAGCGAATCGAGTACTTCAGTTATTACATCTTCGTCAATATATGGCGGAGAGAACTTTATCATGTGATTTTATCAGATAATTTTTTATTTGAATTTTTTAATAGAATGAACAGGAACGGCAGGCTGAAATAGATCACATATTCAACCGTATAACTGTATCGTGCCAGGGATACTTCTACCGAGCTTACTAGCAGCGCTTTAGATAAAAAAATTATGCAGAACAGTAAAGGAATAAAAGCATCAACGTTTCTAAATTTACTTTTCCATAGTTTGAAAATGCTTAATGTCAGTACGCTTCCAAAAAGAACCAGCCATAGTAAATTCCTGAAGACAAAATTATAGATCTTATCATAAATTTCAAAAATACTTTTTAGAATTGACGGCTTTAACTCAACATCACCTTTCTCATTGTAAGAAACATTGCTAAGATCATTCTGTCGTGCAATTTCAGCATCAAAAAAATTTTTGACAGTTTCATAATCCGATTTATCAGAAGATATCTGACGCCATCTCCCCGATTCGATCTCCTTTGTATATTTTTTCTCAACTACCGACCTTTTGTATACACTGGCAAGCTGCTCAAAATAACTAAGCTCTATCTTTATATTATTAAAAAAGAAAAGAAAATTACTTACGAAAAACTTTAAGTATACTTTCGGATTCTTCCTTATCGCGTCTAATGATATCTGTCTGATGATCGGCTGGATATCGACAAATGTAAGCCCGGGTTTGAGCAGCATTAGATTCTCTGTCAGGTTTACCTGCCTGTAAAAATTTTCGTTAAAAGTATGGTAGAGCTTTGAAATATCAGAAGAGTTTCTTACTAAATTAAGATCCATACGCGGGATCGAATCCAGAGTATTATTGATTGCTTCATTTACAATTGCAGGATATTCTTCGGACGGCTCCATATAAAGGATCGTCGCTCCCATAAGGTTCGCCTCTCCAAACGGAGTTATTGTAAACTTGTTTAAAGTGAACAAATTATAAATACAGAGTGCAATAATTATCACGCTGAATGGTAAGATCAGTGATATATAATATCTGAAGCTGTATTTATTAATTACAAAAAAAAGAATTATGCACAGCATCACCCCAAGAAGGAACAATCCGGCAGGGCGTATCAGAATTGAAACAGCCGATGTCATCGAGAACAGGATCCATAGGTAATTCTTATCTTCCTTTAAAGCCATGACAAGAAATCCTGAACATATCATCATCATTCCCGTGAATAAACCCTCAGTCAGAATTGATGATTCAAGCAAAAGATAATATGAAGAAGAAATAAATCCGCAGATCGCAACAGCAAACAAAATTGTCAACGAAGCATAACTCCTGCTGAAAGCCAAAAGTAAAAATAATGATGCTGCAAGTGTGAACAGACTCTGCATCAAAGATACAGCGTAAGCGGTTTTCGAGAACATCCAGACAAATGATAAGAACAACGGATAGCCGGGCGTGCGTATGTCAAACAGCGGCATTTCTAAATTCATAATATCAAATGCAACTGCGCAGTATGATGCGCTGTCACTCGACAGAACAAGCACGGGATAATTTAACAGAAAAGGAAGGCGGGTAATGAGGAATACAAGTGTGATCAGCAATGCGCCAAAAAGGAAAGCGTGCTTAATGTTTGAAACTTTACTGTGTAAAGATCTTATCATTTGGAAGTTTTTGGTTCGTTAGAACTCATGATATGCTTTAGCTGAACTGACAGCAAGCCCAGACCAAACATCAGTATGGAAAGAATGACACAACCAAGTCCGAAGTAAAATGTGAAAGGTCTGTGAAATACAAACGACAGTAAGAAGTTAATTCCTGCAAGTGCAAGCAGTCCGCCGCTGAATACAATGAATATTTTTATAGGATTATAAAATAATATCGCTTCAACTATGAACTGAAGGGTTCTCATAGAATCCCTGAACAGCCGTACCTTCGTCTTGCCTTCCCTCTTTTTATAATCGATCGGAATATATTTTACAAACTTTCCGTTCATCATATACGCGAGAGTAAGTGAAGTTGTAAAGCTGAATGTATCACAGAGCTTGGAAAAGTAAGGAAGAATTTCCTTCTTTGAAAAAACCCGAAGTCCGGAATTTATGTCCGGGATACTTCTGCCCGCCGTGAACTCAACAAGCTTCTTAAGAATAAGCCGCAAAACTTTTTTCTTAAATGACTCATCATAATTTTCTCCCTGCCTGGCTCCGACGACCATATTAAATCCCTTGTCGAACTCATGCGCGAGGACGGGGATCATCTCAAGAGGATATGTTCCGTCAGCGTCAGTGATGATAATGGTATCGTGTGATGCAGCCTGAATACCGTCTTTCAATGATCTGCCGTACCCAATATTATGCGGATGACTGATCGTGATTGCTCCGGACTTTGTGCTCATTTCAGATGTCTTGTCGGTAGAGCCGTCATCGACTACAATTATCTCAGCGCCTTCGATATTATTAAGACTCAGAACCTTCTGAATATCGAAAACCGTGATAGCTATTACACCGCCTTCATTATAAGCCGGTATTACAATTGAAAACATATTAATTATTTTTTTTATAAATGCTTATGAGTGAAATTCCGAACGGAGTGCTCAGAGGAAGAAATGTTCGTGAAAAAGGCACGACATATTTATCAAACGCACCAATCTCACCTTCTGTATCATTAATGTTACCCGATTTTATGGCTTTATAAATTACCCAGTAACCCAGCGCTCCTATCATATTAAAATAATATTGCTTTGCCAGCTTAACATTTGCTGGAAGTTTCAGTTCATTCATCATCGATTTTGAATATCTTTTAAAATGTCCGGCAGCAATATCAAAATTGGAATAAAGAAATTTGTGCGATGGTACAAGGTGAAACAGGACTCCACCCGGCTTGAGCAGCTCAAGAAGTTTGTTAAAGAATGTCTTGTCATCCTCAACATGCTCCATCACATTCATGCAGACTATAAAATCATAGTTGCCTTTAGCATCGATCAGATCAATACATTCAATTTTAATATTTCCTTTGAAATTCTTTTTCTTTATCAGATCAATGGCGGGCTTTGAAATATCGATGCAGTAAAGTGTATCAAAGTTGCTTTGTTCGGTAATGAGCTTTGTAAATGAGCCGACACCGCAACCTACTTCAAGGACATCACCCTTGATAAATTCCTTGAACTGATCAAATGTCCATTGATTATAATTGGTGGCTCCCTGCATTTGCTCAGCAGATACGAACAGCTCTGACATAATTTATTCCGTTTCTATTTTTTTCACAAATACCGCCGGGTTGCCCGCGTAAATACTGAACGGCTCTACATTCTTGTTCACCACACTTCCCGCTCCGATCACTGAACCTTTGCCTACGGTCACACCTTTTAATATGAAGCAGTTTGCGCCGATCCAGACATCATCTTCTATCTTCACCGGCTGTCTGACAATTTTGTCCCAGCGTCTGAGCCGGTCTTTATAAAAAACGTTATGAGTGTTGGTATCCATAATCACAGTGTTGGCACCGATCATTATTCTGTTGCCTAAATTAATTTCCAATTCGCTGATGATCGATGTCCCGTTAAGATATACTTCATCACCGATGGAAATTTTTCCCGATGTACCTGTCCTTAAAAAAACTCCGCCGGCAAGATTTCCGGAATTGTATCCGCACTTCGCCGATATCAAACGTATATTACTCCCCAAAACCATTTGTCCCTTATTCTCAATTCTCGGACATCCGTACACCGTTACATTCTTGCCGTATCTGACACTATTCAGCATTAAAATTATTTTCAAAAGCGGCGCAGCCAGAAAAGTTATGACCTTTGGAAAATGTAAAACCCCGTCTTTAATTAATTCATAATAATTTTCATTGCCGGTATCAAACTTCAGCTTCTCGTTATATTTAAATAAAAAACTCACAGCATTTTTTATGAACAATTAAAAATTAACTATCTTTTCACACCGCTTCCGCTCCAGCTAACACCTTTATAAGGAAGAATACTCACGACCGAAAATTCATCTTTGCTAAACCATCTGCCGATCCTTTCCCTGCTGATGAAGTCAACCTGGGGAGCATTGAGCTTATCAAAAACATTTAAAGTGTTTCTGTAAAATGTCATCTTACGGAAGTTCTGAAAATATTCATAGAACGGAAGGAATTTCAGCGGCAGAAAATATACAGTGTAGACCGGTACAGAAACCAGAGCTGTAGTGATCTTAGAAAGTCCCAGTAAATTTTTGCGCGACATGTTCTTCAAAAATAATTTTCGCATTGGTTCAACACCATGCTTCACAAGACCATTTCCTTCCTCAGAGTAAACCCACACTATCAGCTTGCCACCCGGCTTGACATGCTTTTTTAAATTCTCAACCGTCGCATCAGGATCATCAGTATGATGGATCACACCGATCGAAAAAACTATGTCGAATTTTTTCTGAAGATCCATTTTTGCAATATCAGCTTCAACAAAATCTATGTTCTTGAATTCATGATTCTTCTGTTTTGCGATTTCAGTTGTATTAAGATCGACTGCGGTAACTGATCTTGCATACGGAGCAACAAAAGATGTATGCTGCCCGCCTCCGCATCCGCATTCAAGAATGTCCTTATCACGAAAATCCTCAAGTGTGTTGGGAAGTATCCAGTCCTTAAAAAGAAAAAGCTCGTTGTCCTGAAGCATTGTCCATTGCTCACTCCATTCGGACTGCTTAGACTGAGTCTGCAAGCTTTCTGTCATAAACATATTTGTTAAATGATTTAAATTCATCATTGCCGTTAAGTCCGATCCATGAGCCGACCGGCGCATTGAAACCGCTCTTCTTTTTGTTCAGTACAAAATCGGGAAGTATTTTTTTCAAAGACTTTTTCAAAATGTATTTTGTTTTGAAACCCTTCATTTTAAGATCAGAAGGAATTGAAGCTGCATAATTGACAAGCTCAGGATCAAGGTAAGGGCTGCGCGATTCAATGCTGCTGTACATTGAGGCGCGGTCAACCTTCACAAGTATATCATCAGGAAGCCATGTCATACCGTCAACATAAAGGTTTCTGTCAAGTGGTTCGAGATCAGTGCTTTTGTCATAATATTTTTTAAATATGTGATACGGGTCAGTGTCAAAGATCAGATCTTTCATTTTATCGCCAAGCAGTTTGACTCTCTCTTCAGGCGAAAAAAATTGTCTCCATAAATAATGCGCCTTCTCGGGAGAATGAAGAGTGCCGTTCAAAAATTGTTTCTGCTTATACTGCCAGTTAAGCTTCTTACTATTTTTTCCGGATTCATTCAAGCCGATGATAAATTTTTTCAAAATTCTTGGAATTGGTTTGGCATAATTGTAATACTTGTCAGCTTTGTAAGTAATGTATCCCGCGAATATCTCATCGGCTCCGTCTCCACTCAGCACCACCGTCACAAATTGCGATGCGAGCTTGGATACTTCGATCATGGGGATCAGCGAATTATCTGCAAACGGTTCATCATAAGCTTCAATCGCTTTATTCATAAAATCCAGCCCGTCATTGACTTCACATATAAGCCCGTGATGCTTGCTACCAATATATTCCGCAAACCTGTCGGCATCAGGAAGTTCGTTATAGCTCTTCTGATTGAAGCCGACACTGAAAGTATGAAGATCTCCCGTATGAAATTTTTTCATCAGCGCAACTATGGAGCTTGAATCAATACCTCCGCTCAGAAAAGCACCAACAGGTACATCGGCTACCATCCTGAGTTTTACAGACTCTTCCAGCAGATAAAGAATTTTTTTTTCAATTTCATCCTCATTCTCCTTTGTTTTAATTCTGAATGAGTCTGAATAATCGAAATATCTTTTCTTCTCAAGCTTGTTGCCTCTGTCAGAAAATTTTATGTAAGTTGCCGGCTCAAGCTTATGAATGTCTTCATACATTGTCATGGGTGAAAGGACATAACCCAATGCAAGGTAACAGTTGACAGCTTCGTATGAAATTTTTCTCGGAATGCTCTTGTCTGTGATCAATGCCGTAAGCTCTGAGGCAAATGATATATTTTTATTTTTATCAATGTAATAGTATAAAGGCTTCTTTCCAAATCTGTCCCTAGCGATGATCAGCTCTTTTTTAACTGAATCCCAAATTGCCAGAGCGAACATTCCGTTAAACATTTCAAAGCAGCTTATACCGAAATATTCATAAGCATATAAGATCACTTCAGTATCGGAATTACTTTTGTAATTAATATTAAACTGTTCCAGCTTCTTCTTTATATCTTTAAAATTATATACCTCTCCGTTAAAAACAATATGGAATCTGCCGTCTGGCGTTGACATAGGTTGATTACCGTTTTCAGACAGATCAATTATCGCTAGTCTTCTGTGACCAAAGGTAACTTCCCCGATTTTTTTTAAACCTTCATTGTCAGGACCTCTGTGTATCAGCTTATCACACATCGCCTTAACTACATTGCCCGAATCATCTTGTGAATTAAACCAGTCCGTCTTTCCGGCGATACCGCACATATTAATTTAATTTATAGTATTCTTTAAACCACTGAACAAATTTCTCAAGACCCTGCTCGATCCTTGTCTCAGGCTTGTAATCAATAAGCTTTGCAAGCTCTGAGGAATCTGCGCAGGTAACTTTTACATCACCTGGCTGCATCTCCTTAAAGACCTTATCCGCTTTTTTTCCAAGCAGTTTTTCAAGCGTCTCAACAAAATATAATAACTTGACAGGATGCTCACCACCGATATTAAATAAATTATACTCTTTTTTAAAATCCACTCTAAGTAAACGGTAAATGGATTCAATGACATCATCGACATAAGTAAAATCTCTTTCCATGTCTCCGTTGTTATAAATATCGATCGGCTCGCCTTTCATGATCTTCAATGCAAATTTATAATAAGCCATATCAGGTCTGCCGTAAGGTCCATACACGGTAAAGAAACGTAAGCCCGTTGCAGGAAATCCGTACAGGTGATTATAAGTGTAAGCCATCAGCTCGTTCGACTTTTTTGTAGCAGCGTAAAGTGAGATCGGATGATCGACATCGTCATTCACTGAAAGTGGCAGCTTTGAACTGTTGCCGTATACTGAACTTGAGGAAGCGTAAATTAATTTTACCGGGAATTCTTTACAGCATTCAAGGAGGTTAAAGAAAGCGTTTATGTTATTCCTGATGCTTTCATCGGGATTGGTGATCGAATATCTTACACCGGGTTGCGCGGCGAGATTTATCACGTCGGTAAATCTTTCCTTATCAAAAATATTTACAAGAGCTTCCTTGTCGAACATGTCAGTTTTGGAAAACGAAAAGTTCTTATGCTTCGTGAGCTCAACAAGTCTTGCTTCCTTCAGACTTACATCATAGTAAGAATTTATGTTATCCATTCCTGTAACATCAAAGCCATCTTTACAAAGTCTTTTACTCAGATGATAACCGACAAATCCTGCTGCGCCAGTAACTAAATACTTCAATTAATTTTTTTTATTTTTTGAAAGATATTTCTTAAGTCTTCTTCTCATTGTAAAATACTGCGTCAGACCGGGGTAAGTATAGTTACCCGCTTTTCCTTTTCTTTCAGGCATCGGAGCAACTGTGCTGTTCTGTAATTTTTCCAGAAAAACTTTTACATCCGGAAGACTATCGTAGATAGCTTTATGTCCGATAAAAGAATAGCTGTGTTTCGTAAGGTCAATATCTTTTACCGGACCCTGTGCGTAAATTTCCCCGCCGTCAACATTGTCATTCATCTTCATGAAAGTATAAGCAAGTTTGCCATATTCTTCGTTATATAAAGTCCAGAACGGAGAGTAGAGACCCTTATACTCAGGAGTGAGACCCTCATGCCAGAGGTATACACCATAAGTCGGAATGTCTCTGATCTTCTTTCCGAAAAAATCATTAACGCACATTGCAAAAATAATATCCGGCTTGCATTCATTCAGAAATTCAAGAACCTCAGGCTTGTTCACATTATTACAACTGATTTCCCTGAACTTAAGTGAATCAAAATCCTTCCCGTTATTTTCCCAGTAAGGTCTTATGACTTCCTTTTTCAGATGACCGAGTTCTTCAACGGCGATCTTATTTTTCACATAAAAGAAGAGCAGAAGTTCATTGATCACTTTCATTAATCCGTATTTCTTCGCCCTCTTCCTTCCATACTCAAATCTTCCTTTCCAGGTCTTTCTCCATGCAGCCGAATAAGTCCATACAACTCCGGTGAGCTCGCTGTTATCCGACAGCCAGTCGACTATCATCTTGTCGAAATCATTTTTTGACCCGATAAATACTGTCTTCAGCATCAGTCCGGATATTTTACCATTTCAAAATACCCCATATTCTCTTTATCAACTTTCCATCCGTTTCTTTCATAAGATTTTATTGCTCGGTGATTATCACTCTTTACCGCTAGTCCCATTTTTTTAATCTTCATTTCCTTTGTCTTTTTTTCAAATTCTTTCAGCAGCGTTGTACCATAACCCTTTCCAAGATATTCGTTTGCGACACCAATCACGACTAATCCGCTTTCAGTTTCAAATTTATCCTTCTTCGCAATGTCGTTTTTCTTATCATCTTTTTTTGCGGTAATTTTTTTTTTGCCGAGCTTAGTTTTAATATTTTTCTTTACAAGGGAATACTTCTCTTTGAATTCCGGATGAAAGATCAGCCATGGTCTTAATGCAAATGCCATCACAGCTTCATTAAAACTATACTGAAGCATTCCGCTCGCCGAGCCCATTGGCTGAGTACCGTCAATTATCATTCCTCCGCAATAACCAATGCATATACCGTTTTCTTCAACATGAAATAAAAATTTTTTGCTATCAGAGATATACCATTCGATCATCTTTTTAAGATAGGAAATTCCCATTTTTGAGCTCAATGATTTGGGAAAGGCAGACCTGTGACATTGAGCAATGATTTTCAGATCTTTCTTTTCAGACCATTTAATTTCGTACATCACTGAAATTTTTCTGAAGTTCAACAAGCTTATCCGAAAAATCACTTATCAGTTTATTCCTGTCAAATTTTTCCATCGCTGTTTTCTTCCCGTTTACTGACATAGCTTGTCTTAACTCTGTATTATCTTTTATCTCTGAAATATTTTTAGTTAATCCGTCAAAGTCACGCGGTGAATTTACCAGTCCGGTTCTACTTTCCTCAATTATTTTCGCACCTTCACCCGATCCTGAAAAAAGTACCGGCAATCCGGCTGCCATTGCTTCATAAATTTTTGAAGGCACTGCGCCGTAAATATTACTCACAAGAGGAATTATAGTACAGTCAAATTTCCCCAGCAGTTCAGGAATAGCTTCTCTGTTTACACTTTCATGAAGAAAAATATTTGTATCTGCATTTCCCGTCAGGTAATCTCCGACTTGTTTACGTTCAGCACCTTCACCGTAAATATGAAACTCACAATTCAGCGCTTTAAAATTTACATTTTTGATTATATCAAGTATTCCCTGTGCGACTCCAAGCAGCCCGGCATATACTATTTTGAAGCCGGCTTCTTTTTTTACCGGCAATTCGGAGTCGGCAAATCTGTTTACATCCACTCCATTTCTGAACAGGTAAGTATTTTTTGCTCCGCTGTTTTTTACATGTGTTATGATCTCTTCCGACTGTCCCGTGCAAAGGAAAGATCTTTTATAAAGAAACTTCTCAAGGCTTTCAAGTTTTTTGTAAAGAAATCCGTCACTCATATAACCAAGTTCTTTTGCTGATAATGGCCAGATGTCTGATACATTCATTATCATCTTTGACCCGGAAAATTTTGAAAGTATAAAAGCGCTGATGCCCAATGTAAGCGGAGGACTTTCCACAAAAATAAAATCAGGCTTTAATCTTCTGATCTTAAAAACACTGAACAAGCTGGTAAAAGAAAACGACAACATTGAAATAATTCTCGGTATCTTCTTCGATGAATTTGAAGCAAACAAAATGTACCTGTTGATTTTAATTCCGTCTTCAATTTCACTGCATGCTAACTTATTTCTGTATTCATCATAGATCCTTCCTTTCGGGTAATTCGGCATTGCTGTGATTACCAGTACTTCATGATTATTTTTTTGAAATATTCTGGATAATTCCAGCAAGCGGTTTTGAGGCGCTCCGGTCTCAGGGTAAAAGTATTGTGATAAAATTACAATTTTCATTCAGTCACTTATTTCAGAAAAGAATGAAAATGTTTCATCTTACCGGCTTTAGTTCTCTCAATTTTATCAACTCTCTTAATTTCAAAAGTCAGACCCGGCTCAAGATAAGCATCCATTTTTTTTTGCAATGTATTCTTATCCTTGTCCGATATCTCTTCATCTGATACAATCTCGAAAATAAATTTATTCAGCTCGACCTGTTTGATAATAAACTCTTTCAATGTTCCTATATTTTCAAGTATGCTTCTTGTGATAAAATAAAATGTTATTCCGGGAGATTTCTTACCACTCGGTAAGATTATAATATCATTCACTCCGCCTATCAGGCTTTGTATTATAATCTTATCTTTAGACGGTTTTACGATCGCTCTGTCACCGATCTCATAACGAATGAACGGCATGACTGTATTGTGAAGCGCTGTAAGTATTATTCTGCCCTCACCGCCTTCGGTTACAGGATTACCTTCATCATCAATGACCTCAATGTAAATGTTCTCTTCAGAAATTCTCCATTCCCCGTTTATGTCTTCCATTGCAATTATATCGACTTCGGAGGTGCCGTATTCATTGACTGTAGGAACTCCGAATCCTTCACGGATAATTTTCTTATCTTCTTCCGTAAAGTTCTCTGACGTACCAATGCATACTTTCAAAGTAGGACATATCTTTTTAAGAATTACTTTTTTCCTTATAAGATACCGGGCAAACAAAACCATGGAATTTGTATATCCGTAAACATACTCAAACTTGGTTGTCTTAAATTTTTCTAAAAATGTTTCCAGAACATCATCCGATAAATCAAATACAGAAAATCTGACTCTGTTGGACAAGAAATCTTTTGTCTTCTCCTTCATATAGTCCAGCTTTTCAAAAGGAATTCCGTAAAATCTTGCCTGCTTTGAATCTAGCGTCAGATCGAGACTGCCGTATCTGTTTTTTATCAAAGCCCATGTCATTGCGTGTGAAAATTTATCCTTGGCGTAACGGAAAGGATGCCCTGAGGAACCTGAAGTATACCCTGTATAAAGATCACTGTGTTTAACATCTCTTGAGATAGTACTCTCTTTGGCGTTCTGATAGTCACTCTTTGAAAGTATTGGAAGCTCGTTCCAGTTAATTGGCAGCGTATCACCTATTTTATTTTTATAAAAATCATTAAGCTCAAAGTGATGCTTTACTGTTTCCCATTTTTTCTCTGACTGCCATTTCCTGAATTCATCCTGTGAAAATCCCCTGATCCTTTGAAGCTCATCTACGGCTTCCTGTATCGGAAAACCCTTCATCTTAAGTGTAAGCTCAAAAAGCGAATTTGATTTTTTTGAAACTTCCGGTTTTTTGTTTTCAAAAACCGGTACCTGATCTTGTGAGCTTTTATTCAAAAGACTGAGGATTATCTGAGGTTTTCCTGATAGCGAGGCGGGTATCCTGCTGACCTCCTTAAAAATAATTTTGATCCTTTCTCCGAGGTAATCATATATCTGATTCTCAATTTTATCCAATACATGCAAATTGAAATTTTTAGCTTTGATATATTCGATTTCAATTTCATCAAGATTTCTTTGTATCACCCTGAACTGTTCGATTTCCGGAATATGTTCAAAAATTGCCGTGAAGAAATGAACAATCATGTACTTTCCGGTAAATGTTTTTACAATATCAGTATCTCTGCCGACTATGTTCCTTAGCAATGGCAGACCTCTGCCGCAACTGCAGGTCTTATCTTCACTCTCTTTTACTGCAAGGTCGCCGAGCGAATATCTCACCAGTGGCATTGCGCGGCTGTCGAGCCTTGTTACTACTACGCTTCCAAACTCTCCATCCTTAACTTCATTATTATCAGCATCAAGAATTTCCAGATAAATCTGCGGGGACATTATATGATAGTTACCATTTTCGCATTGTGCAGATATCATAAAACCTTCTGTGCATGCGTATGTATCATAAACTTTTGTGCCGAATTGTGATTCAATTAATTTTTTATAATGTTCAAACATCTTATCACCCCAGCTAACTACGCTTTCAAAATGTATATCATTATAGTTCAGCTCATTAGCTACTTTTGCAAAGAGATAAAGCGAGGAGGCATAACCTAAAAGCATTTTCCTCGGATTGGTCCTCTGTTTCTCAAGTGCTGCCTGTATTTTATCTTTATCCAGACCGAATGCGATGTAATAGTCCGTCTGAAACAGAAAATCTTTTATTTGCTTCTCATAATTTCTTTTATGATTCATTCCCGTCTGAATTATCTTATCACCAATTTTATATCCTGCCCATTCCCACCATAATACCTGTATTGCCCTGTTCACAGACTCTTCCGCTTTTGTCATGTATACCGTTCCCTGAATTCCTGATGAACCGCTGCTTGACTCTTTGATCAGCTTTGAGAGGTCACCGATAACAAGATCATCAAGATTTTCCCTGATATCTTTTTTATTCATCACAGGGAAATATTTTATCATTTCATAAGGATCGTCAATGTCCGGTAAATTGAGCTTTTTATAAAAAGGAATTTTTCTTTTGCAGTAAGTTAGCTGATTATGCAGATTCACTTTCTGTATCTCTTTAATTTTCTTTTTATCATAACGGACGATCTTTCTCCACTTCTTCAGCTCATTGGCAAAATTTGTTCCTACTACAAAATCACCTGCGGGAAGAAAAATATTTTCAAGAAATTTATTGTAGATCATAGTGCTCCATTTATTCGCGGCTCAACAATTTTATCAATTACACCAAACCATTTTTTCTTTACAATTTCCCAGTCAAATTCTTCAACAGTTTTTCTGCCATTAACCGAGATCATTTCTGTAAAGTCAGGATCATTTATCAGTCTTTCAACTTCTTTCACAAATCTTTCAGGATTTCCGGGCGGCACTAATACTCCGTCAGTATTATTATTTATTAAATAAGGAAGTCCGCCTACATCAGTTGATATTACCGGAAGACCCGCTGCCATTGCTTCGATCACACTTACAGGATGATTATCAAAATCAGTTGTATTGATAAAGATATCATATTGGGAAGACAGCTCTATCCATTCTTGTTTTGTAAGCTTGCCGGTTAATTTCAATGAATCACTTACTCCTTCTGTTAACGCTTTAGCTTTTACTTTTTCAATTGATCCGTCCTTATCAGGTCCAACCATGCAAAGTTCGGCATCGGGATATTTCTTCTTCAACTTACTCAATATTTCCACAGCAAGAACAGGATTGTAAATTTCATGAAACGATCTTACCCAAAACAGTTTCGGTCTTATATTGCGTCGCTTTTTGAATGGATAATTCTCTATCGGAATAAAATTGGGAATGTAATCAACTGTAAAGCCCGCATCTTCAAAATGCTTCTTTAAATAAAATGACGGAGAAATATTTACAGCGGAATTTGAAAAAATAAACCTGCACAACTCAGGTGATTCTTTCAGACGGTCAGGATATCCACCGCCTCTTAATAAAGGTATGTAGCTGACCTTATAATGATTGCACAACTTCGCAAGAATGTATGTGTACCAGAATGCACGCCTGCTGTAAGAATCGATCATAACCAACCTGATCTTTTTTTTGTTTTTCATGAAAACCGAAACCATGTCCAATAGTCTGAGCCCCTGATTTTTCTTTTCTGAAACAGACTTTATTTCATATCGTTGTGAAAGCTTGGGTGTTAGCTGTTCAATGAAGGTCGGTGTAAAACCGAATTTCGAAAGGATGTTACCGGCATAAAGGATCATTGCCTTTTCCGGATGATATTTATAAACGCGAGCCCGAAAATGAATCCGGGGGCAGCCGTCCGCATAGCCGCATGTCCCAGTGTGACATAAACAAATACTACACAAAGAATGAGCAGTATTTTATCATCCGTTGATTTCAATTGGAAAAAAACTTTAATTGGGACTAGTATTATAATTAAAATCGCGATCATTCCAAATATCCCGTGTTCAGCAAGAAGTCTTGAATATTCAATATGAGCTGCTGCCATAATTCCCGTCATTTCTTCCCTCTTTTCACCGGCAAGTCCCGGACCTACTCCCGTTAAAACATTATCTTTAAATATTTCCAAATCTTCACTAAAAATTTCTTCACGTCCGCTGAACATGTTATTTTTTTCCTTGTTATACATGGACTCGCCTTTGAATCTCATCTCAAGCAAGCCGCCGCTGACTTCATTAACATAATAAAATCCCATGAAGCCCAAAACAAATATTACCAAAAAAGCATATACCACTTTGCCAATCCTCTTTTGAAAATTCGGGTTGGTTAAAGTCATAACTATTAAGCATATAATGATCGCAACGATGGGGGCAAGCATTCCTCCTCTTGAAAAGGTTGCTAAACCCCTGACCAAAAACATAAGAAGAAGAAATGTATCCAAATATCTGATACGGAATAATCGTATGTTAAGGAAATAGGCGATACCAATTATAAGTATCCCAAGTCCGAAAATAGTCGATACCTGGTTCGGTCCAAATCCGCCGCTGGTAAGAAAATTAGATTCAGTCGTAAACTTAACATCCTCCAGTGAACCTGATCTGAAATAAACGAAAAAAGTCATGGCTACAATAGGATAAAGCAACGCCAGTAATATTTTCCTGAATTCAACAATGCTTATTTTCCTTTGGTAAAAGTAAATTGCTGCAACACCAAGACAAATCGGACCGGCAACATTAAATGAAACCATCTGTCTGGCGAATTCGAATGAAGAGTATTCTGCGAAAAAAAGCGATGGGAACATCAGCAGAATAAAAACAACAAATACATTTGGAATTTTTTTCTTATACTTACCAACAAGTATACCTAATATTAAAAAAAGCATAGTAGCATATTTTCCATATTCATATCCAAACCCTCCGGAATTCATTCTGAACAATACTTCTATACCTACAATGTAAGCAGCAACAATGTGAGCAAAGCCATCTACATTTTTTTTATTAAAAATACGGAAGACTCCGTAGATGATTATGATCACTGAGAATATCGTGCTGAGTCTGGGGTTGAAAAGAAGTGCAACCGCAAGCCCGATATTGATCAATAAATAAATCTCGGCTTTATAGAGTGAATTCTTCAATACTGATTGTAATTTTTCTTGTCAAAATAACGCAATAATTGGTAAGAATTAATGTAAATATAAAAGTTATTGATCTGTTAAAATTTTTTCTTTAAGATTACGGATATAATTTTCAAAGGTAAACAGTCCTGCAACTTTAACAGCGGCGTCAGATTTTTTTTTCAATGTATCTCTGTCATTTAATGCCGATTCAATTTTCTCCGATAGCTCATTGCTGTCAATTTTGTCCAGCAAAAATCCATTGCTGTCATTAAAGTACATGCTGATCGATGAGACATCCGAGACTATAGGCACGCAGCCATAAGCAGCGGCTTCGGCAATAACCTTTGGGAAACCTTCCGATTCACTAGGCAGTAAAATTATATGAGAATCTTTATACACTTGCTCGAGTTCAGTTCTGTTCAGGAATCCCTTAAAAGAAATTTTTAACTTAATGTCTTTGGATTCATCTTCAAACTTTTTCCTTTCAGAGCCGTCACCGGCAAAAATAAATTCGCCTATCTGATCTGAAGATTTAATTTTCTTCAATGCATCGATAATTATTTCCACACCCTTGTTCCTTGTCAATGATCCGGCAAAACAAATGTTGAGCTTTCCGTAAAAATCCTTTTTATGTGCAATATTCATTGCTCTGACGAGTTCTTTATTATCAAGGCATGGATTCTGAAAATTAAGTATGTGGCTTTCCTGACCTTCCCATTGCCCGTTGATAGTGACTTTTGAATGTTGAAAATTTTTCCTAAGCCACCATCTTTGAAACCTGTACGAAACCGGTGCATCGTCCATCTTCCAGTTGCCCGCATACTTCACCCAGCGTTTGGGATCTTTTCTTAAGCTTAAATAAGGAAGAACATATAAGCCCATAGCTGTTGGCGCTCTGAACTGAACCCAGTCAACTTTATCTATAATTTTTTTTATTTGTTTTAAATTATAATATGCTGTGGTAAAAACAGATATCTTATCTGTAAATTTTTCTCCGCCGTATGCTTTTAAAGGTACTAACTTGATTGTATCACTCTCATATTTCATTGAACTTCCCGGAGGATCGCCTGAATGAAGCGGCGCTATATGATATATTTCGGTAAAGATTCCGGTTAACTGATTTATTTCACGAATGGTAGGACCCCAGCCGCTTACTGAATTATCTTTTTTATAATGTGGCGTATGTGAAATGATTGCCAGTTTCATTTTTGATCGTTCCATAAGCTCAGGCTGTATAGCATCAATATTCTTTGATAAATTCCTGCCCGGCTTATATCTTCAGAAGCGCCTTCTCTGTCATTCAAAGATGTAAAAAGAAATTTAACGTAATCCTTTTTGACATATTCATTCACGATATTTCCACTTTTCAAAAGCTCATTTTTTATTACTTCAAAATCGTCCTTTGAAAGTGATGTATCAAGCGGGATGGTAAAACCTTTCTTTGCAATACGGCTTGTCTTTTCAGGATAAATTTTTCTGTGTATCGTCCTTAATATTTTTTTTGATTCCTTTAAAGATGACTTCTGATCAAATGGAATTGTCAGTGCAAAGCTCACAAGATCTTCATCGAGAACAGGCACACGGTATTCCACATGGTTAAGCATAGACATCATATCCGTTTTCCTTAAGTAATCTCCAAGCATTGTTTTACGGAAATAATCAAAGACAACATAGTGTTTGAAATTTTCCGGTATCTCTTCAGGAAATATGGATTGGTATAAATTCAGTCCTGCATTTGTATCAAACAGAAAAGGGCTCGCATTCTGAAAATTTGTTTTTCTTGGAAACCATGAGTGCCAGTCATACAGGAGTTCGTGCGGCTTGTCAGACCAAAGATCCGCTATCCGCTTTACCAGTCTTCCCTGTGAAGGATTTGAAAATTTTTGTGCTATGCTTAATATAGCTTCACCGCTGTTTCTTGTGAACATATTTTTGTTAAGCTTGTCAATGTAAGTCAGCCATGTCATTGACGGATAGCCGTTATAAAGCTCATCACCACCGTCTCCGCCAATCAGGACTTTTGTTATCTTGCCTGTGGCTTTCGTTAAATAGTAGACATTAATTGCTGATGAGTCCGCATACGGCTGATCAAAGTCCAGCAGGATTTTATTTAGTGTATCAAGATTCAGCTCCAAATCAACCTCAACAAGCTCATGATTACCTTTCATCGTATCTGAATAAATTTTAGCAATATCCGCTTCATTATAATCCTTGTCATCAAACCCTATCGTCAGACCTTTTATCTTGCTGTCGGATCCGTGAGCGTATGCATATATCAGCGATGAATCAATACCTCCGCTGAGAGCAACTGCAACTTCAACATCAGCTACAAGATTTCTTTCCACAGCTTTTTTTAATCTTACTTCCGTCTCCGCTACATTCTCATCATAATTAAAATTATTTTCCGTTGTAAAACTATAGCTGATCAATTTTGTTTTCTTTGTTTCATTTTTACTTATTTCAATTACAGATCCCGGATCGACAGCCGTGATCTGTGAATATGCTGTAAATGGCTCAGGGCAATAGCCTAAATTGAGATAACATTTTATTACATCTTCATTTATACTCACTTCTTTTTTTACAGAAGGTAGGATCGCTTTTATCTCGCTTCCAAAAATACTGAAGCTTCCTTTATTGTAAAAATAAAGCGGCTTAATTCCTGAAGGATCTCTCGCTATGATAATTTTTTGCCCGGCTCTGTTATCAAGAATTGCAAATGCATAAATTCCTCTGAGCTTTTTAAAAAAATTTATTCCTTCATTTAAATATCCTTCAAGAACCACTTCGGAATCAGAATTTGTATTAAATTTTACTGAAAGATTTTTTTTAAGTTCTTTATAATTGTAGATCTCACCGTTATAAATTAAATAAGCATCTGCTGAGGCGGACTTCATAGGCTGATCCGCTTTGGAAGACAGATCGATTATGCTCAGACGGTTATGACCTAAAAAAGAACTGCCGGAAACTAAATTTTTGCTGCTGTCAGGACCCCGGTGATTGATCGCTTCAAGTCCCTTCAGCAATGCGGGATATTTTTCCGCTACTCCTTTTTCAAAATCAACAGAACCTAAAATTCCGCACATTACTTTATCCTTTCGATTGCTTCAATATACCTCTCTATGATTTTTGACCAGTGATGTTTCATTGCCCATTCGTGCGCTGATTCACTGAACCTCTTGTAATCTTTCAAAATTGTTTCAACTGCTTCGCTGACCTCCGCTGAATTTTGCGGATCAACAAGAATGCCGCTGACTCCGTTGCTGATCGCGTCCTCAAGTCCGCTGCCTTTTGATCCGATTGCGGGAAGTCCAAAATAATTTGCTTCGATGACAGCGATTCCGAATCCTTCAAAATCACCGCTGGATTGACTTTCACTCAGAAGCAAAAATATCTGGGATCTCTCAAGCACCCTGTGCATTTCCTCATTTGTAACGCTTCCTAAAATATTTATGTGAGATTTCAATTTTTTATCATCAAAAAAAATTTTCGCTTTTGAAAGATCAGCGAGCCGTCCAATAATATTATACTTGGTGTCCGGATGATTTATCAAAATTTCCGGCAATGACTTCAGGACATTGTGGTGACCTTTTCTCGGCCAGACAGTTCCAACAGTTACTAAATTCAATGACCCGTTTATGTGCTCTTTAACTCTTACTATAAGTTCATTTTCAAAATCAAAACCATTAGGTATTACAACAATTTTTTCTTTATCAATTTTAGCTGTTATCTTTGAACCTGAAAAATTTGAAACAGGAATTACAAGATCCATTTTCTCAAGTGCGCGCTTAACTAAGGATTTTAGAAATGAATTTTGCGGGTTGATATCCCCGCCATGAGCGACGGCAATGAACTTTATCTTCTTCTTATACTTTCCGAGTGTAAGCGAGCTGATAAGTGCAAATCTTCCCGAGAAGATTATATGCGTAAAATTTTTATTCCTTAATGTAAACCAAATTGCTTTGAATCTCCTTAGAAAAGTCCAGACCCTGCTTTTAAATCTTGGAAAACGAAATACATCAAAGTTCTGTGCTCCGTCAAATTTTTCTTCAGCATCTTTATCCGTAAAATCAGATATCGTTAACACCCTTACTCCATGATCATTCTTTTTCAGATACTTTGCAAGGTTGTAAGCATGGTTACCAATTCCACCCGGACCGGGAGGAAATTCAGATGTGATGATCAGGAATGTCTTATAACCACTCAATCTTATCTCCTTCATTAAGCATAAGCGTCGATCTTCTCCACGAGATGCTTAGCTGCAAAATTAATACCGGTAAAATAAATATTGCCAGCAAAGATCCCAAAGGATATAAGAATTTTTTTCCTTTCCATTTATAAGGTATCAGTGATGGCAGCATTCCTATTAACAAAGCATTTGTGACGTAATCTTTAGGAAAATATTTTCTGTATAAATAAAGCACACTCGGCAACGGGCGCGGCGAAAAAAACTTTTTCGGACGGAAAGCATCCCATGATCCCATCTGCCTCAGTCCCCCCGTTCCTATCTTGAGATGTATTCTTTTTGCATAAGGATGTGATATGCTTTTAAATCCGGAAAGATATGATCTCAATCCGAACTCGCCGTCTCCCATTCTCTGCTTATCAAACTGTCTGTCAAACATTCCTATTTTTTCAAAAACATTTCTCTTAACCAACGCGTTACCCGAATCAAACTGATCCGCCCATCGGAAGAAGCTGTAATTTGCCGGAACGGTATCACCCACTGTGGACAAAGAAACCCCTGCAGTTACATCAGCTTTGAAAAAATCCATTCCTTTTAAATGCTGTGTTATCCAGTCCGGATCCACTCTTGAGTCATCATCAAAAAAAAGTAAATATTCACCGTCAGCTTTTCTAATAGCTTCATTTCGTGCGAGCCATTGTCCCTTGCCTTCCTGAAAGATCACACTTATCTCAAGATCAAATTTTTTATAAAAATCTTTATCCGGCTCATCTGTCTGATCAACTATTATTGTTTCAAAATTTTTGTAATCCTGTTTTTGAAGATCTTCAAGAACATCTTTGAGATACTCATATCTGTTCAGTGTAGGAATGATGACACTTACTTTAGGGTTTTTGGATACCAACTCAGACTTAAAATTTTTATAAGAAGGATATTCACAATGAGGATTTATCAGATCCACTTTTTTTACCTTCTTAGTCTTGAGAAATGCGTTTAATTCTGCGAAGGGATTATGAAATGAAAAAATGTTTTTCAAAAAAAAATAGTAGACACGATGCCACTTATAATATTTTCTGATAAAAATGTAATTATCAGTCAATGTAAGTTTTTCTTTATGAATTAATTTATCATAAGGAACATTCGCGGCAAAAAGCATTGCGCCTTTATTCCATGCCTGATATCCCATATCGAGTTCAGTTGCGGCTTTGGACGAATACCTCAGATCTTCTTTTATCAGATCTAAAGTCTCTGCAGGAAGCTTTAATACAGATGAATTATAATACCATGTGGAAAATGAATTTGCATTTTCAGGATACAGATTGAAGTATCCCGCCGGATTAAGATATTTGAGGATTGTAAAACTCTTAAGTACTTTCAAATCAATTTTCTGATTACAAAAAAAACATGCTTACAAACTAAGGTCAGTATCATAAAGAGTAAAATAAAATTTTTCTTCTTTTTCAAGAACCTTATCCTTTGAGTAATGAATAATTTTCTCAATGTTCCTCGCTCTGATAAAACCAATACTGCTCAGCCACTTCTCCTCATTATCATTGTTCGCAATGACATGTACCAATTCACTCTTATTCTCGAAAGCTTCGCTGATTGCAAATGCCGCCATCATTCTTGCCTCTTCAATGCTGTCGCAATTCCATTCACATATATTCATATAAGGGTTAGCGAGTGAATAGAGAATATATTTTTTGCCCTGTGTCTTTCCTGCCTTCATCCTTGCTGAAAATCCTTCAAGACCCGTTGCTCTCCACTTCAGAAAATCCTCGTCATGGACAGTATATGAGTAACCTGTTTTTTCCTGCCGCAGATTTATATATGCAGCGATATCTTCCCACTCACATTTTTTATAGTCATGATTAATTTTTTCGATCTTCTTTTTTTTCAGGGAAAAATACGGCTGAACGATTTTTTTCATAAGCGGGACTGCAAACTTGAATTTACCGGGCACCACCCAATTTAAAATGTGTTCTGAGTTTAAAGGCAATATCATCGACCTCCCGCTTTTTAATTGCCTGAATCCCGCGTTATGCATTACAACTTCAGCACCGGGACTGGGATTATTGCCAAGTATTACATTATCACTCTTTAAAATTTCCTCAAAAATTTTCTTAGCTATCCCAAGTTTTCGTGACTCTTTTAAAACCATTATATCGCACACCCAGTTGGCATCATAAACTTTACCGGAGCTTTTTATCTTCACCGGAATTATTCCCACCTGTCCTAATACTTTTCCATCATCGACTGCTATCAGCAAACCATCAACATCACCATGCTCAGGACCTCTGAATTTCCATCTGATAAATTTCTCAACACGCCGTCTTCTCTTTTCAGGCCACGCCTTTAAAGCAAACTCTTCATGCGCCTTTACATACTCATCCGAATACGGTATCACTTTTATGCTAATTTTTTTTCTCTCCTTTTCTAAAATATTTACTCAGATAATCGCGGACTGTGAGGGTTTCAAGTACACCTTCGGATTTATATTTATTAATTTCCTTTATAAAATTATTGTAATGTTCCAGACTTTCCGATCCGCTTCTGCTTAATGCCGCGGGATGTCCTACAATTACCGCAACTTCATTTTTTTCCATAGCCAGGTGCAGATATTTTAATGCGGGTTCATCAAAGCCCGTATGATGCTGTGGTACACATACAATATTATCATGAACTTCCCATTCACTAATTGAGTAATCGGAGGAATTACTGTTGGAAAACTTTTCCCAAACCGGCTTATATGATTTTAAAACTCTGCACCAGGTGTAATTTGTCAATGAAAGCTGCTTCAGTACAAATCCCAGATCACCTCCTTTATGAAAGGGATAAAATGCGCGGTCTCCAAGACTAAATGCAAATTTTTTATACCAGCTCATCGGTCTGCTGTGAGGAGGCACAAATCCACACACAGATCCTGAAGCACCGGTGCAATTTTCAAGCGAAAGCTTGCTACGCTCAAGTGACTTAAAGATCTGAGATTCGGTAAGATATGGAAACCATTCATGCTTCCATGAATGTGACGCTATCTCATGACCTTGATTAAAAATTCTCTTTATCTGCTCAGGAATATTGAACGGAGGATCTCCGGCTTCTGCAGCAAATCCTATACACGCGAATGTCATATTGATATCTGAGTCCTTTGCAGTTTTTAAAATGTATTCAACATTTTCAATCTCTCGATGGATCGGTGCAAACGTAAAATTGTAAGGAAGCTGTGAATTAATCTGACCAAGTGCGGAATCATAATCCCATATCATCAGTAATTTTCCGGGCATTCAGTTAAATTAATTTTTCGTTATTACTTACGACCGGATCTGTATATTTTTTCCTTTGTGATAAGGCAACCGCGAATACCGGAAAAAGTATATACGGGAAATTGTACCTCGAACGCGATTCCGAGATTGGAATTAAAACCATCGAATATATCAGATAAGCCCAAAGTATATATGTTGAAAACGGACCGAGATTTTTATTTCTGTATAAAAAAATTAACGGATAAAAAATGATTATCCAGAAGAAAAAATTTTCTATGCTTTGAAAGAATGATTCTATGATCCCGGCATTAGGGTATTTTGTAAATTCAAAAAAATAATTGATCGTCCAGTCCTGTCTGCTTGCGTATTTCAATAGTCTGAAAGGAATTCCTTTTATATAAATGTCCGGATGTTCCTTCACAAAAGTCATTGCATCATTATTCAGCGCTCTGTCAAAATCAACTTCAGACAACTTACCGTATTTTGTTAATAATGAATCAGGCACACCGTTATATCCGCCTGCTCTGGTATAATCAGTAGTAACGTTTGAACTGTATATCCCGGGTCCGGTAGTAGGCATCAGCCTGAGCTTTCCGTATATCATATAATTTCTGTAGATCCATGGCGAATAAAGAATAAGACAGGTTAAGTATATGTATCCTAATTTTGAAAATGCAAAAACCAGATTCTTGTCTTTATGTTTTTCAATTATGAATGGTATCAGCAAAAAGATCAGGAAAAAATTAAAACGTATATACATTTCCGCTGCAAGAATTACACCAATTAAGATCAGCTGATATGGCTTACCTGAGTAATTTTTAAGCATGATAAAGAGCAGTATCAGAAAAAAGAAGAATGACAACTGCGTATTTGAATTGGACGCCATGAATAGCATGTTGGGCGAGATCGCGATGTATGCAAAGGATATCAAAGCAGCTATGTTTCCCAAATCTCTGAACAAATAAAATCCCGATAGCAAAACTCCGAATGAGAACAGGATCATAATAATAGCAAAAGTAACAGGATGGTTTAAGATAAGAAGTCCGACAGCGAACATAGCCGGAAGTCCGGGCTGCCTGAAGTTACGCAGCTCAACTCCCGTGAAGTCGTAATACTTTCCTTCGAAAGCAAGCCTCTTGCCAAGCCGCTCATGCTTTTCGTAATCACTATCCTGAACTGGTCTGTTATTAATATCATGTATCGCAAATACAATCCGTAAAACTATTCCGACAAGCAATAGCGTTTTAAAAATCTTGTTGCGCGTAATTTCAAAAATGTTTTTTTTATAAATTTTATAAACGATGAACGCTGCTATCAGGATCAGCACAGCTTCAATTATGTAATCAGCGTATCTGTGCTTTACTACTACAAATAAACGGTTAATCAATCCGAATACAATAAGCAGAACCAGAATAATGATGTTTCCCCACCTTCCGGTTGAATTATATAAGCGGAGTAGTTTATCCATTTAACTTTGAATAGAATTCTTTGATGTGATAAATGATGTAATCAAGATCATCTTTTGAGAGTTCGTAATACATAGGAAGTCTTAACAAATGATCAGTATAATAATCTGAATTTTTCATTTCAACTGCTTCACACTTGTCTTTATAATAGCTGCTGCTGTTCAGTGAAAGATAATGGAACACTGCATTAATAGAATATGATTTTAAATAATCGATCAGTCTGCTTCTCTCTTCACCGGTACGGCAGAGAATATAAAACATGTGAGCGTTATTAGTTGCGTAATCCGGGATTGAAGGAAATTTAAAGTATCCCTCACCGGCAAGTGTTCCTAAATTTTCATAATAATAATCCCAGATCTCCTTTCTTCTTCTCTGAATGTCGTCCAGATTCTCAAGCTGTGCATAAAGAAAAGCAGCAATAATGTCGGAAGGAAGAAACGATGAACCAATGTCCACCCAGCCGTACCTGTCAACTTCACCTCTGAAAAAAGCAGAACGGTTAGTTCCTTTCTCACGTATTATCTCGGCACGCTTTGCAAATCTTTCATCATTTATAGCAAGCATACCTCCTTCGCCGGAGATCACATTCTTAGTTTCGTGAAAAGAAAATGCTGCAAGATGACCGATTGAACCAAGCGGTCTGTCCTTATAATATGAATCAATGGAGTGTGCCGCATCTTCGATCACATAAAAATTATGCTTCTCGGCAAGTGCAAGAAGCGGGTCCATATCCACTGCCATACCGGCATAGTGAACTACTATAACAGCTTTAGTCTTCGGAGTAACTAATTTTTCAATTTTATTTATGTCGATGTTAGGTGTATCATCCTCACTATCGCAGAAAATTATCTTTGCGCCGCGCAGTACAAATGCATTGGCAGAAGAAACGAAAGTATAAGCAGGTGCAATTATTTCGTCTCCCTCCTTTGTATCAATTAGAATTGCCGCCATTTCAAGAGCATCTGTACATGAAGTAGTCAGCAATACTTTTTTAAAGCCAAACCTTTTCTCAAAAAATTCATGACACTTCTTTGTGAACATTCCGTCCCCTGAAATTTTTCTGCTCTTCACTGATTCTAAAATGTAATCAGTTTCCTTTCCCGTAAGATATGGTTTGTTAAATCCTATATGACGCTTTTCCAAATACTGAATTTTATATTTAATTTAAAATAAATTTATCCTAATTCTCTATAACGGCAAGCCCAACACCGGTTTTGCCGAAGCTGTTGCCATTATACAGCATGTATCTTTTTCCTTTGAAATCATAAATATAAGCATACTCTATCATCTCACTATCCCAGCCGTCATCAGAAACATCAAGACCTACTTCATTATCTTTCCTGATCCACTCGACTCCATTTTCCGACTCGGCATAACCGATGCGGTAAGTCTTAATATTTTCGCTTTCACGAAATGAATACCACATTTTAAAGATGCCGCTTTCCTTTATCACAAAAGGTCTTGCTATCGCGTATTCAAATTCATTTGCGAAATCTATGCATACTTTTCCTTCACGCTTAAAATTAATTCCGTCGGAAGATTCTGCATAACGGATATTATAGTAATGAATCAATTTGCCATCCGTCTCGACCCACTTTATCAGTGACACATACCATATTTTCCATATACCTTCATCTATCATTACACTGGGTGCAAATGTCGAGTAGGGGTCGACATCATTGGAATACAATACCGATGGACCCCTCGAGATTTTTTCAAAATTATTTCCTCCGTCCTTGCTTATTGCGACACCGTTAAAGGAAAAAAACGGGACGTTCTTTCCAAGCGTCCATCCATTGTAATACAAATATTTTTTATTTCCGGAATTTACAAGACACGCAGGCATGATCCCCGAATCATCAAATGCACCAAGCTGTCCAAGTTTCAGAACGGGCTCTCCGGAAATTTTTTTTACCTTTAGCGGATCGTTGAGATTAATCTCTATGTATGCGCCCTGTGATCTTCCTTTCATATCTCTCGCTGAAAAATATATTCTAGCATTCTCTTCATCAGTCATGTCAAATACAGGCATCATTGCATGCGTCTGCATCCATTCGTATTCACCTGAAGGTGAAAATATTAATCCAAGTTTTTTCCAGTTCTGCATCAGGAAATTTTTATCTCATCACTTTTTTTATCGAACAGCACCGAACGCGGAGGCATATATACACCCTTCTCGACAGTATCCTTCATTATCACAGCACCTGCGGCTATGAGCGTTTCAGGCGCGATTGTAATTGCGTCACGGATGGTCGCGTTGACACCAATGAAACAATTTCTCTTTATTGTAACAAATCCCGAAACAACTACATGTGAAGTTATAAAATTGTGATCTTCAATTGTTACATCATGACCAATATGATTTCCGCTCCATAGCACTACATTGTTTCCGATCTTTACAAATGGCTGAATTGTATTGTCTTCAAGTATGAAGCAATTATCACCGGCAGGAAATTGCGAGAGATATGAACAATGTGTACTTATGTAACTTGCCATCTTATAACCTTTGGCTTTGCAGTCATTATAAAGCTTCTCTCTCACTTTATTCATATCTGAATAGCCAATAGCGACAAAGGCTTCATATTCAGCCGGCGGGAAATGTGAAACGATCTCTTCAAAAGGAATGACAGGAAGATCTTCAAAATCAGGAGATGTAATGTATTTTTCACCAACAGAAAATCCCGTCACATCATACTCTGAATCAATTGTGAAAAAATACTTTGCAAGCCGTGCATTAGATGTGTTGCCGATGATTACAACTTTTTTAATTTTCATATTAAATAAATGTTTTCATAAATTTTGGAGCATTTGGTCCTTCATTAAAAATGAGATCAATTATGCTTACGGCATGCGTAAACTCTCCGTGAAGCTGTTCATAGACAGGATATCCCGAATAGTCAAAATAATGAACGCGGATATTTTCTTTTTCAAATAATTCTACATTCATATATGCTTGTGCAGCCGGACCTGAATAATAGTCAGTAGCTCCGGTCGTTTTACAAATATCAACCAGACGTTCTGTTTTCTCCTCAAGCAAAGTAAATTCATCAGACCATCGCATTATGGTTTTTATTCCAAGTATCTCGCATACGGTTTTTAAAAATTTATAATTAACTTTACTCAGATACTCTTCTTCATTCTTAAGATAAAGTTCTTCAAAGAAACTTTTGTATTCCTGAAAATATTTTGCCCTGGAGTAGTTATGTACAATTGAATCCCAGTGTTCTTTTCCCCAGCCCTTATCACTGATCTTTGTTTCGCTGATCTTCTGAAAATACTTGCCCTTCACTTCAACCGGTATTGTAAGCCACTTAACTCCGTCTTTGGTTTTGATCTGATTGCGGTTTCTCCAGTCTCTTTTTGTATACTGCATGTCGTCATATAGAATAAATTCATCAGCTATATTGATCGAATCAAAATATCCTTTCCAGGGAATATAGTTTGACTGTGTGATAATTACTTTCTTCAATTTATAAATTTATCTTCTTGTCTATTATATATAATGGACGCTCTTTAGTTTGCTCAAATATTTTTCCAATGTAAATTCCCGCTATACCTATGCTCATCAGGATTAGTCCGGTTGAGAATAAAATTGCTACGATCACACTCGGCCAGCCGGACTGAAAACTTTTTAAAAAATAAGTGATGACTACATAAATACCGGCAAGAAGTGAAATGATGGAAATTATCAAACCGCTGTAGATTGACATTCGCAGTAGTTTATCGGAATAAGAAGTCCAGCCTTGTATTGCTGTTACAAATAACTGAGATAAAGTATATGTCGACTTTCCTTCAAATCTTTCTCTGTGCTCAACCGAAACGTAAGTAGAGTTGTACCCGATCCATTTAATAAGCTGTATATAAAGCCGGTCCTGATCTTTTAATTTTACGAATTCATCTTTAACCCGCGAACTTATTAAAGTAAGAGAACCGACGTTGATGTCGTAATTCTTATCCGAGAATAATTTGAACAGCGAGTTATATATCTTAGCCGTAATCGATTTGAAGATTGAATGTTTCCTGCCGATCCTTTTCGTAAAAACAACATCGTAATCTTTATCATATTCATCAACCAGTTTTTTTATGTGTGATGGATCATCCTGAAGGTCACAATCCATGATTATGATAACTTCACCTTTTGCAGCGCTTAATCCGGCGGTAATGGCATAATGCTGACCGAAGTTACGGCTCAGTTTAATTCCTTTTACTCTGCTGTCTTTTGCACAGTTTCCCAGGATCTTTTCCCACGAGTTGTCGCCGCCGCAATCTTCCACAAGGATGATCTCAAAGCGCGATGTTATTTTTGAAACTTCATCAGTAACTCTTTTTACAAGCTCGTCTACAATTTTTTCCGCTTTATAAACAGGACTTACTATAGAAATATATTTATCTGTCAATCTGATCTCCAAAAAAAATTTTAAACTTTATCTTTTGATCTTCAATTTTAAAATCCTGCTCCACTCTGTTCCGTGCGTTGATCGCAATTTGCATTCGTTCCTCATCAGTCATCTTCATTATCTCAATGATCTTATCAGCGAACTTTCCGGGATTTCTTTTCTCAACAATAAAACCTGTCTGATTATCTATAACATTTTCCTTGAGACCGTCGGCGTTGCTTACAACACATAGCAAACCTGTCGCCTGCGCTTCAAGCACAGATACACAGAACCCCTCCTGCATGCTTGTCTGCAGATAAATATCCGACTCTGTCATTTTCCTGTTGATCTCATTATGTGCAAGCTTCCCCATAAAATGAACTTTGTTTTCAAGCTTCATCTGGTAAACAGCAAACCTTAATCTTTCCAATTCACTTCCTTCACCTATGATGCTGTAAGTAAAATTTACTTCTTTTTCTTTAAGAATTTTCATTGCCGACAGGGCTGTTTCATAATCCTTGATCCAGTTTAATCTTCCGACAGTTAATATTTGCAATGGAAATTTGATTTTACCCAAATCAGCTTTTGCTTTAAATACTGAAAAATCTATTGCAGGTGAAATTATTTCTTTCCCAATATTATCCCGCAATCCTAAACTTAAAGCCTTTTCATAAAGATAATTTGAGATTGAATGAACTTTGTCCACATTCTTCCATAGTAATTCATAGCATCCCGGATTTTTCAAGGGATAAATGTTTATGTCATAACCTCTGAAGCTTACACCCATTTTCGCACCAATTGCCTTCGCGACATTCTCCCGGTTCAACGACATTGTTGCAAATCCGAAATGCAGCCAGTCAATATTTCTTTGAAGTATATGTGAATTAAAATAAATTGATTTAATTGATTGGCTCAATGATCTGTCTGATTTTCTTTCCAGTTTATAAAGTCTGATCACTCTTCCTGGTTGTTTCAGAAATGTGAAAGAAACTACAAACAGAGTCAGTAATAATTGCTTTAATTTTTTACCCTTATATACAGGATAAGCACCGGAATGCTCAAAATTATATTTCTCACTCTCTCTGCTGCCGCTGAATACAATGACTTCAAATCCGGATTCGATCAGCCCTCTGATCTTGGAATTAAAAAATGTTTCAGAATATCCGGGTGCTTCAGGTAATACGATCCCGATCTTCATTACTTAACCTGCTGACATCGATTCATAAAATTCCCTGAACTCCCTGATCTGCTTCTCTCTTGAAAAATCTTTTTGTATTACAGTCCGAGCATTGGATTTGATTTTATTTTTCGTCTCATCAGATGAATCAATAAACTCCTTTATTTTTCGAACGATCATTTCAGGATCTCTAACAGGTATAATATAACCGTTAAGTTTATCTGTGACCACTTCGTCCATTCCTCCGCAGTCCGTTGTCAACACAGGCACACCCGCTGCCATGGCTTCAAGGACAACATTCGCAATCCCCTCCTCCACACTCGGCAGTATGAGTATATGAGATTTGCAAAGTTTGTCGATCAGACTTTCATAAGGTAACCCGTTTATAATTTTAACATGCTCAGAAAGCTGATAGTCATTGATCATAAACACGATCTCCTCCGGCATTTCGCCCTGAGCAACAATTGTGAATTCAAAATTTATACTTTCATCTTTCAATGCCTTCATTGCATCAAGAGCATAGTGGTATCCTTTCTTCCAGTGAAATCTCCCGATCGAAATTATTTTCAGAATGTCCTCATTCGCATAGCTGATACTTTCCTTTTTAAGCAGATCGCTCTTAACACTTGAATGGATCACCTTAATTTTTTTTCTCTCAGCTCCGTATTTCTCCGCTTCCTTTGAAATATTCTCCGACACAGCATGAAATCCATTTATTAGTGGAAAATATTTTTTATATGCGTTTGCAAGCTTGGCATCATTTAAAGGTGAGTAATTTATATGAGCACCTCTGAGGCTCAGAGCAAATTTGCAGTCAAGCAGCTCAAAGAGTTCAGGATATCTCTGAATTACTTTTGCCCACTGCATGTGAAAAATATCAGGAGTATTATTAATTATCGGAAGTATAAGCCCGGCATCTCTTACAAAACTTCTGAATTCGTTTTTTTTGCTGTATATCTTTTTTAATATCTTTGAAAAATTTTTGGGATTCCTTAAAAGCAGTTTCAGACTTTCCTTTAAAGTAAACAGAAACAATTTGCTTCCGGCTTCCGGTGTTGGAAATACTCTGACATTAGAATTATACTTTACATCTTTTGTTTTTTTTCCAAACAGATAGATCTCAAACCCCGCATTTGACAAGCCTTCAATTAATATCTCAATGAAAGTTGTTGAAGGAATATTTCCAGAGTAAACAGCTACTTTCATTTTTATTTTTTGGGTAATCGGTTTTTACAGAACAATGAGATCGTCAACAGCATGCTTAAAGGATGTGAGTAATATACAGAATCTTTCGTTTTGAATTTATTATAAAAATCCCTGATCAGTTCAATTGGTACAATATCTGAAAATGATTTATTCTCAAGCAAATGTTCTTTCAGTTTCAGATCATTTTCATTTCCTAAGAATTGTAACTCCCAGTTCCGTGTAATCATCTTTTTCCCTGTAAGTTTTTCATTTAAAATTCTCTTTCCTTTTTTTAATGCTCTCATGGGTAGCATGCTTTTACTTTTGAATTTTTTGTAGGTATATAAATTTAACGGATCATAATTTTGCCAGGCAATTTTGGCAAGCTCCGGAGCTTTCATTTTAATGTATTCAATTTGGATCTGCCTTCCGGATAGCAGCTTCTCCGGGATTGTGCAAATGAATTTACACATCTCATCATCATAATAAGGAAGTACTACCGGCAAATATTTGCTAAAGACAGCCATGTTTGCGCTTGTCCATCGGGGAGCCCAGTAAGTAGATTTGAATGCTCTTACTTGCGAATTGGCATTATCAATTTTAATTTCGGCAAGCAGATTTACAATTCTTTCCTTAAGATATGTTTGAAAATCTCCTTCAATTCCCCACGCCTTCCATAAAGCTTCTGCAAGTTCAAGTCCTCCCTTTTTCAGAATTTTTTTCACTATTACTTTTGCCTGTTCCTCAAAACTTATATTCTCTTCAATCCCCATATCGTCAAATAGCACATCGCCCCAATGACCAAGATAGAACACATCTCCGAGCTTTGATACGCTATCAATGACAGCCATCTGCCTCGGATGAGTAAAGTCGGCATAACATTTGTTTATCTCCGAAAGCTTATCAATTACATTCCACAAATACCCTTCCGGAATTTTGTATTCATGAAATGAAAAATTTTTTATACCTGAAATTTCCCTGCCATACTTTGTTTCATCAAAACTATCTGCAAACTTGTAAGAGTAAGTCTTAACATTTGCCCCTTCATCTAAAGCCGCTGCCTGTGTTCTGCTGTCCAGTCCGCCGGAAAGCGGAAGAATAATATTTTTATTTTTTAAATTCTCGTTGGAAATTCTTTCAAACAAATCTGCAAACTCTTCGGTCGCCTGCTTAATGGAAATTTCTCTTGGTGTGTAATGCCATTGCCAGTAATGTTTTGAAGTGTTTACTTTATTATTACTGATATCATATTCTGTAAACGGCTGTAATACGGTTTCATTCATATAATAGCTGTCTTTCTCCAAAAAGAAACCCGCTGCTGCAAAAATACAAATTGCTTTAAGATTTATCCCGTCCGGATTATCATTATCAACAAACTTTTGTTCCTCAGGAATTATGGACGTTCTTAAAATCAAATTTATTTTTTTCTTAAAAGATCAAATCTTAACTTTGCAGATACTTTCGATGCAATGCTCATTGGCATTATAAGATCAAGAAAATAATCCTTCATGAATTTCTTTTTCAATTCTGGATAAGAATTTAGTTTGCTTAAAAGTTTTTTCCTACCGTCAGCATATTTTTCCTTGCTTACAATTTTTTTTGCCGTGATATAATATGCAAATTCATTTTCTTCAATGAGCCTTTCACTTGCTTTATTTTTTTTCAGAAATTCTATTACCCATTTGTAGAAGATCAGATTCCATTCGTACATTTCACCGCTTTGATTAGCCCTGCCTAAGGTTGAGTCCTGATGTTTTCTGTATTTGATCAGGACCTTGTCATCAAAATAAATTTTAAACTGCTCAGCGATCTTCAGCCACAATACAATATCTTCCGAACCTCTGATCGATTCATCGTATCCTTTCACCTTTATGAAGCTTTCTTTCCTGACTAATGAGGCGCCTGGCAGCGGAGTTCCTTTAAGATCCCGCAAAAAAATTTCAATAAACCTGGGAGATTCATAAACTCCCGTTCTGATATCTTCGCCGTTATATTTTACCGGCTGTACAAAAGTCCGGTTGGAATACCAGTATAATGCCGGTCCCCATATCATTGCGCAATCCTGATGCTGTCTGAATATTTCAAGCTGATGTGAAAGTCTGTTCTTATACCAAATGTCATCCTGATCAATGAAGGATATTATATTTCCGGTTGCTTTTTCTGCAGCTCTGTTGCGTGTATATGCCGTTCCGAAATTTTTATTATTTTCATGCTCAAAATAGAAGACCTTCCCCTTATATTTTTCTGCAAACTTCTTTCCTAACTCCTGAATTCCATCTCTGCTTCCGTCATCATAAAGTATCCATTCCCAGTTTTCAAAATCCTGACTTAGTACACTATCAGCGGTTTCTTCAAAAGTTTTTGTCCCGTTATATAATGGTGTAATGATAGATATCTTAGGCATTCTTCAAATAAATTAATCCGTTTCCCATAACTCTGCTTCCGGTTTTAATAAACTTCTCAAATTTGTACTTTCCTTTTATCTCATTACAGTATTGATTCACACCGTATCCTTTCTTTGAAAGTATTAATGTCATGAAATAATATCATGCAGGTATCAGACATCAGCCCGAGATATATTTCCGTATCTTTTTTTACTCCTTCATAAGTATGGTCAACGTCAATGTAAAGAAAGTCGATTCTGTCATTTCCTAAAATTTTCTTAAGCTGATTTAATGTTTCATTTGATTTAGAGTCATCTCTGATAAAATCAAGTTTTGTCTGAGGACGGTCCGCTGCAAATTCTATAAAGAACTTTACTCTCTTGTCATCATAACCGCCGCCGTAGTCTCCATCCGGCAGATCAATGCTGATGATCTCTTTTGCCTGAGGATTGATCCTGTTCCATACATAAAATGTTCCTCCGTTCCATGTTCCTATCTCAACGATCACTTTGGTTTTGCTGCAACTACTCGCTTACAAAGTTCTGCTAATTCTCCGCTCTCCTGTGCAAGTCTCTTATCATAAAAACCCCTGCATTTATAAAGAGTGATGGAATTCAGAACGTCATCTATCTTTTCCTAATTCATCACTTTCTTAAAGCATCCCTTTTGTTACTGCAAAAGTGGTCTTACCTTTTATGCTCTTATACAAATTATAATTATGATTTTTTTGTAGATATGGAATAAATTGTTGTCTCAGGCATCAGTCTCGAGATCTTAAAGACGCCTCCTGCAAAAAACCTCCTGTGAATTCTTCTCAGTAAATATCCAGTGGAGCTTTCATCCGGATGACGGGAAGTCAGTATCTGCGGAAAAGGATATTGCATCGGTAGAAGTTTTTCACTCTTCTCCCTTGTAAGAGATATCATTGCTTTTGAATCATCAAATTTTAATCCTTTGAAAAGCTCTTTCGTACCATCGTATGTAAAACGCCACAAATCCAGCGGCATCTTTGATATTTTTCTGACAATGCATTCAGAGAGAATAACTACGCCATCCTTCTTAAGCATTGAGATCAGATTGTCTGCTGCCTGAAAAGGGTTTTGTACGTTAGTTAATACTTCCATGCAGATTATTGTGGCATAAAACTCGTTATGACTCTTAATAAAATCCGAACCTGATTCAGTAATATCTACAACGTGATCGACACCGTCACCCGCGGATATGTCAATGCCTGTGATGTCACTCAATCCGAGCTTTCTAAGACCATCAATAATATTCTCTTTGTCGTATTCATAATGTTTGGAACCTACAACAAGTATTGGATCGGAGATTCTGTCTTTATTTATTGTGAGGTAGCTTATCTGATTTCTTGTTGCCATAATAGGTCATTAAATTTTTGTGAGTGGATAAATTTTACATCCGGCCATTTCTTGTGAATGCCTTCAAATAGTTTTTTTAATTCTTCTAATGTCTTGTTTCTGTAATCCGACGCAAACCTGCCCGCAAAATTTACCCGGTGAAAATCTATGATTGCCGGAGATTTAATTTCAAACATTTTTTGAATTGTACTCAGACACTGCTCATGATTGAAATTATAGTCAGGATGAGGATCAAGCCTTGCATTCCTGACTGACCAGTAAAGTCCTTTACGCTTTTTAAAATAAGGTCTTAAAAAATTCTTCTCAGATGCAGGATTAAGCCGGTTTGAAGACTGAACAAGACCTATATTATTCGCTTTTAAAATATCTGTTAATGTAAAATCATAAATGTATGTCGGAGGAATGAAAGTCTTTGAATTAAACCCAAAAACCCTTTCAAATTCTTCTGCTGCCCTTTTAAAATATTTTCCAACATGATTTTTTCCTAATTCTCCCTGAAGAAACGACATGTTGCCTCTTACAGTTGATTTTGCAGTAAGAAATTTCCAGCTGAATAATTCATTCGCCTCCTCAGTTTTAAAATAATTTTTGAGATCTTCAATATTATAATGGCTAAAGCCATGTAGTTGAGGAAAAATATATTTCTCTTCAATACCCTTCTTATACAACTCCCTGACATCTTCATCCTTATTCGAAAACCCCTTGCTTATCGGAAGGAATTTTAATTCTTCTTTATTTGAATAATCAATATTATGAGTAATGAAATTGGCGGTAATTACAGGAGGCGACTCAAATTTATTTTTATAGCTTTCGAGCAAATCATACAGATAATTCAGATCCTCCTTTGTCTCAAGTGTATCATAGCTCCAGCGTGTAAGATTTTTTTTGCCGAATTTTTTTTCAATGAAACTAACACAATCCACATTCGGGGCTCTTTCAAGTCCCCAGTCATCACTCTCAATTATTATATATTTTTCATAAATTTTTTTTCTTAATAAGTGAGGAAGATATTTTATTACGTTAAATGGATTCAAGAATTAATTTGAAGTTTTCCTTTCACAACTTCAAGATACAACTTCGGAAGCTCCGACAATTCATTCTCTATTGAATAATTTTTCTCTATAAATTGTCTCTGAATTTCAATCCTCTTCTTCCTCTCATCTGCATCCATACTAAATGCTTTCAGTATCTTATTAGCAATTGAACCGGGATTTTCCGATTCAAATAACTGATCCTGAAAATCTCTGAACTGATCTCTTATTCCCGGCACATCACTCCCGTAGCTCAACACACCACTTGCCATTGCTTCCAAAACCGAAATAGGACCGCCCTCACCCGCTTTCATAGATGACAGGATGAACATATCCGCGATCGAAAAAAAATCCTTGATGTCACTTTGCTTTCCTGTAAACACAATCTTATTTCCTATATTCATTTCTTTCACTTTCTTCTTCAGCTCATTTGCATACTCATTCCTGTCCTCTCCCACAATCAGCAACTTTGCCTCAGGTAGATCTTCACTTGCCAGTTCAAATCCCCTGATAAGAAAATCTATTCCTTTGATTGGAATGATGTTTGCAACAGTTAGAATTACAGGTGCGGAAGTCGTCAAATTATATCTTGCAAGAATATCTTCATTTCTCTCAATATGCTCAAACTCCTTTAGATTTATTCCTATGGGTATCAACCTGCATTTATTAAGTCCTTTGAAAAAAATTTCAAGCATCTCTTCATTCTGAGGGATCACTGCATCCGCTAAAAACGTTCTCATCTTCCACGCGTTGCTTCCCCAGCTCATGTTCTTTTTTGTATAGATCCATTTGATCCCTGAAATTTTTGCTGCCAGTGCTTCCGAATAATCATCAGAATAATTGTATGAATGTATGATATCCGGTTTGATCTTTCTGAAAATTCCTGACAGCTTATAAATGTTACTAGCTCCCCTGATCCTTGGTTTTGTAGCAACAGTAAAATCCGTAATATAAATAGGAACATTCAGCTCCTTTGCGGATTTGAACAGGTCTCCTCTGTCATGCCTGCAGCAGATTGAGGGTTCAAAGATATTCTTATCAAGCCTTGATATCACATTGATCAATGCCTTGCCGCTTCCTGCAGTATTAAAATTCGGGATCGTAAATAATATCTTAACTTTGCCTTTTTTCAATCCGTTTGATTTATAATATATTTTATTAGCTTAGTGATAAGTAAAGTTTTTTATAGGACTCATCCACAATTTTTGTTGACCAGTTATTCACTGCTTTTTCCCGTGCTTTCAATCCAAGTGATCGGACCTTATTATCGTCTTCAAGAAGCATTAATAGTCTTGATCCCAATTCCTGATGACTTCCTTCCTCAAATACCAATCCATTGATGTCATTATCTATTTGTGCTTTTGAGATCTCAGGTATGTCAGAAGCTACCACACCCAGTCCGCATGACATTGCTTCAACTATTGATATGGGAAACCCTTCCTGCTTTGACGGCAGTACAAAAATATCAGAGCTTCTCATGTATTCATCGACATTCTCCACATTATTCTCTGTCATTATAACTTTTGTATCAATGTTTGCTTTGGTTATTTTTTCCTTTATGTCTGAAATATAATTTTGATCATACTTATATGTAGGTCCGGCTATAATTAATCTTGTGGAAGGAATTTTTTTCTCAATTGAAATGAATGCATCCACCAATAAGTGCACCCCTTTTCTTTTATTGATCCCACCTACAAACAAGATTATTTTACCTTCTTCCCAGATAGAGTTCTTACTTCGTAATTCTTTTTTGCTATTACTATCAGCCGGCGAAAATTTTTCTATGTCAACAGCGTATGGAATCTCTGCAACCTTTGACATTGGTATCTCTGACTTTTTGAATATATCTGTCATTACAATGGATTTGCTTACAAACCGGTCAGCCATTTTGTAAAACCTGTATCTTAAGAATTTTGGTTTGAAATAATCCTTCCAATCATAAAATTTTCCCAATGATAATGGATCATCATCACCGATTAGTGAAGTCTCTGTAATAACTTTCTTTCCTAAAATTTTGCCAATAAAAATTGAAACCCTGTTAAATGCAAATCCGGAATTGAAATTATGAATGTAATCATAATCATTACGATACTTCCACATCGGTTTTACTAATGCCCTAAAGCAATTCCATATATGTCCGAGTTGCTGAAAGTAAATTAACAATCCTTCGGCATCTTCCGGATTTTCATAAAACTGAACCGGATGAACAAAATCATAATTTACCTTGCTGTCTTGGTAAGCTCCGGTCCTGTCCCATCCTATCACTATCACTGTTGAATCCGGATCTTTGTTAAGTCTTTCTGCATACCGGAAAGCTGCGACCTCAGCACCTCCGTATGCCGGCGGCAATATCGCAGATACTATGCAAACTTTAAATTTTTTATTCTCTATGATAATGTTAATTCTTTTAAATTCACCAACTCATCAAAAAAATATTTTACAGGGTCTTCGGGGATTAGTGTCCTGATATGATCCTTCGCTTTCTCTCCTATTTCCTTCCACTCCGCTCTTCTCTCCCAAGCCCTGTCAAGCGCTTCATCCAGAAATTCGGGTGTCGCCGCTTTTGCAAGAAATCCATTTTCATTATCAGTTACGACTTCCGGATTTCCGCTTACATTTGTTACAATCGATGTTCTTCCGCACAGCATTGCTTCAACCAGTGCAAGAGGAAGTCCCTCATATCTTGAAGAAAGTATCAGTGCATGATTTTCCTTCCAGATGTCCATCGGATCTATGTGCCCGGCGATATTTACTTTTTCAAGCTTGAAATAATTTTTGAGCTTGGTTAATGAACCGGTATGTTCTCCTTTTCCATAAAGGTTTACCGTTAAATTTCTTTCTTTCCATTTTTTTTCACTCAATACCTGAAACATAATATCCTGACCTTTCGCAAAAAATTCATGCCTTGCTACATTTGCCAATTTAAAATTTCCGTTTGTTTCAGGATAAATTATATCGTTATCATATTTTACATTGAATGGATTAAATATAACTTTGGAATTAAGAATACTTTGTCCTATTTGAATCTCAGTTAATTTAATATTTGCTTTGCTAACAAAAAAATTCATCCGCGCTTTTGGTAAGGCAGATGATAATCTTTTATTTAAATTGTCAGCCGGCCACTTCGCTTCATTGGCTGCCTGTGCGATATTTACAAATTTTAAGTTATTGCCGATGCAAAATTCCATAAGATCAATGCCGCCTGTATTTCCTCCCTGATTTATGACTACAAGTTCAGGTCTGTAATCCAGAAGAAATTTATAACCGTCATTACTGTTGTCTTTCTGAAGCTTTGAAGGTACCAGTCTATTATAAAATTTTTTTAATGAAGATGAATCGGTGTTGAACAGCAGTTTAATATTTTTTCCTGTAAGTTTTGAAAGCACATCAGGCAGCTCTTTCCATCGTGGTACACTTGTCATAACTTCATAGCCTGAGTCTGCAAATTTCAATGCCGTATAGTACCATAGATATTCACTGCCGCCCCACGAGGATTTATTTGTTGATACAAAAGCTATTCTATTCAAATATCGTTTCTCGTTAACATTTTCATTTATTACCTGAATTCATTTTCAATCCTATACCGCAGTCTTTGTTTTAGACTTTCTGCTCCCGAATAATCTCATTACGGGCTTCAGTTTAAACTTGATTAACTTTGACTTAACTTTTAATGTCCTCGCATAATCCTTTTGTTTTTTATTCAGCCACTTGGTTTCAAGAACTGCTAAGCATTCATTCATCTCTTCGATCTTGTCGGCTGTCAGAAAATTCCGGGCATTTGAGAATACAAGATTGTTAATCACTTTTTTTGCCAGATCAATATTTTTCTCACTGAAATTAAATTTGAAATCGTACCCTTTTCCAATATCGCTGCCGTATATCTTTTTCAAAAGCGCGGCATGCCTTTCCATTCCTGTCTTCTGTGCAATTGAATAAAATATGCCTGCATATTCATTATTAAACTGAAACTGAAATGTCTTCGATTGCGCGTGAAACCTGAAATTTGTAAGATCCTTATCCAGAATTTTAATTTTGCTCTGACCGTATCTGAATAAATATTTTTTCCATATATCCTGATCCATTACAAACTGAAGTCTTTCATCAAGCTCACCCAGATCTTTAAAAATTTCCATCCTGAAAAATGTGGAAGGTTGATTTATAAGTATGAAAGCAATTGTTTCTTCAAGTGAATTTCGTAATTTGAAATTTATGATTTTTTCCTTTCGTGTCTCATCATTATCAAAGAATCTGTAATTACCGGCTACCATCTGTGTATCCTTGTTTCTAAAATTTTCCGCTACAAACTTAAAGCAGTCCTTATTATAATAATCATCACTGTTTAGCCAGTTAAATATTTCGCCTTCGCATTTCAGTAATCCTTTGTTGATCGCATGTGACTGTCCCCTATCCTCTTTGCTTTCCCAGTGTTTTATCCAGGGTTCGTATTTTCTTATGATCTCTGCTGTCTCATCTGTACTTCCCCCGTCAATTATTATGTATTCCAGATTCGGATAATTCTGCAGCAGCACTGATCTGATTGTCTGTTCGATGAATTTTCCCTGATTAAAACTTGGTGTAATTATGGAAAACTTTGGCAAATTTTTTAGATCCTTATAAATGGAAATATCTGTTTCCTCAGTCCAGGGCCAGCCTGACTTTCCTTTGGGGGGTTCAGGTAATTCTTTCAATAATTTTTTATTCCCCATCTTAAATGTAATAGTTATTTATTTCAGAAAACAAATTCTCAATTTTTAGTTCAGGATCAAGCTCATTGTCAAATAATTCACGGCAGCCGTGGACCTTCGTTTCGTAATTTTCCAGGATTTTATTCAATGCCTCCGGAAGATCAGCCATTGTATTTATTACTTCACCAAAATTATACTTCTCGTTAAGCTGTTTATAGATAGGATTGGAAGTTGTCACAGTTGGTTTTTCCAGCATCATGTAAGATGAGAATTTTCCCGAAGATAATCCTATTTCCTGCAGATTTTTTCCCGCAAATATATCAACACTATTTGGAAAATATGTTGCTATTCCAATATCACATTTCAAGAGAAACTTTGCATAGTCTTCAAAATTATAAAAGGCATAATCATGAAATGAGATCTGTTGTTTAGATTTTATCAGCTCGTCAATCTTTAATTTTATCTCGTTCTTATCATCAAGGCTGTGATGAGAATGCAGCAACAACCAGAATTTTTTGTTCCATTTTTCTTTAAATATATCGAGAAGATCGCTTACTCCGCTCCATCCCAGCAGCGTTCCGGAGTAAACTACAATAGTTTTGTCTTCCGGTATATTCTGACTTTCATGCAGATTCAAACTATTTTCATTGATCTTAAGTCTCTTTGGAGAAACCGGGATCCGCAAAAATTTTGTCTTTGGATTAAAATCATTAACCTCCCTCAGCAATTTTTCTCTTGCAGGATCCTGAATTATTACTGAGTCTACTTTCTGAGAATATTTTCTTTCAAGTACTTTCAGGATCTTCTTTTTTTGTATATAAAATTCATCTTCAAAAAAGATCTCAAACGATGCATATATTATCTTCAGATTTACCAGTCTCTGAATTCGTCCTGCAATTACCAGTCCCATAGGATCGACACATATCAGCGCCTTTACTCTATTCTCAATTTTCAGAAGCTTATAAAGTTCATAACATTGATTCATATTTTTTATCAGTGCATTAAGATCTTTTTTTGATTTGTAGAAGTTAAAAGGTAACGTATAAAAATCCATTTTCGCCTTAAGTTCCCTTGGAATGAAAAGCTGCTCGAATCCAAAAAAAAGAATTTTGTAATTCTCTTCAATCAATTTTTCAATGATTAATGTAAGCGTCGGATTACTGAACGTATCGATTTTCGGTGTTACAATAGCGATCGTTTTCATGTTTGGGGAGAATTTATCATAACTTTTTCGCTACGGCGAATGCTGACCAGGACCTGTCAGACAGCTCTTTGCCTGTCAGCCATTCCCTGCATATTTCTAATTTCATTCCTGCGCTTTTTAAAAACATTGATATCTCAGGAATAAAAAAATATCTCATGCTGTGAATCTCATTTATTGTTACGGACTGCTTTCTGTTTTTTGTTGTTACAATTATCTTATAATTTACATCCACGATGTTTTCATTTATCCTTATTCTCGGAACAGCATATCTCCTGACTGATACTTCCCTCTCTGAAAAATTTTTTATTCTTCTTTCCGGTCTGTCTGTCAGAACTCCCGGTCCATACCAGAAATCAAATATCAACACTCCGTTTTTTTTTAAATGTTTCCTTGCATTGATTAGCGTCTTTAAAACATCATCATTTGAATTCTGATAGCTCATTACATGGAATAAAGCAATTACTGCGTCGAACTTTCTATTCAATGAAATTTCTCTTATGTCACCTTGCAAAAATTTGAGCTTGCCCGCGCTTTGTCTTTTCAATAAGCTGTCGTTAGCATACTGCACCATTTCTTCTGAAAGATCTATGCCCGTCACATCAAAACCTTTATCCGCAAAAATGAAATCATGTTTGCCCGTTCCGCAGCCAAGATTCAGAATATTTTTACATTCAGGATTGAATTTATTAATCATCCTTTTAATGTAAGCTGCTTCTTTATTGTAATCCTTATCCTTATACAACAGATCATAATATTTAGCATACGCTCCAAAAACTTTCTTAGTCATTTATTTCCCGTTTAAGAATTTTGAATATTCAGTATCCTTAAAACATTTGTTAAGTTCATCATAGTTAATGATAATATCTTCAAGATTCTCCGGTATAAGCCTTCTGTATTCAGTGGTCACTGCATGGGACGGCAAGCCAAGATATTGGAAAACTTTGTTTGCAGTCTGCTGATGGAATGTGTTATCCGACAGATCTTTTTCATAAATCAATTTCAGATTTGGAATGTTACTTAAATTTTCTTCTTCTGTTCTCTCTACATTTTCACTGAACTTGATGCTGTCAAACAGTAATTGACAGTCAACTTCAATTTTTGGTCTTATTAAATTTTCACTGCTCTTAACATGATATATATTTTCCTTGGTTGTAAAGAGGTTCGAGATCTTATGACGTAAGTGATTCATCCGCTTAAGATGAATGAATTTCCAACCGTCTTCAGAAAGCTCTTCCAGAATTTTAGCATAGTCTTCATACTTATGTTCATTTTGTAACTGCGATATCTTAACTTTAAAACCATAAACTTTTTTATTGAACAAAGCGGCTCGCTTACTGCAGCTCTTTATATAAAGATGTGGAAATTTTACTTCCGAGTTTGAATATATAAAGTTGAATATCTCAACGTCACAAAAAATATCCGGATGGCAGTTGATCAGATCCGATAAGACTGTACTTCCGGTTCTTCCTCTTGTATAAATGACAAACTTTTTTGACGGACTGCCGCCCGTTAACAGCATGCTGTACTTGAACTTTTTCCTGAAATTCTTTCTGGCGGTATTTAATGTATCGCTTAACAATAAAATAAATTTTTTATTAATCTTTAAGCTGACCTCTTAAAACGGAGATAACTTTACTAACATCATCATCACTCATGGGAATATACAAAGGGATCATTATGCTGTTATCGGCTGAATCTTCTGACATAGGCAGCTTTGTATTTTTGTATTCACTTTTATAAGCAGTTTCCTTATGTGCATTCATTATACCTCTTCTTGTCGCAATTCCGGTATCCAGCATTTTTTGCATTAATTCATTGCGTGACAATGGAGCATTTTTCTTCAGATAAATACTGAATGACTGATAATTGGAAAAATAACCATCAGCTTCAAATGGTAATCTTATGCAGTCAATATCACTCAATTCTTCAAGGTATCGCTTCACTATCTTCCTGCGCTCGTCAATTATCCGGTCAAGCTTTTCCAGTTGCATTATTCCGATCGCACCCTGAATGTCTGTCATTCTGTAATTATATCCGACTTCAACGTGATCTTCAAAAATTAATTTTTCAGACTGGTGTCTCGCCCTGTTGTCAACTGACATTCCATGCTGGCGGAGAAGCTTCATTCGTTTGTAATAACTTTCATTGGAGGTGGTTATCATTCCTCCCTCTCCGGTTGTAATTACTTTTCTTGGATGAAATGAAAAGCATACGAGCTCTGAATGTGAGCCGATCTTTTTCCCTTTGTATGATGAACCGGCTGCACACGCGGCATCCTCAATTAATTTAACATTATGCTTTTCAGATATTTTTTTAAATGCATCAATGTCAGCGGGCATTCCGATCTGATGAACGATGAGAATTGCTTTAGTTTTATCAGTGATCAAAGTTTCAGCGTGTACGGGATCAATATTATATGTGACCGGATTAACCTCGGCAAACACAGGTTTTCCACCGGCATACTTTATGCTGTTCGATGATGCAATGTAGCTCATCGAAGGACATATAACTTCATCACCCGGCTGTATACCGGCGGCGATCATTGCAAGGTGTAGTGCTGTGGTACAATTGGATACTGCAACAGCATGATCAGCTCCGGTATATTCACAGAATTGTTTTTCAAACTCCTCTACTTTAGGACCTTGTGTCACCCAGCCCGAAAGTATTGTGTCGTAAGCGCTTTGTGCCTCGTCTTTAGTTAAGTATGGCTTTGCGATCGGTATCATTTATCTTTCAAATATTTTTATAGCAGAACTTAATTAGTATAATGTCACCGATAATGTTTTAATCTCCGCTGAAGGACATGAAACATTCCCTGTTTTACTATTTTCCCATTCCGAAATTAAGATGCTACCGTCACCGGTAAGTATTTCAATTCCTTCCGGTAAAATTTTTATTACTCTTCCGGGAATCCGTCCTGAATAGATCTTATCATCGTTATCACCAATCCTTGCTTTCCTTATAATGTATGTATCATCTCCATATCTGCAAAATGAACCGGTAAAAGGATAAGCAAGTGCTCTTATAAGATTAAATATTTCTCTTGTTGATTTGTTCCAGTCTATCAATCCATCATCAGGAATTCTCTTGCAAGCGTATGTTGCCTTTGTTTCATCCTGCTCAACTAATCTCAATTCACCCTTTTCAATATTTTCCAATACATTAAAAAAATGTTCAATAGTAATATTAATTAATTTATCATCCAGTTCACTTGCGTATTCATTCAGATCAATTTCAACTTTTGCCTGCGAAATAATTTTTCCGCTATCAACTTCACCTTCTGTTATCTGAAATAAAGTAACACCGGTCTCTTTTTCGTCATTAATAATTACCCATTGTAGCGGAGCAAAGCCTCGATAGTTTGGAAGCAGCGACTGATGCGCTGCAATAATGCCATACTTTATCCTGCTCGTGATCCGGGTATCAATCAATGTTCTCCAGCCGTACAGGATTATCACGTCCACGTTTGAATCTTTAATTAAATCATAATCTGATTTCCCTAATTTATTTTTTATAAAATTTGGAATTTTTTTTTGGTTAAGCATATCAGAGATCTTTTCATGATATTTAACATTCTCGTGATCATCCTCTTTTAAGATGATCGCGAATTCAGGAAGGAGCTCTTTATCAAAAAGTGCGTTGATCAGTTTGTACCCTCTCTTCGTTCCCCCGATAAATCCAAATTTCACCATTGCTTACTGAAAACTGTTTTTAATAATTACTTCCCTGCCTTTGTTTTTTATGGATTCCTGTGAGGCTTCCAGAATTTTGATTACTTCCAGTCCTGAAACATGATCAGAAAGAGGCGTAGTGCCGTTTCTTACAGCAGAAACAAAATCATTCGCCATTAATGCAAGAGCTTCTCTCATGTCAAGTTTTGGAGTATATATGTCACCCGTTCTGTAATCCACCAGAATTCTTTTTTTATCTTCATCGGTCTTATACTCATATCCTGTATCATAAACTTTAATTTTTTCGGTGGGCTCAACATCATTGAACACTATCATTTTTTGTTCACCTCCAATTAACATCATCCTTATTTTTACAGGCGATGTCCACGAACAACTGAAGTGAGCAATAAATCCTGATTCATAATTTACAGTTATGTAAGCAATGTTCTCGATCCCGTTATGAGTATGTGAAACACCTGTCGCCTGAACACTGTATGGTCTTTCTTCTATCAGATAATTCAGAATGGAGATGTCATGAGGTGCAAGATCCCATAAAACATTTATGTCCGGCTGAAATAATCCCAGGTTAATTCGTGTCGAATCAAAATACTTTACTTTTCCGATATCCCCGTTCATTATGAGAGACTTCATTTTCATCACCGATCCTGTATATAAAAAAGTATGATCTACCATTAAAACTTTTTTCTTCCTTTGCGCGATCTCAATTAATTCTTCGGCTTGCTTTGTACTTGATGTCATAGGTTTCTCGATCAATACATGCTTATTCATTTCAAGACTTCTTTTTGCAAGCTCATAATGAGTAAATACCGGAGTAGCAATTACTACTGCATCTATTTCCGGATCATTTAATAATTCATCCGCTGTATCCGAAAATATGGCTGCCGGACAAAGTTTATCCAAAGCCTCTTTTCGCTCAGGTCTTGAATCAACAACCATCTTTAATTCAGTGTCCTTTAAATTTGCAAAGTTTCTGACAAGATTTACTCCCCAGTATCCCAGACCTATTATTCCGATTTTCAAAATTGTAATTTTTTTTGATTGGTTCAAACTAACTGTTGTAAAACTTTTGCAGTATATTCGATTTGATTGTCTGTTAATGCTAAACCGCTTGGAATGTAAAAACCATTCGTTGATATTTTTTCTGCTTCCGGATAAGATTCATTCTTAAAAAATCCCGCTTTCTTAAAAACAGGCTGAAGATGCATTGGATAAAAGAAAGGTCTGGTGCCGATATTTTTTTCGGCAAGAATTTTCATGGCTACTTCAGCATCAAAGGGTACACTATTTTTCAGAACTAAACCATAAACCCAGTAAATGTTTTTTGAGTAATCTGTTTGCTCTATCGGAATAATAAAATTGGGATTATCCTTTAACAATTCATTATATGCTGATCCGATCTTTCGTTTCTTTATGATAAATTCATCCAGCCGTTCAAGCTGCGCTACTCCCACGGCTGCCTGAAGGTTTGTCATCCTGAAATTGAATCCTAATTCATCATGAACAAATCTTTTTTCCGGCTTAAAACATAAATTCCTTAACGACCGGCATCTTTCTGCAATTTCCTCATCATCTGTCAGGATCATTCCTCCTTCTCCTGTGGTTATGTGCTTATTCGGATAAAAGCTGAATGTGCTGACTTCTCCGAAACTTCCGCATTGCCTGCCCCTGTATGTCTGACCGATCAACTCTGCAGCATCTTCAATGATCTTCAGATTAAATTCTTTGGCAATTTCGAGCACAGGGTCCATGTCTACAGGCAAACCGTATATATGAACAACCAAAATTGCCTTCGTCTTAGCCGTAATTTTTTCTCTGATAAGTTCTGCACTCATATTCCAGGTACTATCACAATCCACAAGAACCGGAATTGCTCCTGCTCTTACAACCGCCGATGCACAGGAGATAATAGTAAATGTAGGCAATATAACCTCATCTCCTTTTTCTATGCCTGATGCGATGACAGCCGCTTCTAATGCTGCCGTACCGTTGCATACTGCAATGCCGTACTTTCGTCCTGTTCGTTTTGCAAATTTTTCTTCAAGCTCCTTTACAAAAGGTCCTTCAGATGATATCCATCCTGTATCTATGCAATGCATCAAATACTTTTTTTCATTGCCGTCCAGTAAAGGTTCGTTTACAGGTATAAAATCCATTCTACTTTAAAATGACTTTGCTTTTATCCACTCCGCTAAATCTCGTTTTGTCACTGTCACCCGCATACGGTCCCTGTTTGACCTCGATCATTTCCACTTCCTCCAGCACTTCAAATCCATGTCCCCCTGTCGCCAGCAAAATTACATCTCCTTCATTCAAGACCCTGCTGTCAAGATAATTCTGTTCATCATCATAAAAATCAACACGCAGCTTTCCTTTCTTGATCATTAATACTTCCTGAGTATACTGAACTTCTCTTGAGACAGGATTGTGGACATGCGGGTCAATTGTTTTTCCAACCGGGTGATGCATATATGCAAGCTGTTGTGAAAGATCATTTGAAGTAAAAAAATGAATGCCGTCTTTCTTAAATTCACTGCCGATAATAATTGCAAGCAGTTTTCCGTTGTTCTCTATTGTCTCTACCATTTACAAAATAAGTTTAACGATTTCAGAACTTCCTGTGCAAACTTGGAACACGCCGCCTGCTACAACTGTACTTAATATTTTACCCGATTGCGGAAATTTTTTTGAGTAACCTTCTTTGAGTTGAACGTCCAGCTCTTCCATCAGTTTGTCGTAAGTAAAATTTTTGAGCACATACTTTTGTCCTGCCTTCGCGATCTCCTCACGTTCTTTTTCATTCTTAAGATAATAATTAATCTTCTCAAGACAATCCTGCTCGTTTTTAAAAGTAACAAAAATATTATCCGGATACTCATGTTTTAAATTTTCTGCCTCTCTTGTAAGCAGCAGTGAACCAACACCCATCACTTCAAACATTCTCTGATTTACTCCCTGACCATCTGCGATCTCACCATAATCATTGAAAACTATTTTTGAATCTTTATATATCTGAAGCATTTCCAGACCAATTGTAAGTCCCTGCCATGTTGAATTAACAGGATGATCAGCCGGATATTTATCTCCCTTATAGCCCCACCATTTAAAATTAACTTTATCAGCTATGAATTCAATTGCCTTTGTTCTCTTAGACCAGAACTTACTCCCAACTCCACCGACAAAAGTTACATCATATTTCTTCTCTCCTTCTTTCATTTCACCTAAAATTCTTTCATCAAATCCATTGTGATTTATATAGGAAGATACTCCATTCAATTTAAAGAAATTTTTATAAGCATCAGTAGATGTCAGTATTATATCCCAGTCAGTGGGTGACCAAAGTTTGGGGATGGGCGCTGCCAGTCTTGAAACAATTAAAGCTTTATTACTGAAATTTTTCCAGAAGTCGCTTCTGATTCCCACCTTTTCTCTGACAAGAATAACATCCGGTTTGTACTTAGCTATGTAGTCGATTATTACCTCCAGGTTCCAGCGGTTTTTAATTGGTCTTATTTTATCTTTGAGCTTTGACTTGTATAACAGAAAGCTTTTTTTGTTTCCATACAATTCGTCCGCAATCTTATCGATATAATAATCATTCACAAAAAATTCTTCTGCTTCCCATCCGAGATTTCTTAAATTATATGTATAGAAATCCGAAAAATTTCCTCGTGTAGAAATTATCCAGTCACGAACTTCCTTACTCTTCATATTTCTAAACTGTTCGTAATTCCTCTTGATCTCATCTATTAGGTAGTTCTGTGGATTAATAGTGTCAAACTTTAAAAGCTTTAAGCTCATTTTTGTTTTTTTAAAATTTCATTTTTTGCTTCATCATATAATTCAATCCAGTCCTTCACTAAATTTTTTTCCGAAAAAAATTTCCTTATTATTCTATTGTTATCCTTGGTTCTGTCTTTTTCAGATTCAAAGTTCCCAAGTATATCCGGTATCTTTTCAGTCAGATCTTCTAACTTCTCTATCTCATGATAATGAACACCAAGTCTCCTGAGCTTACCATACGGAAGCCATGCCCCGTTTATGACTATATTTCCTGCTGTCAGTGATTCTATTAATGATGCATTCATCATATCAGAATCACGGAGATTCAATTTGATTTCACTTGCGATCGTGAATTTCGTAAGGTCTTCACCTATTATATATTCTGTCAGTACCGTAGTTCCGATATCAGATTGTTCTGCGATACTAATGACCTCGTCCAAATAGTCCGTTGATTCAAACTGTAATCCGTAGGTCATAGGAATTACAATGTGCATCTTTTTCTTTGTATCATTGTCCAAACGGTTTAAAATTTTTAATATTTCAACATGCTTTTGCTTTGATGACGCACTGTATCCTATAGTTAAAATTTTTTTTTCCTGCGGTATTCCATACTTCTTTTTAAAATCGCTTATCGTGTCATAATTTCTGCATGAATCTATCATATCAAATTTAGCTTCACTCAATATGAAATACGCTGTCCTGACTTTTGGCATAAACTTTCCCCCGAACTTAGAAGCAAATACATACTGCATTTCACTGGTGTTAATTGTGATGAGATCTGCTTTTTCAAATGCTTCAATTTGCTTCCTGTAGTTTTCTAACCCGGTAGTTTGAAACAGGTCAGAACCCCAAAATGTCAAGATGCTGACCTTAATCCTGTCAACATATTTTAACGGAGTCAGGAATTCAGGAGCAACATACTGAAAATGGAACACATCATATCCTTCAAACACACTCTTCATTAGCCGCGAATAGATTTTCTCCTCTGCCTCTGAGCTTAAATAATTACTCAATGCTTTTAAGCGTAATCTAAATAAGTAGTTAAAAAATATTTTCCTTCTTTGATTTTCTTTTAGTATTGAAATGAGTTCTAAACCTCTGTCCTTTCCTGTTAACCTTGTGTCACTTTTTTTTGGAAGCGATATGGTATCATTGAAAATTTTCTTTTCAGTATCAGTGATCTCATTGCCATCCGGTTTCATAAGGTCTGCTGCTGTAATGCTCACATCAGCGGAGTTTTCTTTAATGGCTCGTGCAAGATGTGAAACTGTGTAATAGCTGCAATGTCCTAAGAAAAGTACTTTTAACAAGTCAAATTATTTTTACTGAATTGCATTCCTCTTTTTTAAAATCTCTTCTGCCCGGTTAAATTCCTTCCAGTCGCCAACATTGATCCGCGACATTTCACTTACAGTAAATACTCCCGCTCTTCCTTTTCTCTGTTTAATACTTTCGATTAATCCGTCTGCACCCGCTACTAAAAAATTTTTACCTGCCAAAATTAGCTCTTAGTATGTATAAAATTATTTATAAAACTCGCCGTCCATTATTCCAAAATTACCTACTCTGTTGATCTTACCTGTTTTCCAAAAATCTCCCTGCAGCACAGGTACCTGAATTACATTTTCAATTGAATCAAGAACGTCATTTGTCTGTGTTGTGTTCAGGCTCGCGAATAATTTTATAAAATAATTATCTGATCTTAACAGCAGTCTGGGAATTTTAAGATAGATCGTTCCCTGTTTCTCCGGGTTCTCAAACTTTACTCCCATTTCATCAGTAACAAACATCGCTTTTGTATCTCCGTAAACATCCATAAATGCAATTGAAATTATTAAATTACCCTTTAAACTTTCTTCGCATTCGTAATTCATTTCAATTGAAACTTCTTCACCTGATATTAACTGCGAAATTTCTTTATTGCTCTTATCCTTAAGTCGTATTCCCATAAACTTGAATTTGTTGTTACCTGCCCTGTCTGTCCTTTTTTCTAAGATTATTTTCTCAACTGATTCGTCAACAGAAAGATATTTACTGATTGAACTTTCAATGTCTCCCTGAAATACCACCTTACCGTGCTGGAGAATTAATCCTCTTGTACACAGATTCTTTACAGCCGCCATGTTATGACTGACAAACAATACCGTTCTTCCTTCCTTTACGGAGACATCCTGCATCTTTCCGATACACTTTTTTTGAAACTCAGCATCACCTACTGCCAGCACTTCATCGACTATAAGTATATCCGGCTCAAGATAAGCTGCAACGGAAAATGCGAGTCTCACATACATCCCGGATGAGTACCTCTTGACGGGTGTATCAATATATTTTCCAATACCTGAAAAGTCTACTATCTCGTCAAATTTCTTTTTTATCTCTGACTTCGTCATTCCAAGTATTGAACCATTCAAGTAAATATTCTCACTGCCTGTAAGCTCCTGATGAAATCCTGTTCCGACCTCAAGTAAACTAGCCACCCTGCCTTTGATCTTTATGCTTCCGGTGGATGGTGTTGTAACTCTCGATAAGATTTTCAGCAACGTTGATTTACCCGCGCCGTTCTTTCCTATGATCGCCAAAACTTCTCCTTTATTTACTTCAAAGGAAATATCCTTAAGAGCCCAGACAAACTGACCATCGGTTTTTTTCATCCGGTCATTGACTTCACCAATCTTGAAATCCGGATTCTCTTTTTTCAGTATTCTGGAAATTAGCCTGTTAAAATCCTGTGCTATTGTTTTGGTAGAAATTATCCCCAGCCTGTAAAGCTTGGAAACATTATCCACATTTATGACTACACTCATCTGTATTTAATAAAATTTTCTTTTGAAGTCCGGGTTAACATTCTCTTCTCTGCAAGTTCTTCCTTTCCATTTAATTCATTTTTGTAATTAAGCATTTTTTCTGCTGCATCAATAACAACACTCATCTTGCGTCGCTTAATATTTTATCGTCCATATAATATTTTATTACACTCCTCAAACTATCTTCAAGAGGAATTTCATTGCACCAGTTCAACTCTCGTTTTATTTTTTCATTTGATCCGATTATAACAGGATTATCTTTTGGTCTTCTTAATTTCTTATCTTCCTTTATCATAATATTTACCTCAAGTATTTCACACATCATCTGAATAATATTATGAAGAGAGATCCCATAACCGCTGCATATATTGTATATCTCACCTTTCTTTCCGCGCAAAAATAAAAGATGATATGCATGCACTACATCTCTCACATCCACAAAATCACGGACAATGTTTACATCACCTGCAACAACAAACTCTCCAAGCTTATTCATCTTGATTTCCACAAGCTGTTTTGCAAATGATGAAACGGCATAATTATCCTTTTGTCCGGGTCCGATATGATTGAATGAACGCGTCATCATAATATCAAGTCCATAAACATCTGAATACAGTTTCGCGATCATCTCCTGAGAGAATCTTGCAATACCAAATGGACTCGATGGGTTTAGTTTCTGATTTTCAGTAAGTGGAAGATCCGTAACATTGACCGCTCCGTATTCCTCCGAAGAACCCACGGATATTATTCTGCAGTTAACACCCGCCATTCTGATCCCTTCAAGCAAATTCACAAAAATATTTACATTATTCTGAAAACTTGAATTTGGACTTTTCCAGCTTCCGGCAACACTGCTGTATGATGCAAGATGAAGTATGTAATCAGGTTTGAAATCATAGATCATTTTGCCAATTCTGTCCTTATCTCTGAGATCTGATTTTTCAAATTTAATATTCAGACATTCAAAACATTTGGTCTCAAAGGAAGGATTGTGAACATCTACTCCCAGTACGCATGTCTGAATTTTATTTTCATTGAGATACTCAATAAAATTCTTGCTTACAAATCCCGAAAATCCTGTTATAATATATCGATGCATACCCTTTTAACTTTTTCTCTTAACCTTGAGTAGATTTTTTTCTGAAAGTCGCTCCGCTGCCTCTGCTATCAGCTCAAACTTTACTTTACTTTTATCAGCTATATCGATCAAATCATTCTTACCGTCGGACATATTTAAAACCCACATCATTGCATTCACAAAACCTGTTGTATCCTTTTGTGAACCTATCGTAGGATACAAACCTCGTTTCCCAAGCTGCGGCTCGCAATCAGGAAGGGTGTTCACATATATCAGATTTTTTTCAATCACATTAATAACAGACATATACTTCTCAACTGATTTTTGCATCGCATCAAAGGAAATGAAATTCTTATTATCCGCTGAAGTATGATACTCTTTGTATTTACCATATCTCGTTCTCATCAGAGAACCAACCGGAAGATTAAACCCCGGTGAACAATATTGTCTTTCATCACTGCCTGTGGGAAAAAAATCTTCGAGATTAAATTTTTCACCACTTTGATTTAAGACCAGCATAGCTGCCCTGTCTGCAATTGTATTTCCATCGCGGCTTTTTTTATAACTAAAATTGCCCTTATCACCAATACAGGTGATTACATAACCCGCCGCAAGTTTTTTCTTCAGTTCATTCCCGTGTCTTGATAAATAATAAATTGCCCCGATGGTTTCCGGAAGAAAAAGAAATCTGTATGTATAGCGTCTGTTTTTTTCCTCTTTTAAAATTTTATAAATAAAAGACGTAACCAATGGACCTGACAATTCATTATTTGCCATTGAAGGGTGACAGATATAAGTCGAAAGCAGAATTTCCTTCGAGGACTTACCTTTTAAAACCGCTTCACCGTATGTCATAAAACCCTTCTCATTCAGTTCTGAATCTATCTTTACTTTGTACTTTTCATTCTTAAGCTTGTTAAGCTGATTGTGACTTAAGCAGAATCCCCACCTTTTCTTATAATAAGATGTTAAATACGGTATCAGATCCGGCTGTTCCGGTAATGAATACAAATTCTCCTTCAGATCTTTGAGACTTAAAGTGCCGCTGAATTTTTCAGAATAACCGAGCAGATGCAAATTATTTTTTTTAAAGTCAGCAATTATTTTGTCGCTGCTGTCTTTGATCCACGCTTCCTTTACATTCCATTCCGGAGGAACTGTCCAGTCAAAACATTTTGTACCCGAACGCACTTCATTAATTTTAAGATCGACTATCTCTGATAATATCTTAAAGGATTCACGGTTACCGTTCCCTGTCAGGCTTCTGTTAATATGCCAAAGTCTGTCAAAATATTTTTCTATCTGCTTCTTCAATTCACTTCCCGATTTTGTACAACATGCCTAATGACTTTCCTTCCCTGATTATTTGAACAGTCTCATCGTAAACAGTCCTTGCTTTAATAACATGAAGACAGCTTCCTTCACCCGGACGGTATCCTTTATATAAACCTTTTGACCAAAGATATTCTTCCATTGGCTGCACGTCAGTCTCCACTTTCATTTCAAGATTTCTTGCATAGAGATTAAATTCCCTATGGCTTTCATTTCCATTGATGTCAATGTATTCTCCTTTGAAAATTTTATCATGCCGGTTAACAGCTTTTTCCATTTCTTCAACGTGATGATAAAATGTCATGCAATATTCACCTGCAACATCAAGAGCCGCTATCTTTCCATCCAGCTCCAGCAGCTTTGCAAAAGGCGAATCATCTCCAAACGCGCTGTAATTATTAAGATCTGTAAACTTATCTTTGTAATATCCGGTAACTGCAAATGAAAACAACGGATGTCCTGTTCTGACAAAATCAGAATGAAGCCGCGCAGTTTCCGTCAACACACCGGTTTCTGAGCGCGAATTTCTGATATCAAAAGTTTTTCCTTTTGTGAAATCAAAATTATAAGTCGGGAAGATCAGAGTTCCGTTAGTCCCGGCAGCTTCAATAAATGATTCCAGAATATCTATTGGCGTGATTTCAATTCCCTGCTCCCTGTAAGATCTTAAAAATTTCGAGAGGGAGCTGTGTATCAAAACAGTGTCGCCTTTGTCAATCCCGCTTTCATTCCAGGACCTGGATAAATTTTTTATCAGCTCAGCTTTGCCTTTTACTTCAATCACAGATTCAGAATTTCAATGATTTTTTCTGCCGCTTTATCAGCAGCTCTTCCTGGATTATAAATTAATTGCTTCGCAAATTCCTTTCTCTTATCTGAATTTTTATACGGATTCTCCAAAGTATTTATTATCATCTCGGATAATTCCTTTAGCTCAAAAACAACATCTCCTGTGTGCCGTCCTGCATTCGCTTTGGGATCATTCCTTACGAAGTCTGCGGTGGTATTACCAAATCCTGCATAAGTTTTTTGTAATGTTTTTTCATAAAACTCCGGGCAGTCTACATATATGACCGGCTTGTCCAACGCAATAAATTCCAGCGCAACACTGCTTACATCAGTGATCAATACATCGCTTGCCGACAATATCGGATCGATATTATTTGTAGGTATGTGTCTGAAATTTTTATGTGATTCAAACTTTGACAGCTTTTCAATCCAGTTTATTCCTCCGGTATAGAATGAATAGTTAGGACCGTTCTCAGGGCAATAACTTATCGGATGAAGCTTTACTATCACATTTATATTTTCAACTTTCAAAATATTCTCTATCACTTCCTCACCGGAATTCCTTAGTGACAGACCTTCATCCCACGAAGGTGCATACAAAACGGTTTTGAGAAGCGGATCCAGATCCAGATCCTTCAGGATTTTTACCCTGTCAAATTTTCCGTTTAACAGATCATCCGATTTTGCATACCCAATATCGTACAACTGAATATCGTCTTCATTAAGATTGTATTGTGAAATTGTGTTTTCAGTTTGCTCGCGGTGAAGAGGGCTTGTCAAAAAATGAACATCAAAGTTCTTGAAATCACTTTTCTGATATGCCTGATATTTTACAGGTTGATTATGGTTTATGTGGATCCTCACAGAGGAAGAATTTCCCACTCCGTAAATATGTGGAGATAAAAATATATTTGCTAAGTTAAGCTGCCTGCTGATGTCAACACTAAAATGTTTCTTCAAAGGAATTCCGAATACTTCCAGCGATTTATCTCCGGGATAATGTGTAGCTATGTAATAAGAAATTAAATTTGTCTTTTCGGTCAAAGATTTAAAAATGGGGAGGATGTAAGGTATGAAAGTTGTCTCTTCAATATCCAGTATAATAATTTTTTTCTTTTTCAGTTTATCCAAAGTCATTTTAGACTTTATATCTAAAATTTTTATTTTGGAATTTTTTTTAGAACTCACCTATAAAATGTTATTTAAAATTTGTCTTAAACTCGCCGGTGTGACAATTCTCGGATTATTATTCAGTCTTTCGGTATTAACATTTTCCGCTATTATATTTACTGATTCACCTGCAATGCCTATTTCAGACAAACGCGTTTTCAGATTAATACTAATTATAAGCTCTGTTATCTTCCTCTTTCCATCAGCAATGTTTTTGCATTCAAGAAGATGCAGTAGTTCATCAAAAGTACTTTTTACATCATCCGGATTTCTACCGCCCGTCACATCATTTTCGGTTACATTAAAATTGTACTCTAAAAATTCTGCTAAAGTTATGCAAACTGCCTGACCGTGCGGGATCCCAAAATATGATGTCATTGAGTAAGAAATTGCATGCGGTGCCGTGGTCTTTGTAATGTTAATTGCTTTACCTGCCAGATGGGCGGCTTCTGACATACGGGATCTGTTTGCACCGTCAGGATCATTTACTGCACCGGTTAAATTATTTAGTATAAGTCTGATCGATTCGGATGCGTATTTTTTGGAATCAGAGGTTGCGTTCACGTTCCAGTATGATTCAATTGCCTGGCTGAACGCATCGATTCCCGAAGTAGCCGTAACATTTGAAGGCAGCCTGTATGTTAATGTCGGATCAATAATCGAAACATCGGGGAGGATCTTATCATGAGCAAGAGAATGTTTTTCTTTGCCAATATAAACGACCGCAAAATGTGTAGCTTCACTGCCGGCACCTGAAGTAGATGGCACCGCGATCAATCGCTTACCTTTATTTATAATTTTACTATTGTCTTTAATAATGGATTCAATGCCGGATGGCTGACTTGCAAGTATATTTACAGACTTAGCCATATCAATTACACTTCCTCCGCCAACTGTTATTACCGTATCGCACGATGAGCTGTTAAAAATATCTATACCTTTTTTGATGTCTTCAATCTTTGGATTTTCAGAGAAGTCACTGAATTGAAAAACGGATGAGTCTTTCAGTATTTCACTCACTATTTTTTCAGCTCCCGATGATCCGTAAGATTTTTTTCCCGTTACCAAAAAAATCCTTTCTGAATTCATTGCATTCAGAACATCTCTTAAATTCGCTATGCATCCATCACCGAAGTATTCATGCTGATTCACTGTGTCTCTTGATTAAGATAGTTCATAAAGCTTAATTTGTTCTCTTCAGGCGAACTCGTTGGTCTTCCAAGATCTTCTCTCGCACCTTTATTGACTCTGATCTCAAGCAGTGTCGGTCCTTTAGTATTCTTCATATCACTCAGCTTCTCAACGATCCCAACGGTTGTTTCAGCGCTAAATACTTTTTTGTATCCGCATGCACGTGCAATTTCCGTAAACTCAATTCCAAATCCTACAGTCGGCTGTCCGCCTACCGAATCGTGAGCACCGTTGTTGATAATAATGTGTTTTATATTTTCACAATCCGAGGACCCGATAATTGCCATTGAACCCATATGCATGATCACCGCTCCATCCCCGTCAAGTATGTAAACTTTTTTGTTTTTATTATGGAGCGCAATTCCTAATGCGATCTCAGAGCAATGACCCATGGACCCGACCGTTAGAAAATCCTTTTCATGTCCCTGTTTCTTACTCTTTCTGTATTCAAAAACTTCCCTTGATGTTTTCCCTGTTGTCGACACTATCACTGCATCACTTTCAATATTATCGATGATCAGTTTCACTGCATCTTCCCTCATCAACTCATAAGCTGACGTAGTGTCATTTTTAAGCGTATACTTCTCAAATGTTCCTTCTGAGATAACCAATGCGTGAGCGGATTTTTTTTCTTTCAGTTCATCACAAATATTTTTAATGATTGTCTCAATATCACCGGTATCTTTATTGATCAATGTATAAGGGATCTCCATTGCCTCGAGCATCTTCAGCATTACTCTTCCCTGTTTAATATGCTGCGGTTCATCCTTTTTTCCGGGCTCACCTCTCCATCCTATCATCATTAGAATGGGTATGCTGTAAACTTCTTTATCAGCAAGTGACAGAAGCGGATTGACAGCGTTTCCAAGTCCTGAATTTTGCATATACACCATAGCCGGTTTGCCTGTTGTTAAATAAGAGCCCGTTGCAAGAGCGATTGCTCCTCCTTCACTTGAATTGATTATGTGATCTTCCTTCGAAACATTATCACTCACATATCCGCAAAACTCTTTTAACAAAGAATCCGGAACACCTGTGAAAAAATTTATGCCATTGCTGAGTAAAAGCTCAAAAAAGTATTTGGGATCTATCAATTACTTACCACCGGGAATTAAAGTTAAGATTTCATTTATCTGCATCATGTTCTTATCTGCTTCGTATGATCTTTCATTCTGTAATATTGATGTTGCCGTTTCTATCATGGCAGGATATGCACTCCGCAATAGCTGGTTCGCATAGATTACAATGTTGACTCCGGCATCTGCAAGCTCCTTCTCATAAATCACATTGTATGTCGAAGGTACTGCAACAAGTGGAACCTTCTTTTCAAACATTTTATAACCTCTGCAAAATTCCAGTATCTCATCAGGGCTCTTCTCCTTACTGTGTATCATAATTCCATCTGCACCGGCTTCGATGTATGCTTTTGCTCTCTTAAGCGCATCCTCAACACCAATCCCCAATATCAGACTTTCAATTCTTGCAACTATCATAAAGTCATCAGTGATCTGCGATTTCTTTCCTGTTGAAATTTTATGACAAAAGTTTTCAATTGTATCCTGCATCTGATCAACATCTGTCCCGAATAAGGAATTTTTTTTCAATCCCACCTTATCTTCAATTATTACTGCGGAGACACCAAGTCTCTCGAGTGTCTTCACAGTAAAAACAAAATGCTCGACTCTGCCTCCGGTATCACCGTCATATACGATCGGTTTTGTTGTCACTTCAACTATATCATTGAGCGTCTGCATCCGCGCAGTGACATCTACAGCCTCAATATCCGGTTTACCTTTTGCTGTTGAATCCGTCAGACTGCTCAGCCACATTCCGTCAAATTCCCTCGGACCATTATCTTTCGTCGTCTGCAAATTCTCAACGATCAATCCCGTAAGACCGTTGTGTGCTTCAAGCAGTCTTACAATTTTTTTGGCTGAGATCAACCTTTTCAGTTTTTTCATCCTTATGTCCGGAGTAGTGCCGATCTCTTTTAAAGTTTTATTCAGTTGAGTTGATGATATGCCCTTTGTGTATTCCACTTCAACAAGCTTTCCGTTCCACTCCGATAGCGTCTCAATTACTCTGTCTCGTGTTTGCTTCTGTACTCCCGTCTTCCAGTCATCACCGTGAACAACAAAGTCCGGCTTATATTTTTTCAAATTCGGAACATAGTCTAAAGTCTCCTGAGCTACTACTTCTTCTACACCCTTAATACTTTCAATGATCATTTTTCTTTGCTCATAGTCTAATGCCGGAAGTCTCTTATAACTGGCAATAGCTTCGTCAGTCAGTAATCCAACAGTTACCTGTCCGAGCTTCTTCGCTTCGTTAATGATATTCAAATGTCCCGGATGTATAAGATCAGCGCTCATACCTACATAAACTTTTTTCATACTACAAATGCCCTTTCGGTTTTTTTCTTTACTAGCCAGTCTTCTTTTGTTATTGCTTCCCGGAATTTTTTATCGAAAAAAATATTTAGTGTGTAATTTATTTGTGCTTTGTAGAAAGCTCTTCTGAATGAAGAGTAATATTCGTTTTTTCTGTCACGCTTTAACTTGAATTTAAAATTCTTATATGACCATATCATTGTCTGCTTGACTGAATAAAGCATGTTCCTCAATAGGGCTTTATTTCCCTTCTTGTCAACTGCGAAAATGTTATAAGGTATGCATATTCCATTGTTCATAAATCTTCTCTTAATGTCATCTTTGGTTGCATTTTTTTTCGCTACCTGATAATGTTCCATTACAGCAAAAGGAGTCCATCCGATCAGACAATTATTTTTTTTAAGCTTTAGCCAGAGCCCTGTCTCACCGTCACCAACCAGCCATTCACCTATCATTTCAGGATTGAAGCCGCCAACATCAATAAGCTTATCTTTTTTTATGCTGAGGTTCCCGGCATTCATATACATCCCGACCTCGAATTTTATTTCGTCACCGTAATTTAATTTCCCCAGATAATTTTCATATTCATGTATCCATTCCGGCGGAGTTTCATCCCACTTTATATTTATCTTGCCGGCAACTCCAACAACTTCATCCGACATCTTAAATAATTTTATTATTTCATTCAGCCAGTCTGCGGAAAGTATCGCATCATCATCAGTAAAGCACAATATCTCATTCTCCGCAGCGAGTATCCCTATCTGTCTCGCATATACCTGTCCCGGTCTTGGAATAAAATAATACTTAATGTTAACATCGGGATAATTACTGATATAGTTCTCAATTACTTCTTCTGTATTATCTGTTGAATTATTGTTTATAATTATGATTTCAAAATCTTCCTTTGGAAAGTTTTGCTTTATCAGCGAATCCATGCACATCGGAATAATTTTTCCGCGGTTGAATGTCGTTATAATTACAGATGCTTTCATTGAATGGTACTATAGTAAGTTTAGAAAATTCCGCCGTTTATATCGAGTGATGTTCCTGTAAGATAGTCCGAATTAACTATGAATTTTACTGCGTTCATAATATTCTTTGGATCACCAAATTTTCCCGAAGGAATTTTTTGCCTTACGATCTTTTGATATTCTTCACTGACCTCCGAGATCATTCCAATATCAAAGTATCCGAGATTGAGATTATTTATTGTAACTCCTTTGCCGGCATTTTCAACAGCTATACTTCTTGTCATCCCCCACAAGCCTGACTTGGACGCTGCATAAGCGCTTGTTCCGGGAATACCTGTTTCGGCGACAACTGACGCAAAATTAATTATCCTCCCAAAGCCCTGCTCCCGCATTACAGGAAGAGAAGCTCTGATAACATTGTACGTTCCTGTCAGATTAGTATTGATGACTTTAGCCCAATCTTCAGGCGATGACTTGTGAGCAAAGGAATTGTAATTATTTCCCGCACAGTTTATCAAAACAAAATTCTTTATTCGTGGAGTAAGACTGTTAATTATCTCTTCGGCTCTCTTATAATCAGTAACATCAAGCTTCAAATATTTTTCATTCCCTTCAAATTCAGAATTCGCAGCATAGTATGTTCCATAAACATCTTCTCCTTCTTTTGTAAATTCATCAAAAAGATATTTGCCGATACCTCTTGACGCGCCGGTAATTAAGATCATTGAAGTATTTTTATTTTATGAATCATTTCTGATCTGATCCAGATCTGTTATGTGTGTCAGTGAAACCAGCTCTTCGGGAAGGATAAAGTTTTCGCCGTCAATTATCCTGTCGCAGAGAAAATCCATGAACTTGTTCTTTCCCGGCAGCAGATGATCGATCTTATCAAAATCGATGTAAAGGTTTTCCATTATTGTCGGAGTAAGTGGGATCTGCTTTTGAATAAAATAAATGTATCCGTACTTCCAGGCGAGAGATTTTTTTTCTTCATCCAGACCTTGCAGATTTTTTGTATCTCTCAAAAGTCTTTTATAATCATCATTGTCTTTTGCATCAAAAGTAAACCCTTTATTCGAATAGTGCGCCTCACCTGCCAGTATGACAGGTTTTCCTTTCATGGATAATTCAAGTCCGCCTGTTCCCATCACTGTGACAGCTCCATCCAGCAGGTCATAGAAATCAAGTGAACTTATTTCATCATCCATTTTAACAACTTTAACATGAGAAGGAAGGTCAGGAAAATTTTTCGCAATGAATTCCTGACAGCCTGTTTCCGGATTATCGTTCTTTTCGGAAGGATGAATTTTTATCAGCCACTGAACATCTTTTACGTTATATATTTCTTTTACAGTTTCATAAAGCCACTCATCAAATGATTTATGTATCATCGGAAAGTAATCGGAGGTCGCATCCCAGTTTATGTGAGTCATTATTCCCCATACAGGTTTTGAAGGATCAAGTCCGTATTTTTCATAATTAATACCCTTGTCCCCTTTGTACTCTTTCAGCAATCCTTTCAGATCGTGAGATTCATTGGAGAAGTATCTCCTCTGAAGAAAATTCTCAAGCCGCTTTTTTTGCACCGGTGTTTGAGCAATTGATTTTGACTTACTCCAGGATTTTTCATTTACTGTCAGAAATGTTTCATCAAAATTTTTCACCGAACCAAAAAAGAAATGTGCTGTAAGGTAACAGCAAATATAAGATGTCGTCTGAATGTTCTTTTGAATTGCAACATGAAGCGCGGGTCCCCAGTCAGCATAAATTCCGTGCGACATGTAAATTCTTGTCGGATTGAATTTTTTTACAGCTTCGGCTGATGCTTCAGCATTAACAAGAACCGTAAGTGCATATTCCTTCAGATGTTCCTCAAGCCCCGTATAAAGTGCCCCTCGTGTATGCCTCATCATCGTAGCTTCAAGGTGACTGCCAAGTCTGAGCCCGTTTAATGATATGTCTTTGTAATTTTCAAATGTAATTTTATCAGCTTCTGATTTCAGCTCCATCAGTTTTTCTTCACTAACAAGATCACTGATAAACGTATATTCAAGCCCGAGCTTTTTAAATAATCCCGAGTTCTGACTTATGCAGCTCCTGCAATATTTTCCCCAGTCCTCTATTGGAACATCCGGAAAGTCAACTCTCTTTGCGCAAGCTTTATATATCCCGTCACATAATATCATTCGTACATTATGTCCGCGTAACTTCAACGAAGTAGCTATGGCTCCTTCGAGATTGCTCTGTACTACCATACCGCCTGTAGACCAGAATAAAATTGTTTCCGCTTTATCGTTTGGCTTTATTCCACGGCTGTAAAATCTTCTGAGCTTATTCCTCTTGTTGAGCTCGTTTACATAGCTATTCTTTAAAAGCTTGTTCTTGACTTTGCTTACTAATTCCAAATGCTGAATAAAATTTTTAAACTGTTGTTAAGGGATTTACACCTTCAGGAATAAGTCCTGTATTTCTCAAATGGTCGGTAAATCTGAACAAAAGAAGATCATTATATTTTCTGGCTGCGATCTGGACTCCAAACGGAAGTCCGCCGGGAGAAGTAAATACAGGAGCGCTTATAACAGGTAAATGTGTCAGCGTGTACATTAATGATGGATCAGGGCTTTCAGTTTCTTCTCTCGGAGGCGCTTCACCCGCTGTGCTTAGTGATATTATTACATCAAAATCCGCAAAGAATTTATCTATGGACTTTGTCAGCACTTCCTGTTGATTTAAAGCGTTGTGATATTCTTCAACGGAGATCTTATTTCCACGCTCGAATATTTCATTCATTATCGGTGATACAAATTCAGGCTTTTTGAATTCTTCCTGAAAATAATACGAAAGTGTTTTATCATAAATTTTTTGATGAACATCATGAGCTGTATTTAATTCTTCTGGCAGCTCGATCTCAACAACATTTATGTCTTCATCCGCTGAGACCTTCTTTACAAAATCCTGCAAAGCTTCTCTTGCATAATCAAAAGCATTCTCCCATGTATGCGTTTTTACAAATGCCACTCTCCATGGTTTGCCTTCCTGTTTATTCTGTCTTACTTCATCAGTTAATGCATCGTTGCTTATCGGATAATTCGATCCGTGAACTCTTATGATGTCAAAAATAGTTTCAAGGTCTTCATACATCGAAGTAAAAAATCCTATCGTATCAAGACTGTCTGTCGTCTTGAGCATTCCTGTTCTTGGTATAAGTCCGAATGATGGTTTGCATCCGTAAACACCGCAGAAGCTCGCCGGTCTTACGATTGATCCTGCCGTCTGTGTTCCGATCGCTGCAGGTACCATTCCCAATGCTACTGCTACTGCCGACCCGCTTGATGATGTTCCCGGTGTTCTGGTAATATCATGCGGATTAAGACAGTTGCCGATAGCGTGAACTGCAAACTCTGCAGTATCGGTTTTTCCGGGTATTACCGCACCATCTTCCTTTAAATAATAAATTACCCGCGCGTCATTTCCCGGCGTAAAGTCTTTCCACAAAGGACTTCCCATCTGTGTCGGGAAATCATTTGTATTAAAAATATCTTTTATTCCAATCGGAATTCCTTCAAGCCTTCTTAACTTTTCTCCGGCAATGAGTCTCTCAGAAGTTATCTTCGCCTGATCAAATAAGAAATCTTTATCATAACATACCCAGACTTTATACTTTTCATTATACTCTTCGATCCGTTCAATGCATTGCTCTGCTACTTCCAGAGGACTGATCTCTTTTTTTGAGATCCTTTGCAGAATATTTTTTATGCTCAGCTCTAAAAAAATATTCTTCTCGATTTTCTGTAAATCCTCACTCATCTTTTTTCCTGTTCTCTTCTTTTTCAATTAATTGTAATGGGTATGGTAAGATTCTTTCTCTGTTTTTTCTTGTCTTCTGAATTACAGGAAGCTCGATGTTCTTAATTTCATCAAGTCTTTTTTCCTGCATCAATTTATAAAATTCTTCCTTACTCATTCCTGTGATCTGAAGATAATATTCAAGCGACTCAGGAACTTCCATATCAAATTTATTTGCCAGCTCAAACCCTTCTTCTCGTGAAAGCAGCCCGTTCCTTACATCGACACTTGCCTGATATGTTGATCTTCCGTAACCTCTCTTCAGATAATTTGTAAAGTCATGCATTCCTGGCATTATGCATTCAGCGCTCTTGTATCCTTTGTATGTTCCCTCAACTTCGGTTTCCTTCCATGCATAATGGTCACGAATAAATTCCATCTGCCTTTCATCATCCCAGAAAATATAATCACCAAGATGCATCAGTCTTATTCCCGCTTTTTGAAACTCTTCGAGCGTCGGCAAATTAAACGGATGCATATCCTTTTCAGTGATCGTGTCACAGATCATTGATTTAGGATTTCTCTTTATAGAAACTTTCTCAAAATAATCAAGCGTGAATTTCATCATCGGATTCTTATAAGATGACCTTCCGGAAGCTTCAGCAACGGACTCTCCGTAAACTACAAGTGGTATGTTAAACTTTACCGCGACCTGCACCGGGAAAGCGCTTCCACCCGCATGACAATGCCAGCACGTGTCACCAATGGCTTCAAGAGATTTTTTAGCAATTCGGTTTATTAATTCCCTGTTCGGGGTGAACATTATGTGATCGACATTAAACTTCTCAAGCGAGTTCATAAGATTATACCACCCCGTTTCACTGAACCAGTTGTGGCTATGAGTTACTGCAAGCGGCTTCATTCCATAAACATTCTTCAGCACGTGAAGCTGAAAAGTACTGTCCTTGCCGCCGCTGATACCAACTATGCAGTCATAATTGCTGCCTGCATTGGCTTTCGCTTCATCAAAAATTTTCCGTAACTCTTTTTCTTTCTCAACCCAATTGATATGGATCTTCTGTTCCGATGACTGACAAGCCTGACAGATCCCAAGCTCGTCAAACTTCACACCTTCTTGCGTCGCCGGTATGCAGCATCTAATGCAGTACTGCACTCCTTTCATTTGTGGCTTATTTAAATTTTCCATACTTTATTTTTTTTTATTCCTTTTATATTCACTTAATAAAATTGAATACAACACAACATCAACGTGTGCTCCATTCTTAAACATTACTTCCCTCAACTGACCTTCCTTTTTCATTCCGTTCTTTTCACAGATGGAAAGTCCTCCTTTGTTGCTGACCGGCGTCCCGCAGGATATTCTGTTGAGATTCAGAACATTGAATGCGTAATCAATTAATAACGCAATGACTTCCGTGCCTATGCCCTTATTCCAGAATTTCTTATTTCCTATTATCAACGCTATCTCACTGGACCTGTTTACCCAGTTTATATTTTGCAATGATGCATTTCCTATCGCTTCATCATTCTTTTTATTCTTAATTGAAAGGACGATCTCTGTTTTACTGTTTTGTACTGACTCTACATAGGAAAGTGTTTTCACATAATTGTTCGGGAATGTTGCATGCGAATTTCCATGGCATATCTCAGGATCATTGAGCCAGTTAATATATTCATCGGTAATATCTTCTCTGACTAATGGAGATAAATAAATATTTTTTCCTGTTAGAAAAGGATTCTTCATTTGACGTTAGTTAATTTAAACTTAATTCTTTAAGAATGAGACTGACACAATTTGCAATACCGCCCTTGAACAGATTGGCTTTTTTCACACTCTGCTTCTCTTTCAAAAGTGAATTGAGAATAATTTTTTCACCCGACTTTACTATTTCAATACCTGCTTTCTCCATACTTGCTGTTAATGATTTGTTCACGGGCACAACATTAAGGCTTATAGTTCTGCGGTTCATTGCCTTTGCTTCAAACAGCGCAATTGTGTTATATCCGATGACCGTTTCAGAGTCTTTTATTAATTCCTTTAATGTTATTCCTTTGCCGGCAAATTTAACTTCGACTTTATCTGAATTATTCTTTCTAACGATCTCTCTGAGCTCATCAGATAAATTTTCTGATGGGTGAAGTTTAATCGTTAATTTGAATTTTTCTTCTTTAATATCTGCCAACTGTCTTATTGCATTCATAAGTACTTCGAAAGGATGAACTTTGTAATCATTGATCCCAATAATTTTCAACGGCTGTGAAAGGAACAGTATCTGGTTTTTTAAAAAACTTTTTTTTAGAATGTTTTTATCCTTATTGAAAATTTTATTAAGGTAAGGCTGACCGGTTACGATCAAATTTTCTTTTGAAAAATTATCCGTTATCATTTCCTTTTTTGTCAACTCATCCATCACGCAAATTTTGTCTTTCATGTCTTTCAGATCATAAGAAGAGTACAACCACCTTCTTGAATAGTCCTTCCAGGAATCGAGAACTACAATACTTTTAATGTCCCTTTTATAAGCTTCATTGCGGAGCGCTTGTTCGGTATTGCCGCCGCCGGTGCCTGTTAATATCAGGTCAGGTAAAAATTTATCAATGATCATTTTAGCTTTTTCTCTGCTTATAAAAGAATCTATCCTGACAGTATTTATTTTTTCCGAGATCTTTATACTCAACTTTCCTGAATAAATCTTCAGTTCAAGTGATTTGTTTTTTCTTAATTCGGGTATCAGTGAGCTCACGGCAAGTCCTCCGCCGGGATCATCATAGCAGATCAGAACTTTCTTCTTCATTAAATCTATACAGCTTTACGGGATTCATATTCCTTCAGGTCGTTTACATTCTGATAAACTTTTTCATAAGCGTTTACCACATCTTCAAGATCCCTGTTTGAAAAGCTGGGACGCATATATTCGTGAGTAAATACTTCTTCATAGAACATTCTTTCAGTGACGGGACACAACCCTTTTGCGTATGAAACCTCGCCGTCATATCTCGGACAATTAAATGAACACTTGTGAAGTCTTTGCTGATAGATCGGCTGCAGATACAGAGGCGGTGCAAATCCACATCCTATTATTGGAGTTGATTCGCGAAGAACCATCGTCGGCAATTCAGCTTTCATCGCATCAATAAAAGTATTTCTGTGAATACCGATTATGTCCTTTTTATATTTAAATGCCTGTTGATAATAAACATGCCTGCATCCCTCTTTTACAACCGGAGGAATAATGCCCGGGAACTCGCTTAGAATTTTAGAAAGATAATTCGCGTTTTCAATTCTCTGCTCTATAAGACCCGGAAGCTTTTTCAATTGCTCAATACCAACCGCGGCTTCCATCTCCGTCATTCTGTAATTAAATCCAAATGTGTTCCAGATATCTTTTGTCTTCTTTCCTTCAACAACTGCCTCACCATGATTTCTTATCAGCTCGACTTTCTCAGCGATCACAGGATCATTGGTCGTTATCATTCCGCCTTCACCTGTATGAACATGTTTATGATAATTCAAACTGAATATACCGACATCCCCTATCGATCCAACAAGCTTACCTTTATATGTTGACATGGGCGACTGTGCACAATCTTCTATCACTTTTAAATTATGCTTCTTCGCAATTGCCATTACCGCATCCATGTCTGTAGGATGTCCGCATATATGAACTATAAGGATTGCCTTTGTCCTTGGAGTTATATTTGCTGCAATGCTCTTTGGGTCGAGACAGAAAATGTCTTCATCGATATCTGCGAACACAGGTACAGCGCCGTAGATCAACGGTGCTATCGCGCCGGCGGTCATTGTATAAGGAGAAACTATTACTTCATCACCGGGTCCGATATCACAGGCACCAATACACGCAAATAAACCCGAAGTGTTTGAATTAACCGCGCTGCAATACTTTACTCCAAATGCTTCTGCCCATTCTCTTTCAAACTGCTGCACTGTGGGACCTCCCATAAAATCTTTGTTCCATGAACCGACATATTGTGAGAGATTTCCCGAGTCGAGAACTTTCATAACTGCAATTTTTTCCTCTTCGCCGATCGTATTACTTTGAGGAAAAATTTTTGTACGCACGGGTGTACCCCCGAGTAATGCTAATTTAGACATAATTCTTTTTCTTTGATTCTGTTAATTAGTTCGAAAACTTTGATCGAGTTTTCAGAAGGTGATCTTAATTTTTCCTTACCCTCAAGAACTTCAAAAATATTATTCACCGCGTTTGGCAGCGCTTTTTCAAATCCAATTCCCGTTACCGAATCAAGCTGATATGCGGAGTAACCTTTGAACAATTTATTTTCCGTCACTGAGAACTTTTCAATTTCATTCTTATAATTAATTTTTACTCTGCCTTTACTGCCTATAAAATCAACCTCAGCAAATGAAAGCTTCGAAGGATTCAGCCCTATGAATCTTACTTCAGGACCATTGGCAAATATCATGTCAAAGCTTACTGTATCATCTTCTTCACTAATTCCCACTTTCGTGGATACTTTAATAAGATTTTTCTCAGTTCCTCCTATGTACCAGTTTACGAGATCAAGATAATGTGAAGCATTATGTGTCAGCCCGCGTGAGTAATAAAATGTTATTGATTCAAGCTCACCTATTTTTTTCTCCTTTACAATGTTTTCAATTTCTATGAACTCATCGAGAAATCTTCTGGTATAATTTACCTGAAGGTGTATCTTGTTCTTTTTATAAAGCTCAATAATACTTTCCACATCTTCGGTATTTAACGCAAGGGGCTTTTCGCAAAAGACGAGCTTAGGTCTGAATTTTATAATTTTATTCAGGATGCCGGAATGCGAATCATCATTGGTCGCAACGACTATAACATCAACAGGATGATCTGAAAGCATGGTTTCAAGATCCTCATAAGTAGGTAGTTTGAATTCCTGTTCAATCTCTTTCCTGATCGTTTTACTGATTTCACAAACTGAAACAATCTCAAATCTTTTGTCATCATTAAATGCTTTGAAATGCGTAAGCGCTCCGTCTCCATCTCTGCCTCTGTCAAATCTGAATCCGATATCACCACAGCCAATGATGCTGACTTTATAATTACTCAAGATTGGTAACAGTTTTCTGAACTACATCCGAGTTTATTTCAAGCAGATTCTTATTGTCATCCAAAAAATTCAATATGTCTTCAAGATTAAAATTCTCTTTTTGTTTTGAAAGCCCGGTATAAACATTTTTTATGAATTCAAAATCTTCCTTTGTATCAAGTGCTATTCTTACCTTGTAATCTCGTTTCCATTTTTCCGGCACCGGCAGATTATAAAGTCTGTACTTATTTTTTCCGTCTCTGAAAAAATACAGCGATACATGCTCACGGTCTTCAGGATCATTTGTAAGTTCACTTATTTGCTTAAGATCATTGTATGAAAAAACTCTGACATCCATACCAATAGGGATCTCGCGCACCTGTTCATCAACATAGCCAATGTTCGTAACATAATCATATCCGCCTTCAAGATATTTTTTTATTACCGACTCTACAACTTCAGGATCCATTAATGTACAGTCACCCGTTATCTCAACAATTATATCTCCGCTTACCGCTTCAACTGCATTCACAACTCTTCCTAAAACATCATCTTCGCTTCCCCGGTAAACAAAGATCCCAAGCTCTTCTCCAAGCTCTTCAATTTTTTCATCCAGAGGATTTGTTGTAGCTGCAATGATTATCTGATCGATCAGCTTTAATTTTTCCAGTCTTTCGATCAATATCTGAAGAGTGGGCTTTCCGTCAATCTCCATCAGAACCTTACCCGGAAGACGGCTGGAACCCATTCTTGCTTCAATGCACGCGACAATTTTACTTCCGTTCAATTTTAAATTTATTTTTTAAATAAATATGTTGTATCCAGATCATCATTGAAAGTATACTTGTACTTTTTTTCTTTAACAGGTTTCAGATCAGAAAATAATTCCTGATATAGTCCTGCAAAGTCTCTCTTCCACGCAATGTTAGTCTGACCGTGATAATTTTTTATTTCTGTAAGCTTATCAGCATAGTATTCATTGCCGTAAATGTACTCTTTAGAAGTTCTGTAAATTTCCTTCAATGCCTTGCTTAGCTCATCCGGATTAATGTGGATCAATACTCTGTTCGTAAATACCATGTCGAAATAATTATCCTTAAACGGAATATCATAAGCAGTTGCCTGAATGATATTCATTCCCTTCGTCCGTTCCTTTGCTAGCTCGACAGCATGCTGCTGAAGCTCAATTCCCCATAAATTTTTAAAGCCCATCTCCTGGAGATTGACAAGCTGAACTCCGATGTTGCATCCTACTTCAAGTATTTTCATATCCCTGCTGAGGTCGCCGATGAAATCTTCATTCATTGATGTTCTTGTAATTCCAAGATCGCTTATATATCCGTCATCAAGTGCTTTGTTATCAAATACATTCCGAAGATTGTATTCTTCACCGAATTTTGTTTTCCAGACTTCTTCCTGCGGAGTGGCTTTCATTTCTTATCCTTTCTTATAGTTGGTAATTATTATTTAATTGAAATTAATTTCAGTTAAAACTTATTCGATCATATCCCATTTCAAAACTTCATCGTCATCAATATCCCGCAATGCTTTTTTTCCTACGACATCATTAATGTACTTCGGACTTATACCGCTTGCCGGACGCTTCCATGTAAGATCTATGCTTTTGATTTCCTGATTGGCTTTTATTTTTTTATTAATGACAAGACTTCTTCTCGCATGCTTTATGGAATCCCCTTCCGAAGCAAGAGCCCTCTTTTCAAAATCACCGAGCAACAAAAAGTATCTATCGATGTCACTGAAAAAGTATTTCAGATCATCCCTGTCCATCGCGTGGTAATGATCATTACCCGGCAATGACTTGTCAAATGTAAAATGCTTTTCGAGAAAGACAGCTCCGAGTAAAGTCGCGATCTTCAGAACCTCCATTGTGCCCGGCATTGTGTGATCAGAATATCCGGGTATCGCCTTTGGAAATTTTTTCTTCTGATCAAGTATCATTCCAAGGTTTGCATTTTCATCAAGTGTCGGATAATTTAATACACAGTGCAAAAGTCCAAGCTGATTTCCCATTTCTCCGATCAGCTCAACAGCTTCGGTAATTTCGTCAATTTCTGAAGCCCCCGTAGATAGAAGAATGGGCTTACCGAATTTACATATATGTTTGATGAAAGGAAGATTGGTTATGTCTGAGGAAGATATCTTGTAAACAGGCATCATGTCATTGAGATAGTCGGCGGATTCAATATCAAAAGGAGTCGATAGGAACTCTATGCCCCGTCTGTCACATTCTATTTTTAATTCCTCATACTCCTTCTTATTGAACTTATCATATTTCTTAAAAAGCTCTCTTTGATTTGTCGTCGGTTCGGAATTCAAATCCCAGTATGAAGGCGAATCCTTTACAGCAAGAGTTTCGGCTTTATAGCTTTGAAATTTTATAGCGTGCGCGCCGCCTTCAGCAGCTTCATCAATTAATCTCTTTGCTAATTCAATGACGCCTTCATGATTAACTCCAGCCTCTGCTATCACATAAGGTCTGTTGATGATATCAGGATTGTAATTTTCAAAGATGTCGAGAATATTCATTTTCATTTGTAGTTTATCAGGTTTAAATTAGCATTGAACATTGATAATTGAACATTGATAATTAAATTACCACGCTGTCCATCCGCCGTCAACTCTGATATTATCTCCTGTCACATAGCTTGATGCATCTGACAGAAGAAATACAACTGCTCCGGCAACTTCATGATTGTAGCTCATTCTTCTTAAAGGAGAAAAGTTGGAAAAGTTTTTTTCAAACTGTTCTTCGTGATTGTTCCACACTCCATGCGGAGTGATCTGATTTACACGAACTCCCTTTTCAGCCCAGTAAGTAGAAAGATACTGAGACAATGCCATTACACCGCCTTTGGAAGCTGAATAAGCAGCGGGGCATCCTATACTTGTACCTTTATATAAATTCTGATTGGGAGCCACCACTGAATATGTCGAAGGCATGTTCACGATAGAACCTTTCCCTGCTTCAGCCATGTATCCGCCGATTATTTGGCAGGTAAGATATGTTCCCTTAAGATTTGTTTCAACAACAGCGTCCCAGTCTTCATCAGTATACTCTTCGAACTTTGCAAAAAATTTTGCCGTCTTATTCTGATGACAGTTGACAAGTCCGTCGATCCTTCCAAATTTTTCGACAGCAATATCCTTCAGTCTTTGTACATCTTCTCTCCTGGCAACATCGATCGAAACACCGAGCATTTCTCTTTCAAATCTCTTGCTCATCTGTTTTGCATGATCTTCAGAATTCATTTTTTCAATGTCCGCGATCACTACATTCGCTCCGAACTGTGCGCAGGCTTCTGAAAATGCTCTTCCGATAAGTCCCATTCCGCCAGTAAGAATAATAACTTTTCCTTTAAGATCAAATTTATCTTTAAAATTTATTCCGGTTGGATCAGTTGTTCTTATTTCCATATTAATTTAAATTTCTTTTTATGTCTGTTAAAATTTTCAAGGCAACTTTCATATCATTAATACCATCCTGAAGTGTTATTCTCGGTTCTACATTTTTACTGATTACGTCCAGAAAATGCTTAAGCTGCTCTTTGTAACTTACATCGAGCAGTTCCATTGCATCCTTGCCGAGCTTTATTGTTTCCGCATTGTCCTTTTTAAGAATAGTAATTTCAGGTTTCATAAAATCCCAAAACATCGTTCCGTCGTTTCCTATGAGCTGGCAATTTCTGAAATATGGCTTTTGAAAAAAGTTAAGATGCACATTTGATACAACTCCTGATTCATGCTTCATCAGAATTTCAACTGCTTCCTCCGAATCGATCCCTATTTCACTGCCGCCGACTTCCATTGCCATTACATCTGTTACTTTACCAAAAAAATCAGTAAGATAATTTTGTTCATGGATTGAAGTAAGAACAACGCCGCCGCCAAGCTCCGGTAAGGCTGCATAGCTTTTTTTGTAATCCTCTTCCTTGTGCCAGCCTGGCATGTAGGTGCCGAATTGCGATCTTGCCGCTACAATTCTTCCGATTTTTTCTTCAGCGATAAGCTTTTTCATTTCCATTATAGCCGGGTGGTAAATAAAATTATAACCCATCAGCACTTGAACATTTTTTTCAGTCACAATCTTTTGCAGTTCATCAATCCCGTCAAGATCTTTACCCAATGGCTTCTCGATCAGCATAGGAATACCTGCCGTTGCAAGAGTTGTTGCTGTCTTTACATGAAGTGATGTTGGATTTGTGATGAGCGCTCCGTCAATTTTATGATCTGCAATTTCATTAAGATCAAAAATTTCCTTTATACTGTCATCGGAAATTTTCTTCCCGTTTTTTTCTGAACGGTATGCGATAAAATTTTTTACGCCGAGTTCTTTCAGAATTCTGATATGTCTTCTGCCGATTGATCCGATCCCGCAGACTAAAATATTCAATTAGACCCTTGTGTAATGTGAGTTAAAGATGATGTTACTCTTTAATAAGATAGCTCGGTGTGTTGCTGTAGGAAAATCTTTTAATGCTTACGTTTTTATCTTTGAAATAATCATCGACAGCTTTCGTTTCGCCGGGAAAAACATTATAATCATCAAGTATCAGCACTCCGCCCTTTTGCAGACGCGGATAAAAGTTTTCAAGGATCGTTACCGAAGGCTCGTAAATGTCCGTATCAAGGTTCAGCAATGAAATTTTAAGATCAGGATTTTTTGAAAGGTATTCCGGAATTGTTTCAGTAATATTTCCTGCAATAAGTTCAGTATCATAATCGCAGTTCTTGAATTTTAATACTTCCATCAACTGTTCCGTTGAGATGCTCTGCTCTCCGCATTCCTCAACAAAATCTACTCGCATTTGAATGTCAGGCACAAAACTTGTTTCCGGAAATGCAGAGAAGGAATCAAACCCAAGTATTCGTTTTATATGCTTACTTTTAACGAGCTCTCTGAACATTGCAAACCTTACAAGCGATGCTCCTTTAAATACACCGCATTCAACGATGTCGCCTTCTGTTTCCAGTGCCATTTTATAAAGCTCATAATGAACAAGCAGCTTTCCTATCCTCTGTGGATCACAAGTCTGATAAAAATAATTCTCGAAGTCGTATGTCTTTGCAAAATCCGGAAGTTCTATCATTTTATTTAAAAATTATTTTAATTTGATTAATTAATAAACTTTTCCCTTAATTGCTTTTTGCTGAATTCCCGAATTTATTTTTTTAAGTTCAGGATTCTTATCAAGAAATTCAATTGCTTCATCAAGTCTTATGGGAACACCATTATATAAAGTGTCAAATATTGCAGAGATCACTTTGGCATCTTCTTCAGTATCAAGACAAAGTCTGATATCATCAAGACGCTTGCCTGCTCTCTTTACATTATTTATTCTGAAAATTTCAGGATGCCGTCTTATATAAAGTGTAACGTGCTCTTTGTCGTCTTCATCATCTGTAGTAAGCCAGCTTTTTTCAAGCGAGGCATATTCAATGACTTCAGTGTCCATGCCTCTTGGGTATGTTCGCTCCACAATATTTGAAGTATAATCATAATCGCCATTGAAATGCTCCCCGACAACTTTATCGATGATCTCCGGATCCATCAGCGGATCATCACCTGTTACTCTTATTATTCGCTTTGGCTTCAGGCTTTCTGCGGCAATTCGAAAGCGGCTGAGAACATCATTCACTTCTCCGCGAAAAACTTTTACACCGTTTTCCTTTGCCGTAGCTTCAATGGTATCATCTTCCTGAAGGGTTGTCGTAAGAACCGCAAGATCATCTATGGTTTTTGTTTCGCGAAGTATATTGAAAATGTGAACCAGTGAGGGTATCCCTGCCAGCTTCATCATTACTTTACCGGGCATCCGTTCGGAGCCCATGCGTGCTGCAATGAAAGCAATATTACTCAAGCGATGTCAGAAATATTTTAAACATCATGCTTCTTATCATCATGCTTCTTATTAAGTATTTTTTTATACTTTGCCATTCCGTTCTTATTCTTGGTCATGTTATTCTCATGCTTCCTGTACCGGTAAAGCGGAAGCTCTATGTTGAAAATCTTATGGCTCTTTTCAAATCTTAACCTCAGGTCTTCCTCTTCGCGCATCTTAAAGCTTTCGTCATACAATCCTACTCCATAAAGAAGATCGGTTCTGAACATCACTCCGCAAGCTATCGGTTTTTTAGAGCCGGAAATTCTTTTAATATGTTTTTCACTTTCATCAACAACATAATAATCGCACGAGACAGCATCCCAGTTCGGATTGGAATTCAGGAAAATGGATTCAACAAGGATCAGGTTTTCATCGATGTAATCATCAGCATCAAGGTTTACAACAAATCTTCCGAGCGCGGCTTTAATACCTTCATTTCTTGCAGCAGCCAGTCCGACATTTTCTTTAAGAAGAACAGGTTTTATCAGTCCTGAATAGGATGATATAATCTTCCTCGTTTCGTCAGTGCTGGCATCATCAACAACAATTATTTCATACTCTTGTTTTGCAATTGACTGGTTGATGACGCTTCTAATCGCGCGCGAAAGATACCTTGCGTAGTTATGACAAGTTATTATGACTGAGACTTGCACGTATCTTTTTCTTTTTTGATTTATCCAGAGCTTTTACAAATTTTCTTGAAACTCTTGAGACTAGGTCCTTATCATTTCTGAAGAGAATATTTCTCCAGGTCTCGTAATTTCTGAAATCAAGCTGTGCGGTTATTCTCGGCTCGAGGCAGGAAAAATCTCCGCGGTTGTGATAGCCCATATTATTGGAAATGATCATAGTATTTGCCTTGCCGCAAATAGACTCAGGAAAGTAACCGAGCTTCGCAATATCAGCATCGGTGACAATGTCGTTTTTAGTTTTCGCGTATCTTACGCTGAGCTTGTATTCAAACCATAATCTCTTCAGGCTTAGTTTGTGTGAGCCCTTCGCGTAAAGGTAAGCGGCATTTCTTTCATCGACATCATTCATATAAAAAAAAACTTTTATCGTTGGATACATCACATCAGCATGAGGAAATGCAGCAGAGTGAAGTTCACCGACCTTCTTATCATTGAGCTTGCGCCTCTGAAGATACCAGAAATGATGATGAGGGGTAACACGATTCTTTCTGTGAACGACCGCAGCGGTGAGATCAAGAATTGTTTTATTATTTACAAAATGTTCAATGTAAGCAGGGGTGTTCGGAGTTGTTATCTTCTCTGCTACAGCTTCAAAGTATTCAGGAAAATCTTTTTGTCTCTTGGTATGATCGTCTGGATTGTGTTCGAATGGTGACCAACCTGAATAAGTCTGATCGTATTCTTTTTTAATTTCAGCAAATTGCTCCTTCGTGAAAAAGTCCGGAATTACCAGAATACCATCACGTTCAAGTATCTCAAGATAAGGCTGAATTTCTTTTTTGACTTTCTTCGGCTTCAGTCTCCAAAGATTTAGATAAAGTGTTCTGAATACATGAAGCCCCAGTGTGTTTGCAATTACACCTCCCTTGTAAAGAGGCGGCGCTTTGTCGAGAAAACTGTCTGATACTGTTTTCATATTATAATTTTTTACTTTTGGGTTTGTTTATTTATTATAAAGCTTTACTTAGAATCTCATTGTATTGAATTTCATTCACAACCATCCTGGAAGAAGTAGCAAAAAATCCTGCAGGCTTGCCGGGACTAAAATCAGAATTCGCGTTGTTATTCCCTCTTTTAATAACCAGTGGAGCTGTAAGATCATCAATAACATCCTTATTGTTACCGTCCATTTGTGCATCAGTTAATTCAAAATATAACGGATACTCTCCCGGCTTGATATTTATATCAAAAAAATCAATTTCAATTTCCCCTGATGCTCCCGCTTCAAGTTTAAATTTTGTTATCTCATAGTGTACAAGTGTAAGGCATTCCCTTGAAAGACCGGACAATAATGCAATTGAAATTGTAAGCCCTTTAACCTGTTTAAAAATTTTATATGATATTTTAAAACGTATTGTATCACCAAGATCAAAACTGAACCTTTTATTACCATCTGTATCAAGTACATTTATACTTGAAAACCTGACAGCCCCTTTTCCTCTTCTGTTGATGCTGTTATTAATATCAGTCTTATCATCGATCTTTACCTCTCTCATCAGCTCGCCATAAACTCTAAGGGTTTCTTCAGTCTGCCCGCTTGCGAATATTTCGCCGTTATTTATAATTAGTGTTTCCTGACATAAATTTTTTATCGCCTGCAGATTATGACTTACAAAAATTACCGTTCTTCCTTCCTTCTCGGAAACATCCTGCATTTTGCCGAGACATTTTTTTTGAAACTCAGAATCACCTACGGCAAGAACTTCATCAACAATCAATATCTCCGGCTCAAGATGAGCTGCCACTGCAAATGCCAGCCGTACATACATTCCCGAAGAATATCTTTTAACAGGTGTATCTATGTATCTTTCGACTCCGGAAAAATCCACGATGCTGTCAAACTTGCTCTTGATTTCAGGCTGCGTCATTCCTAATATTGCTCCGTTAAGAAATATGTTATCACGACCAGTAAGCTCGGGATGGAAACCTGTTCCGACTTCAAGCAGACTTGCGACTCTTCCTTTTACTTTCACCGTACCCTTGGTAGGGCTCGCAACTCTTGAAAGAATTTTTAATAACGTAGATTTACCTGCTCCGTTTTTACCGATGATCCCAAATCTTTGCCCGTCCTTAACTTTAAAATTAATATCTTTCAATGCCCAAACATATTCAGAGCTTCCTTTAACAGACCGGTTATTCGTTTCACCGATTTTCAGATATGGATTTTCCCTGCCTCTTACTCTAGCCCATAGTCTGTTCAGGTCTTCGCTGATAGTCCTCGTTCCGACCATTCCAAGCCGGTATAATTTCGAAAGGTCTTCAACAATTATTACATCACTCATTTTTATAAATTTAAACTGTATCCATAAAAGTTTTTTCAACACGGTTGAAGATCACAATTCCAATTGCAAGTGTGATCACCATAAATACCGTGCTGTAGATCAAATTTTCAGGACTGAATGTACCTGCACCGAGAAATGCATATCTGAAAGTATCAATAATGGATGTCATTGGATTAGCAAGCACTATCCATTTATATTTATCGGGCAGTGCGGAAAGCGGGTATATGACAGGAGTCGCATACATCAAAAGCTGGACACCAAAGCCCACAAGAAAAGTAAGGTCACGGTATTTTGTAGTAAGCGAGGAGACAATAATTCCAAATCCAAGTCCTAGCCCTGCCATTAATAAAATTAAAAACGGCGTAAGAAGAATAGTGATATTAGGATTGACGCCTGAGCCGTTAAGTTTATAATAAATAAGAAAGCAGACAAGAAGCAGCATCTGGATGGAGAACTTCATTAATAATGAAATTATGTTTGATAGCGGAGTGATAAGTCTCGGAAAATAGACTTTTCCGAAGATGTTCGCATTGGCTACGAATGTCGACGATGTTCTTGTAAGACAGTCTGAAAAGTAGCTCCAGCAGACGATTCCCGACATATAAAACAGAATAGGCGGAATTCCGTCAGTCGGAATCTTTGCAATGTTTCCGAAGACAATTGTAAATGTAATGGTAGTAAGTATCGGCTGCAAAAAAAACCAGAATGGACCAAGTATGGTTTGTTTGTAAACGGCGACAAAGTCTCTTCGTACAAACATGAAGAGCAGATCGCGGTACCTCCAGATATCTTTGAGATGAAAATTAAACCAGCCTGTGACCGGTTTAATTTCTAATGTCCATTCGGATTCAGTAGAAAGTTTACTCATGTGTGATTAAAGAATTACAGTAAGAATTCAAAAGATTTTATTGCAGTAATGATGAATAAAAATTTATAAAAAATTTTTACTTAATATGGATAGTATTTACAGAGCGATAATAAAACTTTACTACTTCAGAATTTTCTTATTAGACTCAGGCTGAGAATAATAGTAATAATAATTATAGTAGTAACCGTATGAGCTCTTGAAGTTGAAATTGTTCAGTACGCATCCAAGCAGATGATGCGGATATTTTTTACTCAACCTATCGTAAGTTTTCCAGAACGCGTCAGCAGGGGTCTTGTTTGCCTGACATACCAGCACGGTACCGTCTGTGATGTTGTATAAAATTTCAGAGTCAGTAACAGTAATAAACGGAGGCGAATCAATTATCACGATATCATAAATTTCCTTGAGCTTATGAATAAATTGTTTCATCTGAACCGAACCCAGCAATTCAGAAGGATTTGGAGGAATGGTTCCGCTGGTAATAAAATAAAGATTATCCATCGGAGTTCTTCTGGTAATATCTTCAAGCGTTACGTTTGTAAAAAGATAATCACTAAGTCCAGGAAATTTATCTGTTTCAAAAACATTATGAACCCTTGGCTTTCTAAGGTCACAATCGAGTATCAAGACTTTCTTACCCGCCTGTGCAAAACTTCCGGCGAGATTCGATGCTACAATCGTCTTTCCCTCAAAAGGAATAGAACTTGTTACAAGAATAGTTTTAAGCTGATCTGATTCCAGTTTTGAGAACTGTATACGTGTCCGCAATGCTTTGAAAGCTTCGGAGGCTGCCGAGTTAGATTTATTTCCAACAATAAACTCAGGAGTTGTCTGACCATTTTTGTTTGCTAAAGACTCGATCTTTGGTATCCATGATAAGACACTCGCACCTTTTGCTTCGAGCTCTTCAGGAGATTTGATCGATTTATCCAGATAATTTCTGACGAAAGCAAATGCAAGACCCAATCCCAACCCAATAAGCACACCGAATAAAATTATCTTAGGTCTGTCGGGAGCTACCGGCGAATTGTTATCAAGACCGAGATCAAGGATGGAAGCATTTCCAACCCTTGCTCTTTCATTGATCGTTGCTTCCTGATATTTTTGTTCAAGTGTTGTATATAATTTTTCCGCAGATCCTCTTTCCCGTTCAAGCTTTACAAGCTCACTCATCTTTTCCGGAAGACCTACAAGCTGTCCCTGTGAATTTCGTATTTGTTCCTGATATGATTTGTTTCTGATCCCCAGATCCTGAATTTCAAGTTTTAGTTTGAATATCTGATCGCTTAAACCTTTTTTCTCCTGTGGTGTGTTTGCTTTGATACCCGTTTTCAATATTTCAATCTGATCACGAAGCTTCTCCCTTAAACTTTCAATTTTCCTGTCATAACTTTCCATTGTCTTCTGCTTTACCACTTCTTCCATGTTCGGAGCGAGTTCAAGCTCTTTCTGAACCTCAAGATTGGCAAGCTGAGACTGTATGGCTGCAAATTTTGACTGATTGATCTGAGCGTTAATATAATCTTCCATCTGGGGGTCCATCTTATCAAACTCAGACCTTATAGTTGCCAGACCATTTTCTTTAAGCCGCATCTCCATCTCATTTGTCTTTATGTTAGCTTCATACTGGGAGATACTGTTTACAAGTGCGCCTGTCTGACTTGTAAGAGACATCAAACCTGTCCTCTTCTGAAAATCTTCAATCGAAGACTCGGCGTCATTAAGCTCCTTAAACTTTTTTTCCTTTTCATCTACAATGAATTTCTTAACATTAGTTATGTCTTCTCTGCTGAGCTCTACATTATATTTCAGATAAACATCGGCATAAGTTTTTGTAATATATTGAAGTTCTTCAAAGATTGGACCTTCGGCGGAAATGCTAATCGCGTCAAGACCCTTTACAGAAAGTATTGTAACAAGATTTGTAAGGTCGCGCCTTAAATTTTCCTGTGACACTGCAACTGTTTCCGGAAGAAGTGCATTGTTAAGAAGAAGACTGTATTTTCTGTTACCCAAATTAAATGAATCAACAAGTGTCTTTGCAACTTTGTCACGGATATCATAACTCTTCATAACAGCTATCTGGACAGAAATATATTTTTCGTTTGTCACCGTTCCCATGTCAGCTCCAAAGCTCGCCGTAAGAATATTACCCTGAAGGCTTTCGAGCTTAACGCTGGTTGTTGACCTGTATATATTGGTAGCTGTATTTACATAGATCAGTGTATAGATAATGCTGACGGAAAGTATAATCAGAATAGGGATCAGATTCTGACGTAATACATTAATATATTCTTTGACTACGTCTTTGGATGGTGCGTTGTCCTGAGATTGTTCTATTTCATCAAATTCATCGTACGAATTATTTTTTGCCATTTTAAATCTTAAATTTTAATTCTCAAAAAAATATCTTTCAATCAAATATTTATCAGTTTCTTCTGACAATATTGTCAATGAGATAATAGAAGGAAACCAATGTTCCTACAAATGCAATTGTCTCTCTTATATAATAAAAAACACTTTGATCTGGTGCTCTTGCCTCAGGTAAAATTATCATATCACCGGGTCTTAAAGATGGATTTTTATAACCTTTAAGAATTTCCTCCTTGTCTCCGTAGAGATCACTGAAATTATATTCCTTCACATCATTCCCCTGCAATATTGGTGATTCTGTAGAAAATCTTACTATCTTAATATCTTTCACAGTATATGAACTGGTCGAGCCTGACATTAATAGAAAATTAAATAAAGTTGTTCCCTGTGGTATCAGATATCTTCCCGCTGCCGATCCAAGAACAACAATTTCTATGTTAACTTTATTTTTATCTGCCATATTAAAGTAACGGCCGCCTTTTGCATTTTCAAGATCTTCAGGTCCGATCTTAATTTTACTACTGTCTTCCTGTGAAAAACTATTCTGTGATACAAAAACTATGAATAATAAAAAGACTAAAACTTTATGTAATGAACTCAAATG